>Ga0179593_1656398_pt1 | contig 12150 bp, 13 predicted proteins | sample CZODoug2_1_08_16_FD_185931 | JGI IMG/M metagenome (GOLD analysis project Ga0179593, IMG submission 185931) | Vadose zone soil fungal communities from Angelo Coast Range Reserve, California, USA - CZODoug2_1_08_16fungal (PacBio error correction) | ecosystem: Environmental > Terrestrial > Soil >... | reverse complement strand
GGTCTTTGAGGTACACTTTATAGTCGATAATATTGGGAGGTTCCAGTTTTCCACGGCCCTCTTGGATTCTTTCATCTTTTTTTTTTGTTTTCCAGAAAATTGATCGCGCTGTTGCCCCTCTCTTCCCCCACCCCTTTGCTCGTCGGAACAAGCGAGACCCGCCCCCCTCGAATAATTGCCTTGACGGAAGTCTTCCCCTGATCCCTCAGCTCCTCCCCTCCGCCACCCCCAAATTGGAGAACTTCACTAAATGTCGCCTCCCCCCCTCCCTTTGAAAGTCCCTCATTCCTGAATCGACCGAGCTTCTTGGACTTGAGTGCACTGCTCGTCTTTTTCCTACTCTACTTGCCCATTGTTTCATCCAGCAGATGACACTCATTAGGCTAATAGTTCGGGGAATTTGTCCTCTCTCCTCGTTCCCAGCCTTTGCCCGGTCCCCCTTGATGTTCTCTGACGCTTAACATTCTTCTTTGCACCCCTTTTTCTTCCCTTCTCTCATCCTTTTATTGGCTTAGAAAAGTGGTCCTTGCTTTGACAGTTTTGAAGCAGGAAATTGGTGACCATTTTTGAATGACCCTTAGCAAGGAAGATAGAGATAGTAAGGCGTGGAAAAGCATCTTCTCCCCTGGGTCCCCTCCCCCCCCCGCGACTCGGCCGTACCTTCCTGGCCACACCCCCCCCCGTTTCGTCGTTTTTGGGGTCCCTCTTGTGAGACATTGGGAAAGCCTCGTATGACTTCTTGTCCTTAGGCTCTTGCCCTGACCCTCCCCACTCAGTGCTATCCGAGCGGTCCAACTGACATTTTTCTTTGACATAAAAATCTGACTTTTTTCGTACATGGACGGCTAGGTTTCGGCCGGCTTGCGGCCAACAGTTTGAGTTAATCGGAGAGCGGCGTCTTCCTGCCCGAACAGCTCGTAGCTTTCGGAAACGTGAATTCAAATCTCTTCCTTAGACATATTTGAGGCCCGTTTCGCCACGGTCTTCATCTCTGTTGCGCGTCCATCTCGCGTGGACACTTTTTGCTAGTGATTTCCGGCCTCCCCTATTACAAACGGACTAGCCGCTGCCCCCTTCCCCTAGCCGTTTCGCCCCTCCTGTGAAGGTGCGGTTGCGTCTAATGCCCGTGCGTTTCCCCGCTCTCTCATTTAAAAAGCGGGCGCCCGTTAACCCCCTGCCCGAGGTCGCTAGGAGAATTCTCCTTACCCCCCGCCCTTTCTTCCCTTTTTCTGATGAGTCCAGGTTCATCCCTCCGCTTTTTCTGCCCCCGCAAAGGGTGAACGCTTTTTAATCTCTCTCGAGTCCCCCCCCTCAGCCAGAAATGGAAATACCAGGTTGAAGGGGGCACTTTTGCACCTCCCATGAGTTCGGCAAATCCCCACCTCCTATTTTGGATAATTTCGAGTTGTCCCTCCCCAGTTAACATGGCCGCGAAAGTTTTTTCCGTTTAAAACAGGGTTCATGCTTGTGTGACGTACCTTCCCGATTGCCCCTTTTCTCTTAAGACAAAAGCATCCCCCCCCCCAAAAAATGCGTATCTTGACTCTACCCACCAATGACGGCTCATTCCCGCCTTGACTTTTGCGATCCATGTCCGGTTTTTTTTTTCCCTTCGCGAGCTTCCCTCAGGAACGTTTGGCGGGGCCACATTTTTGTGTCGAACAACCGGACAAGGGGTTCCCCCCGGTGATGTAACCCTGGTCCAATGCATTTCGCAGGTCCCCCCGAATCTCCCTCCACTCCCAGAATATCCGTGTGTTCTTCTCCCCCGACGTCTTCAAACTTTCTTCTCCAACCAAGGTTTCGCGCAAAGCCTTTCCCAGCCCCGCCTACGGTTCCCTCTTCGACTTGCCTTTTTAATTGAAGTCAGTCCTTACGCAACTCCGTGTCTTATCATCTCCACCCCCCCTTTCTTTCGACCTTTTTCCCCCGTGAAGAACCCATCGACGATGCGCTGGACGCTTTTTTTGCACTTTTAACCCCGTCCGCGTGTCCCGCCGAATGGTTGACTGGTGACTTGTTGCTCCCCCTGGTCCCTTCGCAGCCACCTTACGAACGGTATCTTATTCGCCCAACGTTCACCACGGCTTTTTTTACGGACCTTTCAACCTTCCCTATCTTTCCCCCCTCTTCACCCAGAGATTCAGGTTATCGGTCTATCTGATCCTTTTGTCTGCTTCCCTTCTCAGATTTGTGTCGCCAACTTGCGACGATTCCGGCAACTTCCTTCTGCAATTTGCCTCCGCTTGAGTCCCTTGAAAACAGAGATCTATCTTTCCGTTTTTTTTTGTTGTAGAGACTGGTTTGCATTCGCTACCCCCCCCATGATGGACGGCTCTAGACGCATTCTTCTACGTTTTTCCAGGGTGCGCCTCTGTAGCGCCATCCCTTTTTTTTTCCCACATCCCGGTTCGCAGCTAATGGACGATAACTCTCTTTACCCTCCGAACGAGAGGTAATTACTGGTTGGGCCAATTGCCTTCGGCCCCGAGGCTGCGTGAATGACTCTTGCCTATAGACTTTCGACCCTTATTCAGTGAAAAGGGCCACCGCCCACCCGGTGTCCCCGCGACTCCTTATCTTCTCTCTCCTTGTTGAGGCCCCCTCTCGTTTCCAGCCGTCTCTTGTCAACGGTTCGGTCGAAGCGGGTTCCTTGGATTTTTCGTACCACCTTTGAGGATGCCTTTTTGAACAAAGTTGCGAACAAGCGGGTGGATTGGACCCCCACAAATGATTGCGGCGATCGACGTCTTCTGCTTTTGTTTGCCTTTTTTTTGTGTTTTTCTGTAATCCTTAGTGGAAGACAACCGGCCATTTAACATGCTTGTATGGGATGATCGTGTCTCTTTCCTCTTTCTTTTCTGAATGGGACCCCGGTGGCCATTCATTGGCCCCCTTCCCGTGGCTTCACACTTTTTTTCTGAACCCTCCCTTTTGAAGAGACCTTTCATCGCTCTGTAGCCCAACGGAGATTCCTTCTGCTCTCTTCGGCATTACGATCCCGTCAAGGTTGTTGGAGTTGCAATACCCTCTTTTTTTATTTTTCTTTCTGAGATGGAGTCCCCCAATATTTAGACGTGCGTTTTCCTTTGTCCTCGTCGCCCCACCCCCCGATCAGCGACACCCGGGCACGAGCCCTTTCGCGTTCTTCGGCGGGCCCCCTCCATCGGAATTGACCCATTCTGCTTCCCCCCTCCCCCCCCCCCCAATACGTGATGTGGATTTGCTATCGCATTTGTTCCCAATATTGTGCACGTCGCCCCCCGTGATTTACAGTTTGCTCTAGATCAATCGATGTGTTCTGGGCCCCCTGGTGGCCTCTGTCTGGATCGCTACTTTTCCCAGCGCCCCCCTCCCCTGGCCCCCGCTTGAAGTTTTCGAAGACCGGCTTCTTACGCGGACTTCTCCCCTCACTGCAGTCATGTTTAGGAGGCCCGCAGGTTTGGACTGGGAGAGCTTCCCCCTTTCCTTTTGATTTCATTATAGCAACCGCTTGCAAAGTTTTTGGTTGTTCTTTTCCAACGGCGGGACTGCCTTTTATCCGTTTCTTATGAACCCCATTCTAAAATAGGTAACCCCCCCCCCCCCCGTTCACCGATGGAGATTGACTGAGGTCTAAGTATTTCTTCCCAGACTCAGAGTCGATTATATCCTCTTTAGGAACATCGATCTCGAACCAAGTTTTCCCCTCTCTTCGACTCTATTCGGGAAATTGATCGCGAAGGCTACCTCGCTGCTTCCAAGCAGGTCCCCCCCCCCCGAGCCGTCTGTGACGAACGATCAGAACTGATTGTGAGCCAGAATTCGTCTTAGTCTCGTCCCCTACTTTTCGTGGTTCCACGAGGCACAGATGCCCCAAGCCACTCGTCCGGTTGGTAAGCTGGCTATCCAACTCGTCTCCCGTTTCCCGGAGCTCTTTCAGACTTCCTTCCCCCCGAATCGGTTTCTTACCCGGTCGATGCCTTTTCAGGCACCTTTCCCCTCCTAGTTACTCTCCCGCCGAAGAGTCCAGGTGTTTTTTTTCCTTCCCCCTCCTTCTGTAGATTTCGCTTTGGGGCTCCAAGGGTAGACGTCAAGGGCAAGGATGACGAGGATTGACAAGGACGCCTCAGATCTCGACCCTCAACAAGCCTGATGAAGGGCCTCAAGGAGATTTCCCCATTCTAGGGATCGAGTGATGAAAAGAGGCGTCCGAAATATGATATTATATTCTTTCCCCCTTTACAGTAGCGAGGCTCAAGAAGAGTTCTACCCCTTCCGTTCCGAGGTAGAGTCTTTCTTGTCGTTAGGCGGTTCCTCCCCCTTTTCTTTTTTTTGCAGTTTTCCCCTGGTTTGCGGAGGTTAGAATGATGGGGGCTCTTAACCTCCCTTCCCCTACAGTCCTCCCTCCAGGACCCGACGGACCGATAGGAGTTCGTCTGTTATGCAATTTATCTTGACACAGCGCTCTCCCCTGTTGTCTGCCTTTACACTGAAAGCGGAGAAGCCCACATTTCACTTTTTTACGCCGAGGGGTGCCAAGCAAAGCCCAAGTTCCTGATCCTCTAAAGTAGTCATTAAATACCCTGACCTTTCCTCCCCCGCCCGTGGTTATCCCTCCAGTCGTTTGGAGGAACTTTTGAGTTTTCCCTCTCCCCCCCCTTAACCCTGAGTGATAAGTAACTAAAGGAGATCCCTAAGGTCCGCTCGGCTCCCCTTCCGACACCGCTCCCCACTGGACACGGATAGATGAGCCTCGCCAATACCATCCGAGGAACTCGGCATTTTCCCCTTGCCTAATAGGCCCTCCTCGCGGTAAGGGGACGGATCTTTTCCAACATTATCCGACCAGGCTTGGCCGCTTCCGTCTCCCTAGTTTCGCGGTTCCCCTGTCACTATACCCGTTCTCCATTTCCGTCCCCCCCCCAACTTACGGCGGAATGGAGAATAGGCCTTCAAAGAACGGCACGATCCCCCTCCCCATTGATCCGCGACTAGTGGTCCAACTCCTGATTGTTACAACGGACCGACTCCTTGCTTGGACTCCCGCTCTTCTCTCTGTGCTTCTTATATGTCCTTGATGAAACTAATCGCATCGAGGTTGGACGATCCAATTCCCTCCCTTTTGGCCTGTGGTTGCTTCAATCTCCCCGGCGATTTCAAAAAGCCCTGGGATTCCTTGCCTCTTTTCGCGTCGAGCCGTGGCTCAGGCCTTTCCCTTCGATTCCTTTTACGTCAGATTGTACGTTAGTTTCCCCTCGACACCCAGGGACGGCCCTCGTCCTATTGCAACCATATCTCTTGACCTCGCCAAAGAGATCCTGATCCCTATTCCTGTATCGATCACTTCCCTTCGTCTCCTCCCCTCTTCTGTCGAACGAAGCTCGACCTCCCGCGACCGTCGACAATTCCTGCCCTCCCCCCCGGCGCAGCGGGTCGCGTCTGAGATCCACACGTCAACCGGCCAGAATATTCCCTGAATTCCTTTCCTTCTTCTTTGAGACATAAGTATGGCCTATATCCATCTCTATCTCCCTGTGTGTAGAGTCTTGATAAGTGAGGCCACTCCTTCTCGACAAAAAGATCCCTCTACAGTTTTCCGTCCGACCTTCTTCTCTGGCCCCCGGTGGCCGTTTGTTCTTCTAAGACGACCCGCATGTAAGCGTGTTCCCCCCCCGTGCTGACGGGCGCGTCGAGGTCTTTAGCTTGCCGTCTCCAGATTGACGTCTTTTCCCTTCTTGACAAGAGGAGATACAGACTGGGAATTCGTCTCATCCGTCACTCCCGCTAAATCCGATGGCAATAGGAGAAGCTTCCCCCTCTTGGCGAGACGACTAGTCAAGTCTCTCCCGGGCTCCCCTCATCGAAGAGCGTCATGATACCCACCCCCCCCCCCCCCCATGATCGAGCCGCGCCAGACGCCTCGCCAATCCCCTTGCATCGCCTTCTTTCTTTTTCGACTCCCCAAATGCAAAGCGCGATTTCCCACACCCTCCCCCCCGATTTGATTTCATCCTGACATATACATTTCTGAAAAAAGCCGTCCCTTTCCGTCGTTCCGCCACCCTTTTTTTTTCACCCCCCAGGTAGTTCCTCGGCCCCCATGTCAGTTTTGTCACCACTCGTACTGCGGACACGACTAGCCCTCTTTCCGATAGTTGCGTACCATTACCATCACTCCCTCGTTGGCTTCATGACGAAATGTAGTGTGTGACCCTTGTTCCCCCCGTCGACCGAAAGATACGGCGGCGAGATGCCTAATTGTTTTTTGAGGGACGCTTCTGAAGAGTCTGACCGCGAATTTCCTCTGTACTTCCTACTCTTAGTTCGGCCGAAGCTGGCCTTTTCTTTATCTCCCTCTTCATTCAAGTGGAGCGGTGCGTTTGCGGCCCCCTTGTTTTTTATGACCTGCCCGGAGACCCTCGAAGGTCTTTCCACGAGTGCGGTGCTTTTCCAGACTCCCCCCTTTCCCCGATGCCCTAGACAAAAAGGGTTTGTCTTCCGTAGTCAGGATGGAAGGACTCCAACTAATCCGATTCTTGTTTTTGTTTCCCATCTTTCCAGCTTGCTAAAGTATGTATGCCCTCCCTTTGCCCCTTTCCAACACCCACTTGATCGCGGTGTAGCCCCCTTTTATCTCAACTTTGACTCGTCTCGCGTTTCTCTTTCTTCGGGCCGGACTCCTTCTTCTTCTTTGACGTCCAAAAAGAAGCACTCCGAAAAATCGCACCCCCTGTTCTTCCTACTAAATGTAGTAACTTTTTGGACCGACGACTGCTCAGAAATCTTTCTTTTGCCTTCTCTTTGACCTGCGTTCCTTTCAGCCTCTTGAGCGACATTGGCAGCAAGATTCCCTATCGGTTCTCTTGGTTGCTTGCCGCTTTCCGCCTTGCTTCCCGGCTGGGGCTGTTCTTTGACATCGGAACTTCTGCACGCCGGGTACCTTTCCTCGATCATCTCTTTTTTTTGACCCTCCCTTCCAGGTTGCTCCGGACGTCGGCTGAAGGCAGCTCTTGACCTTTCTGTACCGTCGCGAATTTCCGAAGATCGTCATTTTTTCCAAGTTTTTTGTTCGCCTTTCCCGCGTCCCGAATTTCCCGTCCGGTCTCCTGTCCCCCCCATCCGATCGCCTTCGTGTGACCTTTAGCACTTTTAGCTTTCAGTCTCCCCCCCCATATGAATCGAGGGGCTTTTTCTTTCCTTCTGCCACCGTCCAATTCGGCGATGAGCGGGCTCTCCCGGTTCTCACCTCCATCATTTTTTCCTGTGTGTCGTTCGTCACAGTCCCTTCTGCGTTTTTCTGTCCGGGCTGGGGGGTAGTTAACCTTCCTTAATAGGATACCTGATTGAACGATTCCCCTACCCGCAAGATCGTAGCTTAGAGGAAACCCTTTTTCGATGCCGATGTTCCTAAAATGATGATTTCTTTTTCGGAGTTCCTTTTTCCCCTGCCCGACAACTAGAGTGTACACACCCGGGCCTAGGTTGGTTTTTCGGCTCCCCTCTTGAAAACCGGCAGGTCTTTTCATGCTTTTTTTTCCCCAGAGCTTCCGCAACCCATTGCACGTCCGTGCGGTCTTTCCTTGCTATGCGCCTCAAAAAGGTCTTTGACAAGTCTACGAAATTTCAATGAGGGTCGCGGCAACTTACGAGGTCGATTCTTCCTTTTCCGAGTCCGACAGCCTGTCTTCGTAAACTTCAAGCTCCTTGTCACTATTCTTTCCCAGTTCAGCGATTTGATCGCTCCCATCCCGCAGAAAAGAAATACCCCACGGGCTAAACCAGACACCTCGATGTTTGCCCGCAGCAGGAGTGGAAATCACGGTTTTTCGGGGGCAACCTCTTTTTCATTTTTGTTGACCCGAACGACGTCTTCAGTTGATTCTGCAGAATTGTTCTCCGATTTGACTACCGAGGCTTCCTTTTCCCAGTCCACCGTTCGATTTGGACAACCCCGTTTCGAGTTTTCGGTCTTTTTCGACGGGATCCCCCGCCCCTTCCTCAAGATCTTTCCAAAACTTACCGCCTTGCCACCCCATGAGTAGATTGACTGTCAGCGCAATTTGGCCTTGTACTTCGCCGTGAGCTTTGAAGGGCTCTCCCGTTTCCGTACAGAGAGGCATTCTTATTTTTTCAATAAGGTTGGCTTTCACCAGTGGGGCCGGCAGTTCCCCTGCCCCCCCCCCGGTGATTAGTAACCTGGTCCAGCACAACGACAACGCCTGCCACTCACATGCCCGTTATGAATTTGCTTTCGTCAAAAGAGAAATCCCACCCCAACAGGCGCCCAGAGCCAAGTTTCGTCGCTCTATCCGCCAGATAGCTTTCTGTTTCCCTCCCCTTAGCATTCTTCGCAACCGTTTCTGCAAGGCATTCATCCACCCTGGGTCCTTACCACACCTTCCCCCCCACATCTCTACCGAACAGTTTCCTAACCAAGAGTTATTTTACTTACGCTTTCTAGCCAAAACTTCCTTTTTCTCCGTCCCCCCACACCCAAAAACCCCCCAACCCACAAACCACCAAAAAAACCCAACAACCAAAACCCCCACCCCAAAAAACAACCCCCCCCACCCCCCCCCCCAAAACAACCCCACCACACCGTTTTTTTAGCGTATGTTCTAACGCTCCCTGTGTGTAGTGTAGGCCCTTTCCCACAATAGAGGCATTCCCCCAGGTCTACTGGCCTCTTCCTAATGAGGAAGTATCCTTAGTTTCACAATGATCTTGTTACCTTAACCGTTTCCAAAAAGTTTGCCTTCTCCCTTTGTAACCCTCTGTGCCCTTTATTAGTCCCTTATTCTGCTTGTGATGTGAGTTTACCTGGCGGTAAGCAAACGGGGCGACGTGCTCCTCAAGACGTATTCCAGTCCACTTTATCCATTTGTCGTTCCGGAGAACCTTCTCTATCATTTTTTTACCTCTTTTTGTTGTTTTCTCGACGACCTTTTTTTTACGGTCCCCCCTTTCCGCGGACCATGGAATGACCGTGCTCCCTCTTCATCTTTTCCGTTCCTTTATTTTCAATTCCCATTTCAATATGCCACATCAAAAGTACCCCGGCCCCCCGTATTCCAGATATGTTTCCCACCTTGATTTAACCTTTTTTGGAACCTTTCCGGTAATAAAGAGGAAGTTACCCCCTGATCTCTTCCTCTGACGCCTCGCCGTTCGGACGTGTTATTCCCTGTCTGTCAGTCCCCTACCCGAAAACCCGTGGACGGGCGAAACACTACTTTCCCCCTCCTCGGCTTTTTTCGTCCCCCCCCCTGGAAAATAAAGCTTCCCCGCTTCTTCCTATTGGTTCGAAACGGTTCGGTCCCAGAGGTTTTGTTTTATATGCTTCCCCCACGCCTTTTCTTTATGCTTGTTCCAAGTTGCGCCACCCCTTAAGGGAGGGACCAAGCCCCACGGACCCCCCGGCTTTCATCTTTTTGGATTTCTTTGTTTTTTAAGCGCCGTTTTCGGCTGAATTCTGTGTCGAAACGTTTGACAATTTTAATGGATGTAGTCGTGGTCTATTACGATTTCCTCTGCATTGGTCCCCACCCTCTTACCATTTTCCCCCCCCACCATTGCATTTTTCGTAAACATTTTCAATATGTGGCCCACTTTGCCTTGCCATCTCCTTCGCTCGTCGCCGCCCCGGATACCCTCCCGTTCTTTCAGGAGGTCCTTATATTCCGTCAATTTTTTGGCGCTTGGCTTTTTGTTTTGGTGACAAATATACGTCTGTTGCCGTCTGTGATGATTTTCCGGCCTTTCCCAGTTCGTATGGTCTGGTCGAAAAACTTTTCCCCTGTTTGAAAAACGAAGTGTTTCTGTCCGTCCTGGCCCACTAGTCGCGTACAATTATGTCTTAATCCAAAATACTTACTTTCCCACTAATAGAAAGGCCGTTTTTTAACCCTTTTTAGCCCCACCGTTGCTTCAAAATGTACTTGTTGATGGCATAGATCCCAGACTTGCAGAACTTTTTTGTGTCTGCATTGTTTATCTTGTCCCCCTCAGAGTTGTTCGAGCTTTTACCTCTTTGAGAAGAAATTCCCAAAATTCTCACTTACTAGTGCCGAAGTTAGGATGGGTCCTCAGTGTCCAATTAGTTTGTCGGGTACTCTTCCTGTCATTCTTTCCTAAAAACGAAGAGGGCCTGACCCCGTCCTGTTTGCGGACGGGTAAATCCTTCCTTAATTTCCTGCCGGGTACATCGTCTGAAGTTCTGACCCACTAGGCAAGCCGGTCCCCCCCCGTTTGCTCTCTTTTTACAGGATGGAGACGATCGCACTCTGTTCCGATCCTCGTTAGACTTCTATTAATTGGGCCCCTTCTCTTCGAAGTTTTCTGCTTTAAGCGACGTATCTTTCCGGGAATTCAGCTTTTTTTTGCTCCCTTCTCCGACCTCGGGATGATGAAGGTATTACTAATTTCATGATGATAAACTCTCGTATTTTTCCCCGCCCGTTTCCTCAAACTGATGCTTTTCCTCTATGTCGAGTCATTAAGATAGGATATTGCTTGTAGTTGAAGTTTCTCCCGAGGAGATGCACACTCCCGATTCCCCCTTTTTACCAGCAAAACCTCCGTGCTAAACGTCAACTTCCCAGGCACTCTCTTTTTCCAGTGACCCTGACGTAACTCCCATTAGATTCGGCCCTCTCCCTCTCCATTCTCCACAATGCAGATCATAGTCTCGCAGACCGCCCAGTGGTCCAATTCAGGTAAGGTAAGCCTGAGTACCTTCAGTCCTCACGGTCTGAACTAATGACAAGGACCGGATGATCGTGATGCCCGGTCGATTTCTAGTTCTTACGATTAATCTTCCAGCACCGCTTTCCCTATTCGGTCTGATTCCCGGTTCGAGGACATTCACGCCGCCTCCCATGAAAGAATGAGGCGCAGGCTGACAACGTCACCGGATACCCCCTTTTACCCTCCAGTTTCCCCTTCACCAGGTCGAGGTGTAGATATTATTTTTCTACTAAGTTACACCTTTATGGGTTACCTCGCCAATGTTTGCGTGTAGGACTTTTTTGCCTGCCACGGAATTAATTTAAGACTATGATGCGCTCTTTTTGTAGTCGCTTTTCGCCTAGAAATTTTATCAGGGCGACACCGCGCCGTCTTTTCCCCTTTTGCCCCTTCTTCCCCTACATACCTCTGTACCAAAGATTTAAGAAGAGGGCCCAAATGAACACGGTCATGATCGCCTAATACTTCCTCCATAATGTTACCCAGCACCTGGTTATAGACTTTCCAGGAGAGGGGCCTGTCTTCTAGCGCCCCTTCCCACGATAAGCGTGATCCTACCGTCGTCAAAGTGGATCATTCGCAACGTCCTCAGCCAAGCGCTAACACTGGTCCCTTTCCGCCGTGTTTAGCCCCCCCCATAACATACGATTCGGCTCTGAGACGTATTTCTTTACTGCCCAGTCGCGGATAGAAGAGAAGACAGCTTCCCTTCCCCCCACCCCCCTGCGAGACTATAGTTTCGAGGTTTATGCCAATTTGTCCCTGATGGATTCTTAACATTCCCTGAGGATTGAGAATAGGCCTTTCACCCTAATTCCCACCCTTGCTTCGAGTCCCTAGTGTACCAACTCTTACCGTTTGGTCCTGCCAGAAAGGCCGCAGGAAGGGATTGACGAAGTCTTCCCCCAGGTTGTTCCGAGAGTTTCATGAATGAAACTTCCCCCCAGATGTGGCTTCGATTCCCCCCCCCCCTTAATTTGTTTGGCGTCTTCGCTCTTTATCTCAAATCCTTCCAATTTTCTGTCACCTCTGTATGGCGAGGATCCTCTGTTCCCATTGCGATTTAGATTTCTCTCGCCGTTAGACGGACTTGTCCTCCCCCCAGCTTCCCCCCCTAGCCCCCCTCCTCTCTCTTTTCACCAGCCTTCTTTTTCAGGAACTCAAGAAGATTCAGATTCAATTACTTGGATAGACAACCCCTGTCCAAAGTGGATGACCCGCGTCTCCCCCGAATGATTTTTTTCCAATCTCTGCGACCTCGCCAAGTATCGGACCCCAATAGGAGACATTATCCCCCGCTTTATGAGAATGAACAACCCTTACATTCCCCCCCCTCCGGGAATATTGATACTTTTTCCCTCCCTCCCCCCCCCCCCCCCCACCCTTCCTTTCCTAGCTTTTTCCCCCCCCCTTCTGGCAATA
>Ga0179593_1527157_pt1 | contig 12150 bp, 9 predicted proteins | sample CZODoug2_1_08_16_FD_185931 | JGI IMG/M metagenome (GOLD analysis project Ga0179593, IMG submission 185931) | Vadose zone soil fungal communities from Angelo Coast Range Reserve, California, USA - CZODoug2_1_08_16fungal (PacBio error correction) | ecosystem: Environmental > Terrestrial > Soil >... | reverse complement strand
CATATCCTGCTGAATCGAAGCTATAAACCTCTTTCCTTTCCGTCAGCGGAGCCCCCTTGAATTAGCGCCGCGCTTGCAGGGTATTGCGACGTCATGGCATAGTTTTGAGGTCATCCCCTTATGTTTTCACGCGCAGGACCTGGTGTCTGAGTCCTTGGCTAATTCGCCCTTCTCCTTTTTTTCCTTCGCCTCATATCGCGAGACCCTTTTCTCCATGCTCATGGTGCGCGACGCGCTCACGCTCTTCCCTTTTATTGCTTCAAGAAAAAGTTCTTTTTCCCGGTGCCAGTGTCTAAACCTGCTTTTTTCTTCGAGTCGTTTTTCCCTCTTTTTTCAAAGAAATCTGCGATTTTTTTTTTTTTAAAGCCGATGCAGGACGAAGGCGCCATTATGGAAACTTCGTTTTTTCTTCGACGCTGTAAGCTTCTCCTTCGGGGTTCAAGCGTTGGTCGCAGACGTTGGTGAACAACGAGGCCCATTTGTCTTTCCCCCGATGCTGAACGTCGAGTTTGTGGCTGGCCCTTTCCCAATCTGAAGAGCATGTTTTCCACCTGCACATGCGAACCCCTCCCGTGGTCTTCCCCTCTCGCTTAAATTTCTGTTCGTGAGATGTAAGGCAGTCGTTGCAACCCTCAGGTCCTTGACTGATTCCTGAAGTACTCTTTTTACTCCTTGACGGGATCCGCTTGGATTATTTTTTTCCGTTGCTCAAAAAATTATCAAAACCTCCTCGCCTGCCGGCCGCTCTGGAGTTTTTGCTGCCTCGTTTCGAGGTTCCCTGAGCACCCGCTAATCCGACGAGTGCCCCCGTCCTTTTTTCCGCATCCGAAGAGTCATCGTTTTTCCCACTTTTTTCTAATCTTGATGAGGATATCGCCGGCGTTAAGAACATCGTTGTGGTTAGTGAGTCCCCTGTCGCCGTCACTCTCCGCCCTCTTTTCTACTCGAAGTAGCCGCTGCCTTTTGATTGGCTACGCAGATGATACGACCATCGCTTGCGTACTTGCCTGTACGAATCTCATCTTTTAGTATCCCTTCCTTTCTTGCCTTTTTCTTTCGGTTAGGTTCCAGTCCATAGCTTTCTTCTAATTGAGTTTTTTTTTCCCTTGCTGCCCTTCCGTTGTATCTCGCCCTCTTCCCCCCAGCACGTCGATAGAGTTTCCGGGTCCCCGTCCTTCGGAGCTTCCTGCGCGAGCAGAACTTACTTTTTTTGCCCGTCTTCTCGGAGAAAAGATCGACCCATCTTTCTCTTAGACCCTTACGCGCCCAGAGCCTCCCATTCTGTCTGACCTTTGTGCTGCTCCGCCCCGACCGAGCTTTTCCTGCTTGACGTCTCCAAGGTTCTTTTTTGCCGTCGGCAGATCGAGCACCCTGGCCCTCACATCCTCCACCGGTATCTACCAGTCCCAATCGACACTTCTCGGAGGCACTCCCCATTTTGATCTTGTCCCCGCTGTGCGAGGACCAGAGTCTGCCGATTTTTTTTTTTTTCATCTAGAGATCTCCTGTCTCCTTTGGGCTTCAGCGTCGAAGATGTCCGAGTGACTCTTTCTTACCTCCTATCCGGCTTAAGCCTTCGTCTTTAATGATCCCAACTGGTAATCTTTACTTCCGACCGATCTTTTATTTACTCCGGCGCACTTCGAATAGAATTTCTGTTTTCTTATCTCTTCCTACCTTTTTGATCGAGGACGGCTTCATAACTTGGCTGCGCAAAGAATTTATTTTACTTCGCTATTTTCTCCCGCAGTGCTTTTTTTTTTTTGGGAGGTTTCACTTGCTGTTGTATCCGTAGTAGCTAGGAACTTTGTATCGGCGAAGCCGTTGAAATCCTTTGTTTGGAATCGTGATTCTTCATTTTCAGCTCGCACGTCTATGGACTTCCTCTTTACCTCTCTTTTTTTTGTTCCAGTCTGATTCATTGGCGCACGAAGACTCCGAGCCAACTCCCCCGGATTTCAAAGATTCGCCCCTTCCCGTGGATTTAGCTAATTCAGGTTCTTCCCCATTTGCAACCCCTCCTCCGGTTAGCACAGTTTCTTAGTCCTCCCTTGATGGGGGGGGGTTGTTCTGGAAGGAAACAAATGGCGTCCCTTGCTTTGAAACCGTCCTCTTCAACCTATTCGCCTCTTCTACGCAACCCTTTTCCTTTGCGCAGGCGACCAATCTTTCTAGCAGGTTTTAACCGTCATTGCCAACTCCTGTTTCACTTTGCTTAATTCTTTTGACGGCGCTCGGCTCTCGATTGCCTCTCCTTTACGTTGAGTGATACTGCTGTGCCCTTTTTCGATAGCTCAGGTCAGATCTCTTCCTCTCTCTTTTTTTTTCACGATGGAAGACTCTGGTCTCCTGCCTTTCCCATACGTCTCAGCTGATGGTCTGGGCATGTTTTCTTTAAGACTTGGCCCTTTGTTCTCATCTTCTTCCACGCTGCGGGCTTCCTGGTCCTTGTCCCCACTCATTCTCCTTCGTCGTGTTTGCTCTCCCCCATGTTTCCCTTGCACGGAATCGGAGCTGTTCCTTTCCGGTTTTTCGTATCGCGAGTGCTTCCCTCGGAGAGTTATTTTATCTCCCCAATTGCGCTTTCTGTGTTCGCGCTCGATTAGCTAATGACCGAAGTGTGTGAGCCTTTTTCCTTTTAGCGCTTGCAGAGCCTCTTCTCTTTCGTCTTTGGATTCTGATCTGCTAGAAAGGGTTACTTTTGGTCCCCTCCCAAATCTTATACGAGGCCAGTCTTACACCCTTTTTTCCATCTCCTCGGACCGAGATTTTACCGCTGTGCGCCCTCTTACTAGATTCGACTCCTTTTCCCTTCTGAAAAACGATGGTGCTTTTCTTTTTTCTGGGGCCGGACGTTATTCTTCTATTCCGAGTCTCCGGCGCCCTTTAGGAGGCGAGCTGCTCCTCCTTTCTGCGCTTATTTGCAAGAACTTTTCCGTTTTTAACTGCGCTCTACAATGGACGATGTTCCGCGAGTTGATCCTGTCTTATCTCCCCCCCTATCCTCTTTTTTTTCTTTTCGTAGTATGAGCGTTGCGTTTTCTGGCTTTTCTAGGAAAGAGTTTTTCTTCCCAAACCTTCGCGAGTTCTTTTTATTTTTGTTTCTCCTTTCCCACTTTTGACTCTTCCGCGGCTTTCCGTCGGATGTCGTCTAGTCTTTTTTTTTCTTTCGCTTGACAGAGCGCTCCTTTTAGTAACCGTTTTGTTGTTAAGTGTGACTCCTCTTCTTCCCCTCAAGACTAATTGCGTATGCTTTCTTCTTCTGAGCATGTGCGGAATGCAGTTTTTTTCCTGACCCTGCTTCAGATTGCCATCTTCCCCTATAGAACTGTAATATATTTGATTCCCCGCTTCCCCTTGTCTGCGTTGTACCAGAACGTCGATGTTCCTTTTTTCCCGCCTAAGCTGACTGCCCCCTCTCACTTCCTTCCGCAGCATAACCGCGCTTTCCCTGCGTTCTTCCGCCCAGCCCTTTTCTGCTCGTTTTATTTCCAATGGGCGCCTTCGCCCTCGCGATTCCTTTTTTCGGCAGATGGTCCCTCAGCTCCTTTCATTTTTTTAACTTTGTCTTTGATTCGCTTATTTTCTATTAGCCGTCGCGTTTCTTTGATCCCCCCCTTTTTCGATTTTTTTTTTAATGATAATTGGGCCTCGATCCTTCTGAGTATCTTCGCAAGTCTGCGGTACTTTTTCCCGCACCCCTCCTTTATCCCTCTCTAGGACATGCGTCCTTATCACCCGCACTCGATTCCTGCGATGACGTAGCCCCCTACTTCGGGTCCTTCTCTTATCTCATATCGGATTGATGTTTAAATTCCATACTCCGTTTTTTTTCTCTCATTTCATCTTCTTCGAAGTGACAGTGCCCTGATGACCAACTTCGTTTCATTCCTTTCAGCGGAAAAGTGACTCTGAGACTTTGTAGGATTGAAATCAAGGGCGGCTTTTCCGTCTTTTTAAGTACGTGACTCCTCTTTTGCTCCCCCCCATGTCTTTTCCTTCCGGACAATTCTTACGAGGTCAAGGTCCCATTTCCTCTCCTAGTTTTAGGTGTCAAGGTCGTCCTCTGGGCTCATAAGCCTAACTCCCGCCTGTTCTTCCCTACACAAGTTGGCATTGTGAGGCGATGCCCGTTCTCTATAAAAATCTCTCTTCGCCTGAGGCTTCGCCCTTCAAGACATTATTCCTCTAGTTTTGGAAGGCGTGAAATTTTGCTTCGCCTCCTTCGCTGTTACGGAAACGGGCGGAGGATTTGTCGTTTTTTCATTTGAGGTCTCAGCCGTTCTTTCCGCATCGCCGTTTGTGAACAACGCTTCCCAAGGTTTTCCATCACCTCTCCTCTTTGGGCCAGGATGCTTACATCAGATTCTTTGTGTTTGCAAAAAGGAATCCTCTCTGACCCCGTCACAAGGGTTGACAATATCGCGTCTTGCGTTCTTTTTTGACTGGAGTCAGCACGTTCCCCCCCTTCCTAATCTGGCTTCACCTTCCACTTTTTCCTTTTTACGCATCAGACGGATCTTGTTCACGTATGTCCCGGCGTGTTGACCCCCCCCCCCGTACAACTACTTACTTGACGACCTCTGGATTTTCGGGCATCTCGTTCCTGCTATTAGACACTGTCATTCCCTTCCCAAACCCTCCACTCCTGTCCTTTTCTCTTGAGAACGGAGAGAATTTTCTTTTCTTGGCTTCTTCTAGTTTAGCTTAGAACAGGTGTGTCTGCTTGTATCTGGAGTCCCTTTCCGTCTCCTTTCCCACACATGTCTTTTTCGGCATTCCTCGCCGAGCCCTCTTTTCCCCTTCTTTCCATTTTTGGCAAATAGTTTTCATGTGCCGTCGCGCCCTTCTCATCTCCGTTGCAGCATCAGCGATTTATTTCTTTTTCAATTAGTTGTCCGAACTGGCTCGTTATTCCGGGTCTCTTTTCTTGACCCCAAATACCATGGATATCGCTTTTCTTATCACTTTTTTCCTAACCGTACAGTCTCTTTCAGTTTCACTCCGCTTTCCTTCTCTTTTTTGAAATCTCAACCTTCCTGTGGCAACGGGAAACTCAGACATTTTCCTTTTCTTCCTCCTCTTGCCTAATGCGTGGGGCAGGCAAAGCCTTTTTTAGCCACATTTGAATGAGCGTACCACCTTGACCCTTCTTGAGCCTGACCCCAAGGACCGTCTTCCCGCCGCTTCTCGCCCCCCAATTCTACTTTTTTCCGAAGGACAACATCTCTTCGGTTTTTTGACTTAGTCCCTTGTAACCGTGGTGCAACTTCTTTGTTGAGCTGGATCGACCTCCGCTGTCTTCTACTTCAGATATGTAGGGCCCTCAGTTTCTTTTCCACCGGTCACGAGGTGACGCTCCGCTATTATCGAAGACCCTGCCTATCGGCATCAACATTCTTTAATGGTTCAGAAGATGTCGTGACCTTCGCCAATTTTTCAGATTTATCGCATTTCAGGTTTCCAGTAGGCTATTTTCGCTTTTTCCCCCAGTTTTTCTCAGTTCCCACCCTTCGGATCCGCAAATACTTTGTTGCTTTTTGCTCCCGTCCATTTCTGACACTCTTTTGTGATGTTTTCCTGGTACTGTTAATTCTCTAGAACCTCCTTTCCCTCTTTTCTTTTTGGAAAGAATTTCCTGTTTTTATTCGGTAATTGCGCCTTTCCTATCTTCCGTTGTTGTTTTCTTGAATCTCGAAATGCCGCATTCCCACAACGGTCCCACCCCTTTTTTCCCCCCGCGGCGCATACTCCATTCTAGCCCCACCCATTGCCCCCACCGCCAATCCTTGCCCTCTTTTTCCCACCTAGACGGTCCCGGCAACACATTTGTTCATCTTGCTGGATACTGAATTCATTCCTCCACGGTCCCCTTTTTCCGTCTAATAGTCTCCGAGGTTCGGACGCGTTTCACTCGCGCGATTTCATCGTCCGTAAACCAGGAATGATGTCCCTTCCTCTTCGACGCGGTTTTTCCAGTTTGTCAGCAGGCGGCCTTTTACGTTTCCCCCTTCTCTTGCCCGACAGGATTCGCGACGGATCTCTGGTCTTTCGTCGTGACCCCCTGGAAGACGGTCTTCGCAGACCCCCACTCCCCATTACCCCCAGTATCGTGGCCCCTGATCCCCATGTTGGTACGGGTCTCTCCGCTTTTCTACGGCCATGGTCTCGTTCTTCCTTGAACGCGTCTTGATTCACCCCTGGTCGGCGTCCCCTCCCTTCCCTCTTTTTCCTCCCCCCCCCATTGCAATCGCGACCCTATTTTTTCTGCCCCACTTGTCGTCTGAGTCTCCTCGTCGTCCTCCGATTCATGGAGACTTTTCTCCAAAAATGGTGCTTGATGATGTTATGCTTCTCGCCTTCCCGCTCCGACATCCAGCCGTTGGAAAGTCTTTCTAGAGCTCCCAGTTAGGGAGGCTCCTCGAGTGGATCCGCGATGGCCCCTACTTTGGATTTTCTCATCCCCCGCCAATTCGCACGAGAGCCAGTTTCGCACCTCCGGACCCGTTTGAAAAACGTAGTCCCCTCCCCTTAGAGGCTATCGCGGACGTTCGTTTCACAGCGTCGTAGAAGGCTTCTTTGCTCCTTACTTTAATAGGCTGATTCTTCTATAACTTAGACAGGCGGGGACTTCTGCTCCTCCTGGTGCTCATATTCTTTAGAACCCCCCCCTCCTATTTTAACGAGTTCCTATTTTCGCGTTACCAAAAACAGATGACTATTATTTGACCCAGAATCGCGTTGGCGCTTTCTGAGTTGAGCCTCTGGGATCGTCCCCTTTCTTGAAAGCAAGACCCCAAACCTCACCGAGTCTTCTTGGCGGCGTCGATCTTTGAGAATTTGACTTCATACGCTCCTTAACGCTTCTCACCTTCGGATCACCGAGTTCTTCAGTGACGTGCCCCCGAGCTTTCCGTCTTTTACGTGTAGGAAAAATTTATCTCCTCTCGCCGGGCTCCGCACTCCACCAGACTCAGAGCTGAGCTGCCTATTCTGTTCAGCATGTGCGATTTTTTTTTCCTCCCCAGAAGCTCTCAGATTTCCACTCCCTTCTTAGGTAAATCTCTTTCCGCGCAAACCCCCTCCTTCCCAAAGACCTTTCCCCCCTCTTTGCTCCTTCCTTTCTACCTCTATGCGCAATCTTTCCCCTAATTTTAGTTTCCGATACCTCTCTTTTCTCAGGCCGCACACACCCCCCTCGAGTTGTCTTTCCCCTTCTTTCCTTTTTGTCGGCGAAGAAAAGCGCTTTGATCTTTAAATGAAGCGCCGGTCACCCCTGCTTGTTCAAGACCGCATAGTTCGCGGTTGAGATCGCGCCCTTACTCTTTATTTTTTCCATTCTCGGGCGAGAGGCCCGTTTCATGTTTTTCGGGGCATCGAAGGATAAGATTCTTTAATCCCCTCTCTCCATTTTCCGGAGCGTACTTTTCTTCCTTCATACTTGAGAATCGCTATTTCGTATCCCCCCTTCCCTTTCAGGCGCGAATTCAGGTCTCTTTTTGACGTCCCCCGGCACGTCTTCGATCGACATTTTCTGCTCTCGTCTTGACTTTTCCTTCTATTCTCCTCCTTTTTTTTTGAGCCCCATCATTCCTTGACGATTGTCTTCTCGACGCCTTCCCTCTTGAACATGGGGACGTCATCGGCGACCTCGCTGCCTTGGTGATGTTTTTGCCAGAATTTCTACTCCACTTCTTTTTTCCTGGGGATGCATCCTTAAAAGTCCCGTTCGTAGATTCCCGAGGATTCTTCTATGCACACTATCCCTCTGTCCTGCCCGCCTCATACGCGTGAAAGGAATCTCCGGACGCTCCGCTCTGCTACGAAGCTTCAGACCCGTTCTTCTTTCCCCCTTCCCTGAGTGGCATCGGCTCCCTCAGATTTTCTTACGTCGCTCAGGTTCCCCCCTTGTTCCCGAGTTCTTGGAAGTGTGAAGACGTCCTTTTTCCCCGGCAACGCGTTACCCTGGGGAGGTTCAGTAGCTCTTCCGCCTTTCTTTAGGTTTTCAGCTCCCCGGTCGTTGAACAATGTCCTCCCCCCTTTTGACCCTCCTATCTTCAAGGTGAATGGGACTTCCCTTCAACCTTTATGTTCTTGTGCTTCCCCACCCTTTTAATCACATTCAAAGAAGAAGGTCCTCATCCATTCAATTTCTGCGTTAGTCGGGCCTTCCTTTCTTCCCTCCCGGGACCTACACGTTCGAAGGCCCTGGCTTCAGATAAAGACGTCCCCCCTTGAGTCTCTCTCCCGTCGGTGAACCGGCAACCCGTTTCTCCCACCCCCCCCGCTACAAGGCCGAACCGCGTTGTGGCGGACATCCTTTGACCCTCGGCCTCACCTCTTTTCCTGTCTCTCCCTGCTAGGTTTTTCGCATCCGACTATTTTTTTTTTGCCCTCTCCGTAGATGCTTTTTTTTCTCTCCCTCTCTAGTTAAAGCCCCGTCGGGTGTTTTTCTCTTCCCAGCTCGCGTACCTCTTTTCATCCATGGGACCGGAGACCCAAGTGGAGCCGTTTATGAAACGTTAGATTCCTCCCGCCCTGGCATCGCTTAACTTTTGCGTTATTCCGCCGATTCCTGTCTGATCTCAGTTCACTATGATTGGTTCAAGTCTGTTTTCCCTCATTCTTCTTCTTTTTTGATGCATTCCAAATCCCCTTCCATCTATAGCCACCCCTGAATTTTTCCTTCTTACTGAATCCCACTCCCTCTTCCGGAGATCCAAGCGCGCTCTCCCCTAATCCTTCGACGCGTGTGACGCGGAGAAACCTCCTCTCACTTTCTTCTTCGAAGCGCGACTCTCTTCCCCCTCTCTGTTGCCTGAATTTTTATGCCGTCACATTTGTGCTGAGCCCCCGCCTCTTTTTCTTTTGCGCAAGGAACGCCCTCCCCCGACCTGAGCACCCCCTGTTCCCCCGAACCGTTCGTCGGACGTTCCCTTCGCGCGGCGGCCCCTATCCTTTTCTTTTTAACCTGCTGGCGAAGCCCCTTAGTCAGCTGATGCGCTCGATAATCCTTCTTTCAGCCTCTTTTGGCAGATAGCCTTTCCGTCACCCGTTAAGATTCTATCGACCTCGAAATTCCCCTCCTCTTCTTACCTTACTGGTGTACTATGTAACGGCGGAGTTTTCTTCTCGTCCGAGCCATTTCCTATCGATCGTTTTCATTTTGACCTTCTTTCTATCCCGCCAAGACTTTCTCCTTTTCCCCTTTTTTTTTCCCCTCGATATTTTCGTTGTTGCGGTTTGCCCGTAAGCGAGCGTGGACTTCTTATATCGCCCGTTACGGGCCCTCGCATTGTTTTCGCATGCTTGACATTTCGATATCTATCTTTTCCCAGTTTTTTAGGAGTCCCCCAACCAATGCTTTTTTTTCCCATCACGAGTTACACTCTCGCCATCCGTTAACAATGAGATTTACTTTACGGTCTTTACTTGCAAACCTCTCCGGATATTGTCGAACCTCGACTTCCCGGACCTTCCCTGCCCTTTGCGGCCCACGTATCTACCGAAGTACCCTCGGTGCAACGCTCGCATAGGTACGGAATCGTGCTTGGGACGGGTTCCTACCTGAGCCGTCCCGTCCGTTCCTGCCCGTCGGCTGAATGGCCAGGCGAATCGCCTCTTTTGACTTTTCCTCTCCCCCGATCAGGGACCGCGCAAGCGTGGATTTTTCTTTTCGCTCACCGATTTATATTTTCGATCTATCAGCGGATCTCTTTCATCTCACTGGAACTCTTTGCCCCGACCTGGTACAAGATTTCCACCACGTCCGCAGCGCGATTTTTTGTTAACTGTCGTTCGCGGCGGCCCCCTGGTCCCTTATCGGCGAGCCTCTTTTCCCGGTTTCCCCCCTTCTCCCCAGCACCGCATCGGTCTTGTCCCATTGAAATCTCGCAACTTTTGTTTATCCCCACGGCCGGAGTCGAGTCGCGTAGGGATCTCTTTATTCTCCGATCCCACTGCTGCTTATGATCGAGCGCGCTTTATTTCGTCTTCAAGCCGTCTTTTTTGAGAACGCGTCGCCTTGGCTGCTTCGGGAGATCTGGGCGATTTTTTCCCTGAGGAATCGCATCAGTCAAGCTACATTCTTTACTTTATCCCTTTCGGACAACTACAACGGGTCCTCACGTTCCCCTACCATTCTCGGCAAAGCGATCGAGGTCGGTCCTTTCCGCTGGGCCTTGGAGCTGCTGGGTATTGGCTGCTCGGTGAGGCACCTTACTGTAAGGGGCTTTCCGTCGTCATTACGCTGAAAGTTTGGGTTGCTCTTCCCTTCTTGCTCAAGAACGCTTTTAAAGCGCGAGATCTCCTCTCTGGACGTCTTCTCTCTCCACGTTCCCGTTTTCTGTCGGATAAACAGACTCGCTTGTTGATAGCTTAGATGAGCGTTTTTTGCTCGTAACGCTTTCCCCGCCCAATCGTTTCGTTCGCGGCGTCCTGCATTTGCGCATGTGCTTTTTCCCCGCTTTCACGCGGATTTATGGCGTAACGCGTCGACCTGCATTGGTGCTTCAGCTTTTCCGTCACTTGTAGGGCCAACGTGCTGACGTCCACCTCTTCCAGCCGAAACGAACTTCTGATCTTGCTTTTCCTTTTTTAATTTGGCGGCTTATTTTTTTCCCCAGCCCAAGACCTCTTCCAGGGTCCCCTCTCCCCTTTCTCTTGATTGTCCCGTTCCCATTGGATGTCCCCAGAGTCGATGCGGATATTTCTTCTACTCAAGCGACTCTGTACGGACCCCATTTTCACGGATAAGCTTTTTCCCGCTCCGCAATCGGTTTCCCCGTTTTTCAGCGCTTCGTTGATCACTTTGGATCTTCGCGAAGACAATCCCGTCTCTGTCCACTGGCAGCCGCTTCCCCCTTGCATTTGTTGAGCCTTTTTTTTCTTTTCGGTCTTCTTGCGCGTGCCTGCGATTCAATTTTAGGGGCCTTCCTCTTAATTTTTCCTTGCTCGCCAGGACGTACTCTTTGCCCCCCCTTACTTACTTTGATTCTCTTCCCCCGCCCCCCCCTCTATCCCATGCTTCTCCCATCTCACTTTTTTTGAATTCCGTCGACGAGACGTCGTCTGGCATGTCACTCTCGACTGATCGTTTTTTTCTTTTTTTTCTTCTTTCTCCCCTCCGTTGTGTTTTGTTTCCCTAGCTCTGCCGATCATGTCGACGGTTTTTCCCCCCAATATGTTCCTGACGTCATCGGCGACTGAACTGCTATGTCTCTCATGGTCTAGCGATTCAATTTTTTGACGGCAAACTCAAGTACGCGTCCTTCCTTTTTATGATTTAACCGCGGATTTTCGGCCCAATTATCTCATTACCTCTTTTTTCCCCCTCATCTACCCTTTGAAGGTGATCAAAGCCTTACTTTCGCTCGCCGAGGCCATCCTTTCTGCTCCTAACGATGCTTAAAGACAAATTTTTTTTCTTTAAGTTTCTTTGGCACGATATTTTATAGCGCGCTAAGTTCTCCTTCAACCATCGACTGGCGAGGGCTTGGTTCTTTTTTGAGCTGCAGCGCACGCCGTTCGGTTTCTTTTTTTCCGTCTGGGCGTACGAGAGTCCTCTCTCATGGTCTACAGCTTTGGTCGAATCTCTATGGGGCCCCACGCGGGAATCCCTTTTTTTATGACCCTCATATGACCGTAGGAATGGACAGGCTGCTTTCTCTTTTCTTCTTTTCTTGCAACAACACGTCTTCCTGTCCGAAGGGAATGATAGAAATCTCGTTGTAATTTTTTTCGTTGTCAAGAGTCAGGTCGTAATTTCAAGTTTAACGATGCCGTCGCTCTCCTCCCCTTCGAAGGTAAGAATACTTGTTCCCCTGGTGTAAATTCAACCTCTGACCCAAAATTCTAACCCCCCGTCTTCGGACTTTCCGTTTGAGTTTGAGGATGGAATCTCGGCCCCATCGGCGCACCTTAATCCCGACTGAGATTCAACGATTCTTTCTGATTTACGTTTTCTTTTTTGCTGCTCTATCGTCGATGGAGTCTCTATAGCTTTTTTCCTTTCCCGTATTGGAGCGACTTATAGGCGGCGTCACCTCAGTTTCTAGCCCCCTCACTTTGTTCCCCTTTGACTCCGTCAGCCGGAAACGTAGGCGAACCTTTTCAGGCATCTTTGCAGAATGTGCACCCTTGTTTCCTCGG
>Ga0179593_1477546_pt1 | contig 12150 bp, 24 predicted proteins | sample CZODoug2_1_08_16_FD_185931 | JGI IMG/M metagenome (GOLD analysis project Ga0179593, IMG submission 185931) | Vadose zone soil fungal communities from Angelo Coast Range Reserve, California, USA - CZODoug2_1_08_16fungal (PacBio error correction) | ecosystem: Environmental > Terrestrial > Soil >... | reverse complement strand
GTTAGGCCCCCCCCCCCCACCAACACACTAATAGCAATTTTTCCTTTTCTGCAGCAAACTGCCCCACAGGGTGGATTTGAACCCTTTTTCACCCAATTGTTGCAGGAGGGGGAACGAGATATTTTTTGGAGTCCTTTTTTTTCACCAAAGCGGGAAGGACACTTGGAAGCTGGTTCGGGCACTTTTTTTGATTAAGTGCCAGGGGCGTTTTCATGGAAACCCCCTTTTGCTTCCGGGCAAATATTCTCTTTAATCTTCATTTTATTTGGTGTTTTTTTCTTTTCCCTTCCTTTGTTTCCTTCCCCTTTCCCCACCCCTTGTTTGTTAATTAAACCTTTCAACCTTTTTCACGATATGTTGCTTTTTTCTTTGTGTACCCTCTTTAATCCCCCCCACTTCCGGTTAACGCATAACAATGGTGTCCCTGTTCCCTCCCCCCTTGTGAGCAGTTGGTGTCAAAGCATTTTTTTTGTTTTTTGCTGTTGCAGTTCTTTTTGTTTCTTTTTGGTTTCCCCCCCCCTCCCCAATCAGTCATGTTTTCTTCATCCCGGTCCACAACCAGGGGCCTTGCTTCTTTCCCCCACCCCCAGTTCTGTCTTCCCTTCTCTCTTTTCCCCTATTCAAATCAGCTTACCCCCCCACTTGTTTGCCTGTCCCTGGTGTTTTGTGTTGCCCCCTTTCTCCGGTGCACAGTTTTTTCCCTGGATTTTTAGTTGGCAGTTTTTTGTTTTTGTGGGTGAAATTTTTGGGGTTTCTTGTCCCTTGTGGAGACCCCAAACCCTTTTTCACTAATACGCCTCCCCGTCTTTTTCCTGGATGACCCCTGGGCATTCTTTTTAACCCCCGGGACAGGACCACAACCCATTACCAAACCTGTCCACCACATGTGATCTATGGTGGTCCCATTTTTCCTCAATTTTTACTTTGTTAAACAATTACCCACCCTTGTTTTCTTTGTCCATTTTTTTTACCCCAAAGTGTGCACCCCACCAAACTGTAATGTATACATGGGTAAATTTGTTTTTTTGATGCTTGTTTTCCCCCAATTACCCCACTTTTCCTAATTTTCCCCCCCATCCTCCTTTTTTTTCCCAACTTTCTCACCACTTTCAAAGTTGCTTTGTTTTTTCCCCTTTTTTTTTTTGTGGTGCTGTGGTAGGGTTTATGTTTCAACCTTGTTCAATCTTTTTTTAGGCCCCATTCCTTTGCCAAGGGTGTTCCAGTTTGCCCCCCCAAACCTTAACCCCCCTTTTGAACCTCACCTTAGTGGGGACCCCCTTGTACGACAACAACATTTTTTTTGTTTTCAACACCTTACATTGTCCCCCCACATTGATTTTTTCACCCCTGTTGTTTGCCCAAGTGAACCTTCTTTTTTTTGGGTGTAGGACCCCCCCCCCCAACACACAAATGTAGTTGTTTGTGCACAGGAACCCGGTCCCCCCTTAAAAAATTGATGGACCTTCCCTTTTCCCTTTTCTCCACACTTGAGCGATTTTCCCCTTCAGGGGAACAATTCCCCTTTTTAAAAACGTGATGTTACGTTTCCAAACCCTGTATAAGGCCAAAGGAAACCACCCATTCATTGGCCTTTCCCTTTTTCCTTTTGCGGGTCTGGGAACTTTCCTTGGGCAGACTTTTCCTTACAATTTCCACCCCCTTCCTGAGATTTTTCCCCCAGGTTTCTTAATGTTTGTCCACTTCGCAAGCAAAAAAATACGTACCCCACCAAATTTAGAGTTTCAATCACAGTCTTTCCAAGACCTCACATGTTCTTATTAATCATTTCTCACTTTGACTTACCCCCCTGTGGGGTGGACCCCCCTTGGACTTCCACCCCCTCCTTTAGGTTAATCTCCGGGAACAAACGGTTTTCGGCCTTTTTGTTCTTTTTTTTCTGGAGCTGAATTTGTTTTTATCATTTTTGGGCCCCCCGTTCCAAGAAGGGACGTAACCCCCTTCCTTTTTTAATGAACGCCCAGAGGTTTCTTTAATGGGTGTCATCAAAGCTTCTTTGGAAAAATTCTCCCCTGCCCCCTTTTTTTTTATGTTGTTTTGAATTGGCACCGGTTTTCCCTTCCTGGGCCCCCCCCTTTCCCCCTGTACCCCCCCACACAACCAGCTTTGCAATTTTTTGGCCCTTCTGCAGGGACCACCCATTTTTTTCCTTTCACCTTTTTTCCCCCCCCCTCAAGCTCCGGGCTTTTCGTCACTTGGTTTCTCCTTAGGAAGTTTTAGAACCCATGTTGAACCTGGAATTTAGGAGATGTTTGACCACCCCCCCCAATTTTTCCTTGGGGTTCTTTATGGCAAACTTGGTCTTCACCCCCCCCCCCCCCTTTTTTTGATTTGTCCCCTCCGTTTTCCAAGACCTGAGGAGGTTGTGTTTCCCCCGACGGTCTAAGGGAATTCCGGTTGGTTTTTTTTTTTGGCATTTTCCCATTGTGTTGGAAGTGACCCCCCCCCCCCATCCCCACGTTTTTGCCCAGGGATCTTGATTCCTTTTTTCAGCCAGCAAGTAACCCCCTTGTCATCCTGACACCCTCTCTTCCTTCAAGTTCCCTCCCTTCTTTGTTCCCCCTGTTTTAAGCCAAAATTATTTTCACCTTTGCAAACATATGCTCTCTTAAAGGGATCCCGTGACCTTCTTGCCTTTCAATTCTTTTTTTGGAAGTCCTGATGGGATTCCCCCTCCTCTCCCTTGTTTTCTTTCCCACACAACCTATTATTCCAAATCTTTTTTTTTCAAAGCCAAACGAACCTTTTTCCTATTCCCCATTGACAGGTTCCTTTTCTTTCCACTGTCCATTAAGGCCAGATTACCACTTTCCGTCTTTTATGTGGAGTTATTTACTTTCGTGCCCTCCCCCCAACTGCTTTTTGTCACTGCAGGTCTCTTTGTTCCCCACAAACACTCTCGTTGCTGGTTTGACCTTGGAATAATGGTACCGTTTATTTTTTTTTTGGCCCAAACATTACCTTTGTTGGGGAACACACCTCTTGACCCTTCCTCATTCGGTTTTCGCGACAAGGGGCCTTCCATTCTCTTCTCCTTCCTTTTTCTTTCCTATTATATGTATCTTTTGGGCACTTCATGTTTGGGTAACACAGTACCCATTCTCCCTTTTTTTTTTCGGTGGGATTTGGGGCATCTTGCCTTTCCTTTTCTCATTCCTTCCCCTGTGTTTCAAAGGGCTTCCACTTACTAATAACCGGTTTTTTCTTCCCCCCTGGGGGAACCCTCGCGATTTGTTTCAATGCCCCTCCATTCCCCAATAGTCCCCCCGTTTAGGGGCCTTTTTTTTGGCCCCACACAAGGATTGACCTTTTCCCCTTTTTCCCTTTCTTTGACCTGGAACTGTTCCTTCTGTCCCCCCTTCCCCCCCCTTACCAACCCTTACGGGTTTTCGCTTTTTCATGCAGCCGTTAATTCTCCCCCACCTTGCAAAAGTTTTCCTCGTCCCTTTACCCCCCCCCTTTTCAGGCCCCCCCGAGGGTCAACTTCCCGGTTTTTCTCATTTTGTTTCTTTTTCAAGGATTCAGAACCCTTTCCTTCCGTTTTTTTTCCTTGTCCCACTAAGTTCATACTGTCCACCTGTCCACCTTTAGGACCCCCCCGGGGTCAATCCATGGCCCAAGTTTTTTTTTTCAATTTTTTTTGGGGGGGGGTACTTTACCAGTTTCTCCGCTGCTGCTCCCTCCATAGGACTGTTAGCCCCGTCAGGTTTGGGGCCCCTCTTTGGTTTCCCCCTCCCCCGTCTTTGCTTCGGATTTTTTTTTCGTTTTTCCACAATTCCCATTTGTTTTAGTTTTTTCTACGGGATGGAGCCACCGTTCTTTCGGCCCACCCACAACAACACCTCCCCCTTGCCCCCTTCCCCCAGTCCCCACCAGTTTTTTCACCCTCTTTCATATTGGGGACTTACCTTTTTTTTACCCCCCCGTTATTGTTTTAACAGGTTTTTTCCTTTCCCCCCCCAGCCACTGAAGGGCCACAAAAAAACCCCCACTCCCTTCTTTTTTGAACCTCGCTGATTGTTTTCTTAACTTTTCCAACCTTTGGAATTTTCCTGGTTTTTTTCTGAAAAGAAAAACCTTTTGGTGGGGAAGGGTTTGTCGGTCTCCCACCCCCCAAGTCCTTTCCCCGGTGGGGACGAGTTTCGGGATGCTCTTTTCCCCCCTGCCCCCGGTTTCCTTGTGTGGAATGGCCCCTCTTTGATTTCTGGGGTGAACCACCCCCCATGGTTTTTTTTTTTCCCCATTTTTACGTTTCCAAGGACTCCCCTGGCCCCCCCGCCACCTGGCAACCACGGAACCCGCTTTTTAAAAGGGTCCTGGTTCCTTCCCCCGATTTCCCCCTCCGAGTTTTCATTGGATTTTCTTCCCCCCCCCCCCCTTTTTTGAATCTTCTTTTTTCTTCAGATGATATGGAGCTTTCTATTCATCCAGATTTCGGGGACATCCTAACATTTCACTTCCCCCCCCCCCCGGTTCCCCAAGACTTTTTACACCGTTACCTTACTTTTTTTCAACGTGTCAAAAGGATTTCAATACATCTTTTGATAGCAAAAGATTCCTTCTGTTGGGACCCATCATTGTAACCCCTTTTAAAGCCCTTGAACTTTAGGGGTCAACCTATAAAAAAAATTTGCAATCCCCGACATGGAACCCCTCTTGTTTCTCAAGGACCCCGATTTGGTTCCAACCGGTTAATGTTTTTTGGTCCCCCCCCCCCCATTTGGCCCCGACTTTGCCTTTCCCTTTCCACTTTTCCCCCCTTTTTGGTGATTTAATTCTTTTCACTTTTTCCCCTTTTTGTTTGTTTTTGTCCCATGTTTTAACCCCTTACTTTCTTTGGCTTGTCCCCCACCCCCCTTATAGGGGCAGTCCCAGTTGTTTTGACCTGAGACCCCGATTCCTCCCAAGCCCCACACACTTTTAGTGTCATCACCTTCATTTTTTTTATTTTCTTTCACTTGGCCCCCCATTAGTCTTTCACACAGGAAACTTCAGTTCATCCCCCCCTTGCCCATTTTTTTTCCCCTCCTTTTCCTTTGGCTTCTTGTTTGGTTTTTGACCCCCCCCTGACTTCGTATTTTTTAGGGTTGCTTTCCAACCCATCCCACCCCCCCATTTCTTTCCATTTTTGTAAGTTCCTCACTTTCCTTTTTGCTTCCAGTTTGAACTTGGGGATAATTTCCCAACCTTTCCAACTTGACCCCCCTTTTCCAGGTTTCACTTAACGGTCCTTTCGGTTTTTGATTGTCATTATCCAGGGATTGGGATTGCATTCCCCAGTTTTTTCCGAGGCCAACCTTTCGACCCCCCCCCTCAATTTTCTGTTTTTAATGGTGGGCTTGGTTTTTTTTTTCTTTTCCCAAACCCATTCTATTACAAACGTAAATTATTCTTTTTTGTAAAAACCCCCTCTTCCTTTTTTTTCCTTTTTTGCTCCACTAGTTTTTTTTTTTTGGGCCCCATTCCACCCACTTGTGGCCAATTAACCTTTTTTTTTTTTTTTTCATCAACCCCACCCCCCTTTTTTTTTTTTTTTCCTTTCCCTTTTTTCCCCCCCTTAATTTTTTGTAGTTGCCCCTCCGGTCCCACTTACCTCCAGTCCTCCCCTTTTCCTCAAAACAACGGTCTGCCCAACAGACCCTCTTTATTTATGGGAACCCCTCTTTTTTTTTTTTTTTGCCCTGAAGTTTTGATTCCCCCCCCTTCCACGTCATTTCCCCCACCCCCCTTTGGTTTGTGTTGAATTTTTCTGGGGGGTTCTTTTTTTTTCCCAAACCTTCTTGGTTTTTTACCCTTTTTTTTTTTGGATGGGTTCCCCCCCCCCCTAAAAAACCAACCCTTTTTTGTCCCTCCCCAATTCCCTTTAATCTGGGATCACCCACTTCCCCCCCCCCTGTTTCCCTCCCCCACTGGTTTTATTCGTCATTACCACCCTTTCATTTCCCTTTTGTATTGCTCAAAAACCCCTGTCTTTTCCCCAAACCTATTCTTTCCCCCCCTTTCCTTTTTTCTTCTCCCCCATCCTCCATTTTCCATTCCGCTTTTTGGTACCCACAGCCGTTTTTTGCCCTTTTTCCCCCCATTGGCCTGGGTAGTTTTTACTTTTTTTTCCTTTTTTTTCCCCCCCCATGTGTGACCCTTTTGCCTTTATCTACCTAACCTTTTTTGGTTTTTTTCTGGTATTTCCGATTTACCCAAAGTTTTTTTTCTTCGGGTCTTCTCCCAAGTGTCCCTTGACATGGTTTGCCCCCCGGGGGCCACAAGAGGCAAGTTAAGAATTTTTTTCTCGCGACCCCTGTAACTCCACCCACCCCCACTGGCTGTTCAAAACCTACTTTGTCCTGAAACTGAATTTTTTCTGGCTTCCTTCACCGTTTTGACCTCCCCCTTGTTCTTTCACCCCCCTTTCACCAAGCCACGATCTTTTTAACACTCCCCCCAAAACATTTGGGCACTTCATCCCTCTTATTTTGTAATTCTTTTTCCACAACCACCTTTTTTTAAGGGTCTACCTTTTGCCCCTTTGGACTTACATGGCCTTGCCCCCCCACAAGGTTATTCAAAATTTGTTTTCCCCCCCCATTTTCTTCTTCTTGTATCATTGAGTCATCCCGTTAGTTACCATTTTTGTTTTACCCCCTTTGAATTAACCCCCTTTCCCTCAACCACAAAATTGGATGCCACCCCACTTCCCCCCCCCGTTTTACCCCCCCCAAAACCCCCCCCCCCTTTCCAAAACCCCCCCCGCCCACCAAATGGACACTGTTTCCCCCGTCCCCTGATTTGCAGGGGGTTTTATCCCTTTGGTCCTCCCCCCGGTATACTTTTTTTTCTATTATCTGGGATGAGTGGGTTGGGAACCCGCCCCGGCATTTGGGGGACCCCGGGTTTTTACCTGGGTGTTTTTGGTGTTCCCCCCCCCCTCCCCAACACCCTTCCCCCCAAAACCACGCAAACACCTGTCTTTGTGTTTTACCACATTCTTCGGGTCCCCCCCCTGGTCCCCCCCCTGAACCCCAGATTTACCCCTTTTCTTTTGTTGGCCAACATTATTGTTTTGTTCCTTCCATTTTCTTTTTCCTCCCTTACTTTTCTCCTTTTCTTACCCAGTTTTTTTTATAAAACTGTTGCATTGTTGACCCCAACAAAACAGACCTCTTCACCCCCCCACAACCTTCCCCCCCACCTTTTGCCCAAACTTTTCCACCTTCACCCACTGTCATGGGTATTTTACACAAAAAACTGCCCCCCCCCCCCCCCGGTGGAAAAAGCACACCTCAACACCCAAAAGGTGGGTTGGGCCCCTGGGTCCACACCCAACTGGGTGGTTTGTGGGGAGGTTTCCTAGTTTGCTTGGAGTTTCCACCCCTCCAAGACCTTGTTCTTTTTTTGTTGGGGGAATTTGAACAAATGGGGGTTGTGGCTTTTTTTTCCAAGAAAGCAACAGTTCTTTTTGGCTGGTCCCAGGTTGATTTTTTCCCTTGTTTCTGTGGGGGAGTTTTGGCCAACCCAACACCGGGTGGGACCCACTCTTTTCCCCCCACAACCAGAAACCACTTTTCCCCCTGCACCCCACCTGGCTTCACAGGGGGTTAGGGTGGTGTTTTTTTTCATGGGGGGACGGGGGGGGTGCCCCCCCATCTTTTTTCCTGTCCGGGACCAGGAATTACAGTGTGGGTATACGGGTTTTGGTCCAACACCACTGTTTCCAAAAGTTACTGGCAGAGTTAGCCCCCCTTTTTTTTTTTTTTTCTGAAGTGCCGGGTGGTTTCACAAAAATTTGGCCGCGCCCCCGGTACCTTCGTCTTTTTTTTTTTTTTGGGTGAGGAGGTGAAGGATTGCCTTTCCTTCCCCCTGGTTTTTCACATTGGCCCACTTCGCTTCCACATTCCCTGCTCGTTGCCCCATTAATTTTTGTTGGGACCTTTTTTTTCCCTTTTTGGACCCCAAAAGTCTGGTCTTCAGAACTTTTTTTTTTTTTGTTTTCATGGTTTTCCATTAACAACTGTTTTTTGCTTTCCTTGGTCCCTTTGCACAGGCATGGTGTGGTTCTCTGTTTTTTAGTTAGTGTTCCTTGGTTTGTGGGAACCTTTCCCATTCCTTGATAATTTTACCTAACGCACAAACACACCGCCTTCCTCTTTTCCCAAACCACATTGTTCTACCCCTTATCGGTAAAATTCCCCCCCCTCTCGGATTCAGTCACCAAATTTTTTATGTTACCATTGTTTTTTTCTCCCCGGTTTTTAAAAGGGGGGGGGGTGGGGGTACCCCCCATTTTTTCTGCTTTTGCACAGTGTTGGGCCGGTCGCGTCGGGCGGCCCGAGTTTTTTCGTTTCCCAGGTTCGGGGTTTTTGTGTCCCCCCCCTTTGTTGCCCCCGGTTTTGCCCGGTTCGCCGTGTGTCATGTTCTTGTTGAGGAGTGAACCACCCCATGTCACAAAGATGACGGGCTCGGGACCGCCAAGGGCATGAAAGGAACCTCCCTAAGGCAACCCCCCCAGGAAACAGAGGACAAAATAAAATTGTGTTAACCCCCAACATTTTCTTTTATATGGTTTTTTTCCATTCGGTGGCCTTTTTTGGTTTTTTGTTTTCCTACTTTGGGTTTACCCCCCCCCTTTCCTCTTTTGGGCTTTTGTTTGTTTCCGGTGCAGTGGTGTTCCCCCCCACAAAAACCTTCTGATGTGTGTTTGCATGGCACTGCATTTGGGCTTACCTACCCCCACTATCATTGCTCCCCAATTTTCCCCCTGGAAACTTGGCAAAGTCTTCAGTTGGGGCAACGGTGGGTGGGACTTTTGGGCTGTGGGAGGTCTTTTGTTCTTGACAGGGGCGTGAATCAAGTTTTTTTGTCGCCGAGGTGTAACACATTCATATTAAAATGAAAAAGTTTTACCCAAAACAAATTAAAACAAAAAATTGAACTTACAAACTTTTGAATAAAAAGGAACACTCCAAGGGAACAAAACCCTTTCACATGGGGGGCCATTGATAGAAAAGTGTTTGGGGCGGGCAAGGGGAAGTTGAAATTTTCTGCGGGAAAGTATATTAAAAACTCCCTTGTTAGTTGTGTTACAACAAATCTGCCGTAAAACTACTTTAAGAAGGACTCCTTTAATTTGTTTCAATGGGATCCGGCATTCTGTACCAAAAGGAAAAAAATTAGTTCCAAAATTAGTCAGCACCTTTACACGGCAACAAAATTTCTGGGAAGGGTGTAGGAAGGCCGAAAGTTGGCGAAAAACGACAGTTGTCCAGCCTCTTTCGATGGATCTTTTTTACTACCGGGAAACAAGGTACACACACCAAAAACTTCTAACTTCTTTGAAACAGAATTTGGCACACCCCCATGAGGGAACGGGACCTCACCCCCTGGGACCTCCCATGAAAAAGAAGATTCCACTGGATAGGAAATCACACGATAAAAAAAAGGGGCAAACAAAAAGGGGACAACTGGAGGAAGCAGTTGTGGTGCAGTTTGGTACACGGGCTCACAGGTGGTTTGGGAAACCCACACATTCACACCTCTGTGTACGGAACACCAGTCCCTTCTCTGTTGATCTTAAAAAACCGCAGGGATGGAGGGAGGTTGTGTTAGATTATGGGGAAGGGGGGGAGATAGTTTTTTATGGTTTGCAGGTGGCCCTTACCAATGGGGAACATACCAACTTCTTTGACACCGGTTTTCAGGACGGAGGAAATAGCTAGGGGTCAGGGGGTCTTTTTTTCTTTACCCCACTGTTTGTGTTTTTTCATGCACCCAAAAGCGGTTGGCTGCACTCTCTTTTCCAACAATCAGGATATTTTTCACTTGGGGCCGTTCTTTCAAACCCTTCCCCCAACAACCCCAGACTGTTTAATTTCCCTTTCCCCCCCCCCCCCCCCGGCCAGATGGCCCACCCCAGGACTTCCCCCTGTCAATAAGGTTTTCTTTTTGTTTTGTCCTTTTTTTTCCCATGGTTGGACGGATGCGCTGAGTCCGTTAGGTTGTTTCAGGGGGGCACCTGGCCTTCATGCTCACACACCCCAAGGTTGTTTACCTTTTTTTTTTAGTTCTGCCCACACAACCCCCTGTGTTTTCCGGCCCTGGATTTCTGTGGTCGGTCCCCCCTTTTCCCATGGGTTTTTGAGGTGGGTGGGTCCCCCTTTTTCCTTCCCCTTGGGGGGGCGGTGGGAACTTTCCCCCCCCTTTTTGGGCCTTTTCCCCCCCCAAACCACACTTTAATCTCTTAGGACTTAATTCTGGGGTTCAGGGGGTGGTCAACCCTCAAAAGTAAATGGGTTTCCACCTCCTTGCTACGTTGACCCTTTTCTTTTCCCCCTTTCTTTTAAGGGAAGACCCTCAACAAGAACCCCTTCCTGGCCCCTCTGCTCTATCCGTTACCCCTTACAATTGGACTACTGCCTTTTTTTGTTCACCCTTTCCTCACTTTCCCCCTTTTTTCTTTGTGGCAAACACACTCTCGCTTTTAGTGGGCTCAATTGCACCCTTACATTCCCATTTCCCTTTTTTTTGTAACCATGGGAAGGGGGGGGGTCCCCCCTGTGTCCCCCCCCCCCTGGCTCTGCAGGACGGCGTTTTTTACCCTGGTGGTTGTTTTCTTTCGAAAGCAATTCGTTTTTCTTCCCCCCCCGGAGGCTGTCACAACCCCCCTTGCTTTTTTTGGGTTTTCCCCCCTGTTTTGGCCAGATTTTTGGCATTGTTCCCTGGACCCCCCCACATCTGGTGTGGTAGTTTATCCCCGGGCCTAAACGCTCCTCTTTTTTTGGCCAAAAAGCGTTTTCTTGGGGTCCAAAAGGAGTTTTATTTCTTTCTTTGGTCACCTTGTTTTGATCCTTTTTCAAAAGGTTCCCAATCCATTAATTCCTTCGGGCCCTTCAGTTTTATGGCCCATTCGTGTCTTCATGTTTGCGGGCGGCGGGCCTTTTTGGTTCTTTTTTTGGGCCCCACATTGTTAAACCCCCCCCACACCGGGATGGGACGGTCCCGTTTGTGATCCTGTTGTGACGGGGAAGGGGGCTTTTTTTCCATGCAAGGGTGCCCCCTCAAAGCACTTTTTTTTTTCTATTCTTACTTGATTTCCCACTACAAACTGAAACCCCCTTTCCCGGTAGCCCCTCCCCCGTTACTTTCCTTTACCCCAAACCGATCCAGTGACTCCCTTGTGGTTCCCACCCCTTGGCCCCCCTTTTTTTTTCCCAGAACCCGTCCTACACCCACTGCAAAAGTCGTTTTTTCATCTTGCATCCTCTCAGGACCACTTCCGTCGGCTTTTCTTGTTACCCCCCGCGCCCAATTATTTCCCCACAAACAATTTAAAAGTGCCCCCAAACCCCCCAGGCGGGAGGTCACTTTTTTCTTGGCTGGAAAACCGGTCTACCGCTGTTCATTACCCGGGGGGACCAGCCCATGTAGGTCCTCAACGTTCACTTAATGGAAAAAAAAATTCCTGAAAGTTTTTCGTTTTTTTTGGGGAATTCCCGATTTTTGCTACCCCCTATGTGGTTAATTGGATGTGGGCCACACTCTTCCTAGACTCTTATTGCTTCTCACTCCCTTTCTTTTTTTTCAGGAGAGGAATTTATTCGTTGTTTTAGGTTGGGGATTTCCAATTTTTAAGTCACTGGGAGGTTTAATTTGGGGCAAAAAAACCAACCCCACACAATACACTTTCCCCAAAAAGTTTTTCCCAATTTATTTTCCCATATGGGGGGACAACTGGTCCGGTTTTATGCCAACAGGTTCTTAATCACCTTTTCTTTAAACCCACCCCCCCACCCCCATATTTGAACCCCCGTTTGTTGGGTCTAAGTTAATTGGGAAACCACCCCTTTTGCTTGACATTGGGTTCGGACCCCCCCAAAGGGGGTTGTCTTTCCGGGAATTTTTTTTCTTCAAACCCAAAGGTGGACTGGGTTTTCCATTTCTGGGGGGGTTTTTATGCTAATTATTGGGGAAATTCACAAGGTTTTTTTGAACTTTGTGACTTCCACGTTTTTTAAATTGTTTTTCCCCATAAAGGGTCTCTGCAAGACCGTGGACCCCCCCCTTCCACAGACCACTCCTCGTATGGACCTTAAACAGTTTTTATTGAGGAACTAAATACAGGGGACCCCGGAATCCGAGAGT
>Ga0179593_1355685_pt1 | contig 12150 bp, 12 predicted proteins | sample CZODoug2_1_08_16_FD_185931 | JGI IMG/M metagenome (GOLD analysis project Ga0179593, IMG submission 185931) | Vadose zone soil fungal communities from Angelo Coast Range Reserve, California, USA - CZODoug2_1_08_16fungal (PacBio error correction) | ecosystem: Environmental > Terrestrial > Soil >... | reverse complement strand
CCCAAAGTCTTTTCTCCTTCTTGTGATCCCCCTCAACGGGTTTCCTTCGAGGCCTTTTCCTTACGTCCTCCATTGATCCGCTCTCAAAGTGACCGGCTTTTTTCTTCCCCCCCTCCCCCCCCCCCCCTCTTCAACCAGTTAAGAGTAGTATGCTTGCCGATTCACTTTGAGGGCTCCCTCTTTCCCCCCTGAAGGAACGGGCTATACTTCGCGCGCAGTTCTCCTTTTGACCTCGTGATCTCCCACTCGGAGTTGATGATTCGATTCTCCTTCTGCCACGTCGAGTTTTGACACATACCTTTTCCCTCTTCTTGTCCTTTCTCCATATTGGGACTTCCTTCGGAATTTCGCATACACTTCACTGGAGGGACGAGATTGATCTTTTCCTTCTTCCGAAGCTTTCCCTCTTGTGAGCGCAATGGCCTCTGCCCTCTGGTCTTCTCTTGCCCCTCCCCCCCCCCTTATGTTCAACAGACATAATCGAGCGGCGGTATCCTCCGCCCCCCATGTGTTTATCGTGTATGGACCGAAGCCTTCTACTCCGCGAAGGTGTTAGATTTTTCCTCGCGAGCGAAAGCTTTTTTCCCCCTTTTCCTTTCTACCCCTTGACCAGGCTGAAGTGAGGGAGGAAAACGTGGTTTTTTCAATAGCCCCTCGACCCCCCCAGGGTCTGTCGTTCAACCTTAGGCTCTGCTCGGGAGAAGAGCGGGACTTCCCTCCTGGCTCGCCCTTTGGCCCTTCGACTTTTGATTTCCCTCTGGGACTTCTTTTTCCCTCCCCCCCATATAGAAGATTCTTGACGGCGCCCGTTCTTGATAGTTTCCTAGCCCAGTCGACGCGTCGTCATAGGTATTTTCTTCTTTCCTCTATCGGCCATAGTTATCGTTTCTCCTGTTATATTCGTCCTTTCCTTTGAGCGCCTCCCTTTTACTTGCTGCCTGCGGTTGGCAGGATGTCCTGTTTTTGGGATGTCCTACCGTGTTATTTTCGCGCGTTCCCTCTTTATCATACGAGGCGCGTGCGTCTTCTATTCCTCCATTGAAGTTTGGGTCCTCCCCTGAGTTCTTTTTTTCTCTCCTTTCCCTGCATCAGGGCGTCCCTGTCTTCAAGCTTTTTTTCAGATCTACGCCGCCTAGCTCGGGTGCCTCCTTCTTTTTTTTGGCTGAAGCCAACGATTTCTCCCCTCTCGGACGAAGCCGTTTTACCTCACTTCCCCTAGACACTCTTAAATGTCCCCGGTGGTTGGTCTTTGAGTAAAGTCCTCTTCCCGTTCCCTCTCAAGGCCCGTTCACTTTCCCTTCCCACCCCCCGGAAACGGATGAAGGATTCTACTTGAACGACGTCACTTCCCTTTTCAGCTTTCCCTCAAACCGATCTCATCTAGTCCAGAAGCCGAACAGTTTTCGAGCTTTTTGATTATTTGATGTTCCCTTCTCCCCTTTCCACAAGTCTAGTAGTTTGTTTGGGCTTCCTCGGACCTGGTTCTCTCGATTTTTTTGTCTCGGCTATTCTGCCAGGCCAAAATACACGGATTCTCTCTGTCGGCGGTTACTTTTCCTCAGAAAGAAAGATTCCCTCCTCCTTCCTCTCACTAGATTTCGGCGCATTTTAGTGCTAAAAGACGGCTTATCGGAGATGCGTCCCCGGCGTCAGATCTCCTTTCCCCCTTCTCTTTTCTGATACTGACTCCTTTGGCCTCACACCACCCAGTGTTTCGTCATGATATCTGGATTCTTGCTAAGGTCCTCCAGGGGCGTGATATTCACACGGGACCCCCCCCTTTCTGATGCAAATTTCCCTTCATCCTTCAGCAATCCAGCTTTTGCCGACTTGCATGTGCGTCCACCACTGAACCGCAAAGTCGAATCTCCTGGCGTTCCAGGCTCCTGATTCGGCGGTCCTTCCTAATCCCTTTTCTTCCTTCACGGTAGTTGAGGATTTTTTCCTTTGATTTTTTTTGCTATTGACTTATCGGGATACATGAGATGACCTCCGGAGCGGGCTTTGTTCGGACCTTTTTTTCCCCTTTTTCTCTTACAAGAAGTTTCCGTTTCTCCTCATAGGGCCATTTCTTCGTTCAGTGGTCCGCCCTTGAAACGTGTTTCACTCTTCCTTGTTCCTGAGCTTCCTAACTGCCTTATGTCATTTCAGGAAGCATCGATCCTGTCCTATAAGTAGAAGTGAGTGTTTCTCTCCCTCCTCTTCTGGGTAGTTCCGTTCGCTGCTGAACGGTCAAGTCAGCGATGGTCGACCGCATGCAATGAGTCCCCGATTTCCTCCCTTCTTCCTCTCCCCTGTTCGTTATCTTCTGCCGCTTCGTTCCAGATTTCTCCCAGCCCGTGCAGGGGATGGTTTTTTCTCGTCCCCCCCTCGCCCTAGGTGTAACACGCTTCCCCTCTTCTATTTTTAATAATACTAACTTTAGCTCTATTTCTTTTTCGTGTATACCTCTGAACCGCTGTACTCGTCCAAAACAGCTCGACTGATCTCCCGGTTTCTTCTCGATGTTAGCTGCTCGGCGCATTCGCCAGCCCGCCCTTTTTTCCTATGAGGAAGTTTAAGTTCCCCCCCTTCCTCATGAGGCTGTTCCCTAGTTGGTTCTCTAGCTGCCCGGTTAGCTTTCCAAGCATCCTTCCCCGCAGAACTATTCGGTTTCCCCCTTCTCTTTCCTCTTCTCTCTGCCGGCCGGGGCATTGCCATGAAAAGACGGCGTCAACACCTTTCTTCTCTTCCCCCCTTTACTCACCCCTAAGCACACAGTCGATTGACAGTTCTGCGAATTTCCCAGGCTCCCCCCCTACGGAATTCCCTATACGTTATCTTTGTCCACCGCGCCGAGTAACTTTAAATCATCTGCGAATTTCCCTCGCACCAAACACTGCGTTCCCCCCCGCCTTCCACGGAAAAGAGTGCCGGCCACTTTTCCTTTCTCTCACCCCCGATTTTCCGATCCCCCAAAGCTTAGGCCGAAAGCGGTGCGTTCCCCCTTTTTTTAAGCATCATCAAGTCGGTGCTTTGTCTGGTTAGTTGCCTTTTCTTTCCTTCCCCTTCTGTTGTTTCTACCCTTCTCCTTATCCTTCAATTCCATACTCCCCTAACACTGATGCCTTTTTCTTTTTTTTTTCTTTTCCCTCCACTTTTCCGACAGACCCCCCCCTTGTCTTCTCTCCTAGATGTCCGTTCTCCCTTCTCCAGTTTTTCTTCAAGGGCGTCTTTAAGTCAGCCGATTTTCTATTCGTCGAAGCTGCGGCTTTCGTGCTGCAGTCGCAGTCCCCCCTCCCTTCCTCCCCGACTAGCTGGCCGATCGGACCTCGCTAGTTCCAACTTCTTTGATGAATTCCCCCTGGTTTCGAAAATTGACACTACCTCCCTTCCTGGTTGAACAGTCCTATGAACCTCTCCCTCTTTCCAAACAAGATTTCCAAAAGCCGTCGCCCTCGATGCGATTCCGGCCTGCGTCCGTGGGAGACGGACTTCCTGGTCTGTTCCCTTTCTTTCCTCCCGGCAGTTTCGGTGCTGTCCATCTCTCTTTCCTAGAGGCGTTTTAAGCGTGAGCTGACGCGCACCATTTTCCTCCAAAGAAGAAGATGTCACCACCTCCACCCCTCCTACGGCGATTTTTCAATTCTTTCCTTTTCTTTCCTTTCTTTCACCTATGCGTATAGATCCCCGCTTTTTTTCCCCCTTCCCGTAAATCTGCGCCGATCTCTCCTGGATTGAATTCCGTAAGCGCAGGTCGCTTTCATTCAAGTCGACCGGCTCTAGATCCCAACCGTCCTTCTTCCTTCGCCGAGAAGCTGCCTTTTCTCCTCCCTTCTCTCCTTCCTTGACGTTCCCAACCTCCCACGTGAGGAGCCGTCTCCTCCCCTACCCGTTCAGTAGAGGCTGGTCTCTACCCATCTCCTTCCCCTACCACCTTAACAGAGAACGATTTGCAGTCTACCCTCTCCGATCACGCCTTTGTACACCTTGTATTTTCCTAGACTGTCTGAGGAGATTCATGCAGACCCACTTCTCGACTCCCACCCCCCTTGTTCCCTCTTGCATGAGGAAGCCGGAAGTCCTGCGATCGGTCCCCTCCCTCTCGCCTTCCTTGTTTGTGTCACCGTTTGATTTTTAAAAAAAACCCTTGTGAGCAGCCGCATTCAGCTTTTTTCTCATTCAACTGTTCCTCCTTTTTCGCGATAAAGAGAGATTTTCTCACTGCGGAGCTTCTTCCTCTTTTTATTTTTCCGTTTGGCCGATAGTCCCTTTTGAGAAGCTTCCGGGACCGCACCTCTTTTTCTATTACCTGCCCCCCAACTTTTTTTTTCTCTGGCCTCCGAAAGTTTTCCATGGGCGCTCTACCCTCTTTCCCAATCTTTGGCGCTCGCTTCCCGCGTCGAGTCAGATCCGCCGTAGAGCCTTGCACGCCTTTTCGGTGCGTGTGACGACTTCAAGCGACTGCGACACTTTGCCCCGTTCACCGGATGTAAACCCCCACGTGTGACTTTTTCTCCACTTATTTTTTCGATTTCCTCTTAATCTGGTTTCCTCGTTGAGTTTGGGAGACTTGCGTTTGAAGGTCTCCCTGTTTTTGAACTTTCCCTTTTCCGGTCGAGGCTTTTCCTCGCCCGCCTGAAGTGCGTCTCCTCTTAGAGCCAGCCCCCGTTTCACTTTTCCCTTTCGGACGTCTTTCCCCCTATCCGTCACGGCTCCGCGTACAAAGCAGGGAGAAGCTTGGCTTTTCCGAGCGTCCGTCCCCTTTTCTCCCCTTCAACAAGTTAAGCGCTCAATCCTCTTCTTTCCTTTTTCTCCCGTGTATTTCAAACAATCTCTTTTCCTAACTTTTGTGATACTTCTGTTCATCCGCGTCGCCCCACTTCCTCCTCAGCGGATGGTGATCGCGTCACGGCTAGCAGCGGTGGACGTTCCTTTCCTTCTCCCGTTAAACTCTCTCACACGTGAGTACGTGCGTCCCTCCCCATCCTTTTCCCACTCCGCTTCGTTCCGATGTGTTTTCTGTTTCGGAGCCTCTATCGGACCGTCAAGCTGCCTCCCTTTTCAAAACCGGGGATGACCTTAGCGCGCAGATGCCAAGCATCCTTCCCTTCTTTGCTCTAGAATAGTCATTTCTGATTGTGCTCCCCCCTTTTCCCTTCTCGCTTTTGCTCATCCTTTTTACTTTTTCCCCTGGTCCTATCCTGCTCCTGTGCAAGACAGTCGTTCTTCCCTTTCCCTCGACGAACCCTTTCAAGGCGAGGAATCCTTCTTTTGATTTCCTCTTGCGTCCAAATGGTAGAGAGACATTGTGGCCTTCCCTTCTCTCTCGCCCCCCAACAGGCTTCAGAAGCTGATTTTCGGTCTTGCCGCTCGCCCCTTTGGTGATATCTGTCCTCGCTTCACTTCCCTACCGGTAGAAGAACGGCTCTCTTTCCCCTCCGGTGACATGAGCTCTTTAGACATCTAACCCCAGGTGAATGTTATCGCCAGGTCTTGCGGGCGGCTCCCGGGTTTTCGAAACAAGTTTTCTTTGTCCTCTCACCCCCTATTCTCGTTTCTTGTAGGGTCCGCGATCGCTTAGAAGGCTCGGTCGACTCCCCTCCCTTTTTTTTTTACGAGTTCCCTGAGTGCACTATCCCCCCGCCTCGTCCCCGGGCAGGAGTCCATCGGCGTTTGTCCTCCCTTCTCCTTCGGGAATACTTGGGTATTTTCCTGAGCTCGTCTCCTCAGTTAGAGTCTCCTCGAAGAGGATCTGTTCTTCTTTCCTGCCTGCAGCCTTTCCGGCGAGAAGGAGGCCTTTCCCGGGACTTGCATTCCTTCCTCCGCTTAAGGCTGGGATGTCCTTTTTTATGCCGCGTTCCAGGATTCGGCCTTTAGGTCCGCAGTTTCTTTGCGTCGGCTCTTTCGGAGTTTGGGATAGATTCCCTCTTTCGGTCTCTTCACTTCCAGGGCGACTTTCAGTTTGACCGAGATCTCTTCGTTTCGCCTCTGCAAGCTTCCTACTAGCGCCTTCTTCTTTTCTTTTTTTTTCTCCCCCAACGGTTGCGAGATCGATTCTCCTTTCCCACTCCCACAGTAATCTTCTCTGTCTTCTTGTCGAGTGAGTTTTTTTCTGGTTTTGGGGCCGATGTCGCCCTATTTTCCCAGTCTCCCCCCTTTCTTTTCGAGTAATCCTACTCACTCCCCCCTCCCCCTTTCTTCGTGCGCATTTGACCGGATAGTCTTTAGTCCGACCTTCGCTGCCTTTTAGAGGCCACGCCCATCACCGTTTTCGTTTCTTTTCAGACGGATATCTGCGTCCCCCTTTCCCCTCCTGTCCCGTCGTTTGTAGTGTCCTTTCCTCATTCCCATTTCTCTTAGTTTATCCCCCGAGGAGCGCTCCTAATTGCAGAGGACCGCTTCCTTCGGCTTCCTCCTTCCCTTTCACCGCCCGCTAGTGACTAAACATTTTCTCCTCTTCGCCTTCTTTCCAGACCACTCCCGGCTTTCCGAGGAGAGCGAGACGTCTTCTATCCCGGCGAGATGTTCGACTGCTCCTTTCTCCTACCCACTCCTTAGTCTCCCGCTAGTTTATGGCTCTGTCTCCTGCTATTTCTCAGCGGCTAGGGCTTTTGATATGAACCAGGCCTCCTTTTTTTTCTTCTACTTAAAAATAAGACCTTTTGCTACTTTCTTTTTTGTTTCCCCCCCTTTAACGCACCTTTTGCCTGCGCCGTTTGCCTGATGTTCGGTCAGCAGCGTTTTTTTGCTATGACCTACGGTTTGGACGTCGTGTTCTGTTTCCTTCTTTTTTTTTTCGTTGTTGAGAGTTGACAATTTTCGCGTTTTCCTCTTCTTCCCAGCGAGGTATGAAAATCCTGCTTTTTTCGTCTCATTATCCCTTCTGTCGCCGGTCTTATGTTCGCGCATGCGCACCTATGGGACTTAGTCTGCCCGGCTCCTTCGTACGTAAAAGAGACCCTCTTTTCATTTGCTCTTCCTCCCCTTGCCCGGACTCCCTTCCGGACAGTTTTTTCAGAATCTCGTCCCCCTCCGTCTCTCTCCTTTTTATGCTGGGAGCTTCAAACCTTTCTCGTACCCTTCGCCTCTTGTCAAAGAATTCCCCCTTAGTTCTCTGCACTACCGCTCTTTCTTTAGATGGTTCGATCGGTGTGCGCGTAGCTCTCCTATAGAGACAAACCCCCCCTCTCCTATTCTGTTGCTCTTTGGTTTGGTGTCTGACCCTTCTAAGATTCCCGAACAAATTTCCACCTCTTCTCTTTTTCCTACCCCCTCCCCCTTTTTTTTTTGACTCTTTTCCTTCTTTCTTTCCCAGATTGAGCTGACGCAGGCCAAACAAAAAGCGAAGATATTTCCGGGTTTTTTTCTTCCGACGTAGACTCACGGAGTCTCACCTCTTCTAAGAAAAGGTTAACGTAGCGATAGTGCAGATCCCTTGCTCGGTATTTTAGACCCACGCCTCGTGAGATCCTGGTACTCCCCCCTAAGCTATCCCTCCCAACTGGCTCAGCTTTCTTCCTTTCGAAGCGGTGTACTTGTTTGCAGGGGACTTCCTCTACCCCCACTCGAGAGAGTGACCCATTCCCTCCCGCGTGCATTTCCTCCTATCCCCACTGACCCCTACCATTGATTAGATGCCGTAGACATCCCTACTCCCTTTACCTAGGTTAGAAACCCATCTCTTTTCCTCCTTCTCCGTAACTCTTACAAACCCTTATCTTTTCTAACGCTCACCAAGCTCCCCCGTCCAAAGAACTTGGCCCCTTCCCCTCGCACCCATATGATGCAGACCCCATTCCTTTTCGCGCCCCTCCCTGATCTGGTTTTTAGTTTTTGACTAACCCGCAAGTAGGCCCCCCCAAAAGCGCTGATGGCCTGACCTTCCTTTTCTTGGCCATTGCATCACGGCTTTTAATATGCAATTAGACTTAGCGTCGACATTCTTTTTTCCCCCCGCCCAAAGAAATTTAAGCCCTGCTGAAGATTCCTAATTTTTTTTTTTTTTCCTACGGATTGTCTTTGAGCAAAAGCTTACGTGGATTACGCCGTCCGCAGATGTCCTTACCTGGAGTTTTTTCTTTTTTCCAAGTCCCGGACCTTCTACTTGACAGATTTTTGTCGACGAGGGCTTCTTGGCCTTTGCCTCCTGTCCCTGATCGGAAATCGGCTGTTTTTCCGCGCCTGTTCCCCCCCCTCAATTTTTTTGAATTCCCAGTGTTCCTTGTGAAGGACCCTAACTACTCCTGTGTGAACCCCTTTTCAACAGCTATAATAGGAGGAAACCCCCACCTCTCCCCCTTCTTTGTCGCCCCGTCTCTAGGAGGAGTTGGTTGTCAAAGCTGGAGACGGTACTCCGTTTTGTCTCATTTCTAGACAGGGCAGTTGCGGTTCTTGTCCTTATGATGGTAATAGAGGATCCCTGCCAGTGATGCCTTCAGACCATATTGCCCCTTCAACTCCCCTGGAAGGTTGTAAAAACTACACCCGAAGGCGACGGTGAAGGAGTTCCCCCCTGTCAGGGAGTTTTAGGATTGACGCTGAGCCCCCCTCGTAAATACGGTTTTGCGTTCAATTTTTTCCCCCTGCCGACGGTGAAGTCCTTCTTTGTCTCTTCTCAGATTTTGTTGGCGGCCCGCTCTCGTCAGAGCGCGTGACCACTGATGAAGTTCATTAAAACATTTCCGCTCCCCAACGTTGAAGCTGCACGAAAGCCACCTTCGATGCCTCTCTGTACCTTTCCCCATCCGTCCCCGCGAGAGGCGCTTGCTTGCCGTTGCACAGAAGCCGGCTCTCATTTTTTTGCTCTGACCCCTATCCCTCGCCTCCACATTATACAGAGACCCTTTTATCTCCCCTCTTACCCGACCTCAACTTCCCGACTCCTTTCAATTTTGCCTTATTTCATGATTTTTCTTACGATGTTCCCTACTCCTTTTCAGGCACGCCTCTACCTAATTTTGATGTAGTTTCTGCTTTGTCCTCCTCCGGCGACTTTCGACTGGTCCGACTCCTCTAGATTCCTCCTTTGTTATTCTTCCCATCTTTTGGTAGATGCCTGGTGACAAACCCCCCAAGTTTTCTCCTCCCCTTTTGGCGCTTCGTACTTTTCCCCCCCTGTGAAGAATTTCGCTAACTTTTTTCTCATTTTTCGTAAATTCTTCTCTGCCCCGTTACGGGTTTCCCCGGGCCTGTTTCCTCATTTCCCTCAGAACTTCAAGTTCCCCACCCTGCCGAGCCGTCCTTTCACCCTCCTCTTCTTTATCGGAAATTGTGGAAGGTTCTCTCGCGTTTTGTTTGAATTCCTTTCTTTACCAAGTCCACGCTGTCTTTCTGTCATCGAGGCAAGTTTCTGCGTTTTTTCCTTAAAGGTTCGTCCGAGCCTGCTCCTCCTTGCCACCGTGATGACGCAGGAAAGCGTCTCCATTCCCCCCGTCCCCCGTTTCTTCCCCCCTTCATTTTCCAGGGGCGTCACGCCTCAGCGGAAGGTTGCGATAAAGTCTTTCTTCTCTGATCCCGGGTCATCGTCGAAGGTCAAGCAGGTTTGGACCAACTACTTGACCTTGAAGCTCGGCGCGTCTCAGCGACCCGCCCCTTCTTTTTAGATCCGCTCCTCATGCTCCCACTTGAACTGCGGCCAAGTTGGACGAGTTGGAACCCGTCTTCACCTTTCGTACCATCTTATAAAGCTGGAGTACGAGGCCGTTTCTGACCTGCTCTCTCCGTTTGCAAACTTACCGCTACACCTCAGCCTGCGTTCCTTTTCCTTTTTGACCAAACTCTTCTTTTTCTCTTCATCGTTTTGACGGGTCATCCTTTTTTCTCCGTTCCCGCGTTATGGTGCTCGTCGCTTTTTTTTCGAGCCGTGCTGATAGTCCTCCCTTTATCCCTTGTTTACCTCTCGCACCTTTCAGTACGTGTTCCTTCTCGTGACGCACCAGATTTCCAAGTGCTTCGCTTCTGCTCTCTCTGCGCTTGCGAGGCGTTTCTTCTTCTCTCCCTCCTTCCATCCTTTAAAACAGTTTATCGACCCACTCGCGTCCCCGCTTCCCGCCACCCTTCGACATCCGACGGGTATTCTCTCACGCTTCTTATTATTAGTTCTTTTTGCCCCCGTAACCGATTGTACAGACACGGCGGTGCTTGATGTCCATTCCGTCATTCAACAAGTGGAAAAGCCTTGGCTCTCTCGACGAAACACTTGGAGAGCCGGCTTGCTCTGAAGATGCTCATCTTTCCCCTCTTTATACTTAATTTTGGCGCTGGCCTTCCTTCGATTCACCCGACAAAATTCGTGTGTCTCGACATCATCGCGCGTGTGCGGTTGTTTGCCGCGCTCCTTTTGCTTGACCTTCTAGGTTCTCTCTGTGACTCCCAGGTCTCCTCCCTCCCTCATTTTCCCCTCCCGGTTTCCTCTTTATCTCTTTTATTCCGCCGAAGACTTCTTCCCCAAGTTCAGCTCGCATTTACTTTCGGGCAACTTGTTGTTTTCCCCCCAGAGCATCTCCCAGTGTTCATCTATAACCTTGGATAGGCGCTGTTCCTTTCTCCGCCTCCGCATAGCCGCCCCCCTTCCTCTCCTGCGGTGGATTTAGGCGTTTAGATTCTCAAGTATCGAAGACGCCCCTCGGAGAAGGCGGGAACTTTCTGAGCAAGTCACTCACTCCTCTCGTGATCATTCCTGTTTCCGCGAGCTGGCCCCCTTCGTGCTTTAGTCCGTGTGTAGAGGTTCGAAGTTCTCTTTTCGTCCTCCCTACGTGCGCTCTGTAGGTCTTTTCTGTCTTCAGACCTTTTTTTGCGTTTGATGTAGACGGTGTCTTTAGCGGAGCGTAAGGCGGATCCCGAAGGATGTTTGAGGTCCGTACATCTCTTCCTTTTTTTTTTGTGGTTTTTTTGGTTTGGGCTTCAGCTCATTGACCATTTAGACATTCCCCTCCCCATTTTTGACCTCTCGCGCCAGTCGCCATATGCAGCTCGTCCTGAAGACGCGCTCGGTCGCCCCTGTCGGCTTTTTTCTCTTACCAAACCCTGGATTTACTTCGATTTCCTACAGCTCACATCCTTCCAGGAAAGGAAATCTACTTTTCTGTCGTTGTTGAAGCTCTTGTTCCCTATTTTAGGAACCTCCCCTTTTATCTCCGGACCCCAATCTGCGTCGTTAGGCCAGTCCCCTTACCTTCGCCGCCCCTTACTGAAGGCCGGCGAAATTTGTTCCACGAGATCTCCCCGTTCAGCCCCCCTCTCCGCCGAGCGCGAGGGCTACCGCCCGCACGTCTTCTCATATGCCACGAGTTTCGTATCTTCATCTGACGTTTCACCAAGTATAGTGTAGTGTCGGCTATTTTTGAACCCTGGAAATAGCATCGCTCCGTTTTTAGTAACCGAGGCGCGCGCCCCCCCTCCGCTGCTTACGCGAGCTCGGCGTCCTCTGGTTCTTTCTCACTATCGTCGACGCCCCAGATCGCGCCGGCTTAATCCGGATCTGTTAAATCCGGATTGCCTCACCTTCTGATTCGTGATCTCTTGCCTTTCTTTTGAGCACGCTTGCTCCCAGGGGCGATCGACCCCCAAGACAGGAGTGCTGACTCTAGTCATTTCTTTTCTTTCTTATGTTTTATGCTAAGGCTGGGCTACGGGCTCAAGGCAAATGACCAGCGGCTGAGCAATGGCCCCCTATCTTTATCCATCATCCTTTGATGATGCGGTGCTTTCCCCGGAACCGCACCGCCCGCCCTTCGTCCTTTTCGCGCAGTCGAATTGATGTTTTTTTTCTGATTTTTGCTCTGAAAGCCCAGGTAAATAAGTCGTTGCCTGTTTTGGACGGTGTGGGGCGCTTTCCTCGCGCTGTAAGATATGCAACTGTCCTTTTCATCGGATTTTTGGCGAATGGAACGTCTTCCCGTTTCGCCTCAGGTCGCGTTGCTGAAGCCCCCCGGGCATCTACTTGGTGTACTTCCTTTAGGTGCCACGGCCGCTTTCGGAACGTGCCGCTTTCCGCGTTCAGTCAGCCCCGGCATCAAACTGCCCCCTTGATGACCCCCTTCGAGACCCCCACTTTGAGTTTGGGGTCTGATGAGGACACCTATCAGAATTGTAAGTCCGTAGGTGCCGCTTTTTCTTTTTTTTGCGACAGGAGATCTCGCTGCTCGGTTCAATGAACCCGGCTCCCGA
>Ga0179593_1329502_pt1 | contig 12150 bp, 7 predicted proteins | sample CZODoug2_1_08_16_FD_185931 | JGI IMG/M metagenome (GOLD analysis project Ga0179593, IMG submission 185931) | Vadose zone soil fungal communities from Angelo Coast Range Reserve, California, USA - CZODoug2_1_08_16fungal (PacBio error correction) | ecosystem: Environmental > Terrestrial > Soil >... | reverse complement strand
CGTTTCAGACCGGATTTGAAATTTATTACCTCCCCTGATGTCCTTTTTTTCTTCTTTTCCCCCAGAGCGCACGTCCTTCGCCCGTGGGGAAACTCACGGCGCTTTCTAGGTTTCCTCTGTTGCTGAGATTTTCAGACCCTCTTCCCTTGTAGTTTGAGCCTACAGCAGTCTTCTCGCAACTTCCACATTTTACGCTGCTTCTTTGACATGTCCCACTAGTCGTTGATTAATTCTTGCAGGTTTTTTCTGTCTTGTTTTTGTCCTGGAGTAGGTGTTGTGTTTTCAGTCCCATGTGTACGCCGCAGGAGTTCTCTTTTCCCCTTGAGGAATTACTTCTTTTCCTAAGATCGTTTTGCTCTTTTGGCGACCCGGCCTTCTTTTTTCTATTATTATTAGCCTACCCCGACGACCACTAGCTTTTGAGCTTTCCATTTCGATTCCCCCTTTTATTCTCGTGCAAACTGGTCCGCTCTCTTTTTCTGTTTCCCTCTCCCTAAAGTTGACCGTTTTGACAGAGTTTCTTTCGTCGCGTCATTTCTGTGAGCTCTATTTCCGTCCCCATGTACGTTGATTTCGGCCCTTTTTCCCTGTAGTCACGTTTGGACGGCTGTTTTCTTCCGCGCTCTGGCGACCGTATTTGCCCCTTTATCCGCTAGGATGCAGCGTCACTTCAGTCCGTGCGGCGAAAGGTTGATTGACTTCCAGCCCCAACTTTTGGGCTTCGACAAGGTCTCGAGCTGATCCAGACTTTCCTGATTGCGACCCAGAGCGCTTGTCAACCCTTGCTTGGCCGGATTGGGGAAGTCCTTTGGAAGGTCGTTTCTGGGTCGCTGTGGTGCTTTGGTCTGAAGAGTTTTTTTTCTGATCCTCCCCCCGTCATCGAATTTCAGCTTTTGATTTTTTCTTTTAAGCCTAGGTCAGCCTTCTTCTGTGGCGCGCAGAGCGGGGCTTATAGGCTGATGTCCTGTTTTTCTTCGTCGGAAGACTTGGGGTTTTTCTGAGGTCAATCCCTCAGCTATCTGGGTGAGTCCGCCTGCTGGTCGCACGCTCCTTTTCGACCTTTGGGAAATCTTTTCTCTTTCCTTTAGAAGCTCCCCACGAGGCTTTGTGTTGCCGGGTTGGTTTTTTCAGTGGAAGTTTCTCACATGTCTCGGCAGCCGTTCGCGGGGGGCAGCATAGGATGAGTTCTTTGTTGGTAGTGGGGCGTTGAGGGTTGTCTCTGATCCACGTTTGCTCGATGTCTTTCTTTTTTCCCATGATGCAAATCAGCGTTTTCTGTGTTTCGTTCGAGCGCTCTTGCTTCTCCCCCCCCCCCTTTTTCAGCTGCTTTTTTTCGCAGCGTGGTCCTAAATCTCTCCACGACTGTTCAGCCGTGCCTGCTTAGCAACCTCAAATCTGTGCCCTTTGCCCGCCCCCCAGTAGAGCTTCGCAGAGCCTTTTTAACCCTGTCCCTGCCGACCGGCACCATGCTGTGACATCAGCCTTTCTTTCGTCTTTTCCCTTAGCCCCCGATCGGTGCTGTTTTGATGTAGGTCTTGTGTAGGATAGTGACCCCCACCTACCCAGTTTGATCTTGCTGTTTACCCCTCCGATTTGATCTTGAAGCCATCCTCAAGGTTATTTCATGGTTGTTTTTAACGATTTCCAAACCCCCCCATTATTTTTTTTTTATTTGTGTTTTTTCGACCCCGGAACCCTGACCTCCTTCGTGCTGCAGTAGCTTCTCTTGCTTTCCCCCGTTTATGCGGGAGGTTTTCTCTTTCACCTTAGACCCGACAATCTTCCTTTTGTACTCCCCCATTTCTACGAGTTCTTTATCTCATGCACTGCGCCGCCGCGGTCTGGACTGCTGAGCTCTGGCAAGCCCCACCTCCCCTCCCTGACCCGCATTTTATCTCTTTTCCTTGAAGTATGCATTGATCGTTTTCTCAGATGATCAGAAGGGTGAAGCATACAGAACCTCCTTTTTTCCCATTTATAATTGATCATGCTGATCCTCCCATCCGTCCCCAAGAGCCCAGGACCTTTAATTCTACAGCCCATGCGTTCGCGGCTCGTCTTCCGATCAGATCGTTGCAGTCCAAGCATATTGCCTTCCTCTTCTCCCATCTCCCCAGAGTCCCTCCCTGAGCCGGTCGACAGCACTGGCTTTCTAGTCGGGAAAGAGTTGAAGCGTTCAACTGTTTGCCCTGAGCTGCGCACAAAAAATCTCTCACTTTTCCAGTTCGTTCAACTTTTTTTTTTTCCGCCTTTGACGGTGAACCCTTGTTTAATAGGAGATGTTGGGCCCCGTCGCGGCGCTACTTGGTATCCCGTCTTTTCTCCGTACTTTCCGCCTTTCTTTCAGTTTTCTGCCGCGTTTCATCGACTTAAATAGGCCTATCTCTTTTTTTCCCCCCTTCCCCCCTTTGGTGTGTGTGAGGGACTTCCTTTTTCGCCGAACCTGCTTGCAATCTGCCGGCTCTGAAGTCTTCCGATTCTTGAAGTTCCCCTTTCCCCTGAAGAGACGTTCAACAGTCTCTCCCCCCCCAGTGTAGACAGGCAATGAGTTGTCCTTTGAAACGACGACAATGGCCCATTATGCGCGGGCTGTGTGTGCCTTCCCTCTCCTTTTCACCCCCCCCGTACTTCTAGCTGAGGATCATCACGTGCTGTTCTTATCATTGAGCGATGATCTTTTTAGTATCTGTTCCTTAATCTTCTTTCAATGACCACACGTCTGATCGCCTTCCCTTCTGATCCGTCCCCCAGGACCCGTGTTTTTTTTTGTTTCGACGCCGCTGTAGATTTCCTTGGCCTTGCGATTCCCCTCTTTCCCTTGGTAAGCTCACATCTTTTTCCCTCTCTGGTGAGGTATTTTCTCCCAAGCACTTTTTCTGACAGTCTCTACGGCCCTGTCAGCAAGATAAAAATGTTGTCTTCTTTGCTTGGATCCCATTTCCAGTCACGATTACCTTCCTCCCCCTTGCTTTCAATACCACTCCCTGTTGTTTGAGTCACGTGCCCCTTTCATTGTCGTGCGTCGCCCCCTAGTCCCCTTATCAGACAATAACGATGTGCTCCATTTTTTTTAACAGTAATTGCTTTTCTCTTTCTCAAAGACCATTTTGAAGTTTGACCACCCATAATTGGTGCCTTTTTCAACCAAAAACCGTTCACTCCACCGTTTTTCTTTTCGAAATATAATCCCGCGGCGGGGGACACTCCCTCCCCATACTGGTATGTGTCAAAAGTCATACCCTATTTTTTCCCCCCAAAAAGGCACGTTCCTTTCATGAACCTATACAAATCTTTTATGTTACGTCTTGGTTTCCGGCGGATGAGAATATAGTCTTCTTCCCCCCCCGAAGTTCATATTTTATCTTGCTCAGAATTAGAGTTTTGTGAAGATCTTTTTTCTTCCAATTTCGTCCTATTCTCTTCAAAGTCGCCCGATATTTGAGAGATTTCCCTCCTCCCCAATATGCGTATGAGCTTATGAAGTATTTTACCTTTATACAGGAATTCGCTTCATTTTCTATACCTCCAATTTTCAACAACGACCACCACATAGCCTCTTTCCTCTCTCAGCACCGGGTGGAGTTGGATTCCCCCGGACCAGAAAGCGCCCCTCAATAGTTTGCTCTTGATAACTTTTTCGACGGGATAAATATCTTCCTTCTCCCTCCCACCCGACCGTTTAGAGAGACTTTCGAGACCCCACAAGATATTAGAAGCGATTTCTGATTTTTCCCACACCCCTCCGCAATCGTCCCTGCTTAACCGATAACGCCGCTTACTTCTGAGAGCAGCTCTTCTTTCCCCTTCTTCAAAGCAGCATCCAATAAGCTTTAGAGTAGAAACCTAGTCAGCTATGATCTCTGACCAACTCCCGCTCCTGTCCAACGACGTTCCACCCCATTTTCCCTGATCTGATCAGATCCAGTTTTCCCTCTTTGTTAAATGCTGCAGGGTTTACTCAACCATTTCTATCACCGTAATCCTCCTAGCAGCGCTGTTCTGGCTTCACCTCGCGAATTCCCTTACTTCCCCCCCCCTGATATCCTCCCCCCCCCCTATTAGTTCAGTGACCGCCGAACACGTCATCGCCGGTGCCTGAACCTACGTTTCTCTCCCGTCCGACTAACTTTCCGTCCACCACCGTTTTCACTTTTCTTCTCGTTCACCCCTTTTTTCAAGAAGGGACATTGCGCGCCCCACCCCTTTGGCCTCCCTCTTAAGCTTTCAACCCCCCAACTTACTTCGTCTTCCTAATCGAACCGAATCCCTCCTCCTTTTTCCTCACCAAGCTGGAGCCCTCTCTGACTTAACTCTGGGATCGCGAGCTCTTTTGGCGAAGGTCTAGAACCTAGTCGTCCTTTTTTTACCCGCCCGTCTTCCAACCATCCTCATCCTCCTTTCCCCGGTGGAATTCCTCAACGACCTGCTGACCTGGCACCCTTCCTTCTCTTCTAATTTAGTGTCTCCGAGCCGCTTGTCTTCCCCAAGCCCTATTACTTTACGACGCCTTTGCCTCAATTGTTTCTCCAGATACCACCCGCCGCACTTTGATGGTTTCCTCCCTGTACTGACGGCCGTTCAGATCTTTTCCCGGAAGCGACCCAGCTTTTTTTTTTTTTTCATTTGTTCTCCCCCCGTGGCACACGTCAGATAACTTCTCCCCTCCCCTCTTTTTTCCCCTTGTTGTGTTTTATGGAGATGCGAAGTTCATTGATCTCGTGGACCAGGTTTGCACCTCCACCCGTCCATCTTTGTGCGCGTCCGTGAACAGTTTCCTTCCCCTCGTCGCTTTAGGTTGGGTCCCCAAGGTCGACGTTTCTCTTCCATCGTGCATTGCTTTTTTGGTCCCGCCTCGAATAGTTTAGTTGAGAGAAATTCTCTCTACTCCATTCGGCCTTCCTCTATTTTTCCCCGGTTACTCAGAGGGCGTTGATGAATTCCAAGCAGCTGGAAGATGCTTTTCTTCTCGGTTCGAGGGTTTGCCGTGCATTAGCCGGTCTAATGTCGCGCAGTCCTCTTGGGTTAGACTAAAGGATGGTTAATTCCGTGCTTCTTTCCCCGTGGATGAATTGGAGCTTCATTCAGCCCTTTAGTGTCTGTGACTATTCCGTTGAGCGCTAAATTACTTCCTCCTCTCTTCTTATCCTTTGTCGAGAGGCTTTGATTTCCTCTCCACCTCGTACTTTCTTTTTCTTATTAGGTTGAAGTTTTCTTTCCCGTTAAACCTTGTTGGTGACACTGTTCTGACATTTCTGAAGTTGCCAATGTCGGAGTTTCTTTCCTTCCCCCCCCCTTCGTGACTTTTCTTTTTGGCTCGTTTTTTCTTGAGTCAGTTCACAGGCTGTCAGGATCGCCGTTTTTTTTGCTGTTTCTTAGTCTCTTAACTCCTTCTCAGCTCTTCTGCAGGACAGCAGTCCGGCCTTCCTGAAGTAAAATGCGTTTGTTAAGAAAACCATTGTTTGAAGGCGACCCCTGCGAGCGCATTTCACTCGATCACGAGTGTTTGCGACCCCAAGCGCCTTCTAGTTCAGTGTAAAAGGGTGTGTTTTTGTTCAGGTTGAAGGTGTTGCGCGATGTCGTTTCTCGTTTTAGCGTCTTTTTGTGCTGAGCGCGCGGCCTTAGATTTCCTTCCGCCCGGTACGTGGAAGTCCGCTTTTATCCCTTGTTTTTCGCCTTTGTTTTGGTTTACGTTTTTTTCTGTTCTACTTCCTTTCGTGGTTGGTCTTAGGCGGGTCAAAGATTCCTTTATGGTTTTTCTTTGTCTTCACGAAATGCTAGCGTTAGAGTTTGTCAGGGTTACCTTTTTTTTACCTTTCATTTAGCGGAGCTGAGCAACGATTTTTTGTGCGGTGGCTGTCGATGACGTTTTCTAACAGTATTCCGGATTCTTCGAACTAGTCTGCTTTTTTTGTTCTTCGGGTTGCGGTGATTTTTTTTGCGCGACGTTTCTGCGATGAATTCCAATGATTTGCACATATTTTCTCGCATGATTGGTTTTCCTTTCTGATTTTAGGTGGTTTTTTCCCACTGGCTCGTGTGAGTGCTTTCCTTTCGGGTTTCTGATAGCTCCCAAGAACTGATAAGACGCGCTGGCACTGATGTCCCATGACAAATAACCCAGTTGCACCTTTGTCCTCCTCAGACATTCGCCTCTCCCCTGAGCAACACCGGCAACTCTGCACCCTCCTGCAGTTGACCTTTCAATTTCGCATTAAAATGACTTTTTTTTTTTTTGATCCGTCTATGGTTTCTTCCCGACCCCAAATGTCTCGTTCGCGGTTTCCCCCCGCCTCGCCCTATAGCCTCCCTCATCCCCTTTTTTGTAGCTTGGGTTGAGCTCCTTTTGGAACCAACCTGTGTTCCGTAGTTTCTGTCTTTTTCCTTTTTCCTCCAGGAAACTGAACGCAAGTCTTTGATGCCGTTTTTTCAAGCGTGTTTTATCCCCGAGTCTATTTTGTGCGCGACCCTTCAATATTTTCCCCTTTGATCCACCCTCCTTTGGTTCAATTTGGCGACCTTTTGCGATGTTCTCCTTCCCAGCGGTTCTTGTATACGATCTGATTTTTTGAGCCTCTTGTCAGCAAACATTTCTCCTCCACCTTGTATTTCGTGCTGTCCATGGCCCTTCTCCTTGAGATCGCGTGTGTGCGAAGCGAATAAGGGTTACTTTATTCCCCCCCCTCAGGTCCCGGCTTTACTTTCGCACTTTTTTATCCGCGTGATCGAAAACCCTCTCCCTCCCCGTCAATTGCCAGCCGCGTCTGACGGTTCTCGCTCATGAATTTTGGAGTTCCCTATTTCCTGATAGGTTGCGGCAGTAGTCGTCCTTGACATCCTTCTCCCTCCCCTCCTGCGCCGAGATTTTTTTGGGGGGTGGTACGGTCTAAAGAACTTGTTGATGATAATCGGCCCCTTTTTTGTTTTTTCTTATATTTTAACCCCCTTCTCGTCCCCCCCCACAACAGCCCCCGCGCAAAAGCAAGGGCATTTTTTCCTCTTTCTTCCCCTCCGTCCCTTGGCCTGACAATGGTGCGAATCGCGATGGTTTTGTTGACTTCTCTTTGAATTTTACGGATGTCGCATCGTTTTTTTTTTAGCATTTCCATTTTCCTTTTGGACTTCTCCTGTTTCCTCCTACGTCACACTGCGAATCTCTCTCTTTCCACCCCCTTTTTTTTTTGCTCTCTACCTTGATTCGCATGACCTGAGTGCCCCGCTCCCCTTATTGAATGTCTAACTTTACGAGCGGTCTTACCATCAAAGTCCGACTCGGACGAGGCACCAGTCATTCGTTTCCTTTCGAAGGCATGCGTCGCAGTTGCCCGATCCCACCTTTTTCCTTTTCCTCGGGTTTTGTTGTTTAGCCTTGTCAAAAGTTTGACCGTCACTCCTTTCGCCGAGGATCATCACTTCTGTATTAACCCCTGTCCTCGAGCTCCTTTATTCCGTGTCGAATTTTTTTGATGTCCCTCCCTTCCTTTCAGGTCCCCACGATCTGCGAGCCAACCTTCTGATCGACTCCTCGACCAGCTTTCCTTTCCCGATTTAATGGTTTCGCTTTTTTTGGCCCGGGCTTCCCGAGTAATCAATCCCATGTTTCCCCCAAGGATTAGGTGATGTAGTCGTAATTTCCCTTTCTTTTCTTTTCTCTCCTGAAGACCTCTGGTGCTGGTCCTCACTATCACCGGACGGGTCGTGTGATCTTTGCTACCAGAGTTTTTTAATATCCCCTAAATCTGCTTCTGCTATTTTCATGTCTCAAGACAACGTCGATGTTTTCTTTCAACCTTCCTCCCCTCTCTTCCTTGTCGGCTGACTCTTTCACCCAAAGAACTTTGATCCCTCCCCCGCTGGTAGCCCTGCATCATTCTTGCGTTACTGAGGTCCCTTTTTTAACCGACCCCTTATCCTCCCCTCATTATCATTGGTTGTCCTCGTTAACACCAACCCCCTTATATGGTCGTTTTATCTCATCCCTGCTTCGGTGACCCCTCTGCTCCTTTTTTTTCTACCCAAGTCCCCCCCACAGGAGTAACTCCCCCTCCCTTTTTTCCATTTGTCCTAAAATGACCGATACACTCCCGGCTGATGTTTTCTTTTTTCCTTGTGAGGTGACTGACGAATACTCTTTTGATCCCTTTTTCACCAAGCCTTTTACCCCGCTTCTACTTTCCGCACGTCCATTTGCTCATTCCTGGGGCAGCTTCCCCTGGTTGGCCTGGGAGAGCTACACCAGCGCTATAAATGCGTTTTCTCCTTGCCCGCCCCCTTATAGGCCTCCTCTTGGCGCTCCTTTATTACTTTTGCTTCCGACGCAACGTTCGAGATTTCCCCCCTTCTCCCCCCCACACGTCGACCCCTAGACGCGCTCTCAGTCTTCTCAATTGCAGTTATAACGGTCCCGAAGACCCCCCCACCCGCCCCGCAATTCTTTTCTGCGAGGCCCTCCATGCTGGACAACCCTGAAAGTTAGACCTCCGCTCGTAGACAGCATTTTTCCTCTACACAACCCCGCTAGCGAGTATTCTTTGCACGTTTTTCCCCCCCCCCGAAGAAGGCCCCGCTCTTAGTTACAGCTCTAAAGAGTCTCTTCTTCCAGACGCCTTAGCAGGCTTTTTGCCCACGCCTGCATTCTCTTTCCCCAGGTTGCCGCGCCTCTCGACCCCCCCCGCTTAGCCTACCACATGCAACCGTCCTCCCTCCTGCCAGGCCTGCCCCCGCCACCCTCGTCTTGCCGCGCTTTTTCGCCCTGCTTTCCCGCTGGTTACCTTGCGCTCGAGTTACTCCTCCCCTTGTTAATTACTCAACTGCCTTTTTATATTCGCCGAATTAATGCTGGCCGGATTCTTTTCATCTACTTTAAGTAGCTTTCATCACACACGGCTGATAATACTCTTTCTTCTCCCCAGGACCCTGAATTCAGTCCTTTGACATGAACATAATCTCCCAAATTAGCTTTTTTTTTCCGAATTTCGCCCCTTTTTTCAAAACGTGACCTTCTCTCCCCCCCACAGAGAGGTCAAGGACCAGTTTGCGTGCCGCACCCCCCTTTTCGCCCTGAAGCTCACATCTCGTGCCCGTAAAACTCTTACTAGTCTTTTTACCCCTTCCACCATCCACATTTTCAATTCGCGCCACGTCAGCCCCTTCTTTTGTTTCCCACTCCCTCTGAATATATCCTTTCTGCTCGCCGAGCTCTGCGCGAATTTTTGCCTCGCTTCTGATGGAGGCAGAAACCCGACCTTACACCCCACATTCGTTCGGCTCCCTTCTGTTCATTTAATAAACGACCTGCTGGCTTGTGCCACCCCTCTCTTCCCTTGGCCTCTGGTCACTGCGCTCCTCAGCAATCTGGCGCTACACGCTATTATTTGTTCCTGGTGCCCTCCCTCATCCTCTTATCTCTTCACAAAAGTTTGCAGACAGTGATTTTTCCCCCCTCTTTTCTAGCCGACGTGGTCCGTTCTATTCTTTTAAAATGTCTCTCTAACCTCATGCATTCTTTCTGTCCCAACTTAGTCCAAAGCGATACAATTCCTCGCCCTCTTCCTCCTCTCCGCTTGTTTTTTCTGTCGTATCTCTGAAAAGAGTTTTTTTTATAATTGACTTCCTAAAGGAGTGGTACCAGCCCACCCCTGCCTCTCAGTTTTATTGGGGCTTCAGTGTCCCCTCCCTTTTCGTAGTTCCCCGAGTGGGTCGCAGTAAAAACTAAAGCCCTTAAGCTTACACCATGTCCTTCCCCAGCCCCTCCTACACCCCTCCTTGCTTTTTCTTATTAACGGTTGGCCAGAGTATCTCTTTAGATTGTAAAGCCCTTCGAATAGGGTCGTTGATCTCCTCGGCTCAGTTAGAGCATTCCCCTTCCCCTTTCCTTTTCCCTATTTGGCCCGCAGGCGTTAGTACATTTTTACCCTCCAAGGTTGAGTTGCCCGTTTTTGTGTGTTTTTGCGGTAGCTTTTCTTTTCTCCCATTTCCGGTCTCATTCTCTCCAGGAGTTGAAATCGGCTGGATAAGTCCGACCTGTGAGAATCTTCTCGTGGTTTCCCGTGTTTTCCGTATTCTTCCGGCTTTTCGATAGTAGAGCGCCTAAATCCTTTCCTCCTCTTGGTTTGCGCTTGTGGGTTTGATTTTGTTCGTAAAAAAGTTACTTCTTCTTGCTTTTTTGAAGCTCTCATGTGAACGTTTTGGACAGATCTTCCTTTCGTCCTCCCCGGGTTTTAAGGTCGGTGCCCCCCACCCCCCTAGCGTGTTCCGGCCACCTTCGCTTTTTGGACTTTCGGCGGTTTCCTTCTAGGTTACTTTTTTCTTCCGAGCCGAGGTGGTGCTGAGGTCTGACCATGTGCTCGCGAGGAGTCCGTAACCCCTTCCCCTTTGGCGATTCATGAAAAGGATGTTGTTGCAGGCAATTTCTTTTAGACATTCGAGCGACCATGTGTCGACCGTGAGGTCCCTACAACGTACTGCTTGAGGCACCTTTCTTGTTGCGGTGTCGTCTTTCAGTTCTATGTTATGGTCGACTTTTTCTACGCGACTCTTGTTGGCGTTCCCCTTTCGCTTCCTTTCCTTTTTCTCGTAGTGAGTGGCAAGACCGCTTTTGCAGCTTCGTCCTTGGCTGATCCTTCATTGCTCTCGGGCTTTCTCGTTTGGTGGGTTTTTTCAGGCCGTTCGGATGTGGTGGGAAGGATTTTGCCAACAGCCTACCTATAGGGTTTTTTTCATGCTTGGATCGCCGCGGATTCCTCCTCTTGGTGTGTGGACTTTTGTCTTTTTCCGCTGCATGGAGACGCATGATGCCAGCACGATTTTGACTGTTTCATTTTTTTCTTAGTGCCCTTTTCACCCCTTAGGCAGTCCGGTGCGACTCTCGGAGACTTTTTCCCTAGAGGTTTGGTCTTTGGTGGTCTCCTTGTCCGCGTCGAACGTTGGTTCCTCTCCTGCTGGAGAACCCATTCTTCGGACATTGATTAATCGGCCGAGTTTTTCGGAGCGCTAATGGATCTGTATCTTCTTTTCTCGTCCTCCTTATGAGCCTCTTTTACACATTAGGCGCCCGCCACGTCAAGACCGCGATGCCCCCCCCATCCCACTTTTTTGCGACGCGAGAGTCGCTCCGCCCCTACCCCTCTGTTTTCTAACTTTGCAGGAGATTTTATCTGTTCCAGGTAGAAGACACTGAACGTTTTTTTTTTGAGATTTTTGTTCTTCTTTAGAACCCCCCAATCCACCTTATGTCGCGGGGTTTGCGTCGTCTGAGCTGAGCGATCAGGTTTTATTGACTTGGTTGTTTTAAGCTTTTTTTCCAACCTTTACTTCGGTTTCTTCGAGCGTCGTTGAAGACCGTTTTCCTCTCCCCCTTCCAATCTGTTCTGACATTTTTGCTACCGTGAGGCGATTCCCGATTTTATTTTGGTCTGCTCTCGGAGACCCTCCCCGACAAGAAATCGGTAAGTGGCCCTCCCCCCCGCCACGTGGTTTTTCCGAGCCTACCTGACACTTTTAGACCGTCATCTTTTTACTCTGTGATGGAAGAACCAATCTCAGTCCACGCATTCTCGTGTGTCGGAAACTTTTCCTCTTTCTTCGGGTCGCAGCGTTATCACAAGAAGGTTGTCCCCCTACTACATTTCCCCTGGTTGAAACCAGTCTTCCTGAATTGATACGCTTTTCTTCCGTGCGACTTCCCCAGAGCACTTCCCCATTTCCCTTTCCCTACCTGCGTTCTCCAGGCTCGATCAGATTTTTTGTCGTATTCAGATCGTTGGTTGTTCGATGAAAGCTCCTAGGAAGGACTTACTCCCCAAAGCGGTCCTCCCCTGCAGCGCGGTTTACAGTACCCCCATAGGGTTTTTATGCTGACTTCGAAAGATTGACAAGGGAACAAGGTAGATTTTTTCTTTAACCCTGACGAGGCTTTGTTTCACCCCCACCCCATGCAAAGAGCAATCATGTGGCCGGCTTTCCCCCGGGGCAAAAATGCTTCTCTTCCCTTGCCCAGGCAGACAACTTTTTAAAGCTCTGTGTTTGTCACTATGTACTATTTCTTTCTTCCTGAGCCGTCCTTTTTTCCTTGCACGGATCTCGCCTGTTCTGTCGAGCATTGAAGATGGCCTTTTTTTATTAGATTTTCTGAGACTCCAGTTTCTCCTCTTC
>Ga0179593_1274972_pt1 | contig 12150 bp, 17 predicted proteins | sample CZODoug2_1_08_16_FD_185931 | JGI IMG/M metagenome (GOLD analysis project Ga0179593, IMG submission 185931) | Vadose zone soil fungal communities from Angelo Coast Range Reserve, California, USA - CZODoug2_1_08_16fungal (PacBio error correction) | ecosystem: Environmental > Terrestrial > Soil >... | reverse complement strand
TTCATCTTTTTTTTCCTTCTTTTTTCAGAGAAGCCCTTCCTTACCCCTCTTGAATGGTTCTTCTCTCTTGGCGGGACCCTTACGCCCCGGCACCATGTACAGTCAAGATCCCCTCTCTTGGGTAACTGGTGGGTTCTGTGTTGCTGACGCCCAAAGCCTGCGGGTTGGTTTCCATTATTTTTTCCCTCCCCTTTCGAATTCCTTTCTGCCGTCCCGAGGTTTGGGGGGGGGTTGTGGTGGGTAGGTTTTTTTGGGGTGGGGGTATTTTTGGGTCTTTCTTTTTGGAACGAGGACGATTTGGTCAGAAGGCGGCGATCCCCTGCCCCTTTGGCACCTTTGACTGGTCGGGCACGCTGATACTCCATCTTTGGTGACTTTCTCGTTTTTGGACTTTGTTTGACCCCCCTTTTTTTTGATTCGTGAGACCAGGGAGACGCTTCAACCCGGGGTGTCGTTGCGCTTCTCTGGAATCCGTGGCTGCCGGTTGAAGCCCTGAAGTCCTTCACCCTGGGCTTTGTTACCCCCCTTTCCAACCCTTCCGCACGTCGTTCCCTCCCCCTCCTCGGTAGTTTGCGCGGTCAGTCGGTGTTTTTTGGTTACAGTGACCACAGAGTCGCCGTTTTTTTCGATGTACCCTGTTTTATTCCGCTCTTTGTTGCTCTTTCCTCAGTGTTACCTCCCTTTCCCCCTTAATTGTGCCACCCTTTCCTGCCCCCAGTCCTAGGTTTTTTTTTTTTTCAGTTTTTCGTTTCCATGGAGATCCGGCGTCAACGATAGATGGTCTAACTTTTAGGGGTTTTTGACCTGCTTTGTTTCTCCTTTTGGGGCGCGCGCCAGGGGAAAACCCTGACCCCACTGTCCTCCGACTTTTTTTTTTCGCTTACGCAGCGAGATGGTTTCAAGTGTCTCACCCCCCTCTTGGATTGGATGCCTTCTCGTTTCCGAGATACTTACGATCGCAGTCGGGAATTCAAGTTTCCGCGCGCTTTTCTTCTGGCGATTGGCTCTTGCGTCTCCTACGGCTTTATTCCTTTTTGGATTTATTCTTTCTTCCTTTCCGATAGCCCACCTGGTCCTTTCCCCCTGATCTTATGTTTTTTCTTGTTCCTTTTCCCTAGTATTTCTTTTTGTCGCGCCCCAGCCCGCGGTGCTTCCTTGGCGCCCCGGCAGGACTATTCCCGCCATAGATTTTGTGGCGTCGGGAATTTCTTTCCCCGCTCCCTTTCCCTTTTTGCCGTATCTGGTCTTCACCCGGTCAAAACTGCTCCCTCGTACGTGGTGTGCCCCCCCCCTCCCCTTGGTAGAGCCGCCCGGCCGCCTCGGTTCACGCGGCGGATCTTGTTTCTTTGACTTTCCCTTCTTTGTCGTGACACTGTTCCCTAGAATGTTTTTTTTTTTGCCAAGTCCCGTTTTTGTCGCTAGCAAGTGTCCCCTTGACGAACCACCCCTTTTGGTTGTCTTCTGTCCCCTTCTTTTTCTCCATGCGGGTGACGGGGCTGCACCAAAGTTAACTCATTCCCCCTGTCCCCCTTCGGAAGTTTCCCCCCACCCGCGAGATTCCAGGGTGGCTGTGAATCTGTGACTCTGCAGTTTTAACAGTTTCCTTTCCTTCTTCCCTGTTGGCCCTGGTTTCTGGTTCTGGACGGTTTTTTACCTTTTCCCTTCGCGTCTTTTTTTTAATGGCTTTGTTTTTGTCCCCGCGCTGCCCTGGAGCTTACTGCGCCCCCCCCTCTTTTTATTTCTTCATAGTCGTCCTCTTTATGCTGGCCCCATTTCTTTTCTCGCCTACACCCTCTGATCGGTTGTCTGGATGGGAAGTATCGGTCGGCGGGCAGTGTTCGGTGTCCTTTTTTCGTTTCCTCAACCCGTCTCCCGTTTCCCCTCCAGCGAACGCGCCGGCAGCCCATTGGCCGGTTTCCCCCCCTTCTCGCGTCCACTTTGTCCTTGGGGGATTCCCCCTGGACTGAGATACCACCCCCGTAAACCTGTATTTTTTGGGCTCCCCCTTTTTCAGAGCCCCAAGAGGCCGGTCTGTGTCTTTCTTTCTTCTTTTCCTTTCCTTTTTTCCTTTTTTGCATGGTATTCGAGCCGGCTAGACTCTTACATCCCCCCCTTTCTTTCTTCCCTGGAAAGGGGAAGGGCTACGACCCCCTCTTGGCGTTTGTCTCGTTTTTTTTTCTGTTTTTTCCACACACACATACACCTTTTTTATGTCCCTGTTTGGTGCTGCCTGGATTCTTCTTGTGTAGATCAATTTCCCATCCCCCAAAGGCTTTTCCAACCGGCTTACTGCCCTAAACCCCCCCCTCCTCATTTCCTGTCTCTGGTCTGATACAGTCGTAAGGGTGGGTTTGTTTCTGTACTCTCCCGTCCCGATTCACTCTTCACCTTTCCTGCAGGTCTCCCGACCTTTATCTTTGAAACGTTCCTGGTCTCCTCTTCAATGATCGATTCCAAAACCCACCCCACCCTCTTCCCAATTTTCTTGAGCTTTTTTTGGTTCGAGACTTAGGCTGTTTCAATCCTTTGTTTCCTTCTGGAATCCAATGCGTGTGTGTCCTGTTGTTTTTTTTTTCGGGACGCTTGGGAATGTCCCTTCGTGATTTCCTCCATTCAACTCTCCCCTGCCCCCCCACCCAATACAACCCGATTGCCAGCCTTCCCCGCTGTGTAACTCCCCCCGCCAGCGTCCATGCTCCCATTGCACTCTTTCCTAGCCCCGTGTTTTTGTACGTTCCATCCTTTTCATCCTAAGTCTCTGTAGCAACGTTTTTTTTGGCGATTCTGTGAGGCCTTGTCAGTCCCAGCCCACCATCCTTTTTGGGATCACGCAAACGCCAGGCTTCAAACCCTGCCCCTTTTCCACCAATCGTCCGTTGACCGGTTTTCCTTTTGTTAAGGTTAGATAGTCAGCGGAGAGTTCGTCACGTTCGTTCTTATGCTGGGGACTTTTCTCTGTCTTTTGGGAGGGAGGGGTCTGTTTAGGAGGGCCGTAAAATTTTTCCCCTTCTCATTCTTGTGACCTGTTTTCGGTAGAGTGCTATGTGTGTTGCACGTGCCAGTCTTTTTTAATCTGGTTTAATCGCTTGGGGCGCAAGGGTCTGTTCTTTACAGGCATTCCCTATCCTGTCCCCAAAAAACACTTCAGGCGACCAGTCCAATACTGGCCCTTCCTCCCCCTCATCGGACTGTCCCCTAGGTGTGTTCTGCTCGTTGTCCTGTATTTTTTCCCTTTTCTTCACCTGACCCCCTATGCCCCTTTTTGAATCGTGCCCCCTTTCAGTTTTTCTCCTCTCTTGACAAGCGGCAGGGCTCCCTGACCTTCGTTCAAATTCTTTTTCTTTTGGGTCTTCCCCCCCTCCCTGAGGAACAGCACCTTACCCCAGGCCAACGGATACGGGTTGGTTCCTTTTCTATCTGACGCCAGTTGGCTTCTTTTTTTTTTTTCTCCTTTTATTTTTTTTAATTTTTCGCGGCGCCCCCACTCTCCCAAAGTGTTGCGGCCGTTTTCCCCAAATTTTTCCCCTTCGTTTTTACAAGAATTTGCTGGGCCACTTCAGGGATCCCCCTCCTCTCCCTGGCTTGGGTCCCCTTTTCTTTTCCCCAACGGGCTCAGCCGGCATGGTCCTCGTCACAATGATGTTGCTTTTCCCCCGACGTATAATGTTCCCCCCACGTACCTCGCTTTTGCGTCCCTACCAAACAACTGAAACGGTACGGTCCAAGTTTTTTTCCCTCCCCGTCTTGCCTTTCTCTGGCACGCGCCGACCTTTTTTCATTCCAGCTTCTTTTTGCGCTTTTGCTCGTCAGTGAAAAACGCCTGTCTATCTCGCTCTACTGACTTTTCCAATTCCGCTTTTTCCTTTTTTTGTCTCGTACCGCGCCCATCACAGGGTACACACACCCAACTCCCTCCTTCTGGTTGCAGTTGGATCTACTCTTTTCTCACCTCTTCCCCCTTCATGAAAGACGACGACGTACCTTGGTTTCTAACCCCCCCCCCCACCGTGCACCCCCCCCCTCTGCAGTTCACGACAACGCTCGCTTTTTTGATACAGACCCCCTGGGGATTGGGCATCCCCCCCCTAAGAACAATTGCAAGACGAAGGGCAGGTTTTTGTCCCACTCCAAGTCATTTTTACTGGAACGGGGTTCGGGTGTGGCGGTACCCGACCGTCAACGGTGGAGTTCCGGTTTTTACGTCACCCCCTTACCGTGGCAACGCCATTTCCCAGAAAACTTTTTTTCTTTTTTTCACCCCTCGGAGTACCCTCTGACGTTCGCGAACTTTCTACCATCTCTTCGGGCGCGGCCTCACTGATATTCCCCCCAGGCTTTTCCCCGGGTCCTTTTATGGTATTTTTCGCCTGAGGACGTCTCCCTTCCTCACCTGCCCTTTTCCCCTCCCAATTTTTTCGTCCCCACTTCCCACACTCTTCCACCACGTTTTTTTTTCTCTACCACTTCCCCTTAGGCACTTGCTTCTCGACAAAATTTTCCTCTTTTGGCATGGCTTCTTACCTCTTTCCCTTGGGGAGGATGGGTGTCGCCTGTCGGGGACTTCGACAATACTTTTTTCCCTATTTTAGTTCCTCCTTCCCACTTTAGACCCACAAACGGCACTTCCTGACAAGTCCTACGTAAGTCCTCTCTCCACTGAGTGTTTTCAGCAACTGCCTTTTGCAAAGCGGTTCCGTTTTTCTCACCCCCCCCCCTTCTTTTTCCCCACACTCGACACGAATTTAACTTGCCGGTGGAGTTTTTTCACCACTTTCCTTCCCGCCCCCTCCTCACAAAAAAGATGTTCTACCCTCGATTGCTCCCGCCAACCTTCTGGCCTGAGACGGCCTTGCTTTCCGTCCACGACCCCCCCCAGTTTCCCCACAACAAACAATGTTCCTTTTCCTCTTTTCCAAGTGGTTTTTTTTTTGTTTTTGCCTCCCATGGTTTTTTTTTCCCACAAATCTGTCCGTTTGGACGCAACGGCGAAAAATTTTAGTTCTGTCCCCAATTAACTTTCTGTTAGGGATGCCAGCGACCCCAAATGGGATAACAGCGACGGGTCTTTCTTTTTCCCCTTCCTTTCCCTGACGTGTCTTGCTTTTATTTTTAGGGACTCTCACAAGGCCACGCCAGGGGTTTTTAAGCCTTTTTCAACTTTTTTCCCCCACACTGAACCAGTCAGGGAATGGTTAGGCGTGGGGTCTTTCCACGATTGTTTTCTAAGGTCGTGATTCGATGGGACCTTTTTTTTTTGCATCTTTTTCCCCCCCCCCTTTCCAAACACCTCCGTGTTGACCAGGTGTTCCCTGTTTTTGTCATTCCCCCAAAGCCGGCAAGTAGTGTAGTTTTTTTGATGCCACCCTCCCTCCCCCTTTCTTGGTAGATTTTTTCTTCGAATTCCTTGTTTGTCTTTTCGTCTCTGTATGCCCGCGGGGTTTGTTTGGAGAGGTTTTTTTCGAAGACTTCCCTTTCTTTGTTTAGTCAGTTTTTTTTTTTCCCTCCCCCTTTTCATGTGAACGCTTTTTGGAGCGGGTTTCGCCCACCCCCTTCCTCTCTGGAGAGGTTCTCCCCAGCTGTTTTAGTTCACACGCTTCAGGCCGGGATTGTTGACTCTTTTCTCTGTAAATCCTCTCCCTTTTTCTCCCCCCTTGGTCGGGATGTCATGTTCGAGGGTCGCAAGTTTCCTCGTTCTTGCTTTCCCTGCCCAACGTTTCCCCCTTTCTTTTAATGGGCCTTGCGTGAGGCACATTGGCCACGTTTCCCTGTGGTGTCGGATTTCTTTTTTTTCCCCCTTTTCCAAATAAGGAACTTCCCCTTTTCCTTGGGGCAGACCCCTTTGTTTACAGTGACCTTTCTTTCCCTTGTTCGAGGGGGCCCGGGGGGGTATTGTTTTTTTTTTTTTTTAAAGATCATGTATGCCCCCCCCCCCCCCCCTCTCGTCTTTGACAAGTTAAAGACGCATCTCTCTCTTTTTCCCCTCCCTCCCCTTTGTTTGGTTTTTTTTCTACTTGATGTTCTTTTTTACCCGGGGTTTCTCTTTTCCCTCTCCTCTTTTTTTCTCTCCGATATTTGCACGCCCCAAGCCCTTCGCCCTCTCTAAGAAGGTCCATCCGCTTGGCAACGGTTGCCGGCGGGGTTGAGGTTTTCCATTTTTTCCGGGTGCTGATTGGCCTTGTTTTTGACACCCACCCCTTCACCAGTATTTTCCACCCAGACCCAGTTGCGTGGTTTCCGCTCCCAGGAATTTCCCTAGTGCCTTGGCCTTGTACCGTCCGAGGAAACTTAGTTCCCCGTGCCCCCATTTTTTGTCCCCTCCGGGCAATTTTGATGTGGGCTTGAGGTGGTCCCTCTGTCTTAGCACATCCGGGCCCTTGCTTTGATTTCTTTACCGAGGAAGACAGGTAGGATGGACCGGAGAGCGTCTTTCCTTTTTGGGGAGAAAAGTCCTCCCCTCACCTGGTCCTGACGAATGGCTTAGGCCCACGCCTCCCCCTCCCCCGGGGTGCCATTTTTTCCTGTGCCCAAAATCTCCCCGGCACGGGGTCGAAGGGGCAATCCTTAATTTTCCCGTCACCCCCATTTCCTATGTTCAAATATCCCACGACCCTTCGGTTGGGCTCTTTTATTCCCCCTCCCCCGCGAACCCCCCTTCTGCTTTTTGCTTGGGGCTCGACACTTTTAACTAACTGTGTCCCTTCTTTTTTTTTCGATCGTTGGGACCCGATTTACCCGGGTGACAAATTCAGCATCCCACCGACATTCGTCACCTCTTGACCGGAAACCATCCTCCCCTTTGAACCGCGGGTTGTTGGGGTCCCCCTTCTGGAGCTCTGCACTCATTCCCCTGCTTCTTTTGCTCAGGTTTAAGCCCCCCGGCAGAACCACGTCAGACCCCTTTTTCTTTGACCGCTCGCTTCGCCGTTGTTTCTATTGTTTTGTGCTGGTGCCCTCCTCGGGAAAGGTAAAAGCTGTATGGTCAAATATCCTTGCCTCCTCTGCAGCCCGCAACCTGTCTTTCTTTCCCAATCTCCTCACGTTTGGTTTAGACTTGGGTTCGTGCTTCTTGCAGGCCGTTTTTGTTTTCTGAATTCCAGTTTTGATTTTCAGAACTATTTCGATTTCGCCTCCCTTGTTTTCCCCTCCTGGTAGGACCTCCGGGCGCTCCCGTTTTTGCCACTTGCTTTCTGTCGCCCCCCCCCCCAAAACCCCCCTTCTGGTAAAAAATCAATTTTTCCCTCCACAGACCGTAATTCTTGACCTTCCCCCTTTTGCCTTGTCCAAAAACAACAGCGGATGATCTTCTCCCTCCCTTAGGGTGTTCTTCCACTTTTTTTTGCCGAGTGGTTGTTTTTTCCCCCCCATTTCGCCCCCCACCTTCCCCCATTCGGGCCAGCCGTGCGTTGTCGAACCCTTCCTTTTTCCGTTGCTCCATCCAACGCCGACCCACTGCGCCATCGAGCCGGGCCAAAGATTACCCCTCCTTGGGGGACTTTGTTTGTCGAAAGTTCCTCAGCCCCCCTTTCTCCTTTTTTTAGAGCGTGGTTGACTCGTTGGTCGACCAGTTTGTTTCCGAACAGTTTCGGTTGCAGGGGCGTTCGTCGACGTCTCGGCGTCCACGCCCCTTTCACGAATGGGGCCCATTACCCTTTTGGTCTTCACTTGATGAGGACGGGCCTCCCATGACTAGTTGGTATACTCGTGAACTGGCCCGTAGACCCCACGTGGTTTTTCAAGAAACCAGGCCTTTTAGGGTTTTCCATTTTCTTTTTGTCCACTTTTTAAGGTCAGACCTCCCGTTTGATAGTCGGTTAGCCCCCCCGACCCCGAACCCGTCGCCCTGGTTTTCCCGCACTCTGTCTGTGCACCACGGACCCGTTTGTTTGTTGTTTTTCCCCTTCCTTTTCCCACCTCCTGTTCGAGCTTTTTTTTATCAACCCGGTTCCGTAGACGTTTCGTGGTAACCGGTGTTCCATGGTTTTTTCCTGGGGGTTGGTTTTTTTTCTTGGGTATGAACAAAGTTGCTTTCCTGAGGCTGATAGGACGCGTGGAAGGGAGGCCAGAGCCACCCCCCCTGGTATTCTCGCAGTTTTGAGGCTGTCTGGTGTCGGGATAGAAAACCCAACCCCGGGCCGTCTCTTCATTAATTGTGTACTGTAGATATCGAGATCTCTTCGGTTTAGTTCACCTCGAGGCATCGCGCCTGGACTTCCCCCAGGTCGGCTCAGGTTACAGCACAACTTTGGGCCGAAATTGGGATGTCCTGTCACAAACCGTCCCTTTTCCGTGTTGAGTACCTTCACAATCTTTTGCGGTCCCTGTCCTTTGCACACCTTTTGCCTGATTTTCTTTGGTCGCCCGTCGTTTGTCGTCATGTAGTCCGGCATGACTTTGCAAAAGCCCCGCGAGCTCCCCCGGTTCCTTAAGCGGTGACATTCCCTGCAAGTGGGCCTGTGCCCCCCCCCAATTTTTTTTTTGTTTACAAGTGCGTTCGTTTCCCGGACCAAACTGTTTTCCGGAGAGTGGCGCTCGCGAAATCCCCATCACACTCCCTTTCTTTATGCAGGCCGTCGCTAGTCTAACCCAACGACCCGGTAGCCGTTGTTTTGGGGTGGGGACTTGATTTCCTTTTCGTTTTCCCTAACCGTCCGAAGGAAGACTATTTCACCAAGTCGAGCCGGAATCTTGTCGGCTCTCGTGCTGGAAAGAGGCACTGTTTGCTCGATTCCGTATTCCTTTGAACTCGATGGGGGTCCCGAAGACCTGGGCCGCCCCCTACCCCCCACGGATGTTATGCCGCGATCTTTCATCCTTGTCCTTCAGTCTCCACCAGATTGTTTTGTCTTTAAGGGTCAGTCCGCCGTTAAAGACCCTTTCCCCCGTCTGCTTCCAGATTAACGTTTCAAAACAAGCCCCCTTCACATTACACGTGGTGATTTGCCTGGAGGGCGTAGGCCGAACTCCCACCCAACCGATTTTCCCGACAGTCCACCCCCATCTCCCCCACCCCCTTCACATATCCTCGATCGACGTCCATTCAAGCCTTCCCTTCCCCGAATTTTGACACTTTGATCTGGTTTCTTTGTGCCAATGTTGGCCCTTTTCGATCCGGCCACAATTGGACCACATTTACTTAACCACTCTGCATTCTCTTCTCAGTCAATGAGTTCGTTTTTTTCAAAAATTTCCGTGATCCCTCTCTTTGGGTTCTGTTACAGGACGGAATTGACTGTATATCCTCCATTCGATTGTAGCATGGACGCGGGGCGTTTCTTTTACAGAAGCGTTGAGTTCCGTGATTTTTTTTAGGGAGTTTTGTGTCTGTGGTGTTTTGGTTCGGTCTCGGTTTCCTTTTTCCCCCGGGAAATCCGAAACTGGATGTACCTTTTTCTCTCCGAAGTCTTTCTCGGGAAGCCACAAAACACTGTTCCCCCACGTGATCCAGGGACGGGTGCCCCCCCCCACCCCCCACATATGCACACTAAACCTTCCTTGCTTTTCCTGCCCCCCCCCTTGAGATTTTTTTTTTTTTGTGTGTGGTCAAAACTCTTCTGTGACTGTACTTTCCCTTCGCTCATTGAGGGGTGGGGGGGGGAGATCGCGCGGCCTTACTTTTTCTTGTTTGCTGAGTGCTCTCTCCCACCAAACACCTCTCCCTCAAGAGACCGACCTATGCGATTTTCCTTCGATCGCGTTGGGGGCTTTCCGTTTGCGGTGTGGTCTCTGTTCTTGTTTGGCGATGTAGGGCTAGAAGGCTTTTTCCCCCTTTTGCACCGCCGGACTTTCTACCCGAAGTTTATGTGGTTTTTTTGCCCTTACGTCTGAGGCGATCTCCTTTGTACGGTTTTTCGTTAAGCCTGGGTTGCCCCCCGGTACAAGCCGTCCTTTTTAACGTGGTCCCCCCCTTATTTTCCCCTGTCACTCTCTCCCCCCCCCCTCCTCGCCTCACTGTTTCTGACCCCCCACCCTTCCTGCTCCCCGACACCACAGACCGGCTCGGTTTTTGTGGCGTTTGAAACCCGTTTTTTCCTTTTTTTTTTTACTTTCTCTTACCCACCTCTTCTCCGTCTTTGGGCGTGAGTCGCCCGTGACATTGCCCCATTCCCGCGGCGACAAAATTTGTGGCTATGTATTTACTTTTTTTTTTTGCCCGGATGAGGGACTGGGTTCAATCCTTGGTCTTTGTTGCCACTTTTCCGCGCAGTTTTTTCTCCCCGAGGCAGTTCCCCCCGCCATGGGCCGGCCTATTTCCAGATACTGCCAATACCCGGAACAAACACGATACGGGCGTTTTTTTTCTTTTTTCCGCTCAAACGTTAACCATGTTACTTTTTTCCACACCCCCCCCCCCTCCGCCATAATGACCCTCAGACACCTCTTTTGTCGCATCTCCCCTCCGTACTCCTGTCGACGATTCATCTTCTTTAATTGAACTTGACCGTCTTCCCCCCCCCTTCCCCCAGCACCTCTTTGAGACGCTTGGGGATTTTTTCCAGGGTTAGTTTGAGTGATACCCCCCACCACTGGACCATTTGTGTTCCCTTGTCGAACCTGTTTTTCTTTGGACTGTTTAAGTTGTTGACTTGTAGTCAGGGGCCGTTCTCCCCTCCCAGTTCCCGTTTTTTCCCTTTCACACTTGGGGTTCGGCCTTGTGCGCCAGATTTTTCCCCATTTTCCCTTCTTTCTCCCCCCAGGTCCGGGTCTGACGTTCCAATGTGACTCTTGCACCTTCCCCCCCCCCGTACCCCCTTGTCCGGCGGCCAAACGAAGGCGGCTTTTTGATTTGAGTTTCCCCTCCTTCTGAACATTTTTCTTTTTGGCCACACGGGAGCGTTGTCCCCTTTGATCCCCTTACCCGTCTTTTCCCCGGGGCTGATTCCCTTCCCTTCACCCAACCTCCTCTTCGGCGTCTTTTTCTAGGGGCGACACCCCGAAGGCTGTTTTTTGTGTTTGTCCGCGCATCCGCCGGTTTTTCATATATTTGCCTGAAACCAGCCCTAAGCTTCATTGGTTAAAAGTCAAGGGTCTCTCGGTTGCCCTTTTCCCCGGTCGTCCAGATCCCCGGCCGAGGCATTTTTTCTGGAGTTGCTTTTTCTCCCCACGAATAAGGAGTTCTCAATTTGTGACGCCCTCATAGGGCGGGAAACGGAATTGGGCTGGCGTTTTTCCTTTGACCAAGTATGTATTCTCGTCGGCAATTACGGCCGCCCTCCCTAGTTCATTGTTTGTGCCTTCCCCGCCAACCCTCTCGCTTTTGCTCTTTTTCGCGGCCCTTTGGCCGGTTTCGTTGTTTGGGACTGTTCAAGTGTTGCCGCGGTGGCTCCAACCAAGCACCGGTCCTCCCCCCCTCCTTTGATCCGGCAACCCGGAAGGCTTTTCATCGAGCCTTTTGTTTTTCCTTCTTGTATCTCCCCTTTGGGCTCGCTCCTGTCCGCGGTGGAAGGCTTCCTTTATTTTTTTGCCCACCACATGGGATGCCGGGTTTTTGCGTTTCCTTTTTTTCACCCCCCCACGTCTTTTTGCGGGTACCTCCGTTTTCTACCTCGGTCACTGTTCCCCCACCCGTTCCAAACACCTTGGGACCCGTTCCCCTAAGGGCGTATGACGGCGTGTGGCACTTCTCCGGGAACCATTTCGGTTTCCCCCTTGTCCTTTTTTGTTTGTTTTTTTTTTCTTCGCCGGATACATCAAAGGTGAATTTTTTCCCGCCTCCTCGGGCCCGTCTTCCTCGCCCTCCTGGTCCCCACGTTGGGATTTTAAAAACTGGTGTACACCCTGCCAACGAGGGGATTTTCCGATTTTTTTTTTCTTCTTTTTCTAGCGTGCCTGCCAACGGGTCATCCGGCTTCACCTTTTCCCTGTAGATCGTCGCTCTTTCCCCTTTCTAGGAAAACTCCGATCCGTCGCCTTCTTTTCCTTTTTTTTCCCCTGTTTATTCCTTTGGTCAAGTCTCGCTGATGTTTCCCTCTTTACCACCCCGCGATTCAGCGAAACCGACTCCCCAACAAGGGAACCCTGTCACCCCGCCGTCCGCCTTTGTTTCTTTTACTTTTTTTTTCCTTTCTTTTCTTTCTGTCCGCCTGCCCAGATGCTCCCTGTCACTTCACCCTGGCCCCCTTGTGGCTTTTTTCGCTATGACTTGTCTGTCTC
>Ga0179593_1758817_pt1 | contig 12151 bp, 10 predicted proteins | sample CZODoug2_1_08_16_FD_185931 | JGI IMG/M metagenome (GOLD analysis project Ga0179593, IMG submission 185931) | Vadose zone soil fungal communities from Angelo Coast Range Reserve, California, USA - CZODoug2_1_08_16fungal (PacBio error correction) | ecosystem: Environmental > Terrestrial > Soil >... | reverse complement strand
CTCCCCACGATTTTAACAGCACAAAAACCTTCTCCCCCCTGGAAAGTATTTACGTTTTACTCATAATTGGTAATGCTGTTAAACAGGCCCGTGGATTCTTCTACCCCACTTTGTATGCAAACGTCGATACAGAAAACATGGTAGAAAGACCTACTCCGGGCTCAGGGACGTCCCCACCCAGAACATCATTCCCCCGCACATCCAGTATCTCTCTCCGCCCTATTTTCATGTAGAAGTGCCTGAGGAAGCTTTCCGCATTGGGAACCCCGTGACTCCCTTACTGCGTTCCAACTTCCAGTTACCATTTCAAGGAGCTATTTCCATTTCTCCCTTTAACTACGTGAGTTCCATGCCCCACGAAAACCTAAATTTTCACCAGATTGACCATCTCGACCGGTCTGTATTGCCCCAGTTCCTCCTGATAAGGAACCCTCAACATCCCTTTCCCCAAGCGACGATAGGTCTGTCCGATTTTTCTTCATCCCCCACAGGTTTAGGGTGGCGGTGATTCACCGAAGAGTGTATAAAACCGTATATCCTCTTAGTACCAGGGTCAGCGGTTACTTGCCTTCATTTATTTAACGCTGGATGAATCTCCGCCTTTCCTTCAATGCATCTTCTTGGGCCTCTTTTAGGCGGCAGGCTTTTTCTCCCCTTGGGTTTCCTTTAAACCCCTACCCCATTTGCGCATCACTTTCTGAACCCTTCCCCGCTGCGATCGGGTGTCTCTCATTTTTTCTCCCTTGCTTCCAGAGTATTTTCTCAACACTCGCCCCGTTTTCCAACTTCTTTTCCCTTTGTAAGCCCCCTCCCTAGAAGTCTCCTATAATCCAACCTTTTACTGCAGTTTTGTTCCCACTTTGGGACCCCTTACTCTTCGTACATCGCAAGTTTTGTCCCCCTAAATGGATCCCATCTTCCAAGCTTTTCAGATATGCTTGCAAGTATTTCCTTTCATGTTCTGCGGACCCTTTACGATTTACTTCCTCTTAGAGGACTTTATGGTTTCTTGTCAAAGAATTTTTTCCACCCCTTCCACCTAATGATTGTTCCTGCCTCTACGATTCCCCCCACCACCCCCTCTTTCCCCCCCCTTCACCTTAGCCTGGATGGCGTGTTTCATCATCCTCCGGGTTACACCTTCTTCTTGGGACCGGGGTCCTCTTAGAACGTTCGGGGAAGCATGAAACAAATCACAACAATGTGTTGACCTTGCATACGCGTTCCGTGACTTCTCCTTATACCGACTTTCCACGTTGTGTTATGTTGAAGTTATTTGGTTTTTTGTGAGGTGTTTTGATTACCTATACACCCCACCGGTAATTATCCCTCATTTGACCCTCAGGTGTATCAAGATATTTTGATTTTTTTCCTTCCTCTTCTGAGTCCTCTTGGTCCCCCACCATTCTTGTCTGGTCCCCCCTTTGTTCACAATTTTTTTTTTCAAAAAGAAGAGCCCTCTCCTCTTTCCTTTTTGCACTGGTTTTCCCTATCACTCCTACCAGTCCGGGAGTCTTTCTTCGCATCTCCTAGTCGGGCTAGTTTCCACTTTTGAATGTGACCTTTCGACTCTGCAAGGCCCCGCTTTTTGTGTTTTTTACGCTCCCTTATATTAACCTCACTGTTGGTTTCATCCGTTGTGTCATTTTTTGTCCCCCTCTGGTTATCATTGATTTCTTTTACAATTTTTTCGCCTTCCTAGATTGTACGAGGAATGTGTCCCACTGTTTGCCTTGGAAGATTTAAGAACTTCTCTACCCCTCCCCTGTCTCCCCCCCTTTCCCCCCAAGAATCCCCTTCACAATGAAGTTTTTTGTTCCCCTATCATCTTTTTTGGCATTTTTCCACTTGGCACCCCCAAACTCTACTTTCTTCTTACCCTTAACACACCTAGAAAGGAGGCGTCATTTCTATTGGGACCCCCTTAAGGCACTGTACGACAGCCCTTGCCCCGTTGTTCCCCTTGTGATTCTTAGAAGCTCTTGCCCAAGCCCGGGAAACCCGTTTTACGATTCCTTTTTCTTTTCATGTTTTTTCGTCCGCTACTACAGACCACCCTCCGGAGTTTCTTTTCACAGGTACTCCGTTACAGCACCCGTTTTTATTTTCGATCCTTTCCCCGTCGTTCCACTTCCATTTCTTATTTCCCATTTGTTTTTTTCCTAAAGGTCCGCCCCGCCTCTCTGTAGGCTGTATTCACCTCCCCATTCTTATTTACCCACTCCCATCCCCTCTGCTGTCTTTGATGCTCCATTCCTACTCTACTCCTCTCTCCTCCCCTCATCCTTTTATCACACTCACTTCTACCTTTCCTCTTTGCTTTTCTTTTATCGCTAGTATGTTTAACAAGCATGGTCATTTTCATCTTTAGTTTTTCCTATGAACCTTCCGCGGTTTTTGTTTTTCGAATATTAGTAGTTTTTTTCTCTATAGATCAGCGGGATCCCCCCCGCGGGTCGTCCCTTGTGGATTCTCTTTGAGACGATCGTTTCCAACCCTTTTCCTTCGTTTTTTTTTTTTGCTTTTCCTTGCGCGTTCCCCGAGGTTCTCAATTCCCTTTTTAAATCACCCCTTCCCCCTTTTGGACGCTCCCGAACCCTCCCCGCTTTCCCCTTATCACCTTCTTTTCTTCTCGAGGTCCTCCATGGGTGCGTCCTGTGTCCGCTTGACGGAATAGTTTTTTTTTTTCTGCGGATCCTGGACCCCCTTTTTTTTTTTTTCATGTCTTTCCAGCCGATCGCTATTGATTTCCCAGTCCATCTCCCTGATCTCCCCCCTCTCGCGGCTTTTTCCCATATTGAATTTCCATTGTGATCACGCCATTGCTTGCCTTTACCGGCTCAACTTTTTTTTTGCCCCAAATGCCCCTTTTTCCCGCGACGTGTTTCGGGAGGTTCTATCCCCTCGTGTTTGCCCTTAGTGGCCCGTGTCTCTTTACGATTTTTTTTGTCACGTCCTTGTCCTGGAACCCGAATTTCCTATACGAAGATATCCCTTGTGATCTTATCTCCCCTCGACTCTTCCCCTTTTGCTTGCCTTACGTCAGCTTCTTTTCCAGTTCCCAACCTTTGACGAAATGGACTCAGGACGCAGGCCAACCGGTCCCCCCCTTTCCTCCTCTCTTCCCGTTGTTTGTTTTTTCCTTTTTCATTGGAGTAGCGTTTTTTTTTCCTGACTTGTCCGTTTTTTTTCCCATTTTGACCCTTTCCCTTTGAAACGCCCATCGGCGTTGTAGCATCGGTCCCTCTGAGGGCCGGTTCCGGTTGCGTTCCCTGTGGCCCGCTTTCCCCCCGCCAGATTCGGTAAGGTTCCTCAAAAAGTCTTATTTCCCCATGTGCGCCCCTCGTAACCGATACCCCCTGGTGTCCTTCCCATGTAAAGTTTTCTTAACGGCCTCTTGGATGCTGTCATCAATGATTTTCGAATTCGCCTTATCGGTTTTGATATTTTTTTGAATCTTCTTTTTTTCTTCATCCTAGTATTTATACGTCTTACTGAAGTTTCTGGAGGACCCGCAATCCAGTCACTACCCCTTTTCCCCGGGATGCTCCCTTATTTCAATACATTTTTTTTTCTTCCCGCCTTTTACCTAAACCTCCCTTGGAGGACCTGTTTTCCATGCTGGCTTTAGCTTCCAAAAGCCCGTGAATGTAGGGAAGCTTTAACTTTCTAGGTAGCCAGCAATTAGACTTCTTCTCACCGTTTAGCGTTTCCGACCTTGCGAACTGTCTTCCGATTTAATATCTTTGACCCGCGAATTTTTGCCTTTGCATGCACTAAACCTACGATTTCTTTTTTCAATTCCCCGAATACTTTCCTGTTGCATAGCATTCCCCAGGTCCCGTGCCCACCCCGCACACAAAAGTGCTACGAAATGAGTCTTCCCCCACCTTAAAAAAATATTCCCCCACCCCGTCCATCGCTTCTGAATTTTTTCAACCCCTTTTTTCTGCCTGAGCACAGATACATCCAGACTTCGATCAATTTTGTAGTACTTTCCTCAGGAATTGCTACCACCAAGTCTTTCTTCTATGTTTAGGTGAGCTTCAACTTTCCTGCCCTTCCTCCGAGATTTAGAATTCCTATTTCCCCTATTGTTAGTTCCACAAACTTTTGTCCGCGAACTCGACTTCTCATCATTTTCCCCCCCCTTAATTGCGCATTGGTTCCACCCTCCATAAGCCCCAACTTAAAACTTTAAACTAAGTACCGCTCCTGCCCACCCTGCCCCCTTTCCTTTGTTTGATTTTCTTCCCCGTTTTCGGGATCCTTCAACAAGTCAGGTCTTACTGCAGTCCCTCGTAACTCGTCGCTCTCCTCTAAGTCTTTCCTTACGAGTGACGCCAAAAGATCCCACGGACCTTTCCTGTCTTTTTCACATTCCCACCCCCCCCCCACAATCCAATTGCCGTGAGACTTGGCGCCTTACCCCTTTTTACCTACCGCGAAACGCCCACTACGGTGCTCTTTCCGATTCTCCCCGATTGACCCCCAACAGGTGCCCTATGGTACTGTGTGTGCTCGTCATCCCCACAAGTGGTTACAACTTTTCCGATTTTCCTTTTAAAATTTTTATAATTCTATCGGAGGTTGTAACAATAGACCCCTGACCTGAGGGTATCCGGATTTCTTTAGCGGTTCTCTCGAACCTCTTTGATGACCCCCACGCAATCTCTTCAGCCTTTCGGAACTTAACCAGCCATATTAAAGCGCAATTTCACGACATTGAACATTCAGATTCCTTGTTTTTTGTTTATTTTTACCTCTTCTCACCTGAGAATCTTTCCGCTAGAGGTTTGCGTTCAATCTTAAGTGGACCCTTGATTGGTGAACCCCTGAGGTCGTCGGGGCCCTTTAAAGGCCCTCCCCAAAGTGGCTATGGGACCTTCTACCCGTTTGGACCCCTCAACCAAGGTTTACGGACTGCCTACTGTCGGTATTTCCCCTACTCCTTCCACCTTCTGGCGAAATCGTCTTCGTTGTTGGAGTAGTCCCACTGAGCCCTTCCTTTTCTGAAGCCACTAGTTTACCCTCCCTGATGGGGAAATCGTAGTTGGGGATTCATGGACCCCCCAAAACGTCCCTCTTTCACAATTTTTGTGTTGCAGTATAATTTTCTCTGAAGAGTCTGGACTATCCTCTAAATAGACCCGTACTTCCTATCCTTCCCCTCTAATTCTTTCCCATCACCGATCTTTCCTGATGTCTCAAATTTTTCACGTATCGCGCGACTCCGCCCCACCCGCGAATGCTAATCGAACTCTGAAGACCAGCCTTTCCAGAACTCTTTTTACAGGCCCTGGTACGCCCTGTTTTTAAACCGGCTGCTCACTTTTTTTTCTTCCACCTTTTTCGGTGATGTCCTGGACACCCCTTGTTCGCGTCCCCTTGGGTTTTTTTTAGAGCATCCTGCTCCTTCAAGACATCCGATTTCCCCTTGTTCTTAGATACCGAAGTCCTACGGCCCCTTATTTCGGAACGCGACTCGTACCGGTTCAGTTAACTTTCTTTGTCTCCGTCTCAGATTGGCCGCGGCGCGAGTCCGCTGCCTTTGTATCTTAATCCTTTGGCCTTTTGCCCTGTGGATGCGGCAATTCGTGCACAATGTCCGATATTCCTTTGGTGTTTTCTTCCCACTTTTCTCAGTGGTAAATTACCCCCGCCGCTGACGTTCTTCCCCCAGTTCGGCCATCCTCTTTGAGATTCCCCATCTTTTATTTCCCATCCCCCCGTGGTTTGTGTTGTAGATTCTCCCATCATAAAAATGCCCGTTCCGCTCTCTTCGACGTTGCTTGCAGATAATCTAGTGCCGAATTTGAGGGCCTTTTTTTTGTTTTCTCGACTTCGTACCGCTAAGCTTTAGTAACCAGATAGAGCACGACAAGGACATTGACAGCACACGGTCAGCCCAATCCCCGCTTAGTCATTTTCCCTGCCTATTAATATTTCAGCTTCGATTCTGCGTACAGATTTTGTGACTGTAACTGCGAAGAGCCCTCCCCCCCCCAACCCACACCCTCACGCCCCGATATATATGAGTAGAATGTATCCCTACGGACTCTCGCATGCTCTGTTCGATTTTCACCCCTGACCCCTCTCCCCCTTTTCCTGTCTTCCGTAGTTCTTTAGATACAATTCGCCCTTGGATAGAGAAGCTGTCCTTTCCGATTTTCGGAAAGTCTTAAGAGAATTTGCTCCCCCGAGTTGCCCCACAAGCAGTTCGACTACCCGGGTTCCGTGTTGCCCCGTCCGGTGTATTCTTCCCTGCTACTTCAGCTCATCATGAAACCTCCTTCGTTTTGTCGCGGTCCTGCTTTGGTTAGGCCCCCAAAGATTTCCCCGAATCCTCCCTTCCCTTAATTATGTGTGGCTTTTGCCTACCTTCCCCGTCCCTTTGCGGGAGTACTTTTTTTGCAACCCTAGACGATTTCCCCATTTAAGTTGGTCTCCGACTAGAAAAGAAACTCGAGACACAGGGCCGATTTCCCATTTCCGTTCCTTGCCGTGCCACGTAGTTTCCCCCTTCCGTAAATGCCCCCTCCCTTCCGACCCGTGGCCAGTTTCTCTGGGAGGCAGGTCCAACCACCCCCCTTTATCTTTACTATCCTTTGTGGTTGCGCAACATGTCCTTTTGGTTCCCGGAACCCCTTTGTCCCTTTTTTTATTCTGCTGTTCCCGCCCAAGCATAAGAATAGTTTGATGCTGGCTCCCGATTGGCACCGTCCTGTTTTCCTCAGTGACCCTAACCCAGCAAGCTCCTTGACCCCCTTTTTTTCTCCCTCTGGATGCTGGACTTCTAATCTCCCTGTCACCGCGGTGCGTTCGTCTTGGGGTAGGCCCTACCCTTCACCAACCTACAATTCAGTTCTCAGGTCCCTTTCCTCTTGCCTCCCCATCCTTCTTTTAGGGCTCGTGTGGAACCCTGTCCAGGTGTCCCCTTTTGGGTGTTCCCCCTTCGAACACACGACTCTGGGCATGCCCGGTTCTTTGGTCGCCATTCCCCTCCGAATTCTTCATTTCCGAACCGTTCGGTTTGGCGATTTTTGAATTGCCCTTGAGGTCATTAACTTCGGCAGCCGACGTTTTGTTTTTGCCTCGACTCGCTCAAACACTTTGTGGTGTGTTTTGTGTCCCCCTTTGTGGCGAGTTACTTGGGATCAGGCGTGCCCCTACCCACTGGAGGTTTTTCCGCGATTCTTTCGAGTTGCGGTCACGTCCTCCCCTTTTAACGACTTGCTCAAACGTCTACCCCCCAGAAACCAGGCTGTTTTGGCTCTCCCCCGGTTCCTTTCTTTTCATTCCCCCCTTCCATTTTCTGGGGTCCAACACCCAAACGTTTTTTCGTCATTTTTTCTTTTCTTTTGTTGTTCGCTTAAGGCCATTCTGCGTCCCCGGGTTTTGCCCTTTTCCCCGAGATCATCACCGATCGTTTTTCGTGCGATTGTTCCGGTGAATTTCCACCGTCCCCCGGAATCCTAATGGTACATGGGCCTACCTTTGACAGGAATCTTGACCGATAAAGAAGGCCTTCCCCTTTCCGGAGATGTTTTGGAGTTTCCCAAGAGTCCCCCCCCCAACCGGCGAGAGGTATGCCCTTTAGTTTTTCCAGTAGGCTCCCCTATCTGTTATGCACATTGTGCAAAGAGTTCGCTGTCCGCAGCACAGTAGTCTTTTGGTTCTTTCTATATTTCCCTGTATTTCTCTATCTTTCTCGGGTCAATATTTCCCCTTTTTATTTTTCCCGGGTTTAAGATCTTAAGCGCCTCTTGTTTGTCATTAAGAGTACCCGAATGCCCCCAATTTCTATAATTCCTGACTCCTGTAACCTTCCCAGAGGGACGACCCATGTTTTCTCCCTTATCCACTCTTTTTAAAGAGAACTTTCAGGGCCCGTTTCTTAGTTCACGTGACTGAGAACCATGGTCCTAGCGTCTTAGATATACTTCTTTCCCTGAATTAAAAATCAAGTTCCTGTTTCGGATCCTCTGGCTTCGTCTCTCCCCTTCTCCATAATCCTGATGAACCCACATGAACTGCGTAACGTGGTTACTTGTTTTCTAACTTAAATACAGGTTTCATATTCCCGACTCCATTATCGGGCCCCTTCTGCGTCCCCCGAAGGTTTTAATCCTTCGTTTTTTGGGAGAAACGCCCATCCACTTTTCGTGACATTGGCCTCAGCGACTTCTTTTTTTTCTTTCACGGAGCTTTTTCGCATTCCCCCCCGATTACTCCTTTACTCTCCGAAGTGTTGTTTTGATCCGACATCGTGATTAGGTTGTTTTTCGGTCCTTTCTACTGAAACTCCTTTTTCCATTCGACAATTTCCGTACACTCGTTCAGAGTGTACTGTTCGAGCACGGTGTCGTGGCGACATTCACCTCCCCCTGCCTCTGGGCTTTTCCCTTTCCTTTGCCTGAGTCCAAACGCTTGATTTTTCTCTATTTTGGACAACCCTTCCCCGGCCAGGGACCTCCTTCTCTTCCAGCCGGCGACACCTTAAATCAATTCCCACACTCGGGTATGTCTATTTAAAACTTCACAGATTTCCTGTCCGTATTGGCACTCGGACTCACGCGGTGCGTGGTCGCCGTCCCACCCCACGTGGGGCAGGCATTCCCCGAAGTTCGCGTAGCCTGTCCTCCCCATCTGGCTGTGCCACTTTCCCCTTTGTTGCAAACCCTTGGTGTCCTCCTTTACTGACTTCAGTTTCCTATCGCTCTTGCTGGCTTATTTTGCAGCTTCCTCACTACTTCTTTAATCTCCCGCTGCCCGGTCGATCTCCAGCCGTTAACCTCCTCGTACAAATACCGTTTTCATCACCTGAATGGCTCCCAATGATGGACCCCCCTACATCCCCCTTTAACATGACTTCACTAATTCCCTGTAGGGATTCTTTCCAAACAGCTTTTCTCTGATCCCTTAATCTGTTCCCTTACTCGTTGTTCCCCCCCAACTTGTTGGGCACCGTATCTTCCCGCTGAATCGCCTCCTTGGCACCACGAGGTACATTTCTTTTCTAGCATTTCACTTTTTTTTTGAACGCTATGTTTTTTGCTTTCCAGTGACCTCTTTACCAATTCTTCGATTTTACCCCCCTCCTTCAGGAAGTTGCCCCAAGCCCACTTTATGGCTTCCCCCCCAATTCCCCCTGTTTGCCTCTTGTGAGGCGACTTTTTTTTTCCCCCATCGTTTAAAACTTCTCTTTTTTCTCAGACGTGTTATCGACGTCATTCAAAAGGGCCACGGTCACCATGTTCTTATTATTTTACGGTCAACCCCTCTTCTTGTTGCCGGGCTTTGAAAACCCGCTCCTGTCCCACGGTCTCTTAGAAGATCATTGAAGCCCTTTTAGACATTCACCCCGGGATTTAGTTACTGATTTAATCCCTGTGGGTCCTCCCATTATTCTACACCGGATTGATTATCATTCCCCTTATCAATACCCCAAATTCCTTTATCGTACCTTTTTTTGGCCCCCATTAGATGTTCCCAGACCCATGTGCCGCCTTTCCCACACGACAACCGTCCCCTATTGTTTACCCCCTTTTATAGTTGACAGCCCCCCTCCTGTCCTTCCCCCCTTCCGTGAGGGCACGTGAAACCTCTTGTGTCGATGTTTTTTTCCCCTTTTTTCTTTAGGGCCTAGCCCCCCCTATCTCTTTTTTTCTGTGGTGCGAAGCTGTGCTGCAGTTTTTATTTTCCGCGACACTTTTTTCACCTTTTGGCACTCATGATTTTCTTTAGGCCTGTCAATGTGACTTCTGGCAATTCTTGGGATCCTTTTTCAAAAGCGTCCGTTCGTTCAGCTTTTCTGATCCCTATGGTCCCACTTGTTTTCTTTTTTTTGCATGACCACTCGGCTCAGTTTTCTTCATGCCTAAAATTTTTTACTTTCCCCTCCGATGAATGCCCGTGAAACCCCTGGCCTTTCCCTCGGTGGAATTCTTCACAAGTTGTTTTCATCGACTCTCTCGACGTCCAACTTCTGAAGAAATCCCCTTCCTCATCTCTTACGTCCCCCCTTTCCTCCACGACCCCTGTGAACCACGCCTCCGAACCCTATTACTCCCCCTGCGGTTAGTATTCACTGTAGTTTCTCATACGTTCTAACCAAGCCGCTTTCTGATGGCCCGAGCAATCTAAACCATTTGGACGTCCTTTCTGCCGACCTTGTAGCCCCTTCTTACTTTCTCCCGCGCGCGAAGTTTCCTTTGCCGGTCCTTTTCATCCCCCTTCGCACTAGTCTGTCAAGCTGCCGCAGTATTATTGAGAGTATCCTGGCATTTTTTTGGGTTAGATGTTGGCGGGACAATGACAACCCCTTCTTGAGATTTACGAATTTTTTTCTCTGTGATTTTTTCGATCCCGATTCCCTCCCGCAATTAGGGTAATAAACTTTCTTGCTGGACTCTCCCTCTATCTATATTTTTTTGGTGAGTTGGACCATCGATTGACCAGATGGCCCGATCTCGTCACGCCTTAGTTTGACGGATTAATAATTTTCAGAAGCTAGATACCCCCCTTTTTTGCAATTTTAAGCCCCCCCCCCCCCCCCACTTTTGACTTATAATCTTTTTTTCTTGTCTCTCTGTGTTTTCCTCGGTTATCCCCCCCCCCTCCTTTATACTCTCAGAATCATTCTCGATTCTTTCAGTTTTTTCTATATCAACTTTCCCTGTGTATTCTTTTTTCCCCTATTCCAGAATAGACCCCCAGCATCATATTTTCTCCGCACGTTCTAACTGAATGGTATGGGAACTGGATGAGTCCTTTGTGTTTTTCCTGCACTGTATTTTCCCTCCGGACGGGTTTTTTCCCATGTTGTGGCGTTGATAATGTTTTTTGACCCCAGCCTTATTCCGTTACCTGTCATTGTGTTACAAGTTATTCTTTCCAGCAGTTCTCCCTCGAGCATTCCGTGTTTCCCCGAGCCGTCTGCCTTAAATTTGGTTTTTTTTTAAGCAGAATCTGCATGTCATAGATTGTCCCCTCTTACCATCTTTCATTTGATCCTTTCTCTCTTCCCTGGATGCACCCCTCCGCCCGGGACACCAATTTTGTACTTCCCTCCCTCTACATCGACGATCTCAAATCCCACTCTCCTGTCCCGCCCCCTTTTCGGTTGCCCCGGTCCTCAATTTCTTTTTCAATTGGACCTAAGAACCGACTTGTAGTTCTGCCCCCACAGTTCTTTCTTTGGCCCCCCTGAAGTATGTCTTTTTTTCAAGTTCCTTCACTGCAGCACTTTCTTATTTCTTCTAGCTCAGCCTTCCGTTTCCCTAGTCCTTCCCCAAAATGTGCAATATCCCTTCCTTGAGTGCTTTTCTGCAAGGGACAACGCCTTCTAGGTACTTCTTTGAGACTGTCGTCCCTACCCCCCCTCCCATCCTGGATTTCCTTTTTTCTTTTTTTCTCGCTCTCCCCTGTCTTTGCAGTCTTCCTTTTTAGGTTTGTCTCCTTATTTATACCCCCCTTAATAACTCCTTTTTAAAGCGGCTCCCCATTTGATCCCCCTCTCTGAGGCAGCTTGGTTTTCCCACCACTGACCTAACCCCCCTTTTTAACAACCCCACTCCGAGCCCATTCCCCTCTGATTTCCCTTTTTGGTCGCCTACGAATCTTTCTTGATCTACTCGGACAGTGTTCCTTGTGCGGCTTGTACTTGCCAAGTTTCTTTTCCTTAACTCGCCTGCTTTTACGCTTACCCTAGAACCTAACGGGTCCTTTTCCCCTATTGTTACTGCAATTCTTCGTTCTCTGGCGAGATGTTCCTCTCCTACCTAGATCTTCCTTGCGTCAACGTGGTTTGTCGCTCCCCATCTTCTATAAAATTGGCACACATTCTTTAGTTTTGCACGGGTAACGGTTAATGGTCCAACAGACTTCCCTTCTATTTTGTTCCTAGTTCCCTCCCCTGCCTCCTTTTCTGGGATCAAACATCTTAATGGAAGCAGCTCCCCAGGGGGCGCGTCAAAAGTGTTGTTTGTCTGCCAGATCATCTGTCTTTTCCCGGAAGCCTCCCCAAAGCTAGTTGATCAGGTAAGAGATGGAATTCCAGAGAATATCCAAAAAAAGCAGGTCTTTTCCTGCCTGTGGTACCTTCGTTTTCTACCTCCCAAGGTAGGAGTAATGATATTTCTATGTCTCT
>Ga0179593_1564218_pt1 | contig 12151 bp, 13 predicted proteins | sample CZODoug2_1_08_16_FD_185931 | JGI IMG/M metagenome (GOLD analysis project Ga0179593, IMG submission 185931) | Vadose zone soil fungal communities from Angelo Coast Range Reserve, California, USA - CZODoug2_1_08_16fungal (PacBio error correction) | ecosystem: Environmental > Terrestrial > Soil >... | reverse complement strand
AGCCTCGGCCACGGCATTGAGTGCCCCTCCCCTTTTCGGCGACTTTTCTGCCAGAAATAGGACGAGTGACATACCTAGGACCCCGGTCAGTCTCTCCGGAGCCCGGATCGAAGCTGATAGGGCCCCGGCAGCTTTTTTTCCGACATAGAGAGCGACATCCTCCTCCCCGTTTGCATGCGGGTTTTTGTAGAGGCATCGGCTGTTCTCTTCCCCCTTTCCCACGTGTTGTTGTTGATCCAGCACGTGCCGAGCACTTTCTCCTGTTCGCGCTATATGTCGGGCCTCCCCCTTGCCGCCTCTCCTCTGCTTCAGTAGGATGGTCTTCGGCCCAATTCTTCTTCCGATACCTCCTGGTTCTATTCCTTTTTTTCGCTTGTACGGCTCGCTCATGCCGTTTCCCCCCGTTTTTTTCACATTCGGTGCGATCCGTCCTTCTCCCCAGGTCTACGATCGGGCACGAACCCACATTCCACTCCGAAGGAATTCCAGACCCTTTTACGGTCTACGTGAGTTAGACCTCTCAGAGCGGCGGACGTTTCTCACACAAGCCCCTCGGCTGTGGTGGTCTTACTTCTCCCCCCCAAGAAATCACCTTCCGTGCCCGATGCTGGGCCCTCTCCCGCGACTTCTTACGCCCTCCCCGTGCGGACTCGATCTCAACTCCTTTCCTCCGCATCTCTGGTACTCCTAGCGCATCGATTTTCCTTGAAAGGGGCATTGTCTCGCACCACCTGCACGCGAACCGTCGTAGATTTTAACCAATCGCCCCCTTCTTCAACCATTCTCCTTTTCCCCATACAAGGTCCGTTTGATTAGGCCGCCGTTCCATGGCGGCCACCCCCCGCGAGATCATCGCGCACCGCTTTCCCGCCGTAGAAATAGCCGCGATCCACTTGTGCGGGCTACCACGTTCACAATCCAGTTTCTCCACGGTCTTCTCACATGCCTGGTACCACGATCTTTAGTACCCTGGCTCGGCAGCGATTTCGTTCGCTGTTCCCGTTTTGCCAGCCCATCGCCCATCCAAGGACCCCCCCCCTTTCCTCTTTCACCCGATGGGGAAACACCTCGATCTCGATTACAGCGTGCTTCTGCATGCCTTAGTAAACTTCCCTTCCCCCATCCGGGCGCCAAGATTGACGCTCTTAGTCCCCAAAGCCTTTGCTGCCCTTTCCCATCAGGCGGATCCTGTCTCAAGCGGAATTCTTCCTAAATCCCCCGCGTAGCCAATCTCAGATCTATCGCTCCTACCCCCCTCCTCACCGGGATCTTGGTCGCTGATTGCTTTAGCCCATTTTTTTGCTGGGACATCCTGCTGCGGCTCCCTCCTTCTTCGATGGTGCTCCACATCGTTCCGCCTTTGCTCTTCGGTTGTCGTTTTCTATCACATGATTGTCTTTAAATGGACACTGGGCTTTTTGTGTCTCTCTCCAGACAGTTTCTATGGCTGGATTGATAGGCCCTTCAATGACTGGATAGTAGGATACTACATCTGTTCCGTTATGATGTTTAGCAGGGCAGTACGTCGACGTTCCCCGAGATCGGGCTCTTCTCTGTTGTTTTACGGAAGGCTGGTTTTACTGTCAGCATTTTTTTTGTTGAGCCGATGGCGCTGCTTCCTGGATTTTTTCTGAAATTCCCCCTACTAGAAGATCGTCCCCTTTTCCCCACTTGCTCGGCTCGACTTTTACTCCTTGACTTTGTATTACAACTAACAACTCCTCTTTTTTTCCCGGAACTGCCTTGGGTCTACGAAAACTGCCTCTCTAAGTTAGGAGATTTCCTTCCCCTAATTCGCTTTTTTTTCTGTAGTGCCGATCGTCCCTTTGTCGCTTTAGTCGTTTTTTGGATTGCACAGGAAACAAGTCAAGGCGCACCCCCTAAACGGGTTTTATGTCGAATACCCACTACGACGTAGTAGTGGTGGGTTTCGCCGGATTTCGCCTTTTCTTGCAGGAGACTTTTTCCCTCAAGCCTGTATGAGGTCTAATTGCCCGAAGAAAAAATTTGAAAGGCGCAGATACTCTCCTTATAGGCCTATGGGAATTCAGATTGGGCTGTTTTAAGAAAAAACAGGATAAGAATTCTGCGAGACTCCCTGAATTAAATGGTTGAATAATAGACGCTCTATCGGGCGTTGCACCTTCCTCTTACGGAACTTTTCCCCCGGAGGAATCCATACATTGGACAAGGGCATCGCGCGGCGAGCCGAAAGGACCCCCTTACTGCAAAAGTCATGCGCCGCACCACTCCCTTTCTTGTATTCGTCATCATCATGGATTAGTCTTTTGAGGAGTAGTTTCTGCTTGATAAGCGAAGCCAAAGATTAAATGACCCAAATGGTAGTGTTTCACGGAGGGTATGTTTTAGATTATACTTGACAACCTTCGCATAACATGCAACAGGAGTACTTGATGGCGAGCGGACGATAACTTCCCTCCAGTTCAAAAAGACTTGGATCTTTCGTCCGTGTTGTCACAGAGGGTGTGATGGAGAGAGGAGTCCCCTGAGGGGAATATCCGCCTTCCTAATAAGTTGTTGTTTTTCCCCGAGAGCCCGAGTTGGTGACGCTAGACTCCACCCCAAAATCGGTTGACCTCCACACCCCGGGCACCATAGATCCCCCTTCTTCCTGGAGCGGACGCCGGCGCGCCCCCCTCTTCTCCGGTGAAGGTATGCGAACCGCTTTTCTCCAGGAGAAATAGAGCGTCCATACACCCGTGCAGACTCTTGGCATTGTGCGGTTGGGTTTTGTATTGGCAGTCTTTTCCCGCAGATCGCAAAGCACCCAACTCTCCTGATGTGGGTCTCTACGAAGAAGACCTCCTTTTCTCTTAGAAGAAAGCTGCCCTTTAGACCTCGGTGGAAGGATTGCAATCGGCGACTGGAAGTTTTCAGGTGAGTGAGAGATGCCTAAGTCCAGGTGTAATGACCGCCGTACCCTTTCGATGATATCTTTGCCGTTCTCTGAAAGGCAAGGCCGTACTCTCGAGCTAGATGATTGGAATTGCCTCGCGTTCCACCCTTTCATTCGATCGAATCCTGGTAGCCGGCGAGCCATTTCCTGTGTAGTACATGTGCCCCCCTAGTACGGGCCCATATTGACCTCCTGGGTGCCAGATGTCCCCTTTTCTTTTTCGCGGAGAGTTACTGCGTTTGGTTACTTCGAGTGCAGCTCTCCATACCGAACCCCCCCCGCAATCAGGCGTTCCCCACCACGACGAGTCCCGTATTGGTGCTTTTTCAAAGGATAGGCGTTGTGAGCCGTCTCAGCAATGTTCGACTACTTCCCCCGAATACACCTCAGCCAGACGAACGTCCTGAACGATAGCCTCCCTCCCCTCCCTTCCGGCGAATTGTTCATAGACGACCGCACGGCTCCTTCGCGCCTTTTCCGATCACCACTGCAGGCGAGGCACGATGGTATACAAGGACGGCCTCAAGGTAGTGACGCCCCCTTGTGAAGGAGAGCCGCCGACTTGCCACGATGTGCCTTTGGCAGAAAAGAATTCCAAGAAACCCACCCCTCGGACCAGAAGAGAAAGAGAGATTATGGCAAAACCCTGAGGAAGCCTTATGTCCACAGCAAGAAGAGCAAAGCCCTATACCGTTGCTCGGCAGAGGAAAGTCATGTTAGGCACCGGAAATAAGATCCTATGATGGGTAGTAGCCGAAGATTGGCAATGGGACGAGTCACAAAAGATGTGGTAAAACGGCCCGATTGAGATTCAGATAGATCCACCCAAAAGTGTGCAGTTGCTTAGCAGGGGATCTGCCCCAGGAGCCCCCACGAAGAGCAGGAGTTTATGAACGATTCTTTTGAGAAAAGTCTCTTTCGGAGACGAGCTCTGTGGCCGAGCTCCCCGACAGGCTAAGCAACTCCGCCGCGTGGAAGTCTTACCTTATGGACCTAGGAACCACCGAGGTGAGCTGCTCCTGGAGAAAAGGCTTTTTGATGACGGCAATGATCCCTCCCCTAACGGATGGATTCCCGTTACGTAGGAGTGATCCTCCAACAGATACGACTTCCCCCCCCTTTCCCTGAATGGTGATGACTTCCCGATCAGCCGGCAGCGGAAATCGACTTTCCTCTTGTGATCGAGCCGTTTTAGGCGGCGTGCCATCGGGGGAACATATCGGACCTCTTTGGTCCTTGGATGGCGATGGTGGGATTCCTGCAGGTTCCTACCTCGGCTGCGGCCCGGGCATTGATGAACCATCGGGTCCAAGGACTTTGTTAAACTGAGACGCCCGCAATGGCCCGCCGGTCCTTCGGAAGGCTATTTTCCCGTTCGGGAAGCTTTTTGCGCTCCCCGCGAAATAGTAGCCTCTTTTTCCGAATAGAACATTGGATCGGGAAAATTGCATGTTTCTTTCTTAGATCCAGGAGTCTTTTTCCGACTTCCCCCTTTAAGTAAACATTCTCTAGCCGGTCTGACGTGTCCCAGATCACCAGAGAGTGAGGTATCGTTCCGCCTTCCCGCGGGGATGACGATCCTCCGACAGCACCCCTATCTTCAGACCCAGGACGGAATCGGTTTTTCATGTATTGTAGTGCCCTAAAATCACCATCCAGGATAGTCGTAGCCTTTGAGGCCGGTGGTACCTACAGTACCCGTCTCGCGGTTGGCCCGATAAAGTAGAGGGATCGATCGGTATCGCTTTCCGCGCCTTCTCCGCCATAGCCGAGATGGCCACTCCCTTTTCTGCCGAAACACGATGTGAAATACAGGAGGTCATTCCCTTTCCCCGGTCGACTCGGGGATGGCGAAATATCCTCTAGACCCGGTGAGTATATTTCCATAGAACTAGGTTCGTTTTCTCGGCACGGAGTGCTTGAATCCCCTCCGTTGTGTTGTTGAGACACTCGCAAGGGAAGGAGGGCGTTTCCCCCTTTTTATAGATAGAGAGTGAATTTCGGGAATCTTCGCCAGGCCCTAGGTCGACGGTAGATGACCTCCTGAAGAAAACGGTTTTCGATAAATGACGTGGCCAATCTCTTCTATGCGGGATTTACAATCGGGCGCGGCCCTCTCGCGAGAGGTGAGAGCCCCCCCCCTTCTAAGTAAAGCAGGAGAAGGGTCCTCGTTAGAACGGCCCACCTCATCAGCAGTCTGAGGACTGCTCGACTACATCCTTTTCATCCGAAAAGAAATAAACGGCACCCATCGGTCTTTTCCGAGTGGGTCGTCTCCCCGAGTAATTCTCCCTTTTTCCCTCAAAGGCTACAGGCGCGGGTGCCTCCGCATCGTCTTGCATGTGCCTTCTGAGCGCATTACGGCAATGACCTTTAAAAAATGCACGCGAAAAGGCAGGCACTCCAGCACACCGATGCCAAGGCCCACCCGTGACTAAGGAGGTCTTTACTTCGTTCCCTTTTATGATCTATTTCTTGCCATCATTTCGTCTGTTTGCCACGGGCGGCAAAGCCCTTGTCATGGCGGGAGGCATCTTCCCCCCTCGATTTTGCCACCCATCAATTCCGGACGATTTTCCGGGCAGCAGCGATTCCTGCACCATCGCCAACAAGATTCTTTTTATTTTAAGAATATGGAACCCCCTTTCAAAACCCCCCCTCGGCGGTGCTTAGAGTTTGATCTTTTCCGCGTGACTGCATGCATTAACCAGCGCATTCACCCCCCCCTGGTGCCCAAGATAGATTGACGCCAGGGTATCTGTTAGACCTGAAATCTCATACATAGGGCGGATCTTACCAAACGCCAAGCGGAATCCTGCGTCCCCCCCCCCTTTCGCCCCAATATAAAGATCCTATTCACATCGGTTATATTCCCCCTCACAGGGATCAGGGCTAGCATTCGGATTGCTTAAATTGCTAGATGTGGCGTCCCCGAAGAATTGATTTCCACCTTTCAGTTCATCGGCAGATCCTCTGACATTTTTATATCAAATGAGGAAAGGGCCTCACCTTGCCTGGATTTCGGTGGTTGGGGATTCTCTCCCTACGCACCGGATGCGGTTTTTAAGATATTGAATTTGGAGGAAGCCAAGGAAAGAGGGACAGTTGGAAAGACCGAAGAGGATTTCAGGAGAAAGGTAGAGAAGAGTCATAGAGAGGGAGGTGGCTTGTGTTAGTCAAGGATCTTGGTGGGGGTTGATAAGATTGGAGATTCACCTTCGAATAGGCCCTGGTGATTTTCTATAGATGGTTTCCTATAGGAAGAAATAGTTTTTCTCTGTCGACTTTAACGCTGTCCCGCATGAAGGGGATAGGAGTCTCGTGAGGACATCCGGTGCTCCGGACTAAATCCCCGAGAAGTTATTCTGTTCATTATCCCTAATTCGCAGGCTTCCGGCTGCCATTGATGGTAGGCGCTTTTTGTTTCGGATACGTCACTTGGCTTGGAAACACCTGAGAACCAAGAACGGAGGAAGCACGATAAGTTACAGATACTAAGACCCGCGAGGGGAGGAGGGAGTCGAAGGATTGCTCCCAATATTAGTGGGAGGATAATGACACCGCCAAATCTCCACGATCCAAGCAAAACAGTAGAAGAGCCACGGATTGGCATATCACTAGATCCATATGGGCCCTTGAGCCCTCGAAAGAAGAAAACACATGTGGAGACGAGAGAGTTAAAACCGGAGGGGATAGAAATGGGTGAGCCCTTGCAATGCCCCGAGATCGAGAAGGGAGTTCCTAAGACCGAGGAAGGAACGTAGAGACGCTACCCGTTTCGGACATGAAGGACGGGCAACTAATAGCTAAGCGCGCACGCCCGGCCTCCATACTGCACACGATCGAAGCAGGCGCTTCCGCCCCTTGAATTCTTCGTCGAGATTTTCCTTTGGAGGAGAGTGGTGACTTGTTTGTAGGTGACTGAATCTGAGGCAAGAAAACCCTACCCTCGGTGCTAGGCGACCGCTACGTCGATTTACGAGCCTGCGACCTCCGGCCCCCCAGCGCGACGGCAATGCGAATGAGCTGCTCCTGCGTGCCGCACTCCAGCTACGTTTTCAGTTCCTTTGGCATCTATGAGCGCCGGTTTGTGGGAGGGTGTGCGTTCGAGGGCGGCTTAGAAGAAAGAGGATGATAGGATTTAAAATAATAAGTTTTTTCTTCTGAGCTTATAAAAATCAGTTTTTTTAGATATCATTCAAAAGAAACACTCTCACCAGGCAGACAATATTTCTGTGTGGGCACTGGTATGATACCATTAAGGAGCCTTCGGTAGAAGAGACACTTTGAAGTCACTGTATGAAGCTCCCGGAGTGGGAAAGGTCTCACCAGAGAGGGCCAGTCAAAGAAGGGATCGCATCCCGAACCCCGGCTTCTTTCAGCGGGGATAGTGCACGTCTTCCGATGAAAAATGACTCGTGTCCGCCGAAACGCCCCCCTGACCATTATGGGTAGTAGAGGCCTAAGAAGAGGGAGGGGGAAGGACCGTGAGGACTAGCTCCAGGGGGGCGCTCTTCCAGGGGCACTCGTACGTTAGAGGGGACTAATTCTTTTTTTGACTTTTTCAGCACTGGTTACTTTCCGTTTAAGGGAGGTTTTGAGCAAGTTTTCTTTCGGAGAGAGTATGTGAAAGGGGCAGAACTGGGAGTGTAGAAGCGGACACTTTGCTGACTGCGTTATCAGAGCAGACGATTCAGGATGGAAATTCAAGAAGTAATGCTACGACTAGTATTGCGCAGTTCCCTGCGATCGCGCCCCCATGTTGTCGCCATCCGGGTCTGTCGGAGCCTTGAGTTACATGTGCCAGCGCCCCGCAATCGCCGGGCCCCTCTTTTTTAGGCGAGTTTGACCGCGAGGACGGAATGGTTGTCGGTTAGGGGTAGACTGGGTTGAATCGCACACCCTTCCCCGCCATCCCGAAGTTTTCGGCGCGCAATCCTCCCACGACATGAATAGTATTTCCCCCGGATATTAGGCTTCCGTTATTTTAGGTTTCGATGACTTGTTTCTGTTCGATTAAGGACTTCGAAGACCAGCAAGCGACGTCCTCCCTGAAGGCAGGCGAATGAATTCTCCTGTACCAGCGCGGCGACCTTCCGTGGATGTTAGTTCCTCCCCGAGGCACAGCGTGGGACTTCCGGATGCACCGTCAGGCTCTGCGATCCGAGACCATTGTCGATCGGCGCCGGAATGGTTATCACCAGCCAGTGTCCGCGGCCGTCTCTCACCAGAAGACCCCCCCCACGTCCAGGCGCGCTCAACCACCAGTCCTTCCCCTGCTTGCGAGCCTTTCGCGCCCGCGCGAGTTGATGCTTTCTCGCCGCTCTCGGCAATAAGACGCCCCCCCATCTTTTCTCTTCCAGGCAAGGGAGGCGTCTTCGGCTCAAAACCCGTTCCAGCTTTGCGATCCTCGAACGCAACCCGATCCAGGCCAGGTGCCGTGCTTCTGAGAGAAAAAGGTCCGCAGGAGTCGGCTGGACGTGAACATTGGAAGCCATCTTTTGTAGGTCCGCCACAAGCCCCTTTAAAGAAATCCCTTTCCCTCGAGTCCCCCGATCCTTAGGCGGTGCTTTCCCCCCGAGGTGAGCTGTGGCGAATGGGTCGCGCTTTTATGGCCGGCCCTTTCGTCTACAGGATCCGCCGGTCTGGTGCCGTCTCTCACGCGGCTTGGACCCTGGGGAATGCAAAGGAGGAGAAACTCCGGGAAACTCCGAGTAAAGAGGGGAGAACACTCTATGAGAAGTACGAACAGAACACCTGAGATTTTCAGAAGCACTCTTGGAACGCCGAAGGGCTTTTGCTATATTTCCATTCTGTTTTTTTCGGAAAAGCCGTGCCTCTTTGGTGCGGAAGAAGCTTTCGACGAAATCAGGTATGGGCTCGCCTCACGTGGTATAGGACTGATTTCTCATGGATGGCTTTTGAAACTGGGATTGACCCCGCGGCGATGCGGAGCGTTGGCCCTCCCAGTTTGCCGTTGTATCCGGCCACTATGTGCCGAAATATCCGGAGGAAGAATAGACCCTTGGTCTTCTTTGTGAACCTTGGCATTGTTGTAGCATCTTCAACCAGTTCATGCACGTACAACATGCGTTTTGCTCGCCGCGGTTTTTCCAAAGAGAGGCTTTTTGAAAAAGCTGTGTGCTGGTCTTGAGATCGAGTCTTTTTTGGCAGCGTGCAGTTCTCAGACAGCACTCGTTTCTTTAGATCGGGCACGTCCTTCCTCGGGGCAGGTGAGTCTTGTAGTGGATTCTTGTAGAGACACCCGTCTCGACGGCCCTGATATGCGGTCGAAAGCACGTTCCCGGTTGGAATTCTCCTTGAGGCCGATAACTGGGTCGCACAGATAGTGATCTCAGGAACGACCTTGGCGCACCGACTTTTCCGCCAGAGATGTCATGAGATTTCGGCGAACGTTTATGTCCTTCAACGAGTGAAATACCAGCTAGGACACGGCGCCCGGTCGACAGCCCTCCGACGAAGGAGCTCCCTTAGGCCGGACACCTTTTTCCCCCCCGGTAACGTGCGCTTTTCTCTCTCTTTTCCTACTCACTCCGTGAGATTCAATCCTCCGTCGCGCACCCGTGGACCCTCTCTAGATGTTCCCCCTTTGTCTCGCTTCGCGCTGCTCGTCTTCCCTCCTTAGAAGGGAGACTTTCGATGTCCCCCTTCCGGTATTTCACATAGTGTTCCCCTTTTCGGTCGCAGACGTTAATGCCGTCCCTCTTTGATGCAACATTCGGTTCGTTCCTTCCTGGCCGATTACATAGGAAGGTGACCCAACCGCGAGACGGGGTCTTTTGCGTCGACCGGTTTGTTCATCAATCACGCTTTGACGCGACCTAGAAGAACCCATGGTAGGGTGGGAAGGAAGCACGACCTTAACCCTCCACCCAGAGGAAGACGTGCCCAGATCATTGGGTTTCGCTGCGTTTTTTTTCGAGCAAGACTTTCCTTCGCATCGCGGCATCCGATCTCAAGCGCTCCCTCGCGGTGTTGTCCCGCATCTCTGGGCTTTTCCCGCCCGAGAGTCTCCCTCTAATGGGAGGACAGGACTTGGAAGATGACCACATTCTCCCCGCTATTTCCTCAAGGTGGAACTTAAACCCTTCAGGGTCCGATTTCCCCCTCCCTGCCGGTGATTCCTTGCCCATCATTTAGCCCGGCTGGCAAAAAGCATATCCTCGATCCCATGGGAGGCTGCAAGTCAACCGTTTCGCCTATTTTTAAGTGGGCCCCCTCAATGCCTGGACCAGACTTCCCTCCGGGAAGAATCTATTTTGTTGTGCTTCGTCCCGACCGCCCCTCCCTGCACGGATTTTCACGCCCCCCCTGGAAAATTGGACCCCCTTCCGGTGTCTATACCGATTAACCGCGAGGGGACGGGGAGTTCATGTTGCAGCAGCTGTCGTTGCGTTATGACTTAGCTCCATTCTTAACTAATGCCATTTATTGACGCTCTCAGGTTCGTTATTCGTGTTCGAACTCTTTGCTGCAGTCACCGGAAGGCACCCTTATCTGTAGGGAAAAACGCACAAGCGGCACTAATGGCCACCAGACCTGTCGACCAACCCCCCTCTATCAGGAGACCGCTCTCAACTGTTTCTTCCATCCCCCCTCACCGAGGATCGGGCTCTGCTTTACCTGGTTGACTGTGTCGGCCTTCGCACGGAAGACTGGGCTCCACCCACAACGGCTCGTTCATTTTTTTCCTCGGTGCGTCGATCCTCCCGTAAAGGCATCCGGCACCTTTCCTGGGTGAGGGGTTTTAGGCACTTCGAGCCTTTTTTGCCCTTCTACATTCCTAGGATGGAGGACAGTGTTATAGGCCAAGATGCATGGCCCTTTTCTTTTAATTGTGAACGGGCACGTAGGAGGATAACCCACCCTGGTGGAGGATTTTAGGGCAAGAGCATTCCTTGAAGGGACGGAACCAGGAGTTTCCAAGAAAAAGATCCGGCGATTTTAGGGAGTCCCCAATCAGGTCATCATTCGGAGTGCTGCAGGGCAACCCCTGTGGTATTCATTTCTTTCATTTAGAGCCGCTCTCTTTCTTTTAAGTTACGCTAGCGGCCTTGCTTGTCTATGCCCCTTTTCTGGCCATTCCGGACTCCCGCTCGCCGGCCTTTTCCCCTGCGCTCGGCGTCTCCTTCCCCCCTTTGGCGCATCTTCCCCCCTTTCACGGTGCTCGATTCTTTCTCCCACTTCTTTGCTCGGTTTTTTGGTGGTTGAGCTCTTTCTTCAATAAAAGGGCCAAGGCGTTCTTTCTTTCTTAGTTAGGCTTTCTATATTAAATTGCGTGCTTTCTGTCCGGATGCTGTCGATAGTCGCCCAAGTTTTTTTTTTTCGTCGGATGAGGTTTAGACATACCTTCTTAGGTCCCACCACGGTAAAATTCCTCACCAAAATTTACAAAGTTCTCCACGTTCGTATATAACCCCCCCTCCCGTAGTGGGTTTTCTGAGGCCCTTCGGCACGCCACATTGGTTCTTTCGGGTTGTCACTGTGCTGACCCTTCTGACATCTCTCCTTCCGGGTCCCCTGCAGCAACCCGTCTGGCCTAGCAGATATTTTCCCCCGGAATATACGCTGCTCTGACCCCCCTTGTTCTTACCGACTTTTGGGCTTCCCCCTGTTCGACAACCCTCCAGGGTTCTCCGACTGTCCTCAGTTGATTTTACAACTTTTTTCTCCTGCCTTCCATAATAGCGCTCGAGCACTTTTCCCCTTCCTTTCACCGATGGACGGCTTATCAAGCGTCCGTTAGTTGCAGGTTACGACCCCTGTTCGGTCATCCTCAAATCGAGCAGACGAAACAATCTTCTCCGTCCTTTTAAAGGGATTCCCTTCCCCTCCTGTAAACTCCAAGAAGAGCACCCACCGGTTCTCTTATTCGAGTAATTTCCTTACCAGAACATAACTTCATTTCTTTTGCTTGCGTAGGACCCCCCCCCGTTTTCTGGACTTTATCTCGAAGCCTCGTGCAAGATAACCCGTTTAAATGACAACTTTTTTCGCTGGAGGGCGTGCCCCGTCGTGAGGGGAGGTCCCTGCGGACTATTCCTGCAAATTTCTCTACCAGTGGCCCCCCCCACGGAGCTGCACAATGCTTTGGCGATTCTGCGTTGCTATACATTTCCCCCCCATCCATATTCAAAAAGAAGGTTTCTTCCTCTCCGGTTGCCTTACTCCGGTACTCTCTTGCAGGGCGGCCCTCTCCCCCCGGAGGGTGAG
>Ga0179593_1469741_pt1 | contig 12151 bp, 14 predicted proteins | sample CZODoug2_1_08_16_FD_185931 | JGI IMG/M metagenome (GOLD analysis project Ga0179593, IMG submission 185931) | Vadose zone soil fungal communities from Angelo Coast Range Reserve, California, USA - CZODoug2_1_08_16fungal (PacBio error correction) | ecosystem: Environmental > Terrestrial > Soil >... | reverse complement strand
AACGGCGCTTCACTTCCCTGAATTTCTCGGCAGAGGCCCTACATTCCGTTCCTCTTGTTTTGTCCCCTTCGATCTTCTCTCGCTAGATGGCCGAATGGCGTCTCCCCCTTTCCCACCCATGCTCTGGACTTCCCGCTGTCCAGTGCCTGAAAAGACTCGCATGACCCTGTTTAGTCACCCTTTCAACCAGTACCACCGGCCTACCCTTTCCCTTTTCGACCCCTCAGAATCCAGGAAATGGAAAAGACTGGGGCCGGCCTCTTCTTAGGTCGTTGCCGCATGATAGCATGCTCGCTCCTTCCCGACTTTTCTTTCTCCGGTTGGCCGCCGACGAACCCCCCTCTTTGCCAAGCGCCTTCCCTTTCCCTTTTTGAAGCCTAACGAGTTTTGCCCTCGCCCCTCCGACTTTATCTCCGACAGCCGCCCTCGACGAGTCCCAGACCTTCTTTTTTAAGGTACGAACCTACTTCTCCGCCCCTTCTGGCTTTTTTCGCAAACCGGCCTGCACGGGCAGGTCCTTTTTCATTCTCCCCTTTTCCAACGCAGCCCCCGGTGGTTCTCTGTTCCCTTTCCTGACTATTTAGAGCCTTTTTCATTTTCGGACCTAAGGCGGTGCCGATCTCGCGAATCTTGGTCCCCTTCTGGTAGATCGCGCCTTCTCTAGTTGCCCTCACCCTCCCTCCCCGGCGGCCTTTCCCTGATTTTTGGGGGTACTCCCTTTTATCGGTGATGGTCATGGCAGAACTCCTTTTCTCCCGGTCGCCACGACTGGATTGCGGTCCCCCTCATTACCTTTGAACCCCTTCCTCCGCCCGGGTTGGTTTCGCACCTTCATAACGTACTACCGGATCTGTTTGATCACCCTTGTTGGTTTCCCGCTTCATATCGATTCTTCTTTTTTTAGTCTGTACTTTCTTTGTTCCCCCCCAACCCCTGGCAGGCTAACAGGCCTCTCCGCTTTTTCCCATTCGCAAGCCGTCCGCCTGTCTTTGAAGTAAAGGTTTGCCCCCTTGTTTCGCCTCAACACCGTATTTTGCGTCTCGTTCCCTCCCTCTGCTACCGGCCCCCTCCCTTTTGTCGCCACCTCCCCCAAACCTCAAGCTATTTTTTTTTGCAGCCGTCCGTTCCCACAGACGGCTTCCGGTCTAGCCTTTTCTCTAAAGGGAGCTTCCGTGCTTGTTTCGTCAAGCCGTTAGTACAGTACCTTTTTTTTCTCGTCATCCGCACTCCGTTTCCTCTCCTGAATTCCACTTCTTCTTCCCTGCAGAGCTTCGTCAAAGCTATCTTTCCGGTCGGATATCCTCCTCCTTCTCGGCCCCCCCTTGATTTCCGTTCTCGACGAGGCCCAAAGTTCAAAAGGCCTTTTCTTTTTTTCGTCCCATCCCCCCTTCCAAGTATCTGACCCTGCGTCTTTCCCTTTATGAGTTTGTTTCAAACCTCAGCCTGGGAGTAGCGCCTGTAAAAAGAGGCCTTTCAGGCCTCCTCCCTTTTAGGGCGATTTCCACTGACCATGATGCATCCGAAGTCGCCTACTTTCTTTCACTTCAGTAAGACATCGAACCCAGCGGCAGCCTTTGTCTTTTTTCCCTTTTTTTGGTTCCACCCTGCCCTGCCATTCGTGCTGACTCAGTTTGTCCTTTTCCTTCTTTATCCCGATTTTCCTTGGTTCTTCCCCCGCGGGTGATGCTTCGGGAAGTCCAGGCTCCTGATCTCAAAGGACCATCATCCCACCCTTTCTTGCTATGGCCTGCTCCCACCCCTATTCTTCTCTCCTTCCCTGAGTCCCTGTTAATCGGAAGACCCCCATTTCCATTCCCCTGGTCGACAACCAGGTGCTGTCTCCTGGCCCGCCCAGGTACAGGTTACGATGATGGCCTCGCGGTTGGCTTGCGCTGGGGATTGCCTTTTCTATCTTGTCCTCTTTATACCTTTGTCGGTGCCCTAGTTCTTCTCTACCTGTGCAGCAGGGAATTTTTTCCTCTCCGGCCATGTTCTTACGCCCCGACTTTGCTTTCGCCAACGCGGTGTTTTTTTTGGCATTTCTCGCGATCATCCCCGTTGCCCCCTTTTAGCTTCCTTTCCTTCCGACTTCAATGGACGACGTGGACTATGATAGAATCCAAAGGTCGGACCCCCTCCAGGCACACTGATGATGCACTTCCTTTTCTATCTTTTCACTCCCCTTCACGTCCGCCCCGAAATAATCCAGGTTCACAGCCTCCGCTTTCTTTCCTCGACTGTCGACCTCTTCCCACGACGTCGCCTTTGCTGTTTTTTCTTACAAATTTCCGAGGCCCGCTCTTTTAAGTTCAATGACGGCAACTCCCTGAATACACGCAGCTCTTGAGGCCCTTTTTCCTTTCCCTCCTTCTTTTATTTTGATGAACGAGAGGGAAGCTTCACCGCCTGCTTTTTCCCCCCCTATATGTTGTCCGCCTGCGCTGCCGCCCGAAACTGGGTGACAGATCAACATAGTGTCTGGCTTTTTTCTTACACGTCTGCTAAGTCGACAAGTATCTCCCCATCTCTCTCTTTTCATCCCCTCCTTGTTTTTTTTCTATTGCGTGGTCCTTACTTTCATTCCTCCAGAACATCGTGTTAACCCATTTCGGACACGGGAAATTTTTTTCTTTTTCCTTTCTGCGGCCCCCCGAGCCTTTTCCACAGAGCTTTTTCCCTGTCTCTCTTATCCTCCCATTCAACTGAAGATGATGAGGTCCCTACAAAAGGTTCTGGCCTCGTCCCCCCTTTTTTTATTCCCCGATCTCTCGTAATTACGGGCAGTCAGACGGCCTCACCGAATCTATAGGCCCCGAACTGAGTGAGAAGGTGATGGGAGAGCATTCTCCTCCCAACGGATTTCCAGGGGCGCAAATTGCTTCTTGGACTTCCCCCCCCGGTAGGGCCTCACCCTATTGCGTTGAAGAGTCCTGCCCTTCCTCGGGTCCATGCTGTGCCCTCTATTTGACAACTCCCAATGAAGTCTAGAGACCCTCCCTTTTTCCCCATCCTTTACCCTTTTGTCTCGCGCCTCGTCGTGCCCCCTCCCAACAACCTTGACCCCCCCCCTGGATCTTATCGTCGACTTTTTAACACGACTTTCTGGTTTTTCTGGCGCTTAACAGGTCCGCCCCCCCGACCCCGCCATCCCCCTCACCCCTCAGTCCCCCTTGAATCCCCCCCCCCCCACTCGAAGAAGTTCATTCGGAGATAGTTAGTCCTGGCGTCCGCCCTAGCCGGCCATAGACCTTCCTCCTTTTACCGCTTTGCGCGGACTTGAGCAGCCGCCCCTTTTTTTGCGCCCTTAATTGTTCCATTTTCCAAGTCACCCTTGATCTACTGAAAGCCTTAAAACGATTCTTGCTGCCCCTTGGCGCAAGGGGGTATTCTTTGTGTCCTTTTTCTCCTTAGAATGGCTAAGTTACAATAGAGCCCTAAAAAATGAACTGATTAATCAGGACATTCTTCAGACCACCATCAGAAAGAATGCATTGGTTCCTTGATCCCATGTCAGTTCTGCCTGAGGGTGCCTCTGGTAATGGTAAGCGGACCGACCTTTGTTTAGATGCATCATTTTCATGTATCGACCTTGCCGATGTAGGAGTCTTGTCATTTCTACTTTGGCTTAGCGACGCCCCCTGCTGATTTTTCGTCATTCTCCTCCTGGCCCCTCCAAGGCCTTCTCTTTACTTGACCTTTGGTAGATTGTTAGTTGTCGTGGCGGTTACCTTTTGTAACGTTGGACGCTTCTCCTCCTCGACTCATGACACGACGCTCGGATGATTCGACCATTTTGTAGATCGCTCTTCTGTAAATCGCTGCGGGACCGAGCCCCGTACCGGCCCCCCCCCCCCTGCAAGAGTTTTTTCGGCCGAAACCATGACTATACGTCTTTCCACATTGCTCCAGGGCGGCTGTCCCCGTACCTTCCCCGACCTCTTCTTCTTTCCCCGAAGGCTCGGAAGCTTTTTTTCCTTCCCTTTGAGTGTCACACGGAGTGGTTCTTTTTTGATGGTAGGAAAGGGATCTCCCACAAAAATCGTGGGGATGAAACCTTCGCCCCCCTTCGAACTCCTTGAGGAGTCATTTCCCTTGCTCAGATAGAACCCTATAGATGGCAGCCCCGAGTCCTTTTGGCACAGTCCTCCCCGACAAGAGTCCTCACGAAGCTTATGTCCCCTCTCACCAAACGTGGGCGGTCTTTCTAATCCGGGACCCAGGAATGTATTAGGATTTTGTAGCCACACACGGTCCCTCAGGACCGTGAAAGCTTGTGGGAAACCCTCTCTGTCCCCCCATCCTTTTCTCGGACAGCGACACCCTCCTCCGAAAGGAAAACCCCTCAGAAAGGGGTTTCGCCTCCAGATTCCTCCCCTCTCCCCTCTTTCCCCCTTCCACCTAATCCTCACCTCTAGCCCCTTTCTCCCACTCCCACCCCCCCAGCCAACACACTTCTATCCCCTATAAAAGCCCCCCCCACTCCTACCCCACCCCTCCCATACTTATGCCCCCTCCACACTCACCCCGCACCCCCACTCATCCCCCACACACGCCCATCTCACACCCTCCCTCATCCACATCCCCATTATCCTCACAGGGGACCCCCCCCCTCTCCCCCCCCCCCCACCCCCCCCACCTCCTCACCCATAACTTAGCTACCCGCTACCCCCCCTACCCAGCGGGTCCCTCCCCTGGACCTCACCCCCCACACCCCAACCAAAACGCTCTTTCCTGAGACCCACGCTCCTCCCCCCCCACCACCGCGCCACCCCCTGTCTCCCTACCCCTCCCTCAGACCCTCCCCACGACGTCCCCCCCCCCGCCCCCTCCTCATCATAAATTCCTCGTTCCTCCCCCCCTCTTCCCTCTACCCCCCCCAAACTTCCTCGACCTCCCTCCCCCCCCTACTACCACACACCCCCCCCCCAACCCACTAACATCCCCTTTACCTCGCCCACTCCCCTTCCTACCGGGGGGACCCCTCCCCCCTTCCATTTGTCCATCCTCCATCCATGACCCCCCCACCCTCCACCGACCTCTCCTCCCTGGCCCAACTCCCCCCAAACGCCCCCCTCCCCTCTCACTACTTCCCTCCAAACTCCACCCCCCCGACAAACTACCCAAGTCCCAATCTCCTACCCCCTTTACCAAATTCCGGCAAGTAGCCCCCCCAAACATTTGTACTCTCTGCCCACCATCCACTTACACCCCTCCCCACCACCCCCCCAAAAACCCACCCCCACCCCCCACAAGGCTGAATCCCCGCCTCTCCATCCCCCCATATCATTATTCCGTTTACCCCCCCAAACTTTAACTTCACTTGACCCGTAAATCTCCCCCCACCCCCTCCCCTCCAACACCCCCCATTCCCATCATCACCAGCCACATGCCAACCAAACCAAACCACCCCCCCCCCACACCACCTATAATGCTAATCACTACAACCCAACCCCATTCCTTCCAACAACCCCCCCCGAATAACGACGGCCCACTCCCCATTCAACCCCCCCCCCACCACACACCCCCTTCTCAATTGTCGGCCGAAAAGAACTCCCTTGGTACCCCCACAACATTTTTTAGGCCTTCCTTTCTTAGTCACGAGTAGAATTTCCCTGGGCTAAAGAGAGTGCGACCCACCGTCGCTACTTTTGCCCGTATCCATGAACGGTTCCGATCTAGACTGCTTTGACCACCCAGGCTCTCAATCTTTGGGGGCCGAGTCAGAGTCCACCCGCAGGCGTGTTGTCCCCCAGGGTTTTTTTCCTGCAAGTTAAAGGCCTTGCAGCGCTCAGTGGCGACGCTCGTTCCGCGCCTTATTGGCTGCGCGGCTATCTCCGGGTCGAGCCCCCTGCACCCGTATGAGTTTTTTCCCTCCCCGTCCAGGGACTGCGCACCAGGCAGATGTCTGTGTGTGTGGCGCTTCCCCTTCCCACGTCGAGCAAGTAAGTGTTCTGCGTCGGCTCTCCAGCAGCGGTCATGTCCCTCATCCGGCGAAGGCCAAGGGCAACATCGCTTGGTCTTTAGTTCGTGTGTCGCCACCAGTTGCTGTACCCTTCCTGGTCGAGGGTGTTCTTGTCCTCTCACTCTGTCAGGCCGTGGATTCATCCCCCTGAGCCGGTCACTCGAGGTCTGTAGGTATTGCGGTTCCCGGGAAAGAATTTCCATGCCGGCCAGCGCGGTAAAAAGTCGCGCCGAAAGGAAAATTAAACGGTCTTCCTCTTCTTTCGAGTGTCCGAGTAGAAAAGCCTTTCGACGTTCTCAGGCTAAGCGTAAAGAGACTTGCGGGGCGGTTCTAGGGAGGCTCTCTTGACATCCAGTGAAGAAGTGAACTGAAGGATGCCCTGCCTCACCCCCTCTCGCAGTCAGAAAGAAGCAGAATTCACGCCGCGGACTGAGGAGGATGAAGGCTGTAAAAGTTTTGGATGTAAGATTATCCTCGAAACCCCCCACGCCCCACCCCCCCCCCACCCCTCTATCTTTCCTGAAGATAAGTGTGTGTCTATTTTTTGGAGATGCTCCCTGTTTCGAGACGGGGAGTTACTAAAATTACCCCGCATCCCGTCTCCGACATAACGCCGGAGTTGGCGCGGGATGCCATCTGATCTTTACCCTCCTTGCCCCCGCTGCACGTAGGAACGGGGTCCCTACCACTCTTTCTCGTACCCTCCTAAGCCGCCGCTGGACGATTCTTATTCCCCCCACGCCCGCCGCCGTTTGCGCGCCTGCTTCTCCCGATCAGGCCGATACCGTTTGCTGTTGTCTTGCTTCCTCACCTTTGCGCAGCGCCTGGCCTGGCCTTGCGCTTTCCGTCACGCCTCCCCTCGACCTTGCCCCCCGCCTTGTCCTGGGCAGGCCTGCACCGCCGCCTCCACCCTTTGGCGCCCGAAAAACCATCTCGTCTCACCCCTTCCCTGTGCTCCCCACGACGCCCTCCGACCTGGAAAATTCTCTTCCCGGGTTGACGGCGTTGGCTTCAATGCCCTTGCCTGCTCTCTTCCCTTAGAAGACGCTGGAATTTGCTCGCGTGGAAACTTGAGAGAACCTCCTCAATCTTTTGACACAGCATTCATGGCCCCTTTGCCGAGGACTCCGATCGCAGCAGGGTTTCTCGAGAGACTCCTACATTATTTCCTGCCAAGAATGTTAGCTCCCTCCCCCACTCCAGCCCCCCCTTCCTGCCCTATGATAAACGCTTTCAAGTCGTTCCGCATTCCCCAAGTGGGACGTCCACGCCCCGGGTTTTACTCTGTTTTCCCTTTACCCTGCTATAGAGCATGTGAATGAGTAGCAGGCTTCCATCCCCCGTGTTTCGATATCTCCCGATTTTAACGTAGAGTTTTCGCCCATACGTACGCCCCCCTCGTCCTTTACCTGTGTTGGGTTCCAGCGCGGTGATGTGCATTCCTCCCTTTTCCGGGGAGCTGGCCACCCTTCTTTAGAAAGGATTGTCTTTTGTGTCAATAGGATTATTTCCCCCCAAGTCCTCCCGGTGGATCCTCACTTCCCCCGATACCGCTTTTTGGTCTCTTCCCTCGCTCGGGGCTGTCCTTAATTGAATGTCCAACAGGGTTCCGGTTTGCGGCTTCATCGAGTTTTCTGCCCCGATGCTCGACCCGCTTTCTCACTTCCCAGGTGGAGCTTTCACCCCCCTGTTTTCGACATCCCCCGATTTTGGTTCTACGTCCTGTACCTCGAGCTCCCTGATTTTTTCACCACTCCTTTACGGCTTTATGAGTGTGTCCCAGAGAGAGCTTGCGAATCCGATTGCTCGGCTCTTTTGTCATACTTCCGGTTTTCACTGCCCGGGAGCCCCCGTCCCTTGTGTTCCTTTCCTTAGCTCTCCGTAGGGACACGCCCGCAAAGATCGGTGCCTGATGGCTGGGTTCCTTCAGAGATGGAATTCAAGCGCTTCTCTCTCAGGTGGTTTCCCTTCGCTTTAGTGATTTTCTCTTCCCCTTGGCTCTACGCTTTACAAAAGGTTTACCCCAGTCGACACCGCCACCCCTCCGCCCCCCCTCGTCCCACCCCAAGTCAAGTCAGTCCGACGGTTGTGGAAGGAGATGCTCTTTTTACCGAGTGCGTAATCCCTTCCCTTCCTTCTCCTACCCTCGAGGGCCCTCTGAGAGGAAATTGGCTTGCAGCAGAAGTCTTTCCTTTCCCTCCTTCAACCGTAAGACATAGCCCCCCCGCGGCACCACCGGGTCTCTTTCCCTTCTTCTTTGTCGTCTTCCTGTTCCCTTTTTGGAAGAAGTATGGGTTTCCTTTGTGGGTTCTGACCTTTAGGGCCGTCAAGGCGCAAGCTGACAACTCCACCTTTTTTTTCGGCGCCAACTTGGAGTTTTGAGTACCAAGGAGACCAATTGCCCCCCAGCCTTCATTTTTAATTTCTTTCTGATCTACGGCCCTCCAGGTTAGAAATTGACGATGATGGACCCGACTCGGTGACGGCGAGGTTTTTTGGATTGGGTTTTTTTTCTTTCTCTATCTTTTTTTTAGTCATTTTCGGTGAGCCTCCGGTCCTTCTACATGTTCGAGCAGGCAATGCATTCCTGCCGGCCCACTCTCTTGAACATTTTCGAAGCACTTTTGTATAAATCACGGTGCCGGCCGTTTTCCACGAATAGCGAGAGACCTTTGACCCCAGTTTTATGGTCGCTGTGATTTGCCCTCAAGTGCGTTCTTTTTTTCATCATGACGTGAGACAGAACCGTTCTTCTCTGCCTAGAGGCAAAGGACCCTGATTTCCCCTACCCCGGAAGATTTTTACCTGGCCTCCACTACCTAATCCTTTGAAAGAAAGCTTTCCCAGCCGATGTTCTTCTCCCTCTTCCCCCCATCGGCCCGTAGAACTTTTACCGTTGCCCTGGCCAACTATGATCCGCGCTTCCTATGAAAGTAATGAATTCCTTTGATCGACTACCCACCCGGTCCTTCTTTGATTTCCTTTGGCGTGGTGGACAGGTACGCCCCTCTCTTCTAACTCTAAGTCCCTCCCTCGGTCGGGAATTTTCTTGGTGGAAGAAGGCACAGATCCTCCAGGAAAGACACGGGCCCCAATCTCCCTCTTGTCCGGGTCAGGGAAATGGGTTCCCTATGGTGAGTTTCCTGCCAGACAAGGTACTGCCGTTCATATCTCCGTTGTGGTTTTTTTCTCTTCGCGTGGTAGCTTTAAGTGTCAAGAGTCCTTCAGCACCATGTGCACCCTTTTTCAGTTCCCACCCGCTGGTGATCTTGTGGCAACGGGTAGGCCTCTAGGCAGTTGCCTGGATTTTCACATCTGATTTCTTCTCCTTCTTTTCACACCCCCGAGAGAATTTCGATTCCCCACCACGCGGTCTCTTCTCTTTGTCTTTTTGTCTCTATTTCCGTCATTAATTTCTAAGAAGCTGCCTAATTCTCTTTTGGTCCCTTACACGCATTCCCTCCCGTTCGTGACCTCAGAGGAGATGGATCTTAGGTAGACGTCGCTCCCACACTTTTTTTTTCAGCGGTCTTTCACCTTTCGTTGGGATTGCTGCAGGTCGTACTTTCTCACCCTCCAAGATTCCGTTCGTAAGAGGAAGGTCCGACGAAGGGCTTTTCTGTTCCCCCTTCTGGAGTAGAGGTGTCTTCATGGCCATTCTTGACCCCTCTCTCCCCGTCCCCAATGGTGAAACGGCTCGCGCTTTTTTTGCTCCCCGCCCGGCACCCTATTTCACCGCTTCTCTCGTCGACGGAACCCCACCGACTTCTTCGCATTGGCATTTGTTTAGGCATAGCACAAAGTCTTCGCCCGGCCCTTCCCCTACTCACCATCTGCCTACTGGAGTCTACGATCTTAGGTCACCGTCCGCGTTTCCCCCAGCTTCTTCCCTTTACCGGTTTTGAAGTAGAGCAGCCTTGGGGTTCGCATGCACCCTTGCTTGGATGTCCAGGAACTACTGTTGTCTCCCTTCAGTTCCTCCTCCTGGTTTTGTCTTAGGGTTTCCTTTTCTATCAGATTCGCCTTTGTCATTCCCGAAGTTCATCACCTTTCCTTCCCCTGTCATTCCTGATTCAGCAGGCAAAGGAAGCTTGACCACGATCCCTCCTAAGTTCTTCATTGACCCCAGCTCGACTTTTTTTCCTGCGCGTTGGTGTAGATGTCGTAACTGTCCGGGATGGAACTTTCGCCCCTCATTTGTCGCCAGGGAGAAAGGTCCTATCCTGAATCGATTTATTCCGAATCCCGTTGTCCCCGCAAGGTTTTCTTTTCAAAGGCTTTCATCTACGTCCTTCCTTCGCTGCAGTGAAGTGTTACTTTTCTTAGATTGCTTTATTCCGAGGAACGTTTTTGTTTCTTTTTCCCCTTTTGCCGAGGCGAGACACGGTCTTTTTACTGCCCCCGAAGTCCGATTCTCCAGACCAACTCCCGTTTTTTTTCACGTCCCTTCGCTGCGGGACGCCCCGTACTGCCTCCTCATGTCCAAGCTTTCTTTTGAGTACCCCGTTTTTTTTAACCATGACGGTACCAACTTGCCCTTTACTCGCCCTTTTCCGTATGGTTCCCCCCCAGAGCAGCCGTGTGCCATGACGGCTTCCAGCTTCACCTCCCGTTAGGTTTTTATTTTTTAGTTTGCGCCCCCAAAACGTTCTTTTTACCTCCTTTCTTCGGTTCCGGCAGTAGAGAACGAAATTGGGTTTCTCTCCAACCCGTTTATCCGCAACGCTTCCGTCGGCGGAGCCGGCCTTAGAAGAATGGCACCAACTTCTTGCTTTCTAAAGGGATTGCCTGGGACAGCAGCCTACCGCACCCCCCCTCTCTTCATAGCCAACCCCCCCCCAACATGAGTATTTTTTTTAAATATGCAAGGTCGATTGTAATTGAGATACCACCCTCCATTATCTCCCCAGACATCCAGTAATTTAGAACTCTTCGGCCGTCCTTCGAAAGACAACCTTAGTACCCCCCCCCCCACAAACTGGTCCAGATTCCATTTTTTTCTTAGTAGATCTGGGAGGCCAATGCTCTCGTCCCCTCCATTGGAGGAGAACCATCGCAGCTCTCCGTGTTCTTCCTCGTAACTTTCTTCTCCCCTCCGTCTTACTCCTTCTCCCACCCCCGTGCAGGCCGGACCCCAACGGGTCTTACGTTTTCCTTCCAAGTCCCCCCCCCCCCCCCCCCCCCCCCCCCCCATCAAGGCTTGATAATGCCAGTTCCGGCGATTTGGAGTCTCCCTCCCCGTTTGCGGGCTTCGCTCGGAGGCTCAGCACCGGATTAGAAGCTTCGGAGGGCAACTTTGCCCCCCGTTTTCTTCCCCCCTTTCGGGCTTTCCCCCGGTGCGCGATTTGACACCGCGGTTTGTTTGCAGGTTTCGTCCTTGCAGAATGAGCTACTTTCCCCACTTGCTTCAAATGCACCTAGTCCCCCTTTCCAGGGCGGGTGATCCTTTTCCTCCCCCTGTTTAGGCCGGGGTTCGAGGTTGTCTGGTATGCCAAGGTTAGTTTGGTTGACCCTTAGGACCGTGTGAAGGACCGTCCAAGGAACGACCCCCCTGGACCCCCCCACTCCCCATCCAAAGATCACACCACACTCCCACCTGCTATTCAAAGAACCCAAACAATTCTTTCCAATAACCTCCCCCCCCCGATAATATTTCTCTAGAATATAACTATCGATCCACACAGAAAAACCCCAAGCTACACCCACCCTCTCCCCCAAGTCACCCACAAGACAACCATGTAAGCCCCCAAGCCACAGACACAAGACCAAATTCCCCCCATCCATTCGGCAACTACCCACCCCACACCCCATGCCCCTCCCCCCCCCCTATTCCCCCATCAAAAAGGACTCAAAAAAACTTGACACTCGGGCCCTGCAACCCCAGAACATCACACACCCGTTGTGGTTTGTCGAGGGTTGAGGACCGAAAGCCGGAGGACAGGCTCAATGCTCCTCCTTTATTCTCCCAGGTCCGTAACCCCGTGAACCCTAAACAAGGATCTGATTTTAATGTGTACGATACGACAGCTTGAGCCTTTCCTGTTCGTACCCCAGAGCACGTGCTCCTTGTTTGCAGACTTTGGATCGTTCCGAATTCCTTTTCGCCCTCCACGTGTGTAACTCCAAGGCGAGAGAAGCCTCCAGTTCAAGACGGAGTTTAGGCGGAGCCTTTGAGGGCGTGGTAAAGTG
>Ga0179593_1356292_pt1 | contig 12151 bp, 11 predicted proteins | sample CZODoug2_1_08_16_FD_185931 | JGI IMG/M metagenome (GOLD analysis project Ga0179593, IMG submission 185931) | Vadose zone soil fungal communities from Angelo Coast Range Reserve, California, USA - CZODoug2_1_08_16fungal (PacBio error correction) | ecosystem: Environmental > Terrestrial > Soil >... | reverse complement strand
GTGTTTCCCTCAGATCCCAGAACGTCCCTTCCGTCTGTTCGTCCGGTTGTTAGATGGCCGTGTCCCCCCCCCCCCCCAAAAATACCACCCACCCCCCCCCCCCCCCCCCCCCCCCCCCCCAACACCCCCCCACCCCCCCCCCCCCCCCCCCCCCCCCCCCCCCCCCCCCCCCCCAACCACCCCCCCCACCCCCCCCCCCCCCCCCCCCCCCCCCCCCCCCCACCCCCCCCCCCCCCCCCCCCCCCCCCCCCCGTGTTTTTTGCACTTTTTCCTTCCTCGATCTTTTTTCTCAAATTCTCGTTTACACGGACTTTTAGTATTCCCGACCCTTGAGTCCCGACCGACATGTCGCTTGACGAATATATTCTGGTCCGTCTGTTCGTGTCTATCTTCGGTCCGGTCCTTTTCCTATCGAATACGGTCTCTTCCCTGCTCCACGGTTCTTCCTTTCCCCCACCCTGAATTTTCGTTTGTCTCCCTGTCCCTTGATGTCATTTTGGACCCTTCACTGTTTCGGTCCCTTATCCCTTTATTCCGATGTCAGAGTGCATTTCATCTCTTTTTTTTTTCTTCTTTTCATAAAGTTGGCGCTCCATACCGTCTTTTAGAAGCTGGCCTAAGGGATGTAATCGGTAAAAGTTGCCCGTTTCCGCCTTTCCAGGCGCCCCCCGTCCTCTGCCCTTCATACTTTCCCTGCACTTTGCGCCTTGAATGCTATCTCCTTCCCGCCGGACTCAGCTTTGTTTGCCCACCAGCGTCCCCCCTTTCTTCGGTTTTGTATGCCGACCTCTTGAGAGTAATTCCCTTGCCCAGAGTTTCTACGACCGTAAGTCTCTCCCTGACTCCCCCGGCAAGGTTGTTCCATCCTTTTTGTTGAACCGATGAAATCCAGCTCACCGTCAGTATGCCAGAAACCCCCCTGCTTCTTTCCCCCTGGTCATGGACCCCCCGTCCGAGGATTCTGATCCCTGGGGATCTCTCTGTCGGTTCTGACATACATTTTCTTACGAAAATCAATTGTCTCTTCTGAAGGGCTTCTCTTCTTCATGAAGAGTGAGGTGTCCACTATTCCTGCCCCCCCACCGTTTTTTTTCTCCTTCCGAATTCCCCCTAGCCGCTGATGTTCGCTCTATGCGGGGCTGAAATAGTCGGCCACAAGCAAGAAGACCAGTTTTTCTCGCTTTGTCTCATGGATAGCCTAACAGGTACTGCGTCGCTCCTGCTGTCTTCGACCCGGCTCTTCGACCCTAGTTTTTCCTCCCTTTGGCTCTGTTCCGCCCTTTTGAGTCCCACTACGCCTTCCCTAGATCCCCCTCCATTATAGTCTCATCCCCGCGGCCACCCATTTTGACTCCCTTGTTCCCAAGCCCCGTCCTCGCTTTCATTCCAACCTTCCATGTTCTGCGGCTTTGCACCGACTTACCTAGGTCCGCTCTTTCTTTAGACGACTCTCCCATTGCTCAGCTTCGCTGCGGACCGGCAAGTCCAGACTTTTCTCCTCAAGTTTCCCGGTCCCTCCTTATTAAGGCTCCCCTTCACAATCTGCACCCACCCGTCTGGACCCCCTTGTGACACTGTCTCAGAGCAGTGCAAAAGGAGTCCCCCCTCCTCTCATCCCCCTTTTTTCATTTCCTCTCTCGCACTTTCCCCCACCCTCTATCACTTCCGGTGCGTATTGCTGCGTTTCATTTTCAAGGTTCCGAAGTCTTTCTCACAAGGTCAAACTCCGTGTTGCGCTGTCCCCGTCGACTGGCCACCTAAAGATGGCATCTCATCTTCCAGTTTTTTTCGCACTTTACCTCTTTTCCGTCCTTCTTTCCATCCGTGGCCTTCTGTACCGCTCGTTCAGAGAAAGCCTCGTATCATCCCGAGGCCTAGAGGTCATCCTCAACTTAGTATGAGAGAATTTGTTCGTTTTTTCTTTCCCTCGACTGCGTGGCCCATCCGCGGACCCCTTGCTTCCAACCTAAGTCGGCCCGGGCGGCGGCGGATCATTCACCTTTCTTTACTTGAGACATTCGACATCCAGTTGTTGCAAGGAGCCACCCCTTAGGAGTTTGGTACCCGGACTTATATTCCAGTACGTGCCCCCCAGGGGCACTCATTGTCGCCCACCTTCAGAATGATCCGGAAGATCGAGCGACCGCAGAGTAGTGACGAAGCCTTTCGGGCAGAAAGAGGATCTCTAAGCCCACCTGGTGTTCTCATCCCTTATCCTCCTCAACCCCCCCCCAACTCCTTCCCGGATGAAAACGGTCCCTAACTCAGTCCTTTCTCTGATGACCCCGGTCCCGAAATCTCCCGGAGACTCTATCTCGATGCTGATCCGAGGTGTGTGCGACTAATTCCTCGACGAGCGCTTCGGATTTTCTTAGCCATCGAACATCTCGGACTTCCGAAAAGGACCCAGTTCCCATCCGTTAATTAGATTTCCTAGGCCGCCGTCAGACCAGATTGAAAATCGTTGTCCTGCTTTTCCTATATCTGTCCTATAAGTTTTTTGTTATGCAGGAACGTACCCTCGTCGGTGGTTACGCACGATGAGAGCTCTCAGCCCAAATCTCTTAATATTCTTTTTCACGAAGCTGAGTTTCCTTCGAAATGCAGAGTGAATTAGCAATAACGACCTCTGGAGACTCTTCCGTCCCCAATTTTTCTCGACCCGAACATTTCGTTAGCCGTCAGTGTCCACCCCCGATGACAGTCCCTCTTGCCTTGTTTGTAGGAGCCCGGCTCGTCTAAACCCCGGTTTTCATCCCAGTCAAAAAGATTCGTTAGCCCCCCCCGATTAAGCAGACAGGAACCTGGAATGGCTTCTTTTCAGAGACTCTTTAGTTCTCTTCACGTATTCCCCTGCAGCTGCTCTGACACTATCAGATGATCGCCTACGTAAACGTCCAGTTGTCCGCTTTAAGTATTCGTCGATTCTCGCTAAATCCGTTGTTACATAGAATCGTCGGAACTGGATTTCTTTTAGCAATTAGCCTCGTTTACTAGGAGTTCCATGTCCATCATGTTTGTCCCTTTACCTCAAATCCACCCTTCGCGCGCCTATATAGTATGACTTATGTAAATATTCTCGAGTGTCCCTTTCTTTCCCTGCCTCGCGGACCTTTACTACCACGACCATTTCCCAGTGAGGTTCTTAGTCCGCGTTCGAGGCCCATACTTGCCATCGCGTCTCTTCCCTCGATGCTAAACTTAGTACAGCACGCTGTGCCTCGTATTTTTGACCCGTTTCTCCCTACTACTCTCCTTCTGAATTTACTTATAACGACGTCCACACGCTGCGTCCGATCGGTGGACTGAGTTAACTCCGCCAAGTACCTGAACTTGAAACGCGGATCGAGAGCTGCGTGTCCGCCTTTTTTAAAGCCGTATACCCTCGGAGGGGTCGAACAGTTCCCGACTGGTTTTGACCCAGTTTCCCGCTGTTGACGCGAAGGCGTCCTGGGAGTGTACTTTCTATGTTTCCTTCTTTAGTTCGTGGCCTTTGGCATACAAGCATTCCCCTTGGATCGATCTACGTATTTCTTCCATCCCGCTTCTCCCTCCGGTCCGCTTCCCGGCCTCCCTCCAAAGAAGTTAGGGACAGTCCCGTCTTTTCCCCCTCTTTTCTTCTCTAAAGAAGTACTTTGTGAACTGGATTTATGCACCTGATTGTCTGCCGGCTATAGCTCTGCGTTTCCTTCTGCCACGCGCTCCCCTTTCCCCCCCCCGATTTTATTCCTCCTTCCAAAGTAGCCTTGACAGACTTGACGCGTCGCGTACCTGTCTGGGCCGTCCCCATTAGCCAATAAGCTGATAAACCTGTGGCTCGTTTCCTACTCCTTCTGCTAGAAGAGGGTAGCCAGAAGTAGAGAATGAACAGAAGAATGGCTAGTCGATTAGGGGGTCAGTGGTGCGTGCACTGTTTCTGAGTGGAAGCAGTGGCCCACGGCAGTCTTCCTGAACCGTTTCCCTGCGCAGGAATCTTCGCGCAACTCGACTTATTGCCTCCTTACCGAAAAATGGATCGGAGACCCTCAGAGGATAAAATTTCCTTGGTCCTTCAAATTCCGTCGTTGACCGTCTTCACCCTGCACTATTTCAATTAAGACGTTCAATCATGACTAAGGTTATATGTATGTTAGATTTTGGAAAACAACCGCTGCATTTGACTCCCCCCCCCTACTTCCTTTTCTCCTGCGGCTTTAGGACGTTAAGTGAACCTCTAAGACGTTCCTCAACCGAAGCTTCTTCCCTGACAACCCTGCAGATTTTAAGAGGATGTAGGCCCCCCCCCTTCTTTCGTAGGACTTTCGTCTCGGAGTAGTAAAAGGACTGGCTGCCCTTATTCGGCCATCTTTCGCCGGGTCACCCCGGAGTGTCTCCCCCGGCTTGCCGTTCCCTCCGATGCTCCGCTTAACCCTCCCCCCATCCTGCGGTGTCCCTTCTCCCAAACTTTCTATACAAAAATCTTTTTTCCAATTCCTGCTGACCCGCAAGACCTTTGCAATCTCATCACTTCCGCCGCGGTCGATGCCGTCATTTTTGAATGGTCGCCCCCACTCTTCCATCTTCAAGGTACAATGCGCCCCCCGACACCCCCTTCCCTTTAAAGGAAGACCTCTCTCCCTGGTATTTTTTGAATCGAACCCTGTCCGATCGACCTGAAGAATTATAGAACTCATCCCGATTCGATACCCGTCTCTTTCATTCTCAATATATATGCTTCCGGACCCGGTCCCCTTTGCTTCCTGCACAATTCCTCGGAACGATTTCTTCGGTACACCTACGAAGTATTTGATCCGCCTCCTATTCGACGATGATCGAGTTCCGGACCCCCCTCCCAACGGAAACGGACCTATATCCGCCACCGCCCTTTTTCCAACCGAATTACTTTCTGTTCTTCTCCGTAACCCTTTAATTCATACCCTTCCTACGTTTTTTTTTTCTAGATTTCCCCCTTTGTTCCGGAGACCTGCCCCAGCCCGTCCGTCTGTTATGACGTTTCCCTATGTCCTGGCTTTTTTCCTTTTGTTATGAATTAAGTCACTCTATCTTCTTTTCTAAACCCTTCGGATAACTTTTTAATTCGTTTAGGGGTACCGCCGCAGCGTTATTGGTTTGAACCCCCCCGTCCCCTTTTCCCCCCGTCCCGGAGTCTAAGTAGGGAGGATGATGATATCGGAATACGATCTCTCCCCTATTTTTCCTCCTTTTTTTTTCTTCATATCGATATTCCTGGTCGATTCATCGGAAATTTCTCTAGTTCTAATTGGTAAAATCCCCCGAAGGGTCACTTTTTCTCCTTGTAGCCCGTGCCCTCTTTCAATATTGTCGACCTCCCCCTACTGTTTCTTTTTCAATTAGAGTCCTATCGATGGCCATTCTTTCTTTTCGTGATGAACGAGACCTGTATTGTCGCAATTTGGAGATCTACAAAGAATTATATGTAGAATGCTGCCGCCAGTCTGTCACGCTGGACCTTTCCTCCGGTAGCATGCTTTTAAGGACGATCTTCTTTGACTCAAGAATATGGCAGGACCTCTTCGACGCACCCTGTCAGCTTCTCCCTTCCGCCGGCCGAGTCTGTAAGACATCAGCTTCCTGCTGCGGGTTTTTGAACGCCTTTCCCGCTTTCCAAAGAGATACATCTTTTCTACCTCCCCTTCTTTCAAGGCGCCCAGGCCTTCATGGACCTTCCCCGTTTTTGAGGAAAAATCTGCCCCATCCCGGCCCCGGCAGGTAACCACGGCTCTTTCCCTATTTAGTTCTTGCCATGCGTTCCCCCTCCGTCTTTTCCTTCGAGCGAACACTGCCTGGGGATATCTTGGTGTCGAACACCGTTGCTCCGATCACCAAGTGGTCGTCTTTTTAGCAGAGGTAACCTTATGATTCGATGCAGACTTTGAGGTTCACTATTACTTACGTTTTCTCCTCCGGAAGTAAACCCACGACTCGCACCTCTTTCCGCTCGCCTCTTGCGCTACGCGGCTCGTCGTAATTGTTCAACGCCCTCCCGCCCTTTTTTTTCCCGCGTCTGTTCGTTACGTGTGCCTCGCTAACAGGAACTCTATCTATTATTTTCCTGATTTATGAGCGTCGATACATCACCTCTTAAGACGGCTCCCTCTTTCTCTAGATCAGATTAACTCCGCCGCTACTCATACCTAGGGTACTTCAAAATCTGGTCAACCATTTTGAGTCCCTTGTCGCCGATAATGACCTTTTTCATTAATTCCCTTTCCCACCTTAACATTTGTTTTCGTCTTGGGCAGAAGAGTCGGCTTTCTCTGAGAGGATATATCCCTAAAACCAACTCCCCCCCCGATGACCATGGAATGAGCCTTATTTGACGAGGCACATTCCCCCTGATATATCAACTTAAGGCCGTTTTCTGCCCCCAACCGTATCAGTCTCCCTCCAACCTAGGAATAGGCAACCATTCTTTCTCCGGTTAGTCCACCCCCGATGATCCTACGTTTTCTGAGAATAGAGCAATAGGGATTCTTTCCTGGCTTCGTCCCCCATTAAACCCCCCCGATTCTAATGTAACCCTTTTTCCCTTTTCTTTCACTTCAGAAATGTGCGTTTCTTCGGCGCAACCATTTCCCAACTCCTCTTGACATGGACCATTTATGAGAATCTTGTCCCCAACGACTTTCATGAGTCTCATATCCCTCCCCCCAATTCCTCAACTCGTCGTCCGAAGAATAAGCTTATTTTCTTGGAGCACGTACCTAGTACTCTCTTCCCCCGCTGACCGACCTAGGAGTTACATCTCGCCTCCTGGAAGTCTTTCTAATAATATACCTTGTCGACGATTTTTTACCGTTTTATCCTTTTCCATCGTATGGAATGGACCCCCTCAGGAGTTTCACAGCGATATCTTCGCCATTTTCCATGCCCATTTCGGCGAGATAGACTATGGATCGATGCTATCTACACGCCTTTCCTTGAGGAAAGTCTCCCCAGTACCTTGCGTTCTTTCTCCCTCGTTTCCGGTCGTGAGACTTTTTTCGAAGTTTTCCTCTTATCACGAAACGTCCCCTGTATACGTCCTTCCTTGCGAAGCGGACTTTTTTTTCAATTGCTCAGCGGTACCTTCGTTCAGCAGCCCCTTATCTAAGAAGACAAAGCCATCGATGACATCGGTCTACGATTAGTTATCTGTTTCCCCTCGGTCTTGGAGAGAATTGCAGTCCGACCCCCCCAAGACTCAGGAGGGAACGTGCTTCCGCCTTCGAACGCTCGGTATCGACTCAGTCCCAATTCCCAGGCCTATGGTCCTGGCGAGCTGCTCCGTAGAAACCGACTTGCACCTCTTTTCATCCTAGATATTTTTCCCTTCCCTCCCCCCTTTCTTTGTTGTTGGTGAGATCGTATCAGTAAAACCCCCCGATTGTCCAGTCGGGGTTTTTCAAGGTCCTTGGTCTCTCCTTTCTTCCCTATATGATCTGACGTATGTCCGTCTCGTCTACAGTACCTTTAGCTTTCGGACACCTTTTGAATCGAGCTGCGGCCGGAACGTCGCGCCAGACCTTTATTCTTAATTTCCATAGAACCCTTGAGTCGTACCGCTGGTTCTGAGAAGTTTGTGTACAGTATACGCTTTCTGTTCTCTTCTGGGATATGTCTATCAAAAAAGGTTCCCCGTATCCTTCTTCACGGAATGGATAGGAAGCACGACTACCGTCCCTCCCTTTCCTCTTCATCGCAGCGATTTTTCATCAGATGTCGAACGCCTAACCGAGACCGTCGGGAAGTAGATTGTACTCTATTCCTATCCATACGTTTTCCTTTCGCCTTCGCCGGCCCTCGGTTGTTTCGCCACTTGTGGCGTACAGAGGATTGTTTCCAGGCCCCGATTTCACTCCCCAAGCACTTCCCCCCTTTAGCGACAGCCTTGATAGTTTATGAAGACTGACGCGGTTTTAATAGCATTCTCTAGCCTCTCTGCTATGTCCCCCCCTTCCCAGATTCCACCCTTAGGCTTCGACTTCAGACGCTTCCCTGACTTGTCAGACATTCTACGATGCTTTTCCTCGGATGTTCCACCGGACGCACGCTGTCCATGCAGTTCAAAGGTTCCCTGTTCTCGACTTTGGCAGCTCCCCCGGAAATGCCCGGAATCACGACAGGCACAGTCTTCCGTCTTTCGAGCCGTTTTTTTTTTTTCTGAAAGCCTCTTCATTAACGGCTCCTCGGCGGAGTCAGCCTTGATGACCGCGTTCTATCCCTCTTTGTTTTCTACCCGTCCTCAAGAATGTGTTGTCATTCCGTATGTGATTGCGCCTGCTGCACTGTGCTTCACCGTTAACTCTTTGCGATGTAAGGCTTTTCCGAGGGACTTTTCACTCCCTATCCAGATAAGTCCCATGTATTTTTTAGGTCTCTTCCTCCCATTCCCCGTCCCCCCTCCATCGTCGGCGTCCGCAGCTCCTCCCCCAAGTGGACTTTAATGTCCCGGCCGCTACTCGTTCTCTTCGACAGGGCCTTTTTTTAACCTTTCTGATGAAGACCCTATATGACTTCTCTAGTGGCTAGTTCGGCGCTGGTCAGCTCCGCTTCCAGTCGGTTTTTCTGATCGCCTAATAAGGTTCGCCCTCAGTCTCTCGCTTCCCTTTAGAGAGGCACCAATTCGACAATAATAGATCCCAACCTTTTTTTCGGGCGGCCGACGCCTTCCGCCGTCGCCCGGGTCGGTCTCTTTTCGACCCCGCAGCTTCTGAGGATGGAAGTAGATTTGCCACTTCCCCTAACCTCTGCGTCCGTTGCACCCACTCTTTTATCGAATAGCCCTTCTTCGCGAAACTCGCCCCCTTTATTCTCTGATCCAAATGGAGGTTCCCCCGCGTTCTCCACGGAATTGGTCGTCCCGAATTCCCTCGTTTGAACAGCCATTTATTCACCTTTGGCCTGCAATCCTTTTCTTTCGGTCCTCTTACGTGGCTCTTTGGAATCTTTTTTAACCCCCCCCTATCCCCTGACCGTCCTTCCGACGTGCCCTTTGTCTCCCCAGTAGATCCGTACGGCTTCTGACCCACTTATGGATCTCGACACTTTCCAGTGGTGCCGCTCGTGTCCGGAGCCAACCCTCCGTATTTCACCTGGACTGTTGGAAAGACTGACTGCGTCAGGCGTTCCTCAGATAGAAGACGGAGCTCTGAGGGCTTTCCAGTTAAGGCGCATCTCTTCGCCGGGAAACGGCTGATACCCTTTCCTTTCCCTTTGTCGATCTGCATTCTATGGCGGCCAGCTTCTCCCGATGATCAGGACTTTCTCCCCCCCACTGCGAATCCCAAAGATATAGTTCATCGCTTCACGCCCGAATGGCCCGACAAGCTTCTAATTCCAGATGCGCCACCTGTTCCCGAGGTCCCCTCCCCCATTCCCCTGTCAATTCTACAGTTCCCCCCTACACTTCTTGTTCGGTGACAAAGTAAGTAGAGACGTTCTCTTGAATTCGAACGGCGATCTATCTTTACTTATTCCTCGACCCCTAAAATTTTTGAGTGAGATCCCGCTATCCTCCCTCGCCCATTTTCGGACTGGACATTTTCCCCGTCTTATCTAGAGGGAAACGTCTTATTCGTTTACCCCTCCCCTGAAGTCCTTTGAAAGCATCCTTATTTCTCATAGAAGGACGCTCCCGTCACCCCACATGGGTCACTCACTGACTATATGAGTTTAACCCCCCCCCGCCGGGGACTTGCGGGCCTATCTCTGAAAGGAATCTCTCTCTTTTACTCCTTTCCTGGTGTTGTTGTTTGCCTCTTCAGTGTTCTTCGATCGACCCCAAGCCGTTCCCGTCGTTATTCTTTGTAATATTCCTTTCCCGTGTCCCCTGTTGCTGATTTTACGTTCCTCTACTCTTCCGAAGCGGAACTGACTTTATTTCCCCCTCAGCATCTTTCCCGATTACTTGAGTAATGACCGACACGTCCGGTCCCCTTAGTCTATTAGGTCTGATTGAGCTCTCTTTGATAGTCCTTTCCTTCGACTTTTAGAATTAGTCTCCCCGATAGTCGGGGATTTTCAAGCGCCAGTCTTCTTTCTTCCTTTTTCCCAATAAAGAAGGTGTCGGTTCTACCTTTCGTACCCTCCTCTGTCAGGGCGACCTTTCACTTTGGAATTTCACTTATGAGTTCCCCTTCTTTTTTTCCCTTTTCAGATTCATTAAAGAGATTTCGGATTTCTGCAATTTTTGCGCATGCTCCCTCCTTCTGTGATAAGCTGGCAGCCCCTTTTGCTGTGACCTTCTTGAAACTGACTCCGAGTCGCACGCCGGTTCCTGCGCTCCGTTAAGCTTTCATTAATGCCTGTCTCATGCCTTGACGACTCCTGAAGAATTCCTCCTTACCTCATCTTCTTGTCCGCATCCATCCTAACCGTCATGTTCTTTTTTGGAGGCCTCCGCTGCTTCCCTCGAACCCTCTGGGTCTTAGACTTCAAGGCGCTGGACCCTTTCTTAAGTACTTAGTCCCCTATTTGTTTTCCCAATCTTGCAGCTCCCCTTCAGTTTTCCAGCACCCGGATGCGGCCCTCTTCTATAAAGAGGGCCTCCGAGGATCTATGACAACCAATTCCAGGGTTATCTCTCTTCTTTATTTTCATACGTTGCTCTCGAATCCAATTGGCCGAGTTCGCGCAGCTTTACCCCACTTCGTCTTACTCGAAGCGTGTTTTTTTGTTGACCTTATGCCCCGCCTCAACGTTAGTGCCTGAGCCGATTCCCCCTCTGCCTCGCTGCGTTAGATCGCTCTTCCTCTACAAGGATTGGGCTTTCGTTACTTCGTTTGCAAAGACAGAAGCCATTTTTTCTCGCGTATGTCAGTTTGCCTCGACGACCCCTTTCAGCGGTTCCTGATTTCGGAGACCTTATGACTGCTATCCGACTTCTGAATAACGGCGAGATTCTAGTCCAGCCCTCCTCCGCCTATATGCATCCTCCCATATTATGGTCTTCATAATCCGGGGCACAATGACGCCTGCTTTAGATAACGGAACTCGTACTCAAATTCAACTTCACAATGTAGGCGCCGGGCCTATCGAGGTCGCTCGGATTGTCGCAAGTGCACGCTCGATTTCTAGCAGCGTAGTCCAAAGGCCCCGGAAAGCTTTAGCAAGTTACTGTGCCCCTTAGCGTCGCCATCAACATAGGACTGTTCCAACAACAGTATGGACCCTTTAGAACATCGTATGTCTACGCGCCTTCTTCCCCGGTCCTTCCCACACCAATCCCCACCCCCCCCCCCCCTTTCAACCCCCAGGGTTCCTTTCATGGAGAGACCAACACACGCACGACAAATCACCATACGACCTTGACAGACTTTGCTCTCCGTCTTGATGCGCGGAGCAATTCCAGAACCCACCCGTCTTCCATAGGCCCCCCCAGCCCTACCCCCCCCCCACGAAGATCCCCAAATCTTGCCCACTCCCCTCCCCCTGCCCGCTTCCCTGCACCGAAGGCCCCCTCCCCCTCACTCCCATCGCCACACGCCCGTCTCATCTCCTTCTCGGCGAATTCACAGCACCAGACTGTACCGACCGCCTCCTTATCGCGCTCGTGGTCGCCACCCCAAAGCCGATCTCTCCCCAGAGACAGCCCTCGGCGCATTAAGCGTCAGATCGAACCGATCACCTCCGTTCCCTTTGATTTTCCCCGTGGTAGTCGTGACCTCTTTATGGCCTCTTCAAATCCGGCGTGCGCCGATCTCTCTCACCTCCTCCGAGGGCAAGTTTGCGTTCCCGATAGGCACCCATGTCTCTCGAAGCTGACTCGCCTTCGGGCCCGGTCTTGTTTGGCTTCTGTAGCGCGGATACGGTTTCCAATATTGCGAAGGACGAGGCTTCCCCCAACTTCTTCTTCCCCGCAGCCTCCGGGCCGAAAGCGTCCCCCCCCCCCCGGTTATAGTCTACCCGAATTTTTTCTCTGCCCCTAATTGCTACAGAATGGCTACGTTCAGACCCCTCCCTTCCAGACCTGCTTTTTTTTTCATCTCTCTCTAGGTAAGGAAGAGGTGCTTCGCGAATTTCCAACGGCAGCGCGCATGTGGCACGTTGATGTTAATTTCGGTTGCCAAAGCTCGGCCTTCTAATTCCGTACCCGGGACGATTAATAGATGTACGGGCGCCGCTAATTACCCGACTTGCACCTTACTTT
>Ga0179593_1296952_pt1 | contig 12151 bp, 10 predicted proteins | sample CZODoug2_1_08_16_FD_185931 | JGI IMG/M metagenome (GOLD analysis project Ga0179593, IMG submission 185931) | Vadose zone soil fungal communities from Angelo Coast Range Reserve, California, USA - CZODoug2_1_08_16fungal (PacBio error correction) | ecosystem: Environmental > Terrestrial > Soil >... | reverse complement strand
TTTCCGGTCTCTACTTGGACACAGTAACTGTCTTTTATGACAGCCCCTTCTGCTGGAGCGTGCAGACACCATAAAGGAAAAAAGCTAAACTCCTATTCCGATCAACCACTTTCCGAATGTTTTTCTTGATTTCTCCCCGCCCGTCTCCGCTTCTCACCTTTCCCTAATGGAACTTTCTAAGAAGAAGCCAACTTTTACTTATCGCGTTCTCCTAGGGCCCTCTGTCTCTCCCCATGAAGGTGAATTCTCCACGTCCTTCTTTTGCTTCGCTTCCTTCGACCGCTGAAACCCTTCGGCTATGTGACACTTCATTCTCGTCATCCCGTCCAGGATGCAAATGAGTCTGGTTATTGGAGAGTTAATAATCAGTAAAAGTGGAAGGATAAGATGAATTCTTTCCCGCTTAGAGTTGTGTCCTATTACATATTAATTTGCGCCGTCTTTTTAGAGGCGTAAAGCGTTCCAATCTATCTTTTAATCCCCTTTTTTTTGTTTTCTCTGGTTGGGACCCGTTATCCCGGCACCTGAGAACTTCAAGCCGGCGTACCCTGCCGCATCAGGCCGGAAGAGCCGTCCCTCTGGGCTGGGCGAGAGTCACGTCGTATCGGCCACTGACTTCTTATTATTCGGCGAAACTCCTCCCCCCCGGTAAAACCGCCTTCTTCGTTGTTCAGAGGTGTGGTCGGTCCTTCCTGATAGGAAGGCAAATAGGCTCTTTTCTCGCCCCTTCCCTATGCTCAACATCACCGCAGGCTCGTCGTTCTTAACACTGCAAATGAGCTTCCTGTATTTGCCGCTTCCTCCCCCGGCTATAAGTCATTCGTTTTTCTTTTTCTGCAAGTGGTAACTTCGCCATTTCGTCGAGAGGTGATCCCCCTGCGTCGCAAGACTTGTAAATCCCCAAAAAATCTTCACTTTTTTTTTTACAACCTCGGTCCCGGTCGGTATCTGGATTGGTTCTTTATGGTGGCGGCTCGATAAGAATGACTTTATCTTCCGGAATACGTGCATTTCTTGTCAACTTATATCTCCTCCGATAGGAGTATTTTCCCTTTACTATGATCCCCTATCATGTCTTTCTTTTTTTACTAGACGGTTCGTTCACTTCAAGACCTAAGGAAAACCCCACAGCTTGAGTGGCTTTTTCTTCCTTTTTGCGGTCTCCTTCCAATTCCACTTCGGACAGTATATACCCAGTCATTCCGCGATTATTTTTTTGCCTAGCTTCCTGTATGTCACCTTGTTTTCCACCCGTGAGTTTAATGGCCTCTGTACTTTGGTAAGCCATATGCCTCTTTTCCCTCAATAAATTCTTCATCTTACCATTTTTTTCAAGCATAGAATTCTAGTCTTTGCCTGCTAGTTTCTCTCCCCATCCACTAAGCTCAACTCGTCCATTTGATTTTTTATGGGCTTCTCATATTCACCTAACATTCCTATTGTTTCAAAAAGATGTACTTCTTCCCTCCCAGGGCCTGGTGCTAACGGCCTTATCCAATGTAGATGTATCAACCTTCAATCTCTGGCCTTCTCCTTCTACCTTTGCCTTTTTTCTTGGCCCTCTCCTTTTATTCTGGGGTCCTTTCTTCCTGACCTCCCAGACTCCTATTCGGCACCCCTTCAGAGAGCTCTGTCTTCCCATCTTCCAACTGAGATGGTCTTGGGTTACCGGTGGATTGCTTTCGGTACCTTGTACTAGAAGAAATGTAAGTCCCACCTCCTGATTTAGACTTCCATCCTCCTGGAGACTTCCCCCCCCCTCTGATTACCAGAAAGGATAGGTCCGGTTCTCTTGATATTCCTCCTTTCTTTGAGCGCTTTTACTATGGACACATGCCCCTCTCCTTTTTTGATGTAAAAGACCACGGCCTCTAAATGGGCGTGCTGCTTATCCCATATACCATATCTCTTTTTTTCTCTTCCCTGTCAATAAGGTATGTGGCTCACACTCCTTACTATACTTCCGGGTGAGCTTCTCTCCTTTTCTTTTTTCAGACGCCCCCCTTCTTTTGCTTGTTGGATATACTCCCAAATCATTATCGATTGATTCATGAAAACCTTTGCCCTAAGCAACACGCCTTCCGTAGAAATGCAATCATCTGCATCTAATCTGTCCGTGCCTGTTACACATCAGTTTATACCTTTTCCCCTCTTACACTCCTTGAAAGAAAGTGTTATCCTCGTCTGAACTCATGTCCGATCTCCTTTTTTCTTAATCTTTGCCGACTTCTCAACCTCCGCTATTCTCTGGACAGTGCCATCTCAATTTCCTTACCCTTCGGTTTTTCCCCCAAATTACCCTCAAGGTGTCAATGAAATAAGCCTCCGTCGTCGGTTTTTCTTCTTGTGAAAATATGAAAAACTAGTTCTTGTCGTTTCTAAGCATCTTTCTCCCCCTACCACCGTCTCGGCTTTATGTCACCATTACAACGGGTCGGCTATCGACACGCTCTTCCTGCCTCCATTCCATCTTCTTTAATCAAGTTCCCTCTCAAGGACTTTTCTTATGCCAAAACTTCCCATGTTTTTCACAAGAGGGAATTCTCCCCAAGACGGTCAAATGCCCATCCACCCCTGCCAAATTTTCCTCTCTTTCTTGTGCACAATTCTTCTGGAGATCGACGTCAACCGGATCCCTTAACCTTCTTCGTCTTCCCTTTTTATTTCGTTCCCCTAGGTAGATGGCTTGAACACAACCTAGTCTCCCCCCTACACAAAAGCCCACCATGTTTGAACCTTGAATGAGAGCTTCCAATTCCTCCATCGAGGCTGCATGGTCGATTACGACCTAAGTGATTCTGTCCCTGGTGGACTTTAGGTCCCCCCCCCCTATAAAAGAAAATCTGTCTCCTTTGGTCGATTCTCTTTGATTGACAACGTTTGGATAACCCATCCCCATTTTCTCTTAGGTGTTCGCTAAGTAAGGCACATCTCTAGATGCTCCTAACAGAATTTCGGGCTTGTGCTCCTCTCCCTTCATGTCGGTATCTCATCCCACACCCCTTAAAGTACCCAAGTCCGTACCCTCCGTATTTTTCCCACAGAGAATTTCCTGGTGATTTTCCCTCCTTTTTCGCATAGCTCCCCTCTCCCCGCTTCTGACGCCTCTTTCTCTACTCCCTGCAATTAGGACTTGTACCCTCTCCGCCGGCTAAATCATATCGCAGGTTCCGTTTGCTTACTCACTCCTTAAGTGATGTTCCGGCACCTCAGAGAAAAATCGTCTCTTTGCTCCTTCACTCAGGAAGCCCTGTCTCCCGAACCTATGAGTGAAAGACAGCGTTTCCTTGTTTAGGCCATCTTGTTCTCCTGATAATCTAGAATGCCTTCTACGACGTGAGTTTCTTCCCACTTCATATTCTTCCTCTTCCAGTCTCTCCGGTGTGTCTCCGTTTCTTTCTTCCTTGTTCGAATGTGGTCATCCTCTCCCTCCCCCCTTGTGTTGAGAGATGGGTCCACAGCCCGGAATTCCCCTTGGAACGTTGGTACCCCCCGATACGTCACCCCTAACGTACTCGTTCCCTACCCCTCTTCGTCTAGGATGTACGATTATAAAACATGTGTCTCACTTTATTAGTCCCAGCTATAACAAGTCAACCTTTTCTTTGTCTTTTCCATTTCTCTTGTGAGGCTGTAGATATCCTTGCCTTCTACATCTCAGAGATTTCTCGGTCGATCGCATCAACACACTTAGTTTCCCTTTTTTCCTTTTTCTAATGCCACCCTCGTCCTTCTCCTTTAATGAGTCTCCTCTTTCCGACCGAATTTGCTGTGTTTAGAGAAGTTACTCATCTCACTTGTCTCCTCGGAGAACCTTTTACTTTCACTTCCACCCTCTTCCTTTTTTACCCATCGGATTTCGCTGTTTTTTCGTTTCCATGCGCCTTACCTTTGGTTGCGTGATTGCTCTAAGAAAGGAATGGACGTCTTCCCCCTGAAGAATTTAGTTCAAACGTCGAGCCGTCTCTATTATGTGTACCAGTATCTCTCGTATCCACCGCCGATAACTTGCTGTTGTTTTACCGTTCGTCATTGACCTCAGCCCACTCGGTGGGATTTTGATCTTTTTCATTGGGAGACGAACGTCCCCGGAAATTCACTTTTTCGTTAGACCAATGTCATCCCCCCTGGACTCGTCATCGGAGAACTTCACAATGTTTGTGAATTCTTCTTCCCTAAAGGTCTTTTACCCTCTGTCTTTCTTTGCACACGACCTTCACCCCTCAGCGCACCCCTTAATGGCAATTACTGGAGTCATTCAGATCGAACCATTTCCCTGACCTAGACCCCCTTTCTTCTATATCCAATCAGTTTCGATTGTTCTTCTCGGTCTTTGGTAACCCAAACATTAATCGGCTTGCCCATCTTCTCTTAAACTACCAAACGCCTGGATTTTTTCCCTCCTCTCCCCGTCTTATTTTAGAAGATGGAGATGTATTCTCACCTCCAGATCGTTTTCTCTTTTCTCCTTCCCTAACCCGTACCTTTTTCTACCTCGCCCGGATGGGCCTGAGCCCTTTACTTCCTCCCAAATAAATATTTTTTCATATTGCTCACCCATTCTACCTTATTCCCTCTCCCGGTCCTTCCCCCTTCGTCTTTTTCTTTTTACGGTTGCTACCTTGTTCATTACCTTCTTTCTCTTAGAATTTCTCTTCAATTCTAATTCTTTCTCAAGCTCATAAGGCCGTAATAAGTCGTGGCTTCCCATGAGCAATTTGCATCCTCCTCCTAGTTCTCTTCATCTTGTCGTGCCACCTCTGTACATATAAAAAGGAACCCTCTTCCTTCTCTATCCCAAACTCCCCCAGTCCCCCTTTTCTTTCTGTATACCTGTACTGTGAACATGATCCCGGGGCAAGTCTTCTCCTTCAACCTCTCGTATTTGCGATTCTCTCTTTCTACTCACCCCTTTTTATAGATATCTTCAACACCGGGAAGTTTCTCTCTTTATGCCCCATAAAGTGAAATGAACACGATATGTCTTAGTAAGACTACATCCTACGTCATGTCGTGGGCCTTTAGCGCTTAGGAATCATCCTTTATATGGGCCTTTGCCCCACTCGGGTTTCTCACCAACAGGTAGACGCGGTCTCGGGGATTGAGTTTCATAGTACCTTAAAGTCTAAATCCTTCCTGTATTTCTCATACATTTTTTCTTAATACTAAATAATTGAACTACTTTAAATCCCAAGACCCCTCTTTGGTTGGCAATTTTAAATTTAATTTCCGCCTTCTGAGTTTTTCCTCATCTTTTTAAAGAATTTTTTTTTTCTTTGTTTGGTCTGGGGAGTTACTCATTCCTCTCCCCCCTCCCCTGGTTCTTGTCCGGTCAGGTAAATTTTCTCCTTCTATCCAAAGATCTGTTCTCTTCAACCAGATTCCTTAATCACGCCGGAGCGCGCCAATGCCCTTGGTCTCGTCTTGAAGAAAGGAAAGCTTGTTCCCCCCTATTAATGTGATTCCATCCTACCTATCCCCCATAAAACCTTCCCTTTTTCTTTTCTCGTAGGAGCTTTATTTCTAATGTTTTGTTCTCTCTCGACTTAAAGCTCATATTGTTACAACTTTTCACCTGAAGATTTTCTTTCCACTCTTCAGAGTCTTACCAGACGAGCCCTTCCGCCCCCCTTTCCCCAACTGGGTTACCATTTTCGGTAGCGATTTTCACTCCCTCCGGCGGGAGGAATTGGTCGATCCCCCCGACGTGAACTTTCGTTGGTACTCTCTACGGAGACCACTACACGTCCTTTGCCATATGGCGTGAGTACTTACTTTATTTTTGTAATCTTTATGACCAGCCCAGGTACTTCTGGGATCCGTCCTCTCAAACTTCCTCTCTCTTCTCTTCGATCGCCTTTTTCAAGGGTAAAATCGTCTTTATTATCTCCCCATTCATTTCGGGTCGAAAGCCAACCCCTTGGACCAAAGTACAACCCCTCCGTTCCGTTTCCCCCTTTCCTGCATGGTTTTGCTTTTTGGATTTCCCCTCTTGTTCGCCGTGCTGGCTCAACTCTTTTTTTCTCGAATTCGGAATTTCTTTCGCTCGAACGAACTTCGACTGTATCCCTTGCCCCTCTTCCCTCCCGAGATCACATTTTGTTTTGCATTTACGCCTGACAATCGTGCTTTTAGATTTATTCCTCTCAACATCGAGTTCCTCCTATTTCGGAAAGACCGACCAGACCGCTTTGTCACTACATCTTCTTCCTTCGGATGCTATTTGTCTAATACTCCTCACAGTTGGACTTATACGTGAGTCCAACTTTTCTCCCAGGCGTAGGATAATGATTCTTCAGTTCTCCTCATTAATTAATTCTTTCTACTTCTTTCAAATATATCTCTCCTCTACCTCCCTTTTTTCCGTCTAAGGCTTTGTGCCACCTTTGTCCTGTATTTTCCTTTATTACGGAAGGAGAAATTCTCGATTATGTCATGTCCTCCACCTGCCTTTTCAGACTTTTTTAGTTCTTACTTCCCCTCTGTCCTGTGATTACTTTTCAGACTCATCACCAAGGGGAAATTTTGTTTCTTCTATCTTCTCGGGTCCCCTTCCTTCTCACCCGAAGAGATTTTCCCTTCTAGAAATCAAGTCCGTAAGGCAGTGTTCGTTATGATGATCGACTCCGGCCTCTCTAGTAGGAGCGCTATCCAGGAAATATGGAGGTGCGTTCGGACCCTGGACAGGAGGATCGGCAGCGGTGCGCGCAAGAAAGCGGGAAAATCAAACCACCGCAATTTTAAACCTTCCTTCTTCTTAATCTTTCTTTACTTTGTTGTCGTAGATCTTCATTGGTGATCGGAGAATAGACTCATTTTACTTTTTACCACTATTCTCACCAAGATCTATTTTTTGTACCGCTTACCTTCCTCTATCCCTCCGAGGACCCTGGTGTTGCTCCAAGCTATTCACTCACGAATGTGAAAAGCAACCTCGCTGCCTTCGTGTGGGGTTCCTTTGCTTCTATACCCGTCCACAATTTTTCCTGTTCTGTTACTGTGGGTGTACCAATGTTTTCTTCATCCTCTGAGGGATGCCTTTTCGGTTTGAATCTTCCTCCCTCCACCCACTGGGAATCGTTTTCGTAATTCTTTTTGTTACTCCATCTGATAGTGTTCCCCCTCCGGATTTCATCTACCATTTTCAAGAATTTCCGGATATTTTTCCTTCGAGATCTACCACCTTTTCACTAAACTCCCTTTATAGAGGGCAATTTTTCCGTTCTTTTTCGTCTTTGTAAAAGAATTCCTCTTTTTTTCCCAAGTGCAATTTATTTCCTACCCAACTCCATTTAAGAATGTCACGTTTAGTTATCTCATTTCTCCTCTTTATAATTATAGTCAACGTCAAGATTGGTCCGGCTAACCCGTATTGCTACCCCCCGTTGATGGGATATAATGCTGACTCCCAAGCCAATAGTTTTTAAGATTCTTCCCCCAATTACTCTACTGCGGCAATGTTCTTTAATTTACCCCCCTTCGGTGGTGGCTACGGTTTTCTCTTAGATGATCACTTGCATCGTAGGTTTTTTCCTTTTCTTCCCCCATACTCCTGAGGTAGATGAGTTACCTTCTCAATTCTTTCTTCCTCTCAGATGGTCTTATCAACTGGTTGGTTTTCTCACTCTTTTACTCTTCGCCAACAGGAAAAGATAAAATGCTACAACTGTACCACTTAAAGCTATTTCTGGGCTGGGATGGACCTTACGAACTTATCCTTTTTATTCAGGGCTGTCTGGGAATAACTCCTTCTCATTTTCATGGTGTTTATATTCTTCTTTTTTCCCTTTTCTTCATCCCTTTGGTTTTTTATATTATCAAACAACTGTTATCTGCAGGATTTTTGATACAGAATCCCTTCCAACTCAACCCACTGATAGTTCCTTAATTCACTTCATCCCCGTCAAAGCTGTCCTTTTATGCAGGGTATTTCTCCAGGTTATCTTTGATGTTCTGAAACACGCTTTTTTCGCCTGAAAGGGATCTCCCCTTCTCCTTCAATTGAGTCATTTTTCTCACTATTATTCCTTCTTCTTGCCCTAATGCCTAAATCCTTCGGCATCTTGCGAACCCCTTTCATTCATGCCAAATGACCCTCTACCTCAAAATCGAGCTTGGGCAATGTAACTACTTTTCCTCCTTCTTGCTTTTTACCATTGGTGAAGAATATGTAACAAAACATTTCTTGGCTCTCAGGTCTCTCCCCCCCTCCCACCTTATTTCGTCACTGACGGCGCCTGTATCAAAGATTAGTATCTTTCTCCATCTCCATCTGATATCCTCCTTCCATTCTCTCCAAGGTTTTTCTTCGGTAACTTACGGCCATCGTGTCACCCTATGGTCATCTAACCTCTAGTGGCAAGAACCAACCCTTCCAATTTCTTTCTCAATTCTCTCTTTTACATTCTGTGTATCATATCTCCGTCCCCCCCTTGAATTCTTGACTCCGCGCGATTGTGTATTCTTTCTATCTCGGACCCTCAGAGTAAACGTCTCACCCAGTCCCCTTTTTGACTCCTCTCTTTTGAAGGTCCTGCCATCAACTCACTTGTACTTGAATTGTTCGATTTACCCACGAATGTCTTGGCCTGGATTTATCTCCCAAGTCTCAAAGATAACACCTTCATGGAGCTTTTTTGCACAAATTCTTCTTCTTATTTGACTAAAGTATTGGAGAAACCAGCACCAGGTTCTTTCGTGTCTGTGTGTCTACAAGTACGGCTCAAAATCTCGTCTCTTGTCTTTCGCTAGACGTTGTACCCTCCAGCGCTTGATTACGCCTGCTTCCCTTCATTGGATCATTTCGTCACAGTAAAGCCCAGTCCCCCCGATTGCAGATTGTTGACAAGTGACGTCATTTTGCCGGGTGATTCCCGTTTGTCGCCGTCGCACCTCGTCCGCGGACTTCGGACCAGCTTCTGCGAGACGCAATGACAACTTCGTCTACTGGGAGACCTTTCCCCTTCTAACTCGGAGATAATGATTTCATTACGCTGCCTTCCTTTTTTATCTGAATCTCACTTACTAAACCTTTCGATCTTTTGTCTGGACTTCATAACTCCCCTCTCCAGTACCGATGAGACTCCCTTTTTACAGGTTTTTTATGCGTGCTTGATAGAATATAGAGAATACCCTTCCGTCTCCTCTAAATTTTTCTCCAGCGCATCGTTCCCCCTGCAACGTTAGAGAAGGTGCGCTTCTTTATTTAACTGTTTACTCCCTCCGGCTACGTTTCTACCCCCCAAACCTCTATTGGAGAATAACGTTGTTGTTTGTTTGCGGCGATTGTCCCAACCGTGCTCCGGCATCCCCTGTTAATTTCATGAGTCGCACCTTGAGATCTTTTATGTACTTCCGACGAAAATATGATGTTCAAGTTTATCCGGTGGGGCCACTGGCTTCTCTCTATCTCGCCTCATACACATTCAAACTGATTTTTTTCCTTTTCTAAACTTCCCCTGTCGCTGGTCCGAGATATGTCTCCACTTCGGCCTCTATAGAGGCTTCCATCCACCGACCTGCATCCGTCTTTACGCAAAAACGGCCCCTCGCTCCTTTTTACTCCCTACCGTGCCCGAAGTAACTTCCATCCAGAGTGAATTCCGCCGATAGAATCCTTAGATTTCCGAATTCACGAATCTTTCCTCGGATTTGTATATCAAACAACCATTCCGCTTTTTTAACATCTTACATTTCTTCGTGTTCTTACTTTTGGGTCCGTTACTTTGTTGGGTCGATTCCGTCCATGCACTTGGCGGCTGCATCCACGCATGCATTCTGTCCAAAGTTTCTCCCTCATCTCTGGCTTTTGGAATGTCTACTTCTCTCCAGCCGCGTGGGGACTTGTTCTTTTGCTCCCATACAGTTAAGTCTCATAGGGAAACCAATTCCGATTGTTTGGCATTGTTTGTTGCTGAGAGTACTGAAGTCCCCGAACATTCGTGTCTTTAGACCAATTCTGAAGATCTTGGTGTCTGCCTTCGGATCTTTCCTGGCTACCGTTTGGAACGGGGGGGTTCCGTTCCTTCTCGAAAGAGCCGTGGCCGAACTCACCCTCGTTCCTGATCAAGTTTAAATCATCCTTGCTCGGGCTTCACCGGCGAGATGACCAACATTTCAGAACTCCTTTATAGTCTCATTGTTGTGATGTTGATTCTCTTCTTCTGGGTAAAATCATTCAGGGTTTCCCACTCTTTCGTTCTTTCCCCCCTACGACCAAATAATGGACTTCCTTCGATTTATTAAACCCTTCTGATGGAGGAAAATTAAGAGCTTTTCCTCTCCGCATTGCACCCTTGTAACTTTCCCTCCTCGTAAGGTTTTTTTCCATTCTCGGAACGAACCCTCCCCTCGTTTTCATATTATGAAAATTTGACGAAGAAGTCGGTTCTTTTTCATGCCCCCTGCTGGAGGTGGTATTTTCACCTGAGTTTCAGAATGGAGCCCCTGTCTCTAAAAGAGAAAGGCTCTCCCTTTTGCCATTACTCATTACGTTCTATTTCGTAAATGCAAAGGAGGGACTCCGGTTTCTCCTCTTCTATAAGCCTGTTCGTGAGCACACTTACGTCTGGCCACATGCAAAAGATAATTTTAGGATGTCCCCTACCCCTTGACAGATAATGGGCGGGCTTGACCCTGTACTGTACTATTTTTTCGTGCATGGGACGTGTCTGGTTTCGTAACTCTTCGTCCATTGTCCTCGCATTCTTTTAATAATAATAATTTGGTTGTTGCTCTGAGATCACCGGAACTGCTCTATTTTATCCCCATACAGTTAAAACGGAACACTTCTTTTAGCCATGCATAAAGGACCCTCCACGAGTTTGGTCTGGTTTCCTAAGAAAGGTTTATTTCCCCCTTTCTAAACTAGGTGTCTCAACCGTCTTATTACTCTCTGAAGGACCTCCCTCTCATTTTCTCATCTTTCCGGAGTAGGTAATTCGAAATATCTGATTTTCTGCAGACATTTTTCCTAGACCCCTCCTACCCTCTGTAAACCCCGACCGGGGGGAAGTAAATCCCTTTCAATCTTGCTTCCCCTGTGAAGGAATATTAAACACCCTATGTGATGGGCGTTCGAGGCGGCGTCCAAGACCACCCTTACATCTCAAAGGCACGGTTTTTCTCTGATCTACAAGATCTGACTTTCTTCTCCTCCCTTCATAACCGCTGATGTTTATACGCCATGGCGCAGGCCGTTTTGTTCTTACAGACACTCAATAGTTTTGCCAACTCTCTTTCTTCAGACGACGTAGTACATCACCAACCTGTCCACTCTCTATCAATGCTATTTTTCTTTGGTAAATTTTTAGTCCCCGTCCCTCTTCCTTCATTATTTCCCTGTCTCGCTCTTTTAGTAGGAAAACGCTGCCGATGTAGTAAACCCCCCCCCCCCCCCCCCCCCCACCCCCCTAACCGTAAGGAAGACCCATTCCACTGAACCTGTGTCCCCTATGAGATCTCAGAAGGCATCCATCGCCGGTCTGTCATTGGTAGATTACCTCCCACTAAGTTATGCCGGGGTCCTTTCTGAACCCCTTCCGCAAGGAAACCGGCATTTGTGCGTTGTCCTATTCCCCTTTGAGTTCAAGTAGTGAGCAACCCCCATCCAACCAGTTCTATGCGGTTACTCGAGGACTAACTTTTCCCCCCACTACAGTATCGACGTTAACAATGCTTCTTTTATCCAAGATCATTTCATGGTCTTCTCGCATTCTCAAACGTATTGACCCAGTTTCCCCTCGATAACCTTTTTAAAAGTGAAGGCCTTTTTGCGGTGATCCCCCTTTCAAGCGGCTCCCAAGCCTTTCCGCGCAGAGGTGCTTTTCTTGCGTCGCTCCCCCTCCAATTGGCTGGATCGCGGGCGAGACTGTCTGTCCATTCTGGATCGAGTGAAGTTTTTGGCAGGACCTACGTAGTTTGTCTTTCTTGATCTTAACCCCTCAGCCTGAGGTCAGATCGGCAGGCCCAACCCTGGTACCGCTGAGGCAAACACCTCGTCATTGGTGATGCGTCTGGAGCGATAATAGAGCGCATGGCCGTACTCCTCCTTGTCGTGATAACCACCCCCCCCTCTCCTATGGTAGTAAGAGCATATCGCGCATTAGCCCGTTCTTGATTTCCAGGTGGATTGAGGTCGACGGTGTCCCAA
>Ga0179593_1286473_pt1 | contig 12151 bp, 13 predicted proteins | sample CZODoug2_1_08_16_FD_185931 | JGI IMG/M metagenome (GOLD analysis project Ga0179593, IMG submission 185931) | Vadose zone soil fungal communities from Angelo Coast Range Reserve, California, USA - CZODoug2_1_08_16fungal (PacBio error correction) | ecosystem: Environmental > Terrestrial > Soil >... | reverse complement strand
GGGACAGGTTGTTTGGGCCTCCACCCACCACCCCCTTTCCGCCTTTCATGCAGGCCCCCGTTCTGTTGTTTTGTTGAACCTCTCTTCGGCTTTTTCGGGGTTCCTCCCTCTGAGGTTTTCTAGCCACCGGTGACCCGCTCTCGGAAGGGCCCGCCCAGTTCTTTTTTGACACGATTCCCCCTTGCGTTCCCTCCCAGTCGAGGTTTGCAATGGCTTTCTTTTAGCCTTATTTCTTTAAATGTGTGTCAATTTCGAAACTTCCCCCAGCGGCCTTTGGCTGTCGCCGGTCTAACCCAATGGAGTTGGATGCGGTTTCTCAAAGTCTGACCCAAGTGGTACTTTTTCCCGCAAGGGCCCCGTCCCTCGCGACGAGGTTCGCACCCCTTCCCTGTCCCAGTTCTGTTTACAGTGTCAGGCCGTTCCGTCTTCTTTTCCGGAGAACGACGAGGAATTTCTCTCGTTAGCTTCCCGCCTTTTTTTTTGCAGTCCTTCTAAGGTTTGTTGGTTGCTGCAGAACTTCCTGTACTTTCTTTTTGGTTGATCCCCTTTTTTTAAAAGAGTACCCTTTCTACTTCCCTTGATTGTCGGGACTCCCCCAGCCCCGGGTCATCGCCCACTGATTTTTTTTTTCGAGCCTCTTTCCCACCCCAGTTCGTGACGCTTTAGGGTTTTGGCGCCGTGAATTTCTGCTTTGTTGTTTTTGCTTGTCTCCGTTCATACAAGTTGAGTTTCTCACCGGTACGCCCCCCCCAAAAACGTACCATTTTTTTTCTCCCGTTTGAGAAAGGGTACTCAGTTCTGTGGGTTTTCGGCTTTTCCTCCCCGTGACCCTGGACCCAGTCCCCCACATTTACGTCCTAGGTCCCCCTTATAAGGTCGTTTCGGCCCGTTTTTTCTTGTTAATGCCCAGACAGTGTAACGTACCTCCCCCCAACAAGGGCCTTTTTTGGTGATGGGTCACTTTTTTTCCGCCCTCGAAAACCGTCACCGCTTGACCGTCCCTTGCAATGCTAGTTCCATTGACCGCTTTGGTCTTTATTGTTTTCATTTTCCCCTTGGGCCCTGCGTACCTCCCCCCATGTGGCAACACTGAGCCATGAACTCCAGGCCGATGCTTTCTTCCTTAAGGAAAATTTTTTTTTGTCCTCCCGGTAGTCCAGCTTGTGCACGTGTGTCAAACCCCCTCCCTCCCCCTAGGAAAGCTTGTTTTTGTCCGGACCTCGCCCCCGGAAGCCTCCTTTTCCTTTTGTTGTGGTGGGAGAACCGTACCCCCCTTTCTTGGATGTTTTTTGCTCGGTCCGCCAACCTTGTGTTTATTGGCAAGGGTCGCCCCCCGTGCTTTCTGTGCGAAGTATTGTCTACCTTCCCCTGGCGGAACTTGCATTTTCTGACCTTGGGGCCCGGCCACATAACTGCGGAAACACCCCCCACGCCGAGCGGTTGTGCCAGGGGTAAGTCTCCCTGTTTTAGCGCATTTAGTTGTCGCTCCGGGTTTTTTCATGGGAGTCGTTTCTGCACCTTTTTTATCCCAAATGCCTCAACCCCACACGAACCCCTTTTCTGGTAAAACACCCGTTGTTTTCTCACCTTAGTTTTCCGAAATGGGATTTTTGCCTGGCAGTCACCTTAAGACCTCCGGCGTATTACTTCCGTGGTGGACTGAGTGTTCTTTTTAACCAGCCGCAATTTGTGCAACTGGTGTCCGTACTCTGTCCTCCACCTTTACCCCTGTGCCTTTCCTCCCCCCCCAAATCTGTGGGTGAGATTTGGCCCCCCCCCCCCCTGAATTCGGTCCCCCGTTTCCAAACACCTTTCCTCTAGGCCCCTTGCCCCGACTTTGATTTTTTTTGCTTCCCCACTGAGACGACCCCCTGCTGTGAACTAGGTTAGTCGGTTTTTCGAGCGGGTTCTACAATCTTTGCCTTTTCCGATCATCGTTTTTTTTTCATACCACGAATGTTTTCCTGGTGGTTGTTTAAACCGTAGTTCATTCCGCGATTTTTTTCCTCTCTCGACCATGATGACTCATTTCGAGGTTTTCCGGCGTTCTGGTGGATCGTAGTCGTCGCAGCGTTTCTCCTCGGGTCGAACATAAATCCCCCTTTATGTCCAGTCGTTCCCACCCTTTCTTAGGCCACCTCGTCGTCCTTTTAAATATTTGTAGCCCCCTTCGAGGAACCACGCAGTCTGCCTGTGCTACACCTTATTAGAGGTTTACGCCTTTTCCCCTTGCTGAACATCTTGTGTAAAGGACCCACCCCCCATTTCCACACATTTTTGTTTCCTTGTTTCAGGAGTTTTTTTGAGTTACGCTGCCCCTGTGGTGAGTAAAGTCCATCGAGTTGGCAGCCCAACCCGTCGTTTGACTCCGTCATCCTGCCTTCCCGTTTAGACTGTTTGCACGCAAGACCGTACTTTGGGTTTAGGGCCGCTTAGTGGACCTCGCGCCGCCATGCTGTTTGGCTGAGGTTTACCCCCCACTGTTTAGTGGGACAAAGCCGCACCGGGGCAGTTTGGTCTGGCTTTTTCCCCAGTGGAACGTGGATTTTCCCTTGGTGCCATTTTCTTCACCCCTGGAGTGAGGAAATACCAAAGGTACCCCGGTCCGGTTCGATGACCTGTACGGGATCGAAGTGTAATTTTAGCCCCCCCAAGTGATTCTCCAAAGTTTCCTATTAGAAGAAGGACAGTGTTGTTGTTCTTTTCAGCTAGATTTCGGCGTGCTCCTTATTTCTTCGTACAACTTTCTCCCCCGGTGCAGTTCAGGCAGTTTCCCCCCCCCGCTCGCAGTGTTACCCCGTGCAGTGCGTCCTTTGTTTCCTAGTCCGGTGACTGTTTATCCTTCCCCCCTTTCCTCAAACACTGTGGTTTCCCGCCTTACCGGCCCTGCGCTGGCCACCCTTTGACATCTTCGTGCCCTGATTGTTTATGGTCCCCAACCCTTTGGTGTTTTCGACAGCTCACTCCCCCTGTTCGGCAGATAGTATTGCCTCCTTCTCACTTTAATTCCGTACCCTATTGTTTTTCCGGCCCTGTAAATTTAACGGCATTCCCCATCCACAGCGTTGTGCTTCCCCCCTTAGTTTAGTGACCCCTGGGCCCATTTTCCCCCAAGGCCACAAACAATGCCCGGGAGGGTTTCCTTGGACCATAGGATTTCTAAGGTCTTACCTTCGTACGTTTTTTTTCCCTCCCAGGGGTCCCTGGACTTCTGATTTCTGTCAGGCCTGTTCCGAAGGGAGCCACAGGAAGACTTCTTTTGTTGGCTCCGGGGTTTTTTTTGGACGATTGGCTTTCCTCCGTCTCATTTTTTTTTCAGTTTTCCCCTAGACGACCCCGATCCCATTTCTCTTTACCCCCTGCATCCCCTCAATCTTTGGTCCGTTCGCGATTCCCCGGACCTTTTGCCCGTTGAATCGGTTCCCTGTGAAAACCCTGCACGGAGTCCCCACCTTGGGCAGGAGCTATAGTTTCTTAAACTTCTTTCTCGGTGTATCAATGCACTTCCCAGACGTGAAGTTTGCCTCCTCAGTTTTCTCGAAACGGTTCCCCCCAGCATACCGGTGCGGGCCTTCAGCTTTTTGTGTGTACTTTGAACTTACATTTGTGTGGGGTTCTCTTCCAACCCTCCTCTTTGTGGACTTTTCCTCGGTCCCCAGTGGGCTGTACCGGATTGGATTTCCCCCCCGAGTTTTTTCCTTTCCACACAGTTTCGACTTAGTCTGTCTCCCCCCCCCCCTTTTTTTTGTTTTCGGACAAACGTCTTTCCAATTTATGGTGGAGATTCGCGAACGCTGCCCCTCCCCCACATTTGTCTCTCAATCCCGTTTGGTTTGCGCCCACCGGTTTTCCCATCTTTTATCTTTGTAGTTTGAGTTTGCGTGTTGACTTCGGTCGATGGAGTCCATCCTTCTCCTTTACAACCTTCGCCCAGAGCTTTCCCCTCTTCGTTGGACAGTTGCACTTTTGGCCCCCCACCCTTCGTCGGCTTCGTTGGTTGGTTTTATAACAGGTTCAAGGGGTTGTTGCCGGTCCCCTGAAAAGTCAGTTCCTGCTCACCCCTCTGTTAGCGTGTTCTACCTCCTCGATCTTCTTTGGTTTTTTTTATTCTATGGATGTGACCATTTTGGCGACGACTTGCCCCCCTTATGGTTCCTTGGGTCGTCGTTTTCCAAAGGGCTTTACGTTCTGTATTTCTTTCCCAAGGGACCCCATCTGTCCATGTCACTTTGTTACACCCCACTGTTTCGTCCGTTTCCCAAAAAATGGGGGTCTCCCAGTCTTGATCGCTTATTTGTTTCATCTTTTATTTGTTCTTGAGGTTCCCCCAGGTTTTCGGTTTCACGGGGGGGTCAAACCCCTTTGCATTGGGAATTGTTTAAGGGAACTTCTTTACATGTATTTTTGCTACTTGTTCTCCCTTTTTTTCGGGGCGTCGCGAAGGGGCGATCCAATATTTTGCCAATACTAGAATGTTCGCTTTTAGCGGAACCCTAGTTTCCCACTCGAGTTTTTTTTTTTCCCGACCTTACCCCCTGGCGAGGTTCGCCAGTGTTCGTTTCTGTGTTTTCCCTTTTTTGAGAAGCCCGACCCAAGGCGGAAGTTTGTTTTTTTTATCGCACAGTACCGGGTGGAGCTTTCCCTTTTCTCGCTCCACTGCTTCTTCCTTTTTGGACCATCTTTTCCCATCCGCACTTAAATAATCCGGTTTTTTTCGAAGCCCTTGGGTGAAGATTTCCTTGCCAGGATTTTACTGGTAGTTTTTCCGTTTTCCCGCAAGCACCTTTTCCCTTCTGTACCAGCTTTGTAGTGGACATTTTTCCTGCCCCAGGAAAATATCTCCGTTGTTTTCCTCTAGTTCACTCTGGCCCGCTTGCTTGTCTTTTCCTTCTTTCCTCCACAGACTCTCTTTTTTTCGTTCATAGAATATTATGAGAGGACTTGCCACCTCTCCCCCGTACCGGAAAGAGTGGGTGTTTTTCACGAGAAGGGGCTTTTCTGTTCTTTCAGGCCGTAAAGGAGTTATTTTCTACCCCCAACTGGGTTTTCCTGTTGTATGACCCCGGGCCTTGGTTGGTGCCTTTCTCCTCGTCAAAATGTTTTTTTTGGGGAAGGTTCTCGGATTTTCAGTATTTCTCCAGTGCCCCCCTTTTTCCCACCCCTTTTCTCTGGGAGGCTTTTTCCTCCCCTTCTTTTCTTTTTGGATGCGCTTCGCTTTTCTTTTTCTTTCGGACAAACCTCCCCTGTGGGTCTCTCCTTTGGCCAACGGCTGGAACTTTGAAACACCCCCTTTTTTCCCAAGTTTTGAGATTTTTTTGTGTTTGCCTTCCTCCCCCCAAACACCGTTTTGAGCCGCATCTCGTCGTCCCTTTCACTAGCCCTATTTTGAACCTTTTTTGTTTTTTTCGGGACTTGCTTTCACCGGGCCTGTCGGATGGAGATCACCCCCCCCCTGCGACCCCATCTCCCAGAGCGGTTCTTCTTTAACTTACCTTGGCAATTTATTCGGGGACCCCTCGTGCCGTTTGGACGAAACCTTTTCTTTCCCCCCCTTCTTCCGTATGGTGATCTTTTTGTTAACCGTCGATTTGTTTTTCCCCCACCCGTCGTTTTCAGGACCTTTGCTTCCGACGCTCAGAAGCCTTTAATCTATAATCCCACGTTTTCATCCTTTTTTCTTTCCTTGAGGGGGAGGTAAAATCCCCAAAAAAAACTTTCTGACTCGCTGATCCCTCTTTCCCCATTTCACCCCACCCTTTGCGCCAGTTCTGGCTTTTGATGGGTTCCAGAGGTTACTTCTTGACCTGGACCTTGGAGGTTGCCCCAGGCGAACCCTCTCACTCCCCCTTGTGCTTGCGGAATGCTACTCTCGGTTTCCCCTCTCCAGTAGTGCCTTTCGGCCAGATTTTATATTAATGATTTTCTCTCTTCCGTTGTTTGTTTGTCTCTTCTCACTCTTTGGCGTTCTAGCGGAGGGGACTCCTTTCTCGTTTCCCTGCAGCAAAGGTTGGTTTTGCTTTCCCTAGTTTGGATGGTTGAATCAGCCTTACGCAGCCTTGTGCTTCGTGCCCCTCTCTACTCCCCCCAGCACCCGTTATTTAGTGACGGGTTTTGAAGGGTAGGCCTTTTCCCCCCCGGCGAGAAGGGTTTTTTTCTTTTTTGGCCCCTCCGCCCCCGCGAATCTGGTGGTTTCATTGATTTATAGTTATTGACCTGAGGCTTCTTTCTCTCGCCGCCGCCCGTTTAGTGCGTGTGCACAACGACGGGTGCTTTTTTAGACGGTTTTCCCGTTTAGTCCCTCGCTTGGCAGGGGCCGTCTGTCCCAGGGGGGGTGTCCCCCAAACCGTTTCTTTGGCCTACTTGCAATTTCCTGGAAGGTTCACCCCCCCCCTTCTTCCGGCTGGGTTAATAGGTGGTTTTTTTTTTTATCCCACCTTCCTGAAAGCCCACTGGTTTTAAATAAGATTCCAGTATCCCCCGGAATTTCCCATTTTGTCTTCTCGTGGACGACCGTCTCTTCGTGTGCCCCACCGGTGCGGGGGAGACGACCAAAACAGCGTTCTGCTGCCACGGCTTTTTTTTTTTGGGTTCCCTCTGGTCTTGGTAACGTTGGCCCCCGGGTAGAGTTGGTCTCCAAAACGGAGAATCGGCGCCAAGTTTTTGCGCTCCACCGGAGCCTTCGTCCTCTCCACGTTTCTTTTTTTCCCATTTCGCTGTCCAGGGGTCGACCCAGTCCCCTTGTCATCGACGTTTGGCCGGCGAGGTTCATGTCCGTTCCTCTTTTTTCACCAAAAGGGGGTCCCTTCGGTCGGCTCCACTGAGACCCCTTTTTTTTATCACCCCCCCCGTTTTGCCCCAGTGTCCTGAGCGAACCCCCCCCTCCGCCTGTGTTTTTTCTTTTCCCCAAAGAGTTCGGTCAATTATTCATGCCTGGCTTCTGGCAGGGCGAGTCTTGCCCCTGATGCAACCCCTTTCCGCTTGTCCTCCCTGGTTAATCTTCAGCCATTCCGACTAGGGCGATGTTTTGTAAGCCGCGTTTTTTTTTCCTTTTCTTCTTGCCCCTAGCAGAACCAGGCCTTTCCTTGACGTCCCACAGGTCTAAGAGAGAGGGTACGATCTTCCGTCGGCGCGGTCTTCTTTTTTCGTTGTCTCCTTGCACGGCCGATTTTCCTACCTTCTTGCTCGTGATAAACCCGTTAAAGGCTCCAAACCCCCACGGACGGCAGCACTCGTCCCACTTATCCTGTACGTTTGAGGGTGAAGCACTGATGTCCCCCCCCCTCCCATTTTTGTACTTAGAAGCTAGTTAGAATACTGGTCCAGGGTTTTCCGTTCATACCGGGCACCCTTCCCGCACAACCTTGATTTTGTGATGTTCCGATTCTCTCGCCCTTGGAAAAAACCACCGCGACGTCCATTCTGATTTTTTCCCCTTTTTCGGTGTCCGCCAGTTTGACGCCGTACCCAAATCCCCCTCTCATGGTAACGGTTTTTCCTTTTTTGGAAGAGGCCGTGTGACGGAGCGTTGCCCCTTTTTCTTCCTTCTGTTTTTTTTTTCCCCACCCCCCACAAGCTTCGAGGATTGGTGTCTCCCCTTCCCAGGCTTGTGTTTTTTGCCTAAAGGAAAATGCTTTCTTTCTTCTCAATTTTTTAGGACGTGCCCCCTTTCTCCGCCTAGAATCTGCTCCCCATGCATTTTTTTTTTCCTGTGACCCCCCCTCCTTGGCGTCCCCCCATTAAAAACTGTTATTTCCCAAAACCCCCTGAACGGGTTTTCCCGTCGGTTGCTCGTTTCGCGAAGCTTCTCTTCCCTGTTTTTCCTGATCTGTTCCTTGTCCATACAGGAATCCCCCAAATAAACGCCCCACTCTCGACCCGCTCCTGTGAGACCCCTTGCTTTCGGCTTCATGTGCCTCTCTCATTTCTTTTTCCTGGAAATGTGCTGGTCTAACCCCAGCCGAAGTACTCCCCTTGTGAGGGCCGCCTTCTGTTACGGTCCCCCTCCCCTTTCCTTTCAGCCCCTTTACCTTCTTTTTTTTTGAGGCGGGCCACCCAGGATTCGTTCCCCCCGGTTACACCCCTTTCCTTTCAACGGTCTTGTGTCCATGTGCTTTCCCCTGGTAGCGACGATGGTTTACCTCCCTTTCCCCCTTTGTGTCCGAGTTCTGTTTTTCAGAATCAGCTTCGGTTGTCCCTCCCTTTGACCCATAGTTTCGCCCGTCGTGTTCTGGTTGGTAAAGTCCCCGCTTTTCCGGTCGTTTTAAGCCATTGTCTTTTTCTTCTTTGCCGGGTCTTTTTTCTTTAGTTTTTGTAGTGATGCCTGATGGTTTTCCCCCTTTTAATCTGTAATGCCCGTAGTCCCCCCGAGTGAAACCAAACATGGTCTTCCGTCAGCCTTTTCCTGCCCGTTGATGTCCCCCCCCCCTCCTCTAAATTCTTTTTTTTGGTTTCACGTATTCGAGGACCTCATCTGGGCTTTCTCCATAGGAGTTTCCCCCCCCGGCCCTTCCCCCGGCAGCTTTTTTTTGTTCGTTTCTTTGCTTATGCCCATTTTTGTCGGTGTTCCCGAAGTCTTTTTTTTGAAGCACCCCGTCGTGACTCTTTCCTTTTTACTTTCTCTTATTTTCGAGGAATTGAGGTTTCTCCCTTGTTTCGTGTTTAGAAGACCCTTCTTTCTTTTAATGTCTTGACCCACCTTTTTCTCTCAAGCCAGAACTTGTCGTTTCCTTCGTTTTCCATTTTTTTTTGGCAGTGACTTGTCTTTTAGCTTTCCAACCGTTCGCCCGGTTTTGTCTGCACCTATCCACGAGACGGTGATTTATAGGTTACCTTCCCTACGCCCTTGTCTTGTGTTGAACTACCTTTTCGTGAACCCTTCTCTCTTTTTAATCCTTCCTTGTTGGTTGTTTGATTTTTTTATTGTGCTTTTAAGTATGCCCCCCCTCCACGGCCCTTCCTTGGACGCCTGCGTTCCATAGCCCCCCCTTACCGGTTTTCCGGGGTTTTTCCTTTCTTTAGATCTCTTCTCAGCCCTTGCATCAACTTTTGTTTGTAACCGCGACCCCTCCCGCCCTGTTTGGAGACCTGCCGACCCCCCCTGACGCAGGTGATGATTGTTTCTGAAAAAACTGTTTTTTCCGGCACCAGGTGCGTCTCTCCCCCCCTACACGATTTTCTTTGCCACGTCTTTGTCCCGTTTTGTTTTTTTTTTTTTTTTTCTTTCTCGAACCTGGTAAGGCCCCAAACCTGTTTGTGGAGGGCTCCGGGTTGGCTACCCCTCGTTCGTTCGTGATCCCCCACACTGGGGCAGTAATACCGCCGACACCCCCCCGTTTCACACTTTTGATTTTCTGGGGACTATGGAGTTCCCTTGGTTCAAGCTTGAGTTAATTCGCCTACGTTGGTCGGCCCACCCCGTTGAACTGGAAGATTTTTTTCCATCCCTCTCCGGCCTCACTGTAAAAGGGGCTTTTGTAAGGTCCCACTTTTTGTGCCTTCCGTTTTTGGGGGCGAACTTTTGGGACCCTTCCCTAATGTAGCCTTGGACAATTTGATAATCGCCGGGACTCCCCGAATTACCACACTTTGACTTGCAGAGTCCCCCCCTATTTACCGTTTCCTGGGTTTTTTTTCTCATGATCCCCAATTTTTTTCTCTTTTTTTTTTCGCTTTTTACACCTGACCACGCCCTTTTACGTCCAGGGTTCGGTTCCCTGATCTTTTTTTCTGCCTTTTTTTTCTACAACCCCGATCTTCCTTAGTCCCCCCCATTTCGTTTTGGCCTCTCCCAATCCCCTTGTTAAACCAGTTGTCTCCTCCCCACGGTGCGTCCTTCCGGACGTTAGGGGTTCCCCCGCTTCCTCACGGGGTTTTTGGACACCCCCCCCCCATCCTTGTTTCGCATGAGGGCAGGGGGGTTTACGGTCGTACCAAACTTTATTCCCGTTGTCCTTCCGTTCGGACTGCTGGTCTTTCCCTTGTCCCCCCCCCCCAAACCTGCTCCAAGTTTTTGCTTCCCCCCTTGAGGCGATTCCGGTGTCCGCTCCCCAATCCAGGGGCGGCCACTTCCACATCCCCGTCGGTTGTCCCCGTTTTTCCTCGAGGTTTCGGTGAATTTTGAGGTTTGTTCCTGGGTGCCGCCCTTGCGACACTTCCTTCCCCCGTCTCCCAGATGCCTTTCCACGATGATTCGGGTTTCCACTTTTTTCCCCCCCCAGTCGGCCGGCGGGTTGGGGGCGCACGTTCCGTTTTTTTTTACTGACCTTTCCTTGGGGGCCGGGTCCCCCTTACCTTTTACGTCGACTCCTTGACAGTGAATGCTTTCCCCTCACTGGACACTTGTTTGAGTTTCTCAAATTTGGCGCCCTCCGCCCCACGGCCCTTTTGGGGTGGTGAACCCCCGTACACGTTCGGGGCTTTCCTGTGTGATTTAGGGACGACCCATTTTTTCTCGTACAAGGGTTGGTGGACCAACAACTGGGCCTTCCCGGGGCTCAAATCGAAGCTTGTTACGCAACAATTCCCCGACTGGTCCCCCCCCCCAATCTTTATGTTTTCCTTTGTTTTTCTTGTTTACCGGGGGGGGCTCCCGGGGGGCCGGAACCCAACTGCTGGCCCATTGTTGCAATTTATTTTTTTCTTCTGGTGTGGTGTGTTTTTGTTGAGGATTTTTTTTCCCGCATATGCCTACCCCCCATCTTGTTGGCCCTGGCCGTCGGTCCCTTTCCTCCGAGCACCACGCATGATCGCCTGCGTCTGGCCCCCTGAGCCGGTCCATTTCGGTTTTTCCGTTTTTTTGAGCCGACCCACCACCCACGATTTTATGTGTGGCTTGTCGGGGCCCGGGTTGGAGTTTCCTGTGAGCCTCTTGAACCCGAGACCCCCCACCACTGACCCTCATTCGGCGCCCCCTCCCTCTCTGAGCGCTCTCAAATGTTGTCCCCCGCGCTTGACCGAACGTCCGCTCTAGACGTACGCGCAAGCTGGGTCCCGGGGCCACCCCCCAGCCACTCCTTTATTTCTTTCGTCTCTTTTTGACAGTGGTTTTCAATTGGTTGTAACCCTGTGAAATTCGGCCACCGACTGTGGCTTTTTTTTTTTTTTGATTGCGTCATCAGACGTCCCCTAGTCGTTCTTTTTTGATGATGACATGACGACACCCCCTGTCGGGTAAGCTAGTTCATAGTACAACTGCTCTTTTTTTTTCCTGTAGACCCGTTTCCATACCCCTTCCACCCCCAGATTTGGAGACAGTGCTTCCTGGGTGCCTTCCCGGCGTTGTCCCACCGGGGTCTTGTGGAGCTCCCCCCCTCTTTGAACATTATTTTTTTTTCTCGTGAGGGAAGATTCCGCATTCAGGTGTTTTTTTCTCCCCTTTCCTTGAAACGCACGGAGAGGACCCCCCCCTTCTTACTGGGTCTTCCCGCCTTGCCTCCTTTTTTAGTTCGGCTTTGGATTTTCCCGTGTTCTTCCCCCCACTAAATGGGAGGACCACCCTCTTTTTTCCCTGAGCGCTGGACACACAATTTCCGTGGGCCGCCGTTCTTTGTTGTTTGCGTCGAACCCCCAAACACCCTGGTGGCCCTGGTACGGGCACTGTTTTCACGGCTCCACTACCGCTCTTTTTTTTGACCTTTTTCTTGTTCGTTTGCCGTTTTCCCTTTCTTCCCAGTAGTGCTCGACTTGATTCACCTTTTTCTTTTGGGCCGACCACCCTCGCCTTTTGGCCCTTCCGTTTTCTCCCCCCTTCCGGAAGGGCCCCGTTTAAACTTTTCACTTTTTGTAACGAGTAATTTTTCCTTTCCCGATGTTTTCTCTCCCGTGTGTCTCCCGTCTTTAATAGGGAAACACTTCCGTTTTATACCGTTCTTTATCTCCCCCCCTTTGAGACAAAGACCCTTTTTCATCCTCTGGGTTCCCCCCGGCTTTCGCGATTTGGGGAAACGACCCACTTTTCCTTGACTGTGACGGCTCAACATCCCCCCCCCTGCTTTTTTCCCTTTTTCTTCCTATTTTTGATATCGACGAGGTCGACAAGTGACCTCACCAACCCCGGCTTTGGTTTGAGTCTCTCATGGAAACACTTTGCCCCGCTTTTTTGAATTCTCCGGTTTTTTTTTTCACCGGAACGACCTTTCTTGCCCGGTTGTTG
>Ga0179593_1591119_pt1 | contig 12152 bp, 12 predicted proteins | sample CZODoug2_1_08_16_FD_185931 | JGI IMG/M metagenome (GOLD analysis project Ga0179593, IMG submission 185931) | Vadose zone soil fungal communities from Angelo Coast Range Reserve, California, USA - CZODoug2_1_08_16fungal (PacBio error correction) | ecosystem: Environmental > Terrestrial > Soil >... | reverse complement strand
TCGTTAATTGAACTGACCCGCTTTACGACACTAGCGAACCTTTTTTCATCTTACTTCCTTTTTCTTGTAAGGTTTTTTCCACGAAACATTTCCCGGCGCGTTCATCCTATTCTTATTCCTCGGGTCCTTTCGCACCACGCCATTGTGGAGCCCCCAACTACGAGTGCGTTCCCCCCCTCGACCCCATCCCATATCCTTCCCCAAACCGCTCTGTCGCTTCTTTGTCCCCTACTCCCCCTTGATCAAAAGTGTTTTCTCTCGTGTGCAGTGTTCCGAGGCAGCCTTTTTGGGGACTGCTCCCCCCTCCTATGTTGCGCGATTCCTTTCCAACCGCCCCCTCATGCAGTTTCTTCCCCGCCTTCCTCACTGGTCTTCCTTTAAAACGCCACCCCCATTTTGTTTCTTGGACCCCCTCAATCCTCCCTGATTTTTTTCCCGCTCACGGGGCATCGTTTCTTGAATCTTCTCCCCTGTGGTCCCTTCTCACTTTGGAAGAAGTTTCAGGCAAGTGTGTAGTTGACCCTAAAGGGGGGGGAACGTGTCAGGCTGTCAAGAGGCTCTAATGTTGCTCGCTCTCTAACCCTTTGGCCTTCACCTTCGCTCGAGCTTTATTCTAAAACCTTATTCTACCCTTGTGCCATCTTCGCTTTCAAGCCCCTTCTTCTTTCTTGACCTCCTACAGTGGCCGCACCCCCGGTTGGGCTTCCGATGCTCTGTCCTCTGGCCTTACTTGGAGGTCCGTCTCCTGCCCCCCCTCGTCGCTTCTCCTCTCCCAGGACTCATCTCCGCTTCTTTCCTGTTTCGACTGCTCCCTAGGTATATGTTTTCCCCCGCGTAATTGTCTTCCTAAGGCCCTTGCCTCTTCCCACTAAACAGCTTCCCCCTTCATCTTGGTTAGCTTTTCTTAGTGTTCCAGTTTTCCTTTTCCATACCTTTAGCTGTTAGCAGCTGTTACCCTCTCTATAGTTCTGCCTTTGAAGGAATTTGATGATGGCACTTCCGCCCCTAAGAATCCGGCTTCGTCCCCCCCTTTCCCTTAACTTAGAAATAAGACCTTTTCTTAACAGTGACACCCTTAAAGTCCCTCCTCGTCTTCTCACCCTAGAGGGGGAGCAATTTTCTCGGGTTCCCCCCTTCGCCCCGAATTCCTCTTTTTACCCGGTGTCCCCCTGGAATTCCTTACAGATCCTCATTCTCTTTAGGGCCTCTCCGAAAAGAGGGCCATTCACTCCTGTATGAATTCGATCCTTCCCTCTTCCAAGGTCCCCCTGTAGTGGCCTCCCCCCTAATTCGTTCTTTTGATGATTCTTCCGCCCTAATCACTTTCTGAGGGTTCCCTTGAGAGTTGTTTTTCGAGAAAACTTTCACGGATCCCTTCACCTTCTCTCCCTATTTGGAAATTTTTTCTTTGCGCTTGCTCCCGGGAGTTGCTCTAACTGATGGCTTACCTGGCCATCCTTGTTTCTCCTTGACCAAGTACGTAAGTTCCTCAATACCCTCCCCACCAACTTAATTACGTGTTTGAATTTCTAATTACTCTGTTTCCTTTCAACTCGTATTTTTTCCCCTCGACTCAAACACTTCAAGACTCGTTTTCTTTTCTTCGAAATAATCCTAGAGCGTTTAACCAGAGGTGTTTCCCCGCTCCCCCTGTTTCTCCCGGGAATTTCTCTTCGACCCAAAGTGCTTCCTCTTTCTCAATCTTATTTCCTTTTGTTGTTGTTTTGATTCTGAGATTATTTCCTCGCGCATTTGTTCGTCCCTTTCCCCTCGAGACATTTCTCCCCCTGACACTGTTTTTTCACACGCGGGTATTTTAACTTTCTGCTGTTCCGGATTTCCTCAACGCCCCTTTGAAGTTTTTTTTTCCAGTTACAAAATCCCTCTCACTTTCATCTCTATTGGGTTCTCGCACCCTATTCAAAAGCCCCCTTAGAGGACCTGACCGTTTAGTCCACAGGTTAGAGACGGGTCTGGCCTTTTCCTGTTCCTGGAATTCCACCAGGATGGCCACTCATCCCATTGAAATCTTCTTCTAGCCCCCCAGATGTCGAATTTCCCACACTCTCTGGCGCTATCAGGGAGGGAGATCCATTTTGGTGAGAGATGCACCCCCAAAGAGAAATGCCAACGAGAAGAACCTCGAAAACGTGACAACTCTCTTTAGCCGGTTCGCCCATGCCTCTCAGTCCAATAGCACTCTTTATCCTCGGGAGATTCCCCGATCGAGAGCCCCGTGATCTTGGCCCCACCCCTCGCCTTCTCTTAACTCCACTTAGCGAGTAATTTCAATCCCCTTTCTCCTCCATCCGACTTGCCCCCTCAGATGTCGAAAGGCAGCTCACTCATTCCCCAAAAACCTGCAATCTCAATCTACTCTCCTTCCCTCTTTCTCCCCAGGGACTACTAGAAGTCTTGACTTTCTTCCCCTCCTCTTTGACACTAACACGCCTCTCGATCTAACCTACACATCTCACCCCCCGTGCACCAATTCTCCTCTCAAGCCCCACATGTCTTATCATGAACCCCCCCCGAAACATCCGTGTTCACCTTTTACTCCCCCCCCCTTTCTCAACGTGTATGGCTCACGTCTTCGACCTCTCCGATGGACTTTGAATGCTGTCCCGATTGAATCTTTTTAGGCCGTGAATTTCTTTACACATAAAAGGTCCTCTCCGGGCGTGAATAATACCTTCTGACTGTGTTCTTCCCTTCCTTACTCATCTTTTTCTTTCTAACAACTCGTTTGTCCCCCCCAACCTTACGCTATACCTACATAAGCTTTTCTTTTAGAGTTCCGTGGACCGATAGGAATCCCCTACATGAACTCACAATCCCTCTTTCGCATTCGTTTATTTTAGCTCTTCCCCCCCTTGCCTGAGGATTTCCCGAGTATGACAGACGACCGCCTGTTCTCGATCCACTCTCCTTCGTACAAGGACGCCTCTCCCTTTTCTGTTCCACACCAACCTGCGTGCCCCAGTGCCCCTCGGAAAATTCGATAGCTCCCTTGTGAGTGTCTTTCTTGTGAGACCCTGATCTCTCCTCCTCCCCTCCCCTTACGAATAAATGTGACTTATTTTGACGTCCCCTAAGCCCTCCCTAATACTTTTATGCCAGGAAGCTCCCCCGAGCCCCCTTACTGAACCTTCCCCCCCCCCCACGCCTCCCCGCGCAGCCCCGCTATCCAAAAATTCGGAAGATGAGTCCATCGATAGTGAAACCGGACCCTTAGTGGCATACCTTCTCTAATGATTAGTTGATGCTGGAGAGAGCCTATTGATGGATTCCCCCCAACAAAACCTGGTTTTGATGTTTGGTACACCCTTTTTTTGGAATGGCAAAGGCCGGTTTAAGGGATTCATTCCTTCAGGCGTCTATTCCCCGGTAATCTCTTCGATGCCCCAGATGCCTCTGAGTGCCTTTCCAAAGGCTTCTCACTTGACTCCATCCATTTCGAACATTCTCTATAAAATAGCGATGTTTTCTAGGAACGATTTCCTTCGCGTTTTCTTTTCACTGTCGTGTGTCTGGTCATTTGAATATCGTAGGGCCCCCCGTTGTTTTTCTCAACCCCCCACCGTCTTTTATTAATAGTCTGACTGCTTCGTTTAGGTGCGTAGCTTACCGTCTACTTTTACGCCCGGTGAGCTCATCTGTGTTCGTTAGCGCGTCCCTTTTCATTTCCTCCTTTTAAGAATACGTTGTTGTATCCGAAGGGACTTTACGCGATTGCTTTTTTCCAAAGATCCTGGATCTAATACCTTATTAGAATGTCCCGCCCCCCCCTCCCTTCTGGCCTTTCCCTTTCCCTGAGTGTATTTAACTGGTCTAGGATCCCTCACATTGTTTATAGATCCCAACTCTGTACCTATTGGTCCGGACCTAGACACCCAATCCATCTACAACCTCATTTCGCGGAGTTCCTTGGCCCCCCTTTCCTAATTGACTAGCAAAATTTTAGTGTTAGTTTGTCCCCTCAGGGCAGCCAATTAAAACCTCCCCTAGCTGAAAGTTTCTTAGGAATTCCACCGCCGCGCCTTTCTTACCAGATTGGTCCTTGGCATCAACGCCCTTTTGTTTTTTGAACCCCCCCCCAATGCGATCCCGAACAGGCACTTTTGGAGGATATACCCATTTGTTTTCTTCGTAACCCGCCGACTTCCCTGAAGGCAAAGGTCCCGCCTCGCTATTTGCTTCCCATTTAGAGGCGCGAAGTGAAAGTTTTTCTTTACACTAGCACTTCTTCAAGCATTAGCGGTTTTTGTCTATTTTCGGACTAAAACGTGGGGAGATTACCTATTGAAATTTACAAAGTTCACTCAAGGTTTTCCCTGACCCTGGTATCTGAGGCCTTTAGATGCGGTCTGACGTCTCGAAAATCTAGGTTTCTTTGTCAGGTAATAACGGAATCGAACCGTCTTCTGAAACTTTTCCAATCCTTTCCCGGTTTGAATCCATGCGCTTCCAGGCGCTAATCGGGGCCTTTTACAAGCAGCTGAAGTCGCTCCACTTCCCCCATATCCCCCCCTCAGACATGGTCTGCCTATTACCAAGATAAAGGCTCCAGAGCGCCTACTCGAAATGCTTTCTGCTAGAGTCACCTAGTGTTGTTTCACATCCAAGGGGCTCCCCACATTCCTCTTCTTGAGCAGCCTCGCCTCTCCCCACAGATTATTCCTCCTTGAAGCTTTTGAGGCTGCCAGCTGACATTTACCCGGCTTACAGGTTTAAGTCATCTAATTCCCGTGACCCTTTTTTCGCAATTGCCCATCCCAGGGGACCCCCGTTTCGATTTCCCACTTCTCTCCGTTCACCCAAATCCATTTCTTGTCGCCTCAGGTATAGGTTTCCCTCTTTAACATTCATTTCCCCAGAATGTTCAACCCTTTTCGGACTCTCCTTTCGAACCCAGCTTAAGCCTCCCTGTCTTTAGCCCTTCACAACTTGTAACTTCCCGAGTATGTAAGGTTCTTTTAGAAAACCGAAACTCGTCAGGTGTGAGGACTTCTCAAGCGTCTCATAGACTCCCTTCTGTATTTTCATGCGGATCTAGGACGCACCCCCCCCAGGTCTCCTTGCTTTAATTTTTTCTATTTTTTTTTCCATCCCTTTTCCTTTGAAGTATTACGTATTCTCCCATATTTGAAGTGGGTTCCGTGACAGAGATAAACATCCCCCCCTGGACTCCCCATCTTTGCATCCTTTTACTGTCAAGTAGGCGCGAAAGCCCCCCTTTTTTTTCGCCCAACTTCCCTGTTTTGAACTGGACTCTTGTCACCCCCCCCCCCTGGTCTGCCCCTAACTGGAACCACCTGACAGCTTCCTCCCTTTCGTCACTACTACATGCAGTCTGAGCGTGTTCCCCTCCCAGCTTTGTTCCCCCCTCTTTTAAAGGGTACACGACCCCCTTTTTTGGAAGCCTCGGACTCCCCTGACCCGGAACAAAGGCGTTTCTCAAGCGCTCTCTTCCTAAATTTACGTTGTTTTTTTGATTTTCTTCATTTGTTTCGGTCTCCTCCCTTCCCCTCTTCCTGACATTGGAGTTGGAAAGTGTCTTCCGAGGCTTTTACACGCCTCTCTATAGCTTATTATTATTTGACAGCTTCCCGTGAGCAGTGTCGTCCAAATTTTCCCCCCCTCACATTTTGGTCGCGACACTCCAACGCACCACTTTCGGACATCTAAAACGTTTTTCGTCCCAAAAAGTTTTATCCCCTGGCTTGCATTTCCTTCTTATTTTTCATTTAAAGGATTCTCCCCCACGGCTTTTTCCGTGAATCAAAACATCACATCAGATGTGTCTTTCTAGCCAATCCCGAGTCCTCCCTCCTTTCCCAAAATTTCAATCTGGCGAGATTTTTCCCCACTCCCCTTTATCACCTTTCTCCTCCTTCCCCTAAACGTCTTCCTTGGGTGCGTCCTAGCCCACCCCCCCCAAATGTATTCCAGCCAGGCCCAACCGTGAAGACTTGGACGAACACTTCTCCCCTTATCACAACCTTCATCGAGTAATCTTTTTCCGTGCTAGGCGCCCTCCTATCCGCATGTGCCTTTACCGCTGTTTAGCCCCCCTTCTGCCCTCCTCGAACAACGTTTAACTTCTTCCCCTCTGCCCTTTTTGCGAATAGGACCCTCTCCCAGCTTCCTAAATATATGTTACTCCACTTCGTCCACGCGAATTGTCACGGTCTATGGCACTTCCCGCCAAATTTCTTCACTTGAAAGAGGCGCGTGCCTGTAAGCCCCCCTTCTTTTTTACATCAAAGCCTCAATCTTCTTCAACGTAGGCCCCCAGATATGCTTCTATTCAGACCCTCTCCTAAATCTACTGGTCTTCCCCAGTCGTTATTTTCACCATTCCCCCACTGTCCCTTCGACGTTCCCTACAAGATTCCTTTAGATCTGTCCCTCGTTTTGTCCCCTCAGGGGCCCCCCCCTCTTAGGAATTTCCTCCCTTACCCCCCCGGCTACCCCAGATACCGATTGCTCCTTCTAACAACCCACATTCTCTCTGTAGAGAGGGTTTCAGGCTCTGAAAATCGAGTATGACAGCTTTTTCTTCCTCTTGTACAACTCCTCTGCTTCCAAAGGCCGACTAACTTCATTAAAAAAGTCTTCCCATTTTCAGCGGATCAATTAGATTCCTTTTACCTGTTTGGTGTGCTTTCTGTAGTGGGTGATTCTCCTTCAACGACGATTCCATAAGTAACTCCCTGGCTTGATCCTTCTTTTTTACCTAGCCCCCTTGTACTTATTTGGCGACGGCTCGCCCCTCCCCCCCAGGCACTCCCCACCCAAAAATTCTTTGCGCCTCGATCGTTTGAACGCACACCCACAACCTGTGATATAATCCTCTGAAGGTTTTTTTCTTTTTTTCCCTATTGATTTGTCACCCAAAAAGACCACACATTCGTTTTTTTCGTTTCCCGGACCCCAATCTGTTGGAAGATCCATGGCTCTTTTTCCAATGCATGACTAAGTCCTTCTTCAAATTGTCCTTTTTCGTAGGAGGTTTGGAGGCTCCAACGGCTTATCCTCTTTCCAGACAACCCCCCTCACAACTTTGTCTGAGATTTCACCTTTTTTTTGCCCAACTACGCGACCTTCACCTCTGTTGTATTGAAATGAGGGGATTGGTCGAGGTCCCTCCTCCCACTAGTGTGTCTTTGCCATGTTCGTTGCGAAAAATCCCCGACCGCTCTTGATGAATCCCTCAGGAAAGCGCCTTCTCTTTCCTTTTTTCGTCGAGCTTACTTCCGAATGCCCGGTAGTTCCCAGTTACTTTAGTTCGCAAGCGTCCTTAATTCCTCGAATCCCCCCCCCCTTTCCATACCTACTCCGGTTCTATTCGAGGAATTTTTCCTCTTCCGGACGACTCACTGAGTCATCGACCGGGCCTTTCTCCTTCTTCGACGACTCCAACCCTTTGCCCCCCTTTTTGTCTCTTCAGACTTTTCCCCCAACTTTGCTTTGGCCACGACCTGTTTCTTTCCAACGCGTTCACGCTTTGTAATGCATCGAACCTGTTAAAGACCCCCTCTCAAGGTCAGCGTCTGGACCATAGCATCACCCTTGTTCGATTGCTGGAGGCATTTTTTTCGGTTTTATGATCCCCCCCCCCTTTATGGGGACATGCGCGCCCCCTTCCTTCACAGACTTTTTCCCCGCTTTTTTTCAAAAAAATCTTTGAAACGAAATCCCCCCTTGTTCTTTTTTCCCCTTTACGAGAGCCCTCTCTCACAGGCACTCGGGCTTTCCACGCATTTTAAACCGATCCCCCTAAGGGCCTCTTCCAGCTGGCACTCCTGTTTGAAGTGCCGGTTCTTTGAGCTTTTTTCTCAAGAATCGGCCGGAGCACTTCGCCTCGAACATTATTCTTCTTTTTCTGAATTTCAAGTCCTTCCCGAATGGTTCGACGAATTCCCCCCCCCCTGGCCTCACCTCCCTGTTCGAAAGGTTGGGCCTGACTTTCTACGCTGGAGCGGTTTTTTAAGGGCGGCAGTTTTCCTCGAGAAACCTTTTTCTTCTGTATCTCCTCGTTCGCCTAGAACGTTTCGGCTAAATATTCCTTCCCCCTATTGTTGTTAAAGAGTTCCTTGCAGATTTCCCCTCCCCCGTCCCCCCTCTGAAAAGCTAAGGACAGATTTTTTTTCCTGGATTTTTAGCTTCTTCTCCTTTTGCCGTTTCACGACTTGGGAGACAAGGAATCTTTCCTCTTTCTTACCCCCTTTTTCCATAAAGTTAGGCCATTGAAGAAGATTGAGTTGTCTCTCCCTCCTTGATACAGGCCCTCATCTTTCAATAAACCTACAATGTTACTAAATTGTCCCTTGAAAAATGTTTTCTGCCCATTCGCCCCCCGACAGTTCTCTATTCCCTCCCCGGTTGTCCTAGTAGCCAAATGCGCCAATTTCCGAAGTAAACCGGTTGTTCTTTGCTTCTACCCTTCCGCACTGTGTTTTGAGGAGCCGCCCCTTCCCAGTCCATCCTGTCTTCCTTTTCCCTGCTGAGAAAGGCGTCATTTCCCAGGGCTTTGAATAGAATTTCGTGCTATTGGATTTGGTAGGTACCCCCACACCCCAGTATCCGTTTCTTGTTGTAGAGATTTTTCCCTCATTTTCCTTTCTTCTTCTCGCGCACAAGTGTGGGCTCTCTGCTTCCACGTGATTTATCAACATCTGGCCTTGATCCCTGATTTTTTCCTTCCTTGTCCTTCAAGTCAGTCATTTTCGTGAATTCCCCCCAGCCAAAAACTTTTTTTCCGTGGTTTTCCTGCTTTTCTCTGTCTGCGCCACTCGTACTGGAATTCTTTGAATGGCACAAACTTCCCATTCGGGATCTCTTTTTCTTTTTTTGAAAAGACAATTTTTTTCGCTGACGCCAGTGCAATCCCGCCCTGTTCGCGAAGCTAATTACGGAGACCGGACGCCCCCATTCGGACGAGCTATTTTCACGTTGTTGTTGTTTCTCTGGATTGCTGCCTTCCTGCCTTTTCCGTACGTTTTTCTATAATCCAGCTTTTTAACCATTTTTTACCCTCTTGTAAGCGTCCACCCGCTTGTCTTACGCTCTCGTTTCCGATGGATTTCGCCTCCGAGACCCTCATTCGTTCTAGTTGTTTTTTACCCTTTTCCTGACCATTCCCTTCGATGTTTCCCGAGACACAGATTCCATCCCTTTCGGAAATCGTACCCCCCCTTTCGGGTATGCCTTTCCTCATTACGACCCTGACTCAATTCTTCCATGCCCTCAAGTCCATCGATGTTCCTTGCCACTCCCGCTTCCGCATTTGTCCCACACTTTCCCCTTGCGCTCCCTTGGAAAAATCCTTCCTTTCTTTCTCTCTCCACCACCTCTCTCGAACTTTGAAACGGAGATTCCTTGATCGTCCTCGCCAATTCAATAGCAACGAATCTCTAGTCCGCGCCAGGACAGTGCCCTGTGCCTGAACCTTCCCCTAAACCTTCAACGTAAGCAGTACTGCCGTCTTGTTCCATTTTTGAGGCTCCTCCTCCTGTTTTTGTCGCCCCCTTCCCCGCCCTACGAAACAACCGTCCACTTCTGACTTCAATGGCTCCTTTTTAGCTGGGTCTTAGGACAAACCGATACCCCTGAGTGCGCTCTTTCGACTCCCCCCCTCCCTTCCTTGAATTTAAAGCCACAATGGTGTACGGTTTGTCATTTCGCCAATCTTGTAAGTTTTCCGGACGACGTCCCTGCGGAAATTCGGAACCCACCAACTCCTTCAAGAGTCGTTAGGCACTTCCCTTCACTTGGTTGTCGAGACCCCTGCTATAGTCCCCCTGGTAAAAAGGTCCGGAAACCGGCCCCCCTCCTCCAATCCCACAATGATTTCCCCTTCTTTACTTAGCGTTGCTATACGGGATCTTCGGAAGCTGCCCATGACCCACACATACCGAGTCCCTCATTCGAACCACAGTATCCAGAGCGTTCTGGGATTTTGTTTAACGACCGTCCCTTTTCTCGAGACGGTCAACTCCGCTTATTACAAATCGCCGCCGCTTCTCACCAAGTTCTCAGATCTGCCTCTCCGCGTATGGTCCCTTTCGATCTCAGCGTGTGCTTTTTTTTTTAAGCGACCCCCGACACCCTCGAACTTCCAGGCTGAGATAGCGCCCCTTCCCGGTCTTCTTGCACGGATAGATAAGCAATGCACTTCACCAAAATTTTGCCGCCCTGCCTCGCTTCCGCTAGTTTTTGCAGATGACCCCTTCGGGATATCCCCTATTTCCTGTTCGTGAGCTGGCGATCCTCCTATCTATGGAGGTTTCCCCCACCTTAAAACCTTTTCTTTTTTTTTCCCAGTTACTATGTTTGGACTTTCGGGAGAGGCTTTCCTCCCCCTGGCATTCCTATGCTTACAAATGTCGCATGGGCCCCTTTTCTTTTTTAGTTTTGCCTCCCTTGTCCCTCTCACAGCAACCTTTTCCCCCTTTGCTGGTCGATCAATAGCTCTGTGGCCAGATCTGCTTCCCCCCTTGACATTTTGTGTTGACTGAGTGTGCGAGGTCCTTGAACGCCGGTGAACGCCGTTGTGACCGAACACGTGGTGGAACTCCCCTGAGTTATACTCGTCCAAAGCGCCGGGACAATTTTCTTTTTCGTCAGCTTACTTTACGATCCCGGTAGTCTTTATTTTGACCAGTTTAGCTGTTTTTCTTCCAAGCGCTTCACTTTTCCCCCTCCTCATATCTCTCCTTTCCCGTGGTGTTTTTTTTTTTTTTTTTTTTTTTTTTTTTTTTTTTGGAGAGAGCCCTCTGGAAAGGGGACGCGCTGGCCGGACTCCTTCCAATGTTATGTTATACCCGGCACGTAGGGTAGCGCGACGCCCCGCCCCCTCTTCCCTTCGCGTTAATGAGCCAAATTTTCGTTTCTCCCCGGAACAGGGGGCCTTTCCCCCCCCACTCGTTCCGAGTTTGTTAACCCCCACCAAATAACTCATTTTATCCCTACCCACCGCGACTTCTATATGGCCCCCCCTCTGATCTGCCACTCAAAAGTGTCATTTCTCAGGGGCACGGGAGGCCCCGGGACTGCTTACACACACTCCCCTCCTTTTTCTATAACCTTCCCTAGTCCTTTCCCGCCGCGACTGTCTCTCCAACAAGATTGGCTGACGGGACACCCCTTCCCCCTTTTTGTTTCTTTTGTAACACTCCCCCAATCTTCAAGAGCAAGCTAACGTACTTCCCCCTTCTTCGGAATCCCCCCTCTGCGTTTTTCCCCTAAGAGGACTCCTCGGAGAGGTCCCCCCCCCCTCACTGTTGTTTGACTTCCTGTTAGAGGCGGCGCCTTTCTAGTAACGCCTTATTTTTTATATAAAGCCTATTTCGGAAGAGGTCTCCTAGATCTTTTACCCCTAAAAGGCTTTTCGCTAATGCTTAACCTCTCGTTTTTCCTGTGGGACCTGATGTAGAGGTGCCTTGGATTTTCGATTAGAGCCCTCTCCTTTTTCTGTAATCCTCTTCCTCCCAGGCCTCCCCTTTTTTCCCTTTCAAATACATGTTTCGAATCTTTCAGCGGTACTCCCGTTGTACACGTCGGTAATTTGTTTCGCAGATTCCTGTTCTTGCCGAGGACCTAAGGAAAGATTCCCTTCCATCCTTTTTTCTGCTTTTCCCCTTTCCTTTTTCCAATCAGAAGTTTTGACATCGAAGATTTTCTTTTTCTCGTAAACCCCAAGAGCCGCAATATAGTTATGCTACCCCTCTCTTGCTGTCTCCCCCTTTGACTCCGACCCATAAGGCTACCTTTCTTCCTCAGCTTTCCTTACAGACCCTTTTTAGCACTTGTGCCATAACCGTGCTTTCCTTCTGTACCTTTCCCGTGCTTCCCTCTATTGTAGAACCTCCTTTTTCTCCCTGTTGTCCTACCTTCGCCAATGAGTACCCTACGTTAAACCTCCCCTTCGACCCTCCTTTTCCTTCCGACATCTTGAAAGGGAATAGAACTGGACCCCCTAGAGTCTCCCTTTGAAGTTTGTCTCAATGAGTCATTGTCGTCCCCCCCCTTTTCTTAACGGTTTCAGAAATAGAAGCCGTTGCTATTTTTCCTTATGTAGGTTCATTAAATTTATCCTGTCGGAGCCGTTTTGGGGCTTTTTTTCCAAGAATTCCTGGGGAATGCAC
>Ga0179593_1485810_pt1 | contig 12152 bp, 8 predicted proteins | sample CZODoug2_1_08_16_FD_185931 | JGI IMG/M metagenome (GOLD analysis project Ga0179593, IMG submission 185931) | Vadose zone soil fungal communities from Angelo Coast Range Reserve, California, USA - CZODoug2_1_08_16fungal (PacBio error correction) | ecosystem: Environmental > Terrestrial > Soil >... | reverse complement strand
CTTGTCTCTTGTCACCTCAGGTGCCCCTGCAGACGACCAACTTTTTTGTACCTGATTCACAAATCAAGAGTAGTCTCTCCTATCCTGCCTCTCCCTCTGGTAGATTTTTTCTAGGTACGCGTCCCCCACCCCCTTCTTGTCCTCTACTCTGATTGTTAGCGTTGGCTCTCTGCGCGCAACTCTCCATCAGCCACCTTTTTTTTCTGCTCCCACTCCATCTTCCCTGACCGCAGTCAGAAGTCAGAAGCAAGTAAGTTCCCCACCTTTGGGCGTTTCCAGACGATTTCCTCCACTCTCCTCCGATTTTCCCCCCTTTTCCTGTTGCTGCTCCTGAGGCCCTCTTGAGGTGCACCTACCTTTATTTGCTTCTTTTGATGGGTTTTCATTGAAGATGTTTTCCGACTCCTGTTCTTTCGCCCCCCCTTCCCTTTTTCTTGAAGATCCACACCCACGGTAACCATGCCGGAGCACCGCTCGTCTGGTTGCACCTACTTTCAGCCTTTCCCCCGAAACTTCAAACTCCCCTCCCTCTCTTGGACGATCGCAACGTGGTCCGTGTCCACTCCCTTATCCCGGTCTTTTGGACGTATCGAGCTAAGCTTCTACCTTTTCTCTTCCGTCCATGGGAAAGTTCTTATTTTATCCCCCACATCCTCTACCCCACCCCTTCATTCTGCTAATCACTGATAAGTCGTATTGAACTCCCTTGCCCGAAAGGAGTGGCTGCTGAGGAAGAAGATCACCCCTCGAGTAAGCGTTTTTACTTTCTTGACTTAGTGAAGTATCTCCCTTTCCGTCCTTACCACCACCCTACGGTTCTAGGAACCTCGCTCTTTACGTCAGCGCTGGCAACCATTGCGCAACTGGTTATAGGTCTTTTTTTTCGTATTTTATTCTTTAACTTCCCCTTCTCTTCGATCCAAGGCCCTTATTCATGCGCGCGTCTCCTCCGCGGCACCCGGTTACAACGAGATAGACTTTCCCCCTCCCGTTCTTCCGCCCCAGTCCAGAAGTGGTTCGTCGCCTCTCTTCCTCTCCAAAAACTTCATTTTTCCCTTGATCTATCCTTCGTCAACTTCAATTCCTCCATGCCCCCCCATTCCCCCTCTCTCCACCCTTGTTCTGTGATCTTAGATCTATCTTCTTCCCCGATCTGACCTGTTTCCAGCGTGACCTTACGGGCTTATTCTTTTTTCCACGGCCTCCTCTTCGAATCCTTCTTCCGACTTTATTGATCTATACTTTCCGTGCGCGCCCCCACACCCCCCACCCCCCCCCCCCCCCCCCCCCCCCCCCCCCGGTATTTACCTCTGATCATCCCCAGGCTCCCTGAATTAGCCCCTGGTTTTTTTAGATGGAGTCACAAAATCCTCCCCCCCCTTTTTTCCAGACTTCTTGGAGTATAACGTCCTTTCTGACGATTTCTTGACGAGACGCTTTTCCAACTTGATGTAATCCTATCTTATTCTCTCAGGTAGGTAGGTGTCCCCCGGTTAAGTGTGACTTGCTCTCCGCACGTAAACGCCACTTTTTCATTAAGAATGTTGGCCGGGTTTTTCTTTTCCTTTTCTCCTGTCTTTTTTTTCCCTCCTATCTGCATTCATTCCCACTTCCATCCGAGCTCACTTTCTCCTCTTACCTCGTAAATAATTTATTTTACTCTGTTTGAATTATTTTTCGACCCAGCCCGCTTACCAAGCTTACTTAGCCCATACCGTCGGGCTTTCCCCCCCCCTCCCCTCCACCTTGGGGTTTTATCCATGCCTGAAGCTAATTTGTCATACTTTGCCCTTTCGCTTCTTTCTTCTCCCCCTCTTGCTAGCCACGCGATCAAGCTATTTTTCCCCCCTTCTCGATCCGGCTCGCCCGATATGACTGGCGAGGCGCCGCCCCGCTTCTTTTCTTCCGATGCGTTGGCCTTCTTTTTCCCGTCGTTTATCCGCTTAGACAACACGTCGCCTCCCCCTCTCCCGCGATCTTTTCCGATCTCTCACAGTCAAATGGCCTACACGGCTGGAGCCGTTCTTCTCATTTCAGTAGCCTTTTAAGCTTGTCGAGTTCCCTCTTCTTTCAATGTCTTCTCTGGACATTTTTCGCGTTGATGGTTTTTTCTTACCTTCCCCGTCGGTTGATCCGTCTAGCCTGGCCCCTTACCACTTTCCGCGGACTTTTCACTTTTCCCCTTCATAACGTCTCCCTTCTGCCTTTGCCGTTTAGTTGCACTAAATTCTGATTGTTCTTGTTCCGAGCTTCGCCATCTCTTGCCCCCTATGGCGGCCCTTAAACACCGTTTACTGCTTTGCCTTTCTCCTTCTTCTTTCCTCCAAAGTTTAATGGAGAATTACGACCGTTTCCCAATCAGGTTTAGGCCCTTTTTCCCCTCTCCAGATTTTTTCTCCCCATATGGAATCGTTCTTTTGTCCTGTTTGGAAAGCTCCTTTTCTGATTAACGAATTACCCACGTCCTCAAGTTTTCCCTTGACTCCTTCTTGGTATTTTCTCTCTCAAGATTTCTGAACTTTTTCGTTTCACCCCCATTTCCGACTACTCGGTTGTTTCCAGATTGTGTGCATATATTTTCCGTTTCTCATTAATCCCCCATGAAAGGGATCCAGTGATCTTCTCCACTGATCTTCTCTCCCCCGCTGAAGGGAAGCATACCTCATTGGACAATAGCGATTTTAGGGGAAAGATGTCGGTCAGATTTTATATCTCATCCTTTATTAAAATATGCATTCCTAAGTATCCTCTTCCCCCCCCAGACCTCTCCCTGCGCGACCCTCTAGCAGGACCTTTGGTTCCACCTATTGATGACTTCGCCATCTTCCTGGCCCTTTTCTTCTGCCGGTGAGCAGACTTTTTTGCCTGTGCTACATTCCACCCCCTCCGTTTTGTTGTATTATAACTTTCCTGGCACGAAGCCGCTTTTCTTCCCTTCTTCGCCCTTTTCTCTTGTTTCTTAAAAAACAATATTTGTCCCTAGATCTCGATGTCGCCCCAAACGAAGGGTTTTCCCCATTTTTCTTTAACCTGATACTTTCTCATCTTTTCGGTCTATCGTCTTTTTGGAGAGTTGCCTTTTTTTCTTCCTTGAGAAAGCTCTTCTAAGCCGCTCCGCCCTGGAAGGTGAGCCCTTGCCCGTTTTCTCAGGAGCCCACTATCTCGTGGAAGGTGAAATTTGTGCTTTCTTTGCTGAATTTTTAAGCCCCTTCTTGCCTTCCTTTAGTGAGATCTGGGCATCCTTCCTTTTTGTAATGTATTTCCCCAACAATTTACTATTCTCTCCCCCCTCCTCATTAATTTTTTGTCTCTCTCTGACCGTGTGATTTATGCAACAAGGCCACGCATTCAAATTATCCCTCTTCCTTTGCCGATCCCTCTCCTTCCTGGATGAGATCCCGCAATAAGAAAGACAAATTAAACTCCCCATCCTTTGTGCTTCCCCCCTCCAATGAATCACTTCCCCCTTTTCCTTGAGCCTTTTTCCACAATGCCAGCTCAAACGACGAGATCCTCCCCGATGATCCCTTCTACGTGGATCCTCCTCCACCACACCCACACTGTATACAACCAACTTTTTTTTTCTAAGATGTCTGGATTTCTCAACCCCCGTGTTTTTTACCCCCAATGCCCATTTTTTCCTAGCCGGAGACCCGAAGTCAAGTCTACTGCCCTACTTATCGAAACTCCGGTTTAATTTACCTTCAAGGACAAACTCGCGACTGTCAGGTCATACATTATCTTAGTACTCAGTAGTTTTTTTCGTCTTCCTTTCAGTCCCTCCCCCTTTCCTTCATTAACAGTAGCGGTTTAGTCTAGATTTATTCTTAGGTGTTTCCTTTGCCCCAAGTTGCTTTTTCCTTGTATCCTCTTCGCTACTTTCCTTCCCAAGCTTTTTTCCATGACGTAAGACTGCTCTCTGTTCCCCTGAGGTCTTTTGTGAAAGGACTTCTTTATTGGTTTAAATCCAAAGTGTTTTTTCCTGGATACTGATGCTTCTTCCAGCTCCCATTTCCCCTTCCCTCGTTCTTTTCGGCAAATCCACGGATGTGAGTGAGACAAGGGTTGCCTAAACGGCCGCGCCATCATGTCTCTTAGTTCTCTCAGTCAAACTCTTTCAATGAAGACCCCCTCCTTTCAATTCCTTTCAGCTTGTGCCAGCGACTATTCACGACCCAACTAGCTCCCCTTTTCCTTGGTATAACCCATACGCTCTCACATAAACGCGGTTCCCCAACCTTGGGTTCCTCCTTTGTCTCCCTTTAGGTTTGTTTCCATCAGACAGACGTCCAGGTTCATACCCCGGGTTGCGCCCTTCCAAGAAGAAATTTCAGAGCTGTACCGAGATTACCCCCCTCCCTCGCCTCCTTCTTAGGCTCAAACCCAGTTGTGTTTGAAACGCTAGGCGAGTCTGCTTTCCGTCCTAACATATTCCCCCCCCCCCCCCCCCCGGTTTTTTTACCCCCCACGTTTCCCTCCGATCTCGATCCTCAAGGTAGGGAGCATAAAACCCCCGAAATTCTCTTTTTTTTTTTCTCTCTCCCAGTTATGTCGAGTTGGCAGCTTACCCCCGACACGACGACTGATCACAGCGTAAGTTTCCCTGTCCCCTTGCCATCGACGTCCGGAAACTGCGACTACGCTTTTTCTTTTAGCTTTTAGGCTGGTCCTACCCCCGGGACGACAGCTCTTTCTCGCGATGTCTGTAGAAGGCATCTTTCTTCCCTCTTTTTCTCGCCTTTCTTCTTCTTTATCTTTGCGACAGACCTCAGACTCTCCCTTCGTGTTTCCTTGGCGTTTGCGCCCCTTCAAATCGACAGCCTACAAGGGGGCGCCCCCCTTCTTCGATCCCTCTCCACAGGCAACGAATCCAATTTGGTCTTCACTAAATGCTTTACATACTCTGACTTCTTTTCCCTTTCGTCTGTTTTCAAGCTCGATTTTAAGGCAGTGACACTCCACAGATCCGGCTTCTTCGGAAGGCCCCATGTGATTTTCTGTGGTTTCACTTGTTTCTTACCCCCCCCTCGGAGAGGATGCACCGTCTCCCGAACAACGTCCCCCCCCGGTCTTTTACGCTCCGGGTTTTCTTGATCTAGAGCCCGCCCCCCTGTTCAACAGGTCTCAACCCTTATCTCCTCTAAGTTTCTCTTCGAGGACTCTTAACCCTCCTCATACGTTCAGTATGTTTTTTACGACCCCCTCTCCTACCAGCTAGAGTCCAGCTACAATCCCTTGGTCGCACAAGGAGTTCTTTTCGCCATAGCATACCCTACCAACAGAGGCAGATGTGCATTTTATTGCTCCCTCGCGATTATGTCTCCCTCTTCTTGTGAAGCCTGCACTCTTTAGCCCTCTCCCAGGTATGCTCCGGGATTTTAATGAGCGGCCATCTAAGTTATATTCCCTTCAACCCTTTTCCTTCTAAAGTCCTCCAGCCCCCTTTCTCCACTGGGTTCTAGGCACTTGCGACCTAAAATCTAGGCCCTTTTAACACAACTTTTTTTCTTCATGCGTTTATCCTTTCTTACATTGCCACCCCCGCGCTCCATTCTTTTTCCTCTCATCTTGGTTTTCTCCTGATATCGTTCCCTTTTGGCGCTTCTTGCGCCTTCCAAAAGGGAAGCCCGTACGCCCTTCCTTCCGTCCCTACCCTATGACGCAATCGCACTTCCCTATTCACTCTGGTTCTTCGGACTCTTCCCTCTTTCCTTTCATTCTAGTCTTTCCTTGTGGTCCCGCATGAATTGTCCCCTTTTGCGGTACCAGAGCGAATAGTCAGACCCTATTACTATTTCTCTTGTTTTCTTTCTAAACCACCCCTTGCGATTCAAAGAAAGATTCACTTTTTCCCCCTAAATTTCAAGATTCAGGTAGACTTGTTTTTTATGATCTGTTTTTTTCCTCGAAATCCCCCATTTCTTCTTCATGAACGCCCAATACCCGCCGTTCATATTGCTGTCACCAGCTACGCGTTGTCCCTAGTACCCTTTTATCGCCTTCTATCTCTGGAAGCGCGTGCCAGTTTCTTGATTATCCTCTCCCATGCCCCCCGGCTTTCTTTTGTTTTTTTTTAGGGGATTCCTTGTCCCGTCCTCTCTATCCTTTGCGTAAGCAAGAATTTTTCCCTTTCCCACGACTTCAGCACAAATTATTCCACCTGTTCAGTCTCCTTTTGCAATATGTTTTTTTAAGATAAGGCTTCGTCTCTCGCTCTACCGAAAGGAAGAATTTCCTCCTCTTACTCCCCCCCCCCCCGGTCCGCCCCCTTTTTTATTACTCAACCACTTTGGTTTCTCCCTTCTGCTTCCCTGTTTCCTTTTAAGAATGCTTTACTTCTTGTACTATTTCCTCTCTTTTCCCCCCAGCGTTCTCTTTTATGCCGTCAGTCATTGCCTTTGCTAAAGTTTTCGAAGAACGATGTTTGTTCTCGTCTTCATGTTTTTCTCATGCCCCATCGGGCATGACAGCTGAGGTTTCCTTGTCAGTCTCTCCGTTTTCGAGGAGCACGTATGATTTTTTCAGTGACTTTGGCGGCTTGAGATTTAAAGTTTTATAAATCCTCAACCCTCCAGTGGAAGAATAAATCCTCAGCGTCCTTCCCTTAGCTTCCCCAAGGCACTCCCCCTGATGTGGGTCTGAGCACCGTCCTTCTGGACGTAGGTCGCGTTAAGGTTTCAGTCTGCGTTTAGACGAAAACCTATATTTATACCTTTCCTCGTCCCTTTCGACTTGTTTATGGTTGCCTTATGATACGTTTCTCTCTGGCAATGTTTTTACGAAGGGCATCTCTTTAGCTCCCCGTCCACTCGACAGGTGCTCGGTTGACCAGATTATCTTTCCTCTTGGTCTAGCGTCCGCTCGGTGCTCTGTCCTGCCTTAGTCCCCCGTTTAATGATTGGGATTTTTTTATCTGGTTCCTCTTGTAATGCTTGCGACACCGGATTCTTGCTGCACGCCGCTCCTTTTTCACCCCCCCATCGGTTTCGGTCCTCTTCACTATAAAATTTTAACCCCCCCCCCCGGAGGACCGCGCCTTCCCTTTGTTTTTCACCTTCTTTTCAAAAAAGTTGGGAGAATTAACCGGAGCCTAGTCCTTCCCTCTTTGGTTGTTTCGAGTTGCGTTAGTTGTTCACTGACCTATCTCCGTTTGGTGCCCATCAGTGGATCACTATGTTCGGTCCCGCACTTTTTGTTTGACCCCTTTGACGAGTCGCGATCCTACCCCAATACGATGTTAATTTGGTCATCCCTCTTTTTTCCACTTTCCGATTTCTTCTCGGCGAGCAGGTCAGACAAAGACGGCATACTGGCAGCTCCCACCCCCCTTGACTGAATGGACTTTATCTCCCCCCCTCCCTCTCAACGTCTTTTTTTTGAGGGTTCCCTCTCTCAGTTGACCTTAGACTTTCCATAGATTGAGATGATTTTTGCTTTCCTCCTCTTATGTCTTAATTTAGGCCATCGCAATCCTTTTTGTGGAGATCTTCCTTTCTTGCTTTCCCTTCTCCATTGGGACCATCAGGATCTTGTCGGCTGTCTTCCGTCCCATTGACCCCTTTGAGAAACGTTGGTCTTGTCGTGCTTTTCCTGACCTTTTTAAGTTCTGCGACAGGGAGGCGAATTTTCGCATCCTTTTTTCTTTAACATCTCGGAATTTCTCCTCGCCCCTTTATGAATGTGTCCCCCTCCGGAGCCTGCCTTTTTTTTTCCTTTTCGGATTGTCCCTAACATTTGGCTAGTTTTTTCCTCCTTCCCTCCCCCTTCGTTGAAGATCTTTTTATGCAGATGGTAAATGCTTAACATTCTTTCAACGTTTCCCCCCTTCTCTTTTTTCCTCTTATTCGATAGAAAGTTTTAGGAAATTTCCCCGGCACTTCCCCCCAATCTCTCGTCCCCACAAGATCTTCACTAATAAGCACCTTTCCTTGAGATCCTGCCCTCCTCCCCTTCACCCTTTCTCGATATTTTTCAAACCTGAATACTGCTCCTTTTCTCTTTTCTTCCCGCACACAAGGTGCTATTGCTCGACGATCAAGTCGACCGAAGATCTACCTTGCGCCTATTCCTCCCCGACCCTCCCCCCCCCCAACTGGCGGTCCTTTGTGGAAATGGAGACCTCGTACATCTCCGTCGAGTTTCTGCCCATTCCCAGAGACAGGTCCTTCCCCACTTAGACCCCTCTCCTCTTATATTCCCCTTTCTTTTCTTCCCTAGCCACTCAAACACTATCGTTCGCTTCCTTTTCTCACCCCATCCGAGTAGGCTTCGACGTTCTCTTTCAGTCTCTTTCCTTCTATCACAATTTTCGGGTTCCGAGTTTTTTTTGTCAGCACCCATGGAGGAGAAATTTTCTTCTATTCTCGATTCTTCCCTTTCCAATCTCTGAAGAGCAGGCTCCATTCTCGTGTGCTACAAGGAGGAGGATGAAATTTCCCCACTTTCCTTTTTAGGATCTCACTGGTTAGATCGCCTTAGTGTCTCCCCCCTAGAATCTCTTTTCTTCTGGAGATTGCAACACGGAGAGACCTGCGCGCTCCCTTTTTGACCGAACGAACTGTAGAAATGAGCTTGACTTCCCCCGACCAACCTTCCTTAATTCAAAATCAATTTATCGTTACGATTGCCCTCGCCTATTCCTCCGTAATCGTAATTTTTTTTGGTTTAAAAACTTATAGTTTCCTTCTCCCCGCTTTTTTTTCCCCTTTTCCAGGATCTCACGATCAAAATTATGGTTGTCGTCCTCGACAAAGATCGGCCCGTCCTCAGCCAGTGTGCATTCATATTGCGCTTTTTCCACAGTCTCGTCCCCTCAACGAGAAAAGAACTTCACATCGGCGCTCTTTCTGCATTGTTTCCCGAACAGGCCAAGACGGCTTGTTTCATTGCCGTGACTCCAATTCCCCCCCCTTCCCCGACTTTTTCCACACTCCAAGAGTATCTGAAATAGGGACGCCGTCACTTGCTTCAGGTGTCGTCGCGCGAATGCCAGCGACCTAACAGATCAACTTGCCCCCCCTCGTGCCCCTTCCACCCGCCCCTTGTGCGGCCACAGCTGGTGAGCCAGTAAAGTCCTGACACTTTTCTTCTTTCAGCGGCCGTATATGACCCTCCCGTTCACGCCGCCGCCGCACCCCGACGATTAAAGGTCTCTAGATATTCCAGCGGCATCTCATCCTTTTTTACAACTAATCCTGCCTTGACGAGCACCCATGAGAACGAGCCCCCGAGTTGCTTCTTTGTTGCGCACGTTGTGAACTAACAATCTCATCCTTCAAGGGGCCCACTAGTTAGCTACCCTTTTCCTCCATCATTGGCCAGTCAAGCAAGACAAGTGGCTTGCACCCTTCTACCGGTACCTCAATATGGGTGGGGTTCGAGAGCCTCTACCCTCCTCCCTTATCAGTCCTACCTTCCATGTACGGGGCTTTAACTTTTTCAGAAGTTGACTCTCAACTCAAAAAACTTCATTTCTCACCCACTTACTTAACCTTTTTTTCGGCGTTTTGTCATATTTCCCCGACACGAGATAGTCAAGTACTACTGCCGCACCACCCCTCCCAAATGCCCGATCAACAGGATAGGGTTCCCCGGTAGAGTTACCCTACCTGACCCCCTTTGACACCCGGCAAATTCAGGGACCCTTCGACGCTTCACAGCACGTATCGGCGTGCGAAGCAGCTCGTCCCTTGCAGCTCTCCTAAACGTTTACAAAGTTCTTTGCTTTCTCCATCTCCTCCCCCGGAGGTGCTAAACGTCCTGTTACGTGTCTTTCCTCTCGAGGGATTTTCCCTTTCACTTGCTATGAGGCCACTAGCGCCCCGTAATCGTCAGCTGTGTCAGGATAGTGACTGACCCCCCCCTTTTCCCAGGTCATCCAAGGCCGCGACAAGTGACTTCCTTCTTCTCCGCACCCTGCGAAAAGGTTTTTGCTCAATTCTTATAGGTGCTGTCCCCAATGTAGTCCTGATGAACAAGGATTCCCTTCCTTTTCTAATTGTTCTGACAGGAGCGGCGCAATCGTGAACTCCCCCCCGCAGCCTCCCCTTTTAGATTATTTGTGGTATAGATCGATTTTCTCGTTTTTCTCATATGGCCGTCTCGGTTGCCAAAATTCCTTCCCCACGAATGTCTCCCTGGCACTACTTATCATCCGCAAATCTCACCCAGTGCACAGTTGTCTCCCACGGGTGCTCCATTCCACACGTTTTTTCGCTGCCTTTTGGCGGTTCTAAGAAGACACGCATCCTCTTTCGAGTCATATTGCCCCCTTCTACTTTTTTGCTAGGAAGACACCGTTTTGCGTTCATCCCGCTCCGTCCCACCTCCTGAGAGTCCTCCTTGGTCTAGATCCGTACGATTTTCTTTTCCGCCCGCTCTTGTCGGTTTCAACCAATCTGACATAGACGCAGACGAGGACGACCTCCTATTGTCAGATGATCAGTGGGAGCTGTCATCTTTGTCCGCGAAAGGTCGGCGTGGTGAGAAAATTCCACCCCTCTTCGCATTTTTGATCTCTTGTTGGTGCTTGTTTCATTTCTCCTTGTCCTATGTGGGGTATCGATCCCCCCCTTTCCGTCTAACGACTCCCCTCCACCCGGTCCAGGGCGGGAACACTCGGTGCTTGTTCACCGACTCGTCTTCCTCTCTCTTTTCCCCCACCCGAACCTACTAGGATTTCCCCCCCTTACTTCTTGGTTCTCGTCGTTACCAATTGGTCTATTCGTTGTATCCCATTGAATCTTTTCCTCCTTGGCCACCCTAATTGGAGACTGGATCAGATTTCTGACTCGCTTGTCCAGCGATAAGTATTAAATTTGGGATATCCCCCCCCCTTAGCTTCTGGGGCATTGCCTTTCTGGCTGCTGTCGATGCAACAGGTTTTAGAATTACTTTGCGTTTTTCCTTACATGGGTATGATATTTCTCAACTCTAGCTACTTACATCGCCTCTATCGTCTACGGTTCCATACTATAAAGCAGATTGTGTGAAGAGATTCTCTTTGTCTTTTCCGGCCATTCTTTGGGTAAGTGCGCATCTTTGACACGTATATCAATGACTGGCCCAACCCTCCTCCTGGAACTTCTTTTTTATATTTGCCCTTTTTAAGATCGTGAACCTGCAGGTGCCGTTTGAACACTTTTTTTCCGAACAAAAAGGGAGCTTTTTTCAGTCTTTACCCTTCGCTCTTCGCTTTTCAGCGAAACCCAGGTGTCTATTTCCCTGTCCTCGCCTGCGCAGTTTAATGGTAGGCTTGGCTTTTTAGAGCGTAAGTCCAACCCGCGATTCTGGCGGAATGTATTTTAAGCCTCCCCCCTACTTTTTTGACCCCCAGTTTCTGGTTTATTCTCCGCCGTGAGATACGGGAAGCGATCTTACTTTTGTGCGCCATGGAGTGCCAGTTTCTGCGGACCCCCCCTCCAGTTCAAGTCCGTCTTTCTGATCTATATGATTTGCGACGGTAACACTTTCTAGATTTATTCTTTCCTCCGGGTTTCAACCCGTTGGGGTTATTTAGACTGCAGAGCAAGGGTCTCCCCTGCGGCCCACCATATCCCCAGAACACTATTGTTCAAGTCCAGGCCTGTCACGGTCCCGGCCCCCTAATTATCTATGTTCTTAGTGAGATTTGCACTCTAAAAAATTTGACAGCCTGAATCCACATGCACCCCCGCAGCACTGATGTATACCAATAAAGCACTATCTCCCTTCGCGACTCCTCTTTCTTCTGATCGTATCAGATTTATCGGCGTCACGGACAAGCTATTGAATTTGTTTTTCCCTTTTTTACGATACATGACTCTCTCTTGACACGACTCTTTGTTCTTCTTATTATGAGTCCCCTTTTCTCCGGTCCATCATTCTCGCCTGTTCATCTGTCTTTTAACTTGGATTTTGCGCTTTATCCCCACACCTCCGCCAGTGTTTTGATGGGATGGTAATGATCACCCGGGAGAAGATTTATAGGCGCTACTTTTTTTCCGGTTGGACTCTCATTCCTAATTAGTCGACAATTTAGGTGATGCATCTTTCCGTTGACGGACGGAGCCCCGGTTGCAGTGGCTGTTCTAGGCTTCTCTTATAAAGTTCATGGTAAATCCTTCTCCCATGAAGCTTGTGCCCCGTTGGAACCTTTGCGGAATCACCTTCCC
>Ga0179593_1404082_pt1 | contig 12152 bp, 12 predicted proteins | sample CZODoug2_1_08_16_FD_185931 | JGI IMG/M metagenome (GOLD analysis project Ga0179593, IMG submission 185931) | Vadose zone soil fungal communities from Angelo Coast Range Reserve, California, USA - CZODoug2_1_08_16fungal (PacBio error correction) | ecosystem: Environmental > Terrestrial > Soil >... | reverse complement strand
CACCTTTTAATACGTTAAACAGGCATTGATGCACTTTGTTGCCGAAGGGTCTGCTCAGAATTCCGCCCATCTGGGTTCTGATTTCCCCCGGTGGAAATCTTCCTCCCGGAAGGAGTGATTGAATTTTTGGGTATTGCTGCCTTGACTACCCCCGGCCACCTAAGTTGTGCTTTTGTTTTCGGGTGTTCCGTTGTTTTCGTTTACGTGGGCCGCCAGGTTTGGTTCGACGGGAGGAGTTTTAGAGGTGCCTCTTTTTTGGGGGGTTTGGTAGCATTGCCCCCACCCATGACCGTCCACAGATTCGTCCACATGCGAGCGTTTCTTTTTGCGCCCAGCTCGGGACTCGGAGGCATCCCATGTCCTACCCGTTCATCCTTCCTTTAGCTCCACCCTGCACTTTTTTCATGAGGGACTGAACCCTTCGTCCGAGATTTGGTTCTTAGCCAGTTCTGTTCCTTGTTTGTTTTCGTTGTGGTCCAAAGTCAGGTTTTAAGTACCGCGGTTGATTGTTGTACTTTTCCGCTTCTGTTACCATCAGACCTTCCAAACCTCGAGTGGTTTCTGTGAGCTTTGTGTCTTCCTTTTCCGTCTCGATGCGTCCCATCGCACCTGGTGTGATTCTTGGCGGCGATGGTTTTTCACTGCCTGAGTTTTCCCATCCCGTTGTTCTTTAGGGGTTCCCACCTTGCCGAGACCCCCCGACACGCGACTCCACGCGCCACGGTGGTGCCCTTGTCCGCTTTTTAAGAAGATCGCCCCACCGCGTTCATCAGTGATGCTGTTGATTTTTTTTTTCTTGGTCCCTCTCGGTGAACCCTCGATCGGTGTGATGCAGCACAATTTTCCGAAGTTTGTGGCGACCTGCGGTCCCACCTTCAGATTGTCCGCTCGTCTACCTTGTAGGGTGCATCACGTCACCCCACCCCTTTGTAATACCCTTTCGCAGGGGCGAGCTACACCGGGGCCCACCAAAGGGCCTGGCTGAGAGATTGACCTTCGGTTTTTGTTTTTGTTCCTACCCAACTGCCCCCCCCGGTCGGGTCAGAACCAGCCGCTCACATTTAAGGCTGAGACCCATCGTGTTTTTTTTTCCCCTTCACGCTGTTCCCAAGTTCACTTCTTTGCTTTGGGTGCGTGTGTCCGCCCCCAAGGGAGCCCTTTTTCGTTGAGGACCTCGGGCTTATCGTTTGCAACCTTTTCTGTCGCAGGGCCCCCTCTGAAGGGTTCCCAATTCTGTAGGTCCCCTTTCCTTTCCATTCCCGGGCCCCCACCCCGTTTTCCCCGAGCCTGGCCCAACCACTGACTTGGCCATTAGGTTCCCAATTCTCCTCCCCCCGATCTTTCAACTTCTGCCCCTGACAAGTGACTTATTTTCTTTCCCTCGTTAATTGGCCACTGTCCCAATTACGATGCAAGGTCATTCGTCCTACGGTTAACGTGATACGCTTCGTCGTCTCCGGCTTTTTTTGCGATGGCTGGGTCAGCCACTTCCCTTCCTGTGAGCAAATGTGGCCGAGGTGTCCTTGCCCTGTTGTCCTTCTCTTATGACCCTTTCACCCACGCGAACGTGGCCATTGTGGAGTTTCCCTTCCTCTTGCCCTGCCAGGATCCCCGGCCCCCCGGGAAACCCCTTTCTGTTGCAACTGCGCTACATAGATCAGTTCTTTTTTTGGTTGTCCCCCATCACGTGTGATGTGTCACTTTCCTCTTTTTTTGACCCCCCCGGATATTTTCCCTTTTTTCACACGTCGCCGTATCTTTTTATAGCCCTGGGTTGTTGGCGGGGGGCCCGTACTGGGGCGGTTTCTGGGGCATCCCGCCTCAGTGTTGCAGGCACCTGTCGGTTAGGGAGGTTAACTGCCCCTGGCGTTCACCGTTGTCGTTTTGAGCTCTTACAGGTGCGGCGTCAGCAGTGTCCCTTTCACACCTGCCCTGTGCAGACACAGGATGGCTAGTTCCCACCGCAGATCGGTCACTTCCAGTCACCCCTTTTTAGCCCAGCTGATCGACTCGTATTGTAATCTTCTTTGCCCTTTCATTGGACGGCCTGCAACCGCCCTTTAATATGCGACAGTTTGACGCTTCGCTTTCGACTTGCTGGTTGTTTGCGCTTCTATTGTTGGCAGGATTGCTGCGTCGTTACCTTAGGTTTTTGACGTTTTTTCCCGTCGATCCTTTTTCAAGGGTTACCCTCCTACTCACGTTCCACTGGACCCTTGGCCGCCCATATTGCTTATGGTGTCCCCAACACCGCGTCTTCCAACGCGCGTCCCCCTCCACGATGATCTTTCATCCCCCTTCGTTTTTTTGTGTCTTAGTGACCATCCTAGAAACTTACCGCCCAACGTTTCTGTGCGGACCCACACGTGGTCTGATTTGCTCTACGTAAATCCCAGCGTCTGTTGCTCTGCCTGTTGCCTCCCGATTTTTTTTTCGCGGTCCGGTCTGGTGAGAACTTTCCCGGTCGTCCAACTTGGCCCCCACGATCGGCTTGCACCTGGCCCTTTTTGCTTCGGGGCCACTTTCGTCGTTTCCCACTTCCGACTTTTTCCTCTCGCCAGCTGTTTCGTCCCCACCTTTTGTTGATGGCTTCTTCCCTTCTGCAGTTCGCCGTTTTTACATAGACCCCTCTTCGGGAAAGTCGCGGGGGGTGCCCGTCCCCCCCCGTGTAACCTTCCTCTTTTTTTCACCCCTTCCCCGGTGAGGTTGACTTCCATCGCTGTTTCAGGCCTTTCATTGCTTCTTGTACGGACTCTCTTTCCACCCTCCGTTGTGTTGTATTTTAGAGTCCGTTTTTCGGCCTTTCCCATCCGATGACAACCAGTGTTCCCTCCGACCAGACTGAACATTCGAATGGGCGTACAATTCGTTTTCCAGGGTTGCGTAAACATTCCGAAGTTTGTTTGACCCCATTCCCCGCTTCGCCCAACTGTCTGGACGTATCTCTTTTTCCCCGCCCACTGTCCCTTGGACAAGCTTGATTGACCGCCTAATCCAACCCCCTTTGTCCCGCTGCGCTCTCCTTAGTGTGAACGCCCTTTTTTGCTGCGGCCGTTCAAGGCCCTTTTTTTTTCGGCAGAGGGTATTCTCCACCAGGTTGTAGTCCGGCCCTGGTTAGTTAGAGTAAGTCCAGAAGGTAAAATCCGGCTCTTTTTTTTCATTCCTTGACCGGCCAGTGTCGACATGCGGAAACTTTTCCCGCCCTTTGCCCTTCCTGTCGACCCCATTTTTTTCCCTCAAGGACCGTGAGGTTCGTGAGATTATCGTTCTTTATCCACCGCCCAGGATTTTTGATTCCCTTTCCCACAGCTTTCCGCGGGCGTGAAGCTTTGACCGCTTGGTTGCTGCGCGATGACCGGTACTTTCCCAGCTTTGGCCCGGACAGGCCGTTTTTTTGTCCGTGGGAGTCCGAGTATGATTCTTTCTTTTTTGTTCCCAATCGTCATCCATGGCGGTACCTTCACCCATGGCCGCAAAATCGCGGTCTCCAGGCTTTTAGGCAAGCGGCGTTTCTGGACCTGTGCACGATGGCTCGGTTTTTTGGGAGTTCCTGTTTCTTCCAGGAGACGGTCATGGATCAGGCTGCGCTCGGTTTTCCCCCCTGTTTCACATTAAGTATGTAGGGGTGAGCGTTTTCCCGACCCGGCCGCCCAGATCATACTATCGCCATCCCCCTTCTCTCCTTCCGTTACACTACTCTACTTATCCACCCCTCCTCGCCCTCCCCTCACCTTCTCTTCCCCCTCCCCCTCGCAACCTTCTTGGCTCTCCCTCCCCCGTTTTCCTTTCTTCCCCCCCGCTCCCCTTCGTTCTCTCCATCTCCCGCCCGTCTGACCCCCACAAACCCCATCCCTCCCAACCATTCATCTCCCACCCTTCCTCGTTGTCCCCATTCACCTCCTTTTGTTTTCCAACGCTTCCCTCCCAGCCCCTCCGTTCCGTGCCTCTTCCCTTCTTTTCGCGTCTGTTCGGGCACTTACCGCACACACAGGTGTGGTGCCAAGTTCGTGTGTGTGTGTTGGCCCGGGGCTTTCTACCCTGCAGCATCTTTTTTTTTTCCACTCCCAAGTTTGCGTGAACATCCCATGCCGTCTCCAAGTTGCCTTTCGCAACGGAGTTTCAAATCCCTTTCTCCCCAACTTCCAATGTCGCGCCGATTCACGGCGGTCCCTAATGGCGAGAGCCCCATCCGCTATGGCCCCCACCATATGTTCTCAACGTCCCTCTCCATCCAGGGTATTGACACGCGTTGGTTTCTATTCGGCGAAAGGGCCCCAATTGGCTTGGGGTCAGTCGGAACGTGACATTGACCGTCCCATGGCGTCGTGTTTCAAGAGCAAGGTTTCACACTCTAGGCGGAGCATCACCGGCTGGCGCAACCTGGCAGGTTACCGGCCATCGCCGACTTTTTTCCGAAGATGATGGGGGACGGCGCGGCTGAGATCTGCAGCTGAATGACCGTCAATCTGATGTTCCAATTCACAGTCTTTCTTGAGTGACGCTGTGCGCTGCGCTTTGGGCACTGGGCAAGCTGGCGTCCCTTGGCCATCGTGGCTTGGTCGCGGGTACTGCCCCCTGACCTTTTTCACCACCGTACGCACTCAGGACCATGGTTCCGCCATACCTGTCCCTAGGTCTTCCCTTCCATGCTCGGGCGGACCTTTTTCCGCGAAAGAGCTGCCTTGGAGGCCAGATCCTGGCACTTTGAAGGGGACCCAACACATCCCCCACGTCTTTGTTTGCTTGTTCGCTTCTCCACCCCCCTTTTTGGTCTTGGCTAACCGGTAGAGTCCGTCCTTGTTTCGGTGAAAGGTCTGGCACGCCTGCGTGCCATCGCTTTGGTTGCTCCCGTGTCCGCCAGCGGGGTCTCACCTTCACCCCCGTTGACGTGATTTGAACACCCACCACCCCGGTTATGTTTTCCCGTTGATGTGCGTGGACCTCTGGTAGGCCCCGGCGAAAGTGCTTTAGTCTCCCCCCCCTCCCGCGGATCAAGGGTTCTTCCAACTCTTCTGTTCCATCACGCATCCGGATAACGCTGGCGATCTTCGCGACCCAGTTCAACCCACGTTGGCGCGTGGTTCAAGTCTGCCTTTTGAGGGGGGACTTCGTTCGTGACACCCCCCACCCGTCCGTTGGGACTGTGACCGGTAACGTGGGATTCTCTTGTGAACGTTACACCGTTGGGCCGCCAACTCCCACCCCCACGGGTTCGGCCATTTTCCGGTTGTTTGATCCCCTGCGACCTTCCCCCGTGTGGGGCCGGCGCTAGTTTTCTTCTTTTTTCTAGATGAAGTCAACATCAACGCCGTTGCCTCAACTGGTCCACCCCCCCGTAGGCCTACACCTCTTTGCGGTGCTCATTGCGAAGTTCCCAGTCGATGACAGGGCCACTGCTTTATTTTTTTTTTTGAAGGGCAAAACTTCTTGTATGTCCTATCGTCCGCTCGTTTGCCGCTTGTACTTTATTTCCCAGGTGAGACCTGGCACGCCTGCTCAATTCCCCAGCCCCGCAACGTCCCCCTAAGTTCCAATTTGGCCTCCGCTAACGACCTTCCTACACCTGTTTGTTTTGTGTGGGGTACAGTTCCGCCCTTCCACCGTCCTGTGCTTGAGGTGATAATTCCCACCTGATTCCATCCGGTCGGCGGGCTGCGGCCGGGCGCCCCCCCTTTCATCGTCTTCCAGGTTGGTTTGTCTAAGGAAACCTTATCTTTCCTGCTCTGTTTTGTTGACTCGAGATTTCCTTTTTTTCGCCAACCGGGCAGGATTCTTTCCCATGGTTGTCGTGTGGTTTTCCTTTCTCATGATTTTTCCAGACTAGCCCTCGGGATTGGAATTTTGGTATTATCCTCTCAGCCTCCCCAGGGCGCCTGCTAGTTGGCCCCGGACTTTTATCCACGCAAACACCCAGGTTTTTTGTAGGTGGTTTTCCGCGCTGTCGCCCTGAGGTTCGTTGCCGTTTAGCTGGCTCAGCCCTTTTTATTCCGGGGTCGTTAGGTCTGCACCGCCGGCGTAAAACGCCCCTGCTGGCTTGATGCGCCAAGGCTTTTTTGGCCCCTCAAGTGTTCTACCCCCCAGATTCGCGCTGGGCCCTGCATTCCCCAGAGACTGCATTCCGAGTCGGTTTTGAGCCATTTTCCTGCTGTTTCTTTTTGTTGTCGGCGGCGGTCACGCCCGGTTTTAGATTTTTTTTTTTTTTTGATGTTTTAGTTTCTAGGAACTGGCCGGGAGACTCTCCACCTGTCTCGATCGGGTTTTTCTATTGTGTCGCCTGTGTGACTCCGCGCCACCCGCGTTAGGCAGGGTTTTTTTTGCTTCTGGCGGCCCCGCCGTTTTTTTTTTCCCGTTCCAGTGAGATCTTTCCACGTTTTTCCGTTTCTCCCTGGGATCCCTTTTTTCCCCTGACTTTTTCCACTCGACGTTCTTCGCTTGTGTGGTTGACCTGGTCGCCTAGAATCGCCCCAATTTGCGTCCATCGATTGATTTTTTCTTTAGGGCATACAGTCATTTGCCTCACCCCTTGTGCCTTTTCCGACTTGGTCGTTTGGATGTTCCTCCAATACGTTGTTCGCGTTTTTTCCCGGTCACCCAACTTCCACGGATTTGGCCTCTTTCTTTGTGACGTGTTCCCATTCACGTTTCCCCCCCCGTTTGTTCATTTGATTGTCCGATCCTCCATTTTCCATCCGTTGCACCAGCTCCTTTCCGCCCCCCACGTATTCTTTGCTTTCGGGCTCTTCCGTGTGACGCCCCCTCCCCGCGAGGGCGTGTTTCTCGTACGGAGGAGCTGGGTCCAACAATGTTCTTCTGTTCTGGGTTCCTTCAGGTTGTCGGATATAGCACCCCGTACCCCCTGATTTGACCTCTCCCCCCCCGTAGCCTGCGTTTTCAGATTGAACCCTCGCGAATGTTAGCTCTGTTCGGTGATGGTCATAGGGCTTTCGCCGTCCCATTTGTATCATTACTTCCCGGTACTCCTCCACAAGGTTCCACTGATTTTCGGGTCCCTTTGACCAACAGTTGCCCCCCCGTTTGACTACCTGTGATGTCCCCCTTTCCCTCGCTTCGTCTATCTGTTTGGCTTATCAGCCAATAAATCCTTGCTGGGTATATTAAGTCGACATCTGTTGGATATAGTGAACTTCTTCCCCGCCAACACACGTCTTTGAGTCCCGATATTCGACAGTGTTGCACTATGGCGGTAGCACTCCTTTAAAGATTTGATCCTTTTGTCGCACCGGATGGTGATTTGTCGTCCCCTCGAGTTTCTTTGACCTGTCGCTCCCCTTTTCCCCACCGTTTGTGACTGTCGGATTCCAGTTAAGACCCGGACGCCACCCTTCTGCCCGGAACCGAACTATTTTTTCGGGTGACCCCGTGCCCCCTCCTTGATGGTTAAGGGCGTTTAGTTTGATAGTTTTACATAGTGTTTTTCTCCTTTCAGTGCAGGGATCTTCGCCTTCAGCCGGTCCCCCGTGGATCTTTTTTTGCCAACCCCCTTCGGCGATGGCGGTGGCCAACCACCTTTGAGAATTTCTTGTTGCGCCTGTATGGCTTTTTTTCGGCCGTATTTACTTTTCTGTCTTTTCTTTGCGATTCCAGAGTGGCCGGTTCGGACTGAACTGCACCAACTTCCCGTCTCCCATTTTTGTGCCCCTTTTTATGTTCCGCCAACCTCGTGCTTTCCCCAATAGTTCCAAAAACTGTGCTTTGAGGTCCGAACATCGTTTCTTGATGTTTCTCCTTCCCTTCAGACGTCCCCTTGACACCCTGGTCCGTTTCTGATATTGAGACCGACACAGCGGTTTGTGCCGCTTTTCGCGGCTGGCGGGATGAATTTCGGCGATGTTTGGACCCTGAACGTGTTGTTACCGCCATGATTCTATGTTCCTTTCAGAATTCTTCCGTTTCCGTTATATCCCCGTTTTTTTTCCCACACTCCCTTTAGCCAGCTTTTCCCGTTTGGCCCCCAACCCTTTCGCCACCGCGGGCTTTCAACCTTCCTCCTGTTTTTTTTAATTGTTAATGTTTTACCCAAAATTCGTTGGTACGGTGCTATTCATCCTCCCTTTTCCTAGAGCTCTCCTGGCCTGTACACTTTCCCCGGTGATCCCTTTCCTGCCCCCGATTCTGTCCGCCACTGGGCGACGTGTCCCTTACCCTGATTTTTTTGCTGTTAAGAGGTTCGGTTTCAAGATTGTTCGCCATTCGGCGTGAGGAGTCCTTGAAGATTCCTTTCCATTTCCTGGGCCACACCGTGGCACTGCTTTCCCCTCCCTCCCTTGCTTTTTCGTGTCACCCCCTCGGATCCGTGGGGTATTACGAAGGCACCAACGTTAAGAGCAATGGTTTTTGACGTTTTCCCTTTCCCTTTCTGCTCGTTTGCCTTTTTGTAATCTGACAGGTGACTGTTCTGGTGCCCCCCTGGGTTCCATGGTCCGGTTCTGTTTACCGTCCCCCTGGTCCCAATTATGGATGTTTGTCGGCCCCACTTTTCTCCTTGAACTTGTTTTGATTTCTCCCCATCAGGTATGTTGATTCCCGGCTTCGGTCAAGGTCCTTAGTTTCGGCGGACCTTTTGAGTCTCTCTTCTCCCTCCCTTGTGTTGCTTCTGTGTCTCTTACGGTTTGTTCCGCCGTACACCTGGGACGGACCCTGAACCTCCCCAGTTTGGAGGAAATCGGCTGCAAAACTCCGTCGTGTTGGTGCCCTTCCTCAAGTTGGGGGGTGGGTGGTTTTGTGGGAACATCGCCCGTCGCCAAACTTCCCTACCTTTTCCCTTTACCGATTTTCCCCCCTTGTTTTGTACCTGCGAGAGCCCCTGAGAACTTTCTTAAGGGGTCAGCCATTTCCCCCCGCAACATGTCTGTACCAACTGCTCTTGTTTTTTGCCTGCGTCTTGAGTGTCACCACCTCGTTCGGTTCGTGCCTCATTACGGCGGTGTTGGCCCGATCTGGCACGGCTGGTCGTGGCGTTGATCCTTTTTTTTTCCTTTTAGCCATTTGGCCACTGGAAAGGGTCTCTTAACCCCTACTTCCTTCACCCCCCGCGATTCTGTCCCCCACCAATCTGTGCACTTAGGTTCCCCTTCGAGTTGCAGGTGGACGTAACCTCCTTTTCGTCCGTTGGCTCTTGTTCCTTTCCAATCTATCACTGTGGTGTCCCGTGTTCTGATTTTCTTTAGAAGCTGACCTGACCACCTCCCACCCACTCTGTTGTCTTTTATCTCTTCCCCCCCCAAAGTCCGATGACCAGTTACACTTGCGTGGCGCGCTTGTGTGCCCAAACAGAACTGTCACTGTTATTTCCGGATTTCTAGTTGTGGCTCTCTTATTGATTGATTCGTCCCCCGGGTTCCCCCCTTTTTCTTTTGCTGTTCCCCTTCACCAACCGTCACCTCATTTTTGGTCACCCCCTTTTTAAGGGAAATGGTTACGTCCCCCCTCGCCACGTTTTCCCCCCATTTGCCCAACATCTTTTCCTTCCCTGGGTCGCGCTATTTGTCGGTTTGTGAACAATCCTTCCACCTTCTGATCTGTTCGCCCTCTGAAGTTTTCCATTCTGACAATACACCTCCGATGTTCCGATTCCAAGATTTTCGTTTTGCTCGTCTTTTCATTCGTTTTTGACATTGCCCCGGTTGTTTTTTTGTCGGCGCCGTGATGTGTTTTGTGCACATACTTCCATCTGGGCTTCCCCACGCTCTTTGTTTTCTTTCCTAGTTCTCCTGCACTGGTAACGCTCTCACCACCCCCCCTACCTTCCCTTCCCCCTTGTCACCACCGGGTCCAGGGAGTTTCGCCCCCCCCCATCGTTGGGGCGTTATTCCCCTCCCCCACCTGGAAACTTTCATTTCCGCTCGCCTACGATCCCCTTTTTTTCCGTTGCAACGGGGGCGAGGTATCCCTGCCTTTCATGTTGAGAACCTCCAACACCCCCCTCTTGTGTCTTTAGCTCACAACGCCGCTTTTTTCTGTCGGTTAAGTTACCGCCTAGTTTTCTCAGCGATTAGTTTGTTTTTTTTTCTCAAGGTCCCCTCAAAGTTTGGTTTTATATCTTACTTTGAGTTTAACTTTTTACTTCCCCTTTTTTGTTCCCTGGTCTGATTATTCCTACCATCCCCCTCTTGATTTGTTCCTTTTTGTTCTAAACCTTCCGTTCATGTTGTTTTCCCAATTGCTTGTTTTGTTTTTTTAATTCTTCTGCTCACATCCCATTCTTTTCGTTTTCTCTTTTTCTCCGCGCCTACCATGTTTTCTTTTCCTTATCCTTTTTCTAGATATTATCTTTCTTTTATACGCCCCCCTGCTGCTCTATTTTTTTTTTTCCCCCGTCACCTCTTTTCACCCTGTTTGTTTGACTATTTACGTGACGCCTTGTTTTTTAGCATCCCCGCCACGCGTCTTGTTCCCCCCGAGGGCCATCTTTTTCCAGGGGCCCCTTCTTTTCGTTTGAATTTTTTTGGTTCTTCGGTACTTGACCTTCCTCGTACTTTGCAATGTCACTTCCTTTTCCCTTGCCCGCAAACTTTTCCTCTCCCCGTCATTGTGTTCTCAATCGCAGCTGTATGTCTCCCCCCTTTCCCATTGCCCTTTTTTCGTACCTGCTCTCGACTCCCCCCACATATCTCCTGTTTTTAACGTTCAGTTGCGACTCTCCCTTTCTGATTGCCATGCAACCACCCTAACCCTGCCTTAGATGGTTTCCCCCCCCCAAGCCATACCAACGGCTCTTTTTTTTTCTTTTTGAGTTCCGGATAAATTTTCGGGACCAATTTTTTCAAAGCCCTCTTTGTCGGCGTTGATTTTCTTCCCCCTCCGTTGTCGTTCATCTTTTCTCTCCGGGCCCTCCTCTTTTTTGGCCCATGGGTTTGGTGTCTCGGCCCTTATTTTGAAGTATCACACGACCAACACTTCTAAAACCGTTGTCTGTGTTTTCAACCAACCTCCCACCCCCATTCCTCTGCCAGTTTGTCCCCCCGGTTTATTCCCTCCCCCCTATGTCTTCCCCCAACGTCTATTTTTTCCCAGTTCCCCACGTTTGGCTACTTCCCCATGGGTTTCTTGCAAGCTGTTTTTTGGTCCCCCCTCCCCCCACATGAGGGCCTCTGGGACAGTTCCGTCACAGCTTTTTTTCTTCCTCTTTGGTTTTTAAGGTTTTCACCACACTTGTTTTTACGCGTTTCTATAGTTCTTCGGCGTCGTTTTTTAGTTTCCCCCGTTTTTTCTTGTCCCCAGTCCCCCAAGCCGTGTTTTCTTCCTGAAAGTGTTTTTCCGACCTAAAAGGCCCTAACTTTCCACACTGCTCCGCACACCGCCCCCCACCAAGGTTGCCCCTTCCCTCGCCTAGGGTGTTTTTCCGCAGTCCCCACCTCCTTTATGACCCCCTCTCCCTCTCTGTAGTGGAGGCGCCTTGGCCTAATGCCTTCTCACCCCTTTTGGACTTCCCCCCCCCATCAACGCAGTTTACGATCTCCCTTTTCTTTTCTGTGTCAAAAACCTTTGCGGCCCCCTGAGGAATTGCTTTTTTTTTTACATCCCCTTCCCCCCAATATTTTCTTCCTTCGTTACCCTAGTGACTGTGTCGGTTAATGGGTCTCTCTTCTTTTTTTCCCGGTTATGCCCCCCCCCCTGATGATGGTCCGCGCTGTTCCAATTGGTTCATCCCCTTTTGTGACTTGCGTTTTCTGTTCCCCTGTGTTGGCGGCCGGTCACGCCTTGGTCCTTTTAACCCCGGTAGCCCCCTGTTCATTTTGGTCCCAGCTACCCCGCACACCCTGTTGGAACCCGTGGCCCTTCCTCACCCCTGTTTGGTTGAGGGTTCCCCCTGGTTCGGGCCGGACCGCCCCTGGCACTGCTCCTTTTTACGGTGAGTATGTTTCCCCTCTTTCGCTGCCTTTTGCTGAGCTTCTTCGCCCACCTTCTGTTCTTTCCTGGTGGGTCGTGAAAGGAAAGGTCTTTCTCTTTTTTTTTTCACCCCCGTTGTTTTTTTTATCTCCTTTTCCTCGTAACCGGCGGTCCTCTCTTTTTTCCCGGCCGTTCCTCTCTTCTCCCGCTGTTATGTTCCTGGTGTGAAACATCCGTCTCCTCCGGTTTGGAGTTTTCTTGCTTTTCAACAAGCCCCTTGGTTGTATTTTTCTTTTGGTTAT
>Ga0179593_1286911_pt1 | contig 12152 bp, 10 predicted proteins | sample CZODoug2_1_08_16_FD_185931 | JGI IMG/M metagenome (GOLD analysis project Ga0179593, IMG submission 185931) | Vadose zone soil fungal communities from Angelo Coast Range Reserve, California, USA - CZODoug2_1_08_16fungal (PacBio error correction) | ecosystem: Environmental > Terrestrial > Soil >... | reverse complement strand
TAAGATCATGCCTGATTTCTTCCTCTTTTTGCCGGAGGACCCTCTCGGTCATTCGTATGGCAATCGTGTTTCGTCAACCGAATATCGTTTCTCCTTTTGACGACCGGTCCGTCTTTGTGAGACCCTCTCTTGCAGCCAAGTCCCGGCGCTCGTTTGCCATCGCTGCAAGTATTTGTGTTCTTTCCTTTCCCCGCTTTTTTCTTTCTTTGGCCTCGGATTTTTTGCTGCCTTCTCGCGTCCATCCCCTCCCCTAGCGGGGTCGAATCGCTATCGACGAACTCGCTCCTTGCGCGGCTCACCCGAACTCAGGCGTTTTGACCTCGAATAGCCGTTCAATGCCTCTCTCCGTAGCATAACTTACGGTCTTAAGGTCACTTGAAAAGACCCGAACATTTCCATCGGTCCGGCTCTTCGCCCGCACACTCATTTGGGCCATTTTGACCGGTGTCCCTTTTTTGCCGGAAATTTTAGCTCGTCCCCCAGAGATCGTCCATATCTTTAGAAATCCCACCATTTTGTATTGCCCCGATTGCTGCCTGTCCGCGCGCATCAGACGGCCCTTGATGGAGAGTTGTCGGCACTTCTCCCCCTGGCTTTCTACAATCCGACCGCTTGTTGCCTTGCGATGCTCAGTTCTTCTGAGCAGAGGAGGTTCCCCCTAGAAATAAAACAGTTTCCCTCCTCGAAAATGAAATCTTAATCTTTCCCTTCTCGCCTCCGCCCCCCAGATGTGAACTCACGCCCGGCTTCGATCGGATCCTTAAGTAGACCGATTTCCCTTGAGAAGTCATGATTTATTCCCACCTTCGCGGTTTTTTTCAAAGAGAGAACCTCTGTTGCGTTCCCCCTCCGCCGATTTAATGGGGAGTACTAGGCGATTCTCCTTGGAGTTCCCGCAACTCTGCGCCTCCGCGCCCGCTAGACCGCTCCACATTCATTCACTTTTGTCCCATAGAATTTATCTCTTCTGTCCATTCCTTCACTCAGTCGCAGGAGTTATCGCTAGACTTCTCTCCCATTGCCTTGCAGTGTGTCTCCCGGTTCCCCCTCTACCCCCGCCCCATCGAGCGTTCCCAAGGTTCCCCGGTGTCCCTGGTTTTCGTCCTTAGTTATAGGGTGTTTAGGCGGTTTCCCGACCCGAAGCGTCTGGGGTTTTTCTCAGCCCTCGACACTAGTCGTCTCATCTCTCTCTCTCCTGCGACTTTCGAGGAGTGTCCCGTCTGGAGTTTGGTCTCGTTCGTGGCGAGATACAAGTTCTCCCCGTTCCCTCCCTGACGAGCGCGGCGGGCCCACTTAGCGCGGCGACTTGGTTTCCCTCCAGGTGTGTTTTTTCACCAAAGTGACCTTCTGATCTAATATTTGGCAACCAGCCATGATTCTGTGGGCCAGCCTCCGAATGCCGTGGGATTTTTTGTCCCCTCGTAGCATCCTCTAAGAAAGTCCTTTCTTGTTCGGGGGGTTGTTTTGCTTGCTTCCTTTCCTGAGTGCCGCGGCCGGCTGAATTGCTTGGTCCGCCAGGCCCCAAGCACCTGCCTCAAATTTTCTTTCCCTAGCCCCAATGGACCCCTTTGGCCCTTTTTCTTTAGTTTTTTGAAGAGGGTGCCGCTCCACTCTTCCTCGGCGATGCCCTCGCAGCATGGGGATTGTTCAAATCAGGTCCGGCGGCCTTGACTGACGGACCGCTGATGTTCTGACTCCCTGTTTTCCCCAAGTTCGGACCGAGGATCCGGCTAAACTGATTTTAGGACAGCTGTTCACCCTTCGAATGAGCGTTTTTTTATTCGGGGTTCTTTTTTCTTTTTCCTTTCCAAATCGATCCCCGGCCCAGGATTCCGAAGATCTCGCTGGTCCGTCCGCGAGGACGCCATTGGCTCTTTTTCTCTTAGGTTATAGATACGTTATATTTGGCGTTATAATTCTCGTCCTGTAGACGATAGGTCTCCGTATCTCGTCCCTCTTTCCCCCCACGGCAACCTGCTCTGCGGGCGGGGACGCGCTTTTCCTCTTTAGATTTTCTCCACTCAATCCTCTCTATTTTCCTCTTTTTTTTTTCTTCTCGACCTAGTTATGTCCCCTCACAGAGTAAATCTCGTCCCCTAGCAGACAGAGGAATTGATTCGTGTTTGTTTTGACGCGGGCCGATCAGATGTCGACTCAAAGTCGCTCCGGCCGTCCGATAGTCCCTTAGCTACAACCTCTTATTCTGCCTTTGTTGTCAGGACGAGTTTAGGTCCCCTCCATGTTTCCCATGGGCGCTGTCGGTATCGAATTGGCAGAACTTCCTTTGGTGTGAGCCCGCCGTTCCCCAGTTGTTCCTGTTTTAAGAGAGGATAAATCTCATAAGTATGCCCAGATCCTCCCGGTTCCTCCCCCCCCACTTTATTGTACCGTCATCCATTTCGTCCCGTTTTTTTTTTCGTCGTCCAGTTGATGCAGATTTTCCTCCTATTTCTTGACCTTTTCCTGACTCCAGCGCAAATAGCTTCAGTACAGTCTGACTTCTACCCCTTACCCGCAGTTGCATCTTGCCCTGGCTCGGGGCCTTATTTTGATGTTCTTAATTTCCTCTCGGCGTCCGATCTTCCCCCCCATGCAGAGTGAATCTCCCACGACAGCCCTTTTTCCCCCCCCTTCAATTCATTTCGGCGCTTCCTTTGCTTCCCCTTGTATCCACTTCCCGCTTCCTATGGCCAAACATAATTTTTTTGTCTGTTTTTTGAAATCTGTCCCTTCTTTCCCATTTCCGAACGCGGTTGCCCACACCCCCTGGAGGTCACCCATCTACGCCGCTCATTGGCCGCGCGCTCCCTGTTTTGCCTCACTCGTAGGAGGACTGGAATTTATTGACGCAAGATGTGCCACCCGCCTTAGGTACCGCCGTGCTATTTTCGCTCCTGATCGCTTCCGTCTTTTTTAGAGTCTTTCGCAAAAACAGCCCCGGATTCGTTGTAGTGACCCCTCGCGTGAACAACCCTCCTTATGCCGTAATCGTCTTGTCTTTTCTCCTTTTCAACCGATCCGATTGGCGTGTTCACCCGCATAAGGTTTTCCCCTTCACTCGGCCATGGCGACGCTTTTTTTCTTGCTTCCGAAGTATTCTTTTTGCAGAACTGAGACTCTTTGGCTATGAGGACAACTTTCCCTGGGACTTTTTTTTCGCTGGGTCGAGCTCGGAGGCGAATCTCTGTACGTCTCGACTCATTCTGCCCCTTCCGCCCCCCTGACCAGAAGACGGGTCTTGCTCTCCCGATTATTCGTCTTGACGATAGAAGAGGTGGACCTTTCTCTTTATTCCTCCCAATACCTCGGGCTGCCTTCTTATCCGATTATAGCCGCGTGTCGTTAGTTCACTAGTTTTTTTTTTCTCACGCTTTTTTGATCGTGTTGTACCTTGTCGAGGATTGTATCGTTTGGATGCTTGATTTCTTCCGCAGGACTTCTTTCCGCCTATTTCCCACCTTCTTAGGCTTTTTCAACCGGCATTTGCCATTTTCCCCCCGGGACTCCGCGCCCCATGTCTGAGTGCTTTGCATGTACCCCTTCATTGCTCGCATCGGTGCGCCTCCTTGGGGAGCGTAGAACAGTACGTATGCTCTTCTTCTTTTCCGTCTGTCGCAGAGGACCCCGTACCCTTTGACCAGGTTCCCCCTATTATTGTTTTTGTCGACCAGTTGCCGTACCCTCCTGTCCGCGGTGTTTTGCTCTATTTTTTTTTTATGAGGGATACACTTCTCCGCGCTGACTTCGAGGCAATTTCCCGGCTCTTTTCTCTTTTTCCCACCCCCGGAGTTGATTTGGTGCTTCTACGAAGCTTTCTTCGCTAGGCGTCTCTTCTGAACTCGCTTTCCTTCTTTGCCTTTCTCTAGTCTGGCGTTGAAAATCTTGATTCCAAGAATTCCTCACCCCTTTTACTGAGGACAGCCCCCCCTCCCTTGCTCTCGCTGCCCGAGCTCTTTCACTTTTCATCTGCTTGGTCTCGACTACCATTCGGCTTTTTCTCAATTCCCTGAAATGCTTTGCTCGCCCGCCCCTCTTTCAAAGGAATCTTTTCTCTCATCGTCGAGGTTCCTACGGATGCCGCCTGATCTTGATCCTCTTTCCTCCTCCTTTGTTTTTTTTTCTCTTCTTCCTATTTCCAAGATCTCTTTTTTCTTCAAAGTCGTATGTCCCCGACCTCTCCTCTCCCGTTCCCCTTTTTTTGATTTATTGGCAAGCGGGGCCTTCGCAATCTCGGTCCCTTCGCGACCGCCTACTTCGTCGAGTCCCCCAGCATGCATTGCAGCCCGCCTTGTTTCCTCTCTATCACTTGATTGTGTTCATGCCTCTAGGAGTTTCTATGTAGGTTGATTTTGCATTCTTTCTTTCTCGTCTCCAAGGCCGCAGCGCAATATCCCGGTTCTACTTCCCCCCCTAGCGCATCATCGCGTCCGCTACTCCGATCACCGCCACCCCTTTGTGAAAGAGTTTTTTTCTCCGGGCGATCGATCATCTGCTAACTGCATTCCCCCCCGTCAGTCTCGCAATTTGTGACACGTTTTCGCCGGTCCGTTCTCTGCTCCCCCCTCCCTCTGGCACAATTAGAAAGAGTTCTAGTTCGTTCCCCGTTAGCTTTCCCTCTATCGATACTATTTTCTTCCGACATACCCCCCTGATGCGCCCGTTCGTCTCTTCCTGTACATTCTTTCTCCCCCACTCCTAAAGAACTGAGGCTTTTAGGAAATGTAAATGCGGTTCATCCTCCCTACCGAAGTGGTTGTTCTTGGATTTCCTGTCGGTCTGACAACGCTCCTTTCACTGCGCATCCAAAAAGGATGCCCTCCCAGACTCCTTCCCTTTCTATCCATTTTACCAGCTCGTGAGCCATCCACGACCGGCGTAGCCTGCTATAAGCATCCCGCCTTGTTTTTCTCATTACATGATTCCTCTCCCCATTTGAGACCGTCGACCCGTAAAAGATAGGCGAGCCACATCAGTTCTTTGGGTGCTAGCCCCCCCCCTGATTGTCGCGCGCCCGCCGCGATCTGCGCCTCCTCTCTTTTTTCTATTTAAACCAATTAAAGTTCCTGGTATTCCGCACTTTAGTTTTTCGCCCTGTTGGCAATAAGAGGCTTCTTTTAGAGCCTACGGCTCCCATGGGGTCTAGTAGAGGTACACCTCTGGTTCAACACCGCCTAGTTTGGGTTCCAAGTTTTGTTTTGTTCCTTAGTCCTTTCTCCTCTCCTGTGTTCGAGATGCCCGACCCGTCCGGGTGTGGCGTTGTGTCGAAGCCCTCCGTTCAATCGGCGATTCCGCGATAGCGCGCACCCCAGCTCTTGGCTTTGAAAAGTTGAGGTGGAGTTTTTTTTGCGCGCCAAGGCCTCCGCCAGGTCTTCCCACATCCTAGGGCGCTTTGGCCACAGCTCCCGCGCTCTTTTGGTTACCTCCAGTGTTTTGGTGTTTTTCAAAGAGTTTTTTTAAAGTGATTTAATTTATGGCACACAAAGACATGATTTATGGTGGGCCCAGTCCCCACCGTAAGTCCTTTGTCTTTGTCTGACCCCGTGTCTTCCCTTTTCCGTTCTCCTATTGCGGTTTCTTCTGATTGCTTCGGGTCAGAAGCGCCCGAGCTTGGCGGATCCCTTCCCGCCGTTCCCCTCCACTCTGCAATGGCCTCCCTGACTCTTTTTTCCTGTCTGCCTGTTACTGAGTGACGTTTCTGGCCTACGTCCCCTATGTGTTTTCCCGAGCATGGGGCCCCTGCTTGGTCAAACCTGCCCGTGCTTCCCTTCCTCCCCTGACCCTCCGCGTTTGACCCCAATAACGGTCCCCCCAAGTTTACGTCGTTATTTTCCCATTCTGCTCTTTTCTGCCGCTCCGGGCACTGCTTCCGCCTTAGCTTTTCATTTTTGCGCTTGATTTCAGTACCACTTCTCAGATACCGTCCCTCCAGTTCGGGCACTTTATCGTGGTGCTCCTCCCTAGGACGACCTTGCTTGGCTGACGTCGGGTATTTCTTTCAGGCTTTCCCTAGAGATCCGGCGTCGTGTACTTCTCGATCGGTCGCCTCGTTTAAGTTTTCCACCAACCCTACTTCCCCCCCGGCCTTCCTGCGGCCTCGGTTCCGAGATTGAAGTCTTTTAGACAAACACTTCTCCTCCTTTGGTTGTTTTAGAGACTCTTGGTGTCAGTTCCCATCTTTCCCTCAACCCTTTTTTTCCCCTCCAGCATTTGATGTTTTTTTTGCCTAGTGTGGTTTTCCCCCGTAAAGATGTTTTGATCAGCTTTCTGACCGTCCCTAGATCTCCGTGCTTCAGGACTATGCCGCTTCCCGTCCCCGATCCTCCGATGGCGTTCATAGTGGCGGTCCCACATATAGTAGGTTTCCCTTTGGCGATGTCCGTTATGAATTTTCTTTGAATCCGATGAGCCGCCGCATGACCCGTGATTTTCAGTTTTTCTATGGTTCGTCCGGCATCCACCCCCCGTTTCTTCTCAGTTCTTCGATTTTCCCCTCCCGTTTGCAGCCCCCCTTCGGTGAAAGTTATCACATATCGTCTGGTACTTTCTTTTCTCCCCATTTCCCGCCTTTTCCCCTTCTTTGTACAGCGATTCTCTGAGTTGCCCCGGAATCCACATCTGGATATTAGACTTTTTTTCTCCTTACCAACTTCAATCGGAAGTGCATCCCTTTCTGTTGTGTCGGTGTCCCCTTTGCTGGTGCCTTGAATATGCGTCGCTTTCCGCAACACATAGCTTCCGGCCTCCCAGTTCAAAGCCGTCATGCCCTGAACACCGTCATGACATTTTTCGTCTTCTTTTCTTACCGGGGCTCATCCTCCACGTACCTTTTCTTTCTGGTTTTTACAAGACTCATTTTCTTTGTGTCATGACGGTCCGCTTCCTTCTCCTCCCTCGGTTGACCCCCCTCCACTGGATTTCAACCAGACCCTCGCTGTTGGCTAGATATGTCTTGATGGTAGGGACTTGCTGATTCAACCCCTGGCCTCTCTCCCCACGAAACTCCTCCCCTCCATTCTTTTCCCGCCGCTCTCGCCTTCAGTTACGATCCTATGAATTTTCCTCTATGATTTCTAGGAACAAACTCACCAGATCTTCTGGTTCCGTGACCGCGATTCCCTACCCCCTCCCCTGCCTCCTCTTTACGGGCTCAACCTACCTGCTGTACAACTGCTCTGCTTTGGTTCCCCTTTTCAAATTACCGTCTCACAGACCGGTCCCCTTTCTGATCTTTCCCTTCAGCTTTTCTTTCTAGGCTTGCCGTACTGGATATAGATTGCTGACCCCCGGACTGGATGTGGAGCTTTCTCGTATCGACTCTGCTCCGATCGCTGCCGGCTCTCAGGAACCTCCATCGCCTTCTTTTCCGCCTTCATCGACTGCAGAATTGAGAGACGTCCCTTTCCTTTCCGCTAGCGAGGTATGTCCCCTCCAGGGCCCTCCTCCCTCCCACTAGGCTGTCGCTTATGATCCTATCCCTCAGAGGTCTTTCGATAACCCTCCTTTATTTGTGCGTCGCGACTCTTGATTCCAACGCGATGATCGAGGTCTGTTCTTTCTCTTGCTTGTCGCGTTTGGTCTTCCTTTTGCGCCCGAGCTGCTAGAGAACCTCCCTCAGGAACAACGGGGTGTGATTTTAGACCATTTTCGGACCTACCGCCGCAAATCAAGGGCTTTCTGATTTCCTCCATGTACGTCTTGCGCGTCGGTTGCTAATGGGGTTTTCTTTTATCTGGAGTTTTTGTACGATATCCCGTCACGGGAGTCGCACGTTATGCCACGGTTTTCCTGACTTTTCCCACTCTTAATGCTGCTCCCTGGGTCGTCTTGAGGCAGTTTACGATTGAGAAGTGTTGCCGATTTCCCCAGGAATGTCCCATCTCTTTACCTTTTTTCTTCTCGCAGCGGCTATTTTCCCGCCCCGTTGTACCTTCTTTTTTTTTTAGGCGGCGTTCCCGCAAGGATTTCTTTCTCGTCGGTACGTAGACCTCTCTTGCTTTTTTCCTTTCTCCTCTCTGTTCAGCGGACCCCTTTTTACCTCATCGCTTCAGCGCAGTCGGTCGGAACACCCCCATTCCTTTCAACCCTGAGTTGCCTTTGACGCCCCGTTCTTTTTCCGCCTCCTCGTCGGTCCTTTCTCCCTACGCGTCTTTTTTTACCCCTCCGTATTGCAAAGACTTGGTTCCGAAGGTCTTTTTCACTCACTTTGAAGCACTTTGATGTTCTTGAATCTTTATCTCTTCTTTGCTTACTTCCTCGTTTTTTTTTTTTTTTTTCTGGTCGAACAGTCTTTTTCTCTGTTGCTTTCATCCGGGGTTGGCTGTTCCCTGTCGATTATTATGGTTATCATTCAATAGAGGCTTTCAAGAACTCGGCATTGCGCTGCCCGTCCTCTTCATGCGCTCGCTTCCCAGACCGGCACTCTCTCGCCCTTTCCCTTCTCTTCTTTTTCAGCTTTCCTTTCTTTCATTTGTGTTAGTCCGCTCGTTTTTTGAGGAGGTGACGCTCGAGCAGGGCTGGAATACGCAGCCAGCACTCTCGGTTGTAGAACCTTACCCTCTTATCCTTAGACTCCTCCTTCCTGTTTTTACATCCCCCGGCTCACCGTCATACCTTGGGACGACGAATGAAGGCTTTTTTCCCAAAGCTCTTTTCGGTCATTCCTTTCCATGACCCCGCACCCCCGGCGTATCGGTCCTGATCTTAGAAATCCTTTTCACACTTACTTTAATTAATGAATCCTTTCACTCCGCCGGTGCTGCCACGCTCTTTGCATCCGTTAAGTTTCTCCGCTTACCCCCCTTTTTTTTGAGCGCCGCTTCGTTCAGCAGTGTCCACTGCGCGCCTCAGAACTGCCCTGCTGCTTGAGCTGGCGGCCTGGCCATGCTGTTTCCCGAAACCCTCCCCTCCTTTTGCCGGCGTTTTTCTTTGGCCGCGCACTTGCGGCGCAGCCGTATACAACTTTCAGGCTGGTACTCCTCCGAAGTGGCAGCTTTCGCCTCCAAGCTCGTGATCATACCCCGCCCGTCCCTTCTATCGTACTTCCCTTTGGCCGCTCTTCGTTTCGTCGTTAAATGATGATTTTCGCGTCTTTTCCCAAGAGCTACCCGCTTGTCTCAATCCCCATCTCCCCCATATGTCATGTGAGTTCTCTTCCCTATTTCGTCGTGAGCGCCCCCTCTCTCTGTATCGTTCTCCCATTAAATGTTTTTTTTTTTCCGCTTTCTCGGATATCTGCCTCATCCGCCTGGACTTTTTCGGTCCGCTTCTTGCTCGGCCCTCCGTTCTTTTCTAGGTTCTTGACCAACCTTGCGCTAACTGTCAGTTTGATCCACTTAGTCATTTCTTCTGCTGTTTTTTTATGGCCCCGCGTTTTCCCACCCCCTTGGAAAATTTTTGAATTTTGCGTGGTGGTTCGGACCCCTCGCTTCTTCCATCAGATCTGTCGTCACCTCTGAGTTTGCGTTCTCTTTTTGGTTGTTCCCCGAGTTGGGGAGTGATTCCGTGAATACTCAAGTCCTAATCACCAGCTATCTTCTCTGGGACATGATGCTCGCTCTTTGGTTTTGGACCCCCCCCCTTGCGTTTCCCACCCCTCATTTTTAAATGATCGAAATTGTTCGTCCACACAGACTAGTCTGGGGCCATATCCCCTCCCTTCCCTTTGTCTACCTTTTTCCATCGAGTAAATGCACTTAGGGTGCGGTGTCTGCTTCGGTAGAGACGTCCTTTTTTTTTTTTTTGTCTCTTACTGCTGAAGAAAGTAGATTCCGTCCCAAATCCCTTCCTTCTGCTTCCAGATTTTGCAGTTTGTCCTCTGCATACTTCCCTTTCTTTCCCTTGGCGCCTTTCCTCGCGCTTCGGCTTTGTGATCCAAACAGGAAAGGCGGCTTCCGACTTTTCGACAGGGATCTAACCCTGTCGAAGTCTTGGATCGCTACTTCTGCGCGTGGCGCCCCCCGGTTTTTTTGTCCTTCTTTTTTTTGAAACCCTTTTTTTTTTTTCTGCGGGACTTTTTTCGTTGTATAGTTCATACACCAACAGCTAAAGAGCGCCAGAGGCTTACGATATGTTGCCGCCATCAGTTTCCGCCCTTGCTTCTTTATATGATTCGGTTATCTCTTTATCTTCTTTTTTCCGAGAGCCGTTCTTCGTCTGACCCCCTCTTTTCCTGCTTCTTTGTTGTTTTTGGGAATATTTGCCACAACCCGAGGTCTTCCCCTCATGATGGCTGGTTGCCATTTCTTATCTTTCTCCCCCCAATTCTCTTCTTTGTTTGTTTTTTGTTTGCTGATTTTTTTTGTTCCCTAAGCGTAAAGCTGTCCCGCCTTTTTTGTTTGATGCTTTCTAGGGTGTTGCCGTCCCCCTCGTTCTTTTTTTCTCCGCTCCTTCTCCCTCACCTTCGATCTCGGATTCCAGATAGCATTGTTAACGATCGCACAGAGCCTGCGTCATCTCGGTTCCCTTCTTTCTTCTGCTCTGTGCTCCCTTTTCCCGATCCCGCCCCTTCCTGTCCCCCTACAGGAGCAGCCGTCGCCCTCCAATTTCTGTGAATTTTTTTTGATTTTTCCTTATCTACTTTGCGAGCCTCACCTTTGCCGGCCCTTTCCGGGTTGCACTTTTTTCTGGTCCCATCTTTCTTTTCACTTCCCTCTTTCGCCGGTCTGCATTTCCAGGCCGCCATGATTTTGTTTTCCTCAGACCATGCGTTCCCTCTGTTTTGGTACCAGTTCCCCCCCACTCCTGACCCGGCCTCCCCTGGCCATGTTTTTTTTTTTCCTCATTTTGCGAGTTGCTCTTATGCGTCTTTTCGGCACCCCGGGCGCCCCCGAGCCGCCGGGCCTAAACCCTCACCTTCCTTCGGCGCCCCTCTTTCTACGGTCATCCATCCACGATTTCGGAGCTTCCCAGTTGGTATTGTCCGATCCTTCCCTTCCCTAACGCGTTTGACCCACCCCTGTTCCGGTCCCCCCCCTCTCGCTCGTTCCCTTCCCCGTTGCATGCTCTTCTGATGATTTTTTTCCTTGGAGGCACTTCTTTAAGACCTGGTCCCCCGCCATTAGTTCCTCTAGTCTCTGGGCGCTCCGTCTCTCTGCTTTCCTATTTCGGGTTTCGGACCACATTTTGTTTTTTTTCGCAGCTCGAACAATTTTGCCCGATAGCCTTTCTCAACCCCTGCCTGTTCCACCTCTCTCTTGTTTTCAAGCCCTGACCGCTCCCCCTTTTCCGGATTGGCTTCGGTCGTCTGGCTGCTAAAGCGCGCGTTTTGTGCCGAACTTTGGGCTCATGCGGCGAACCCCCCATTCCCTTTGTCACTTGGTGGTCTTTTTGACGGAGCGCTTCTTTCCGGCGTGATCGCGCGATAGCTACGGCACTTATGACGGACATAGAAATGTTTTCTTTTGCTCTCTCTGTGCTTTTTCTCTATATTCGTCCCCCCTATTGGGCTCACTTTTTCTTCTCAACGAACCTCATCCTTTGTGGATCGATCGACCGCCGGAGTTGGGAGGCTCTGGTACCCCTCGACGAGGGCCTTCATTTTTTTTCCTATTGTCTGGTTCGCTTTTTTTGCTCTTGCGCCTTCTGCGCCTTCTCCCTTAGCGCCGTTCAACCTTGTTTATGAGACAACCTTGGCCTTTTTTTTAATGCCATAAATTTGGTCTTTTTGAGTTGCGGGCAGTTTTCCCGGCATTGCCTTTTGTTTTTTATCATGGGTTAGGGAGCACGTGTATGCGTGCAGATAACTTGTCCGTACTTTTTTCCCGGGGCAATTTTGCCACCCCCCATGCTTGGGTGCGTTTAATCTTAAGGAATTTTTCCCTGTGTTGCCGACACAGGCATCCGTCGCTGTGTACTGACTGCATGTGCTATTTTTTCTTCCACACCTTCTTTGCTTTGTAGTGCGTAGGCGCCGCATTCGCTAGGCGGGACGTATTCCATGCCGGCGGTAGTGACCTTGGCGCGGAAATAGTCCACTGAGCGTACTTCTGTTGCTGAAACCATCATTGCTTGCTTCACCCGTCTTTTTTTTCCTTGTCCCCCATTTCTCTTTTACCGCCGATGTCCGGCTAGCAATGCGAGGCCTTTTTGCCCGCAGTTCCCATGATGCGTTTACTATCTCTCCCTTTGCACTCCGGCTATTTCATCACGATCAT
>Ga0179593_1815099_pt1 | contig 12153 bp, 11 predicted proteins | sample CZODoug2_1_08_16_FD_185931 | JGI IMG/M metagenome (GOLD analysis project Ga0179593, IMG submission 185931) | Vadose zone soil fungal communities from Angelo Coast Range Reserve, California, USA - CZODoug2_1_08_16fungal (PacBio error correction) | ecosystem: Environmental > Terrestrial > Soil >... | reverse complement strand
TTTCCCCTGAATCAACCCTTGACCGGGACGTTTTCTCTCAGTTGATCCCAACCTTTGTGCACTTTCTCGTTGGGTTCCCCTTTCGACCCGGAATGACATGTCTGTTTTTTCCTCTCTTGGCGTGTCACTTTATGCCGTCTCCTAAATGGCCGGCGGTTACCCTTTACTCGTTTGTTCTCTTTTCCGGCGATGTTTCCTCAGGACGCGGGGGCTCCCAACGCTCTTTTTGTTTGCTTTCTTTTTTTCCCACTCCCTCCCCCAGCCCTTCGTTCAATATTTTCTTCGACTGGCTCACTTTCGGTTTTTGGCTCCCTTTTGTTAGCAGACGATCCGCCGTGCCCATTTCCCTTAGAGATAGACGCGTTATTGACCACCGGCTAGCGTCTCCACATACGGATCGATCGCACTCCCCCGGCAAATTTTTTACCGGAATCCCTTCCCCTCCCCATACGTCTCTTTCGAACAGGGGAACCAGGTTTTTTTCTCTTTCGATTTCTTTTTTTCAACCAGACCGGCTTTCTGAAGTCCTTTTTTCCCTTTTTTCTTTCTACTGGCATTCTAGACCTGCTATCGCCATATGGTTTATTGATTCCCCTCGGTGCGAACTCCCCAGCGACTTTTTCTTGAACTTTCACACTGCAGTCGGGACCTGATTCACCGCCTCTGCCCCAACATCCCATCGTCGGATGCAACCAGGAACACCCCCCGGTTTCCTTTTTTTTTTTTTCACCCCCCATAACTTTACCGCGAAGTGATCGAAAACAGGCCTCTTACTTTTCTACAGTTCTTTTAGTAGTTCCCCAGAGATCTTCAAGATTGTGTACCTTTCCTCGTGTTCCCTCTTTTTTCCCCCTTTCCACTTGACAGGGCCCCCAACCCAGGCCTTTTTCTGACCCCCCCCCTTTTGCACGCCAAACGGATGCCACTCCCTTTTGGTTCCTGGTATCCTTGCAAACCCACGGCTCCAGCCTCCTTTTCATTCACTTTTTTGTTTCTTTTCCGACCCGGGGGGGGCACTCCCCCTCACACCCCCCCGCTTTTTCCCCCCTACTGTTTCAAAACACCCAGTCTGGAGCTGGAAGCGACCTGTTTGTTCTCCCTCCCCCCTCTTCCTTTTCTTGCTGATGCTTGATTTTTCTCGTTGGGGCTATCTTTGGTTTTTTTTTTTTTTAGTTTTTCGTTTCCGTCTTATGAGCAGTAAGATAGGACTGACGACACTTGGTTTCTGCCCAGTTGCCCCTTGAAAGACTTTCCCCCAAAGTTCTACTCCCTTCCCCCCCCCGTTTGTCCCCCCCCTTGGATGACGTTGAATAACCCCTTGGAGTCTGTCAGTTTCCCCCTCTCTTATTATGATTTTTCTCGGACCGGTGTCAAAAACGCTTCCTCGCCTTTTGCTCTTGCGACTTGGTTTTGGAGTTTCGGTCCTTACGGCGTTCTACCTCATACAACCCCACCGACCCCGACCAGCGCGAGCTTCCCCCTTTCCCCCTTCTCCATTTTCCCCCCAGTTTCTCAATTTCCAGAAAACGGGGTGCACCCCACCCTGTCCTCCCTTTCCCTTTTGGAAGGGCCGATGCCTTTCCCCTTCTCCCCCTATCCCCCAGAATTTTTTCTTATTTTTTTTTTCTGAGTCGGGGCGGGGTCCTTCCTTGTTCCCTCGGATTTATTTCTGATCTTGTACCTCTCTTCGCCGGAATTTCGTTTGCGGACGGGTCCCCCAGTACGTTCTCCTTTTCTGCGGACTTCCCTTTTTTAAAGGGACTTTCTTTAAGCTGAAGAGTTTTCCCCCACAACAGCCGGTGTTTTCCCAATTCTTTTCGACTTGTTGCAGTGGTCTTTTCCTCTTTGCTTCCTTTCACGCCATACAGGGCGTTGTTTTTTTCCTCTTAGGCCGTACTTTTTTTTCCTCGACCTTCCCCGGTAGCCTGGCGTGTAGGACCGGAATGGACACCTCCGTCGTGCGCTGCTTCACGTATGTGGGCGGGCACCCAGTTTGCACTTTTTTTTGATCTCCGCTAAACTGGTTGGTCTTTTTTTCACCCCTCACGTGGCCCCCCCACCTCATATTTTGCAACTTTCATGAGTGTCCTTCTCTCACCCAATTTCCCTCAGCGGCGCTGACGGCCATTAACCGGCACACCCCTTTTCCTGCCCCCTACCCTTTACATTCGGCCGGTTCTTTTTGATGCGGAATTTTCCCTTGCGACCCTTTTCCCTGAAACTTGCCCAGATGTGGATCCGAAATTCTTTTCCTTTTCTTTCTTTTCCCCCCCCCCTGAGTTTGAACTTTGGCCTGTTGAACGCAAGTCACGCTCTTGTTGCTGGCACTCGATTGTCAGTCCCAACTCCTTCTTTTTCAACCCACTTCCCCCTAATTTTAGAGGTTTTCCGTCTCAAAACCCTTTCACGAACGGATCTGATACCATGGACTTTTTTTTCCTCCTTCTTTTACCCTCGTGTTGAGTGTTGGACCTTTTTTTTTTTCCTGGGCTGAGGCGTCAGCGAAGCCGGTCTTCGTTTACAGACGAACCGGTTTTCCCCCTTTTTTTCCACTTCTGAAGTTGCCGGACCATCCTCGTGCACACAGCACACTGCTCTTTCGTTCGTCCGGAACAAGGCCAATTTTTTTTCCTTTTACTTTTCCCCCACCCCTCTTTTTCCGTAGGGAAAAAGGAACCAAAAAATAGGTTTTTTGCCTTCTTCTTTTCTTAGTTTAACTTTCCTTCCATAAACTGCTTTTTTTAAACTCCCCTTTGATCCGGGGTTAGCTGTTCACTGCGAACGGGCTGCTGGTTTTGATTCCTCCTAGATTGCCTGTCCCTCGATCGATCCCCCAAGCCGGACCTCTTTGCGATTCTTTTTGCATTACGTTGGGGTGGCCCCTGCTTCCCCATTCCTTTGCACACCGGTTGGCCCAAACGGGGTGCCCCGGTCCCCGTGAGGGCGTCCTGCCTCCCTTCGTTGCCCCATGATGTATTCCTCCTTTTTTCTTCTCCCGTGTTTTTTTAACTTGGCCTGCCCCTGCGTCCCCCACACTCTTTCTTTATTCGTGACCCGGATCACCAGTTGAACTTGCCGTGAAACAACTTCACCAGTTTCTATTCCGCCGATCTTTAACCGAGACCTTTGTTTCGTGCTTTTTTTCCGCGTTTTTTTTTTTTTTTTTTTTTTTTTTCCACAGTTACGTATTGCGGCTCGTCCTTGCGATGGCTACGGAGTGTTGCGTCTGTAGTTTTTCAAAAATGTATCCCCTGATCATATGTTCTTTAAGTTCGACGGATCAATCTCATTGACTCCCCCCTTTCCATTACGTTGTAACTTCTAATTTAAAGACACATCTCTTTTTTCCCCCCGCTCCTTTTTTTGATGGTGCAAATTGGGCAAAAGTCCCTCCTTCGATCGTTTTTTTTGTGGTTGTCGGCTTTTTTTTTTGTGTCAATTGAGACAGATCACAAACGTTTCTGGTTTCCGTTTGTCGGACTGTGTCTCCTGGTGTTGAGTCTTCGAGCTTGGGGTTCACCTTTTGGCTGTTTGGGGGGGGGGTGTTTTAGACGTTGAGTCCGCCCCGGTAACTTTCCCTCCCGCCCGAACCCCTTTCGTCTCATTTTACGGAGTTGCGCTTCCACAGGGTCCCCGCGTGTGTTTTTTTTTCACAACGTCCTTGAACAGCAATCGACCATCCTTTTTGCCTGCCTCTCTTGTTTTCTTTGGTCAAGGCCGATTTAGATACGATGGTGACACCCTGTCCCCATTCTTATGCGCCCGTGTTGTTTCTGGTTCTTCCCCTGTTCCCCCAGGAGATCCATTTTAGTCGGGTCAGCATGCTTCCCCTTTTTGCTCACTTAACCCCCCCCAGCGAACTTTTCACCCTCGTTCTCCCCCCCCACAACCTTCCCCTTCTCAGCATTACAGTTGAGATTTCTGTATTGATTCCCAGCCACTGGTCCTCTTTCTCTTTGGGACATCTTTTTTTTTGGAATTGGCCCACTCAGATCGAAAACCCCGCATTTGCCTCTTTTTTTTGCTTTTTCGTCCCCCCCAGGGTTAGGACACCCAACTCTTCTTCAATGCCTTTCTAGTTTTTTTTATTTTTTTACAAATGGCCCGATAAACTTTTCCCTGGCTCCTTGACCTTCGGTTGTTTTCTAGGATGCTTTCGCTGCCCCTCCCCATTGTGCCTGTCCACCTTCCTGCATTTCTCTTCCAAATTAGAAATAGACGCCCCCAACCCTTCCTTTCCCTTTTTTTTCCAGCCCCTCAAGTTCGATTGTCGCTGCCTGGTTTTATTTGTGTTGTTCTCGATTCTTTTTCGTTTTAAAAGGTTTCATGTGGGCGGTTTCCTTACGTTGCGATGATGTTTGCATTTTTCGAGGCCAGTCTTCCCCCCCCCCCAAATCTTCCTTCCCAGTATCTTCTGGAAGTACAGGAGCACCTAGTCCTCCCCCCCTTAAATCCTGGTTTCGGATCTTTTCTTTTTTTTTTTTCTTAACCGAACTTTAACCACTATTCCCGCCCCTCGGGGTCTTGAGTTTATTCTCTCCTTCGTGCTGTAGTTTGACGATCTTCCCGATTCTTCCCCTTTTCCCAGTCGGATTTTGTCCGGGCTTTGCGTAACCGGTTCTCGTTCTCAATTCACCCTGTTAACTGCGTCATTGTCTTTCCCTGCGTCCCCTTTCTAGCCATGGTTGACGCGGTAAATCTTCCTTGGTCCCGCCGGGAAGGCCGCCCTGGCTCCGCACACAAGTCGGACTATTGACAAGTCTTATGCGGGTCACTTGTTTTGACTTTTTTCCACTTTACCAGAGCGTTTGTCGGGACCCCTGTACTTTTCATCGCCTTCAGGATTAAAACTCTATCTTTCTGTATTTCAACCTCCCTCTTCAGTTTTCCCTTAATTCCACGGCCCCCCTTGATCCCTTCGGTCTTCGAAATGTCCAAGACCCTCCGGTCGTTTCTATATTCCGGTCAAATTGGCCCCCTACTTTTTTCCTGTACCTAAAGAACTTCTCTACCCCCGTAGTCCTGTGGGTGAATATCTTCCCACTCATACTAATAATCCGTTGTTGTTTGTTCGATTATACTTTTTCTATCCCCACCATTTTCCTTCGCTCCCCCGGGGGTTCTCTTTACTTTTTTTGCACTTTCTTTCGTGGGGACCATCGTGGCACGACTTGGTTTCGTTCCTTTTCTTCGACCGCGTTAATCTTTGGGAGTGAATATTTCCTGTCCCTCTTTCCTTCCCCCGTTTGTTATCCTCCGTTTCTTTCTGTTTTGGACGCGGGATCAAACGGTATCGTTTTTTCGGCTTTCGTGATGCTTCCCGGTCAATCTTTTTGTACCCCGGGAGCTTCTTTCCCCCGGTCCTCTTCGGCTTCGTTCCCTCCAGACTGATTAAGGCCCGGGGCTCCTTAGGCATACTCTAACGCGATCTTTCCGCGTATACCATAGACTTCTTCGTGTTCATCTGTAACAGACCCCGATAGATCCTCGCCGTGTTTTTCCATTTCCTGCCCCCCTCTTCATTGTCCTAACCTCCCGTATGTCTCCTTTCGTTTTTGACGCCCTCGGGCGTCGCAAAAGCCCCTTTTGTGAAGGCTTTTTTTCCAGAGTTGGGTCGCGGTACAGCCATTGCTTTCTGATTTCTTGACGGTTCTTCGTCCAATTACGCCCCCCCCCCCCCCCCCCTCGTGAAGTGATGTCTTTCCACAATTGATCTGCCGTCCTCCCGTACTCTCCCTTTTCATCCCTCCCGGGAGGTTCGCAAAATTGCCTTTACCGCGACTGATTCATCGAACACCCTTCCCTTCTTTTTCAGGTTTTAGTCAGCGTATTTCTGTGTATATTTTCTCTTGTGAATTGCTGCATTTGTGAAGGTTCAGTCAATTCTTTGACCCCCTCCCGCAAAGCCTTTACCCCCAGCAAGCCCTGAGCCAACGTTTCCCGTTTTGATGCTGTCCCATTTTATAGACCCCCCCGGCTCACCTAATGTCACCTTCCCCTTCCCCTCCCCCCTTCCCCGGCCGTCATTATCCATTTTTTTTTTTATTACTTTTCCGATCTCGTTTTCACCACACTCTCCCTCTGACGTTTACCGGACCGTGGCGGGGCCTAAATAAGGCCACATTTTTTGCCCGTTGGGTTTCGCCTTTGGTTCCGTCGAGTATGTGGTAACTCAATCCGATGTATTTTTTATGTGATTTTTTTTATGAACGTGACGCTTGGAGGGCTTGCCCATTTCCCCTCCCTCCTTCTCACCCCACTTTCCTTACCCCCCAGGTGCCCCCCATTCAGATCGGGCCTTGGAAGTGCAACCCCACAGGCGTCTTAAGTCCACGGAGGCTTGATGTGGTCGCGGAATCCGCCTCTGACGAGGCCCTTCCTGGGGCCTCGCTGTCCAACCTGTGGGTGCTTGTTGTTTGGTGTTTTGGCGTTGGCGGACTTCCGGGCTTTCCCACGTTCAACCACCCCCCCCCGCCCAGGGCGACCTCCTCGCTTAGACCCTGACCGGGCCCCCATTCTTTTTCACGTTTTCTCAATTTCCACAGTGTTTTACACCACTGGTCCACTGCGGCGCCCTTTTGTTCCTGAAGTTTACCCCAAGATTGCCATTTCTGGTCCTTTTGTCGCGTCCGCGTTTTTCTTTTCTGACCCTTCGTCCGGGGTCGGTCAGTCTTCACCTTTTTTCTCGCCTTCCCTGCTCCCCGGGACTCCGTTTTTGCGCCCGAAGTTAGGCCTCCCTGCATTCATCCGAGCTTTTGACATTACTTCTCCCTTCCAGTCCGACCCCCCCCACCGGTTTTTTCAAATGATCGGTCCTGCAGGCCGGAACCGGATGTTTTCAGTACCCTTTTCTTTCCCCGGGTTACGAATACCGGCCCCTTTCTTTGTGTTTTTTCGCGGGCTGGCACAGTCTTTTACCGGCCGCTTAAAACAAGTTTCCCCCTTTACTCCCTGGACCCGGAACGTCGGTTGTTCTCTCACGCCTGTGGCCGGGCACACCTTTTTCAAACCTCGGTCTTTACCTGTTTTTTTATTTTTTTTTCCGTTCCCCCCCCCCCCCCAACTATATGCCAGGCGTATCCTCAAACACCCGACTCGTGTCCGGCTTTCCCGATCACTTTCCGCCCTCCTTCCGCTTTGGCATTTACCGGCCGCCCCTCTCTTCCCCAGGTACCCGATCTCGTCTTTCTGTTTTATGCGTTGTACTCTTTTTTACTGTCCCGTACGCGCCACTAGTCCTTCTCTTTTTTTTTCGACGCTCTTCTCGGGGGCCTGAGGTCCAATTTTTGTCTGTCCTAAACCGACAGCCTGAACTTCGTGGTCCCCCTACCAACAACTTCTCTATGCGATTGTCTGGTTCAACCAGACCCCCTCTTTTTCTCGATTTCCCCCGAACGAGGATGCCGATGACTCTTGGGACATCTCTTCTCTTGTTCTTCTCGTTCAATGCGGTTACCCTCGAGACGGTCTGTAGGGGGGGTGTCGAAATTCCCCCCCATCCCCCCACGTTTCCCGTGCTTTGACTATCGAGTTCCGTGCCTTTCCTAGTTAGTGGGCACAGGATCGGTACCTTTTTTCTTTTCCCAACATTTCAACCCCTTAATTTCCAACTCAGGATTCTCCGTCGAACCAGGACGAAATCTTCCCACATGTGTTCCATGGCATTTTTTCAGTTTAACTTTCGAATCCATAAACAGTGCTGAGGGTATCTTCCCCCCCCGAGATAACGGGGGATATTGACTTCCCCCCCCAGCCCTTTCTGGCTTGAGCCTCAAGCCCCGGTTACCAATGCACGGTTTTGTCGATTCCTGCCCTCGGTTGGGTTTCCCGTGAGTCACAACGGACAACTCCTGTTACTGTCGACACCCCCCCCCCCCGGTTGTCCAACGGGAGTGCCCGACCGTTTTTTTGTCACTCCCCTCTGCCCGCTTGTCTTTAGCCCGGGGTGACAACGCTACCCGCCGTTGTCGGGTTCAACACTTGCTCCCTCCCCCCCCCCCCTCGCACCACTATCTTTCTGCCTTATTTTCAAGTCCAAGGTTCTACCACTCCAACAAGGGGCCCCCGTCGACCGATATTTGTACAGAGGACGGTGTTCGGTTGATGCCCCGTTACCCCTCGCATTTCAGCTCGGATCGCGTCCCTCCCCGGACTGGGGAATGCTCGTCTTTTTCCAAAATTTTTCGAGTTATTCTGGTCATACCACTCTTTAGAAGGATCCAAAGTTCAACTGGTCCCTCCACTGGACCCAGACCCAGTTTACCGGTCCCGGTGAAACTCCCCCTTCTGGGGAATGCCCTTTTTAGTAACGGACGTCTATCTAAAATGCTTCTCTGGTGTGTTGGGGGCTCCATTGTGTCAAATTTTGAGGGTAAAAAGTCTCTTTTTTCATGTCTCCCTCTTCTGAGTAGGCTGGTCCCTGTTGGAAGGGTTTTTTGTTTTTTCTCTTTTTCCGGGTTGTTACCCGCCGCCTGCCTTGGACCTCCGCCCCCACCACAGGCTTGTTTTTTACGGCCCCCGCTCTCCATTCCTGGCTCGCAGCGTTGGGTACCCATTTTCCGCGGACCGCCTTCGAAAGCCCTTAGTTGATTTCCGTTCCCCCGTTTTCGACTCTTTTTTCCACAACATGGCATTAGTATGCTTGGGTTGCGCCCCAGTCTTGGCTGGGCAAACTGGTCCCCGTCCACTTTTTCCTTCAAGTCTCCTTTTATTTCCCCACTCCATACGCGACGGAGTTTTTTTCCCCCACCCCCAAAGCTCCTATCCCCCCGAGCCCGAGCCCAGCATCACATCCCTCCCCGATTCTTTCCTCTTTGTCTTCCCCCCCCCCAAAGGTTCGCCTTCGAGCCCGGCTTGGTGGCCCGATGACTTCGGAAAACATGCTTGATAATTGACGTCTTTTCCTTTTTTTTTCCAAAACCGGGCGGACGAGACCAATATTGTGATGCAACGAAAGAGGGAGTGAGTTCTTTTTCCTGGTTTCCACAATTCGTTTCACCCGTTGGGAGGTGCTCACTGTGCTCGGTGGTCCATGCATTCCCTTCCACTTTATGCAGCCCAATCGCCCCACATTTTTTAGCTACACATTTAAGATCCTGTTCCTGCCCCCCGCCTCGTTTTTCCGATTGCTGTGCCTGTTTCGTTTGGCGGTTACTTTGCATGTGCGGTGTGCTTTTTGTTTCTCTCCCTGGCCCTTTTTTTCTTGCTTTGGCTTCCTTTACCGGCAGATAATTGATTTGCAGCCTTCCCCACTTTGCTTTTTTTTTTTGCGGAAGTCTTTTTTTACCTTCCTACTTGTGCTATAATCCGCTCCTGCGTTTTAGACCCCTGTAACCTCCTTTTTCACCCCCGTCTTAACACGAGGGTCTGTGGCGCTCCTCTCCCCTGCCGTTCGCGAGTTTTGGACGATTACGCATCTCGACAATGAAAGTTTTTTTTTTGGATTTGCCGGCGATCCTTATTCGTTCTCCGGCTACCTTTTAACCGCGCATTTCTTTTTAAAATTCTGTCTATTTCGCGTCTTTGCTTCCCCTTTTGTATTGGTTTTTTTTTTGTCGCCGGAAGCCGTCCACTTTCCCCCTTCTGATCTTGAAAGGTTCTCCCCCCCCCGGGTATTTTCCTCAATCCGAGCCTGTTCGTTCGGTGTCCCCCGCGTTCGCAGTTCCCCTGAACGGATCCTTTTCCCTGCTTCGGGGCATTCTTCTTTGAAGCGCCATCCGTTCACGGTCCCCCTTCTACGAGGTTATCCGGGTTCCCACCTCATTTTTGTCGTCTTTTTTCCCCCACTGAGAACTTGGCAGGGCAAAAAGTTGCTCGCCCCGCGCGACACGTCGTCAGCTCCGTCCTTCCCTCCCTTTTCCGTTTGTTTGTCTCTTTCCTCTAGTTCCCCGGACGGACGTGTCGTCTATTTTCGGGATTCCCTACCTTGCCGGAACTTTCTTCGTGCAATTCGTCCTTTTTTTTACTCCCCCCTTGGTCCTTCCCTTTTGTACGTATCCTTTTGCGTGCCTCTTCCGCGCTTTTTTTATTCCATGCCGGCGGTTAATCGGATCTATACTTTTTTTTCAGGAAGCTTTCTCCAAGGTTGGAGGGTCCCGTTATGGAGTAGTCCCCCCCCCCTGGACCCCCCCTCCTGACCTTCGTCAATAATCCGGGAGGGTCCTTTTCCTTCCTTTGACCCCTTTCTAAGGCCGTTCTCCCAGCATTCGCATAGAGGACGCCACGATGCGTCTCCCCTGCGCGGGCGTTACTGTCCCTTGAGAACGTTCCCGGAACCCCCTTACCCCCCCTTTTTTTCGCGAATTATTTTCCCCCCTCGTTCGCGAGATCGTCTACTTCGCAGCGGCAAGGCTTGTTGATCGCCCCACCAGACAACTGCGTGCAGCCTTTTATTTGTTGTCTCCCTCAATATTTTCCGACGCTGAATTGTTGACCTCGGGTCGGGACAACTGCCCTTTTTGGACCTGCTGTTCCCACTGTGATCTGCCCGCCGATCCCGCAATCCCACCCTTGGACCCCCCCCCCGTCTTCCAAGTCCACAGCCACATGCCATTTACACCACTCCCGGAGGCTCCCCATAAGAAACCCCCCCCCCTGTTCTTTTTTCATTTTGGTCTCCCTTTAGTCTCCCCTTTTTCAAGATGTGTTCCTTTGGTCAACGCGCTGTCCTGAAACAGTCCAATGCTGCCCGGACACCTTTTGTCAGCCAAAGTTGATCCCGAACAAGTTGGAATGGGGCCATTTGATCTACCCCCTTGGTTCACCCTACCTTTTTTGCCTTGCCTGTATCCCTCCCCCCCGGGTGGGGACCCGCCCCGCCCCTGCCCAATTATCCCCCATACTTTTTTTCCGATCTCGTTTCACCCAATTCCACCCCTTCCGATTTTTTGCTTCCTCACTACGCTTTCTTCTGCTTTGGGCGGGACGTTGGGCTAGGCCCCGTCTAGTTTGCTTTTACCGTTAATCATGGAGCAGGTAGATTCTGCCAACGACGCCCCGAGCTTTCTTCTTTTATCCTGGTGCGCCCCCCTAATTTCTACGATGCCAGTTTTCTTGTTTTATTCGTGCCGGACGGTGGCTCAACAGGCGTTTTTAAAGTCCCGGCTTCGATGCCCCCCTTTGCTTTTCTTTACGACAAACTCCTGGCCTTTTTAATTGGAGTTTTTTTTTCACCTGTCGGTTCTGCGCCCTGTGGGGGCGTTGTTTCCCCCCTTAAACACCCACAGCCCGACACAGCCGCTCCCGCACTTTCCCCCGTCGGTCACGAATTTTAGACGAACTTTCCCCTTAATTCCTTGAAAAACGGGAGCCCCCCAGATCCTGGGAGAATCTTTTTCCCCGAAGGGAAGATTTCTCGGCTTTCAGTTCAACCGCTTTTTTCTCGGGTGAACACTCCCCCGGGATCAGAGGTTTCCTCGATTGATACGTCTGTCTGGAATGAATTCCCCCTTTCTTCCCTCTCCGTTACTTTTTTTCGACGATCTTCTGGCCCAGTACGTAGGGTGTTTTCTATCCGTCTCACTTCGTCATGGACGGCGACCCCCCGACACCCCCTTTTCTTCGAGTTCAAGATCGGTCACCGTCCGTTTCGTTCAATGTTCTGTAGTACCTTGCGGTTCTTTTCCACCCTTGATCGTTCGCGTGGCGGGCTACGCCCGAGCACCACCACGGGGCGGTATTTTTCAACGAGTGTACTGCCCTCCCTGTCCCCTGCCGAGCCTGAGTTGGAGCTACCGTTTTGCTGCACCCCGTTTCAACCTGTTGCCAACCTTGTTCCCTTTGGGGACCGGGCAAAAACCCCTATATGCAGCGGACTCGCAACCGTACTCCCCCCCCCGGCGATCCCTGAACCCCGCAGGCTTTGAACTTCCCCCCCTTTTCCACCCCCGGCCAGCACGTTCTCGGCCACGCCAACCCTCTTCAATTCGTTTGGTCCTTTGCCCCCGCAACTCTTTTGTCTTTTTTTTATGGTGTTTCCCTGACGCTTTTTTTTGCCCCCCCCCCATGAGGGGAATTTTCCCTTGCCCTTCCCGACGGCAGTTGGCTTTTCTTTTGCACCCATGGGCCGGCCCCCAACTTACCTTATTCAAACTTTTTCAAACCTGTATCGAGGGTTCTCGATCCGACGACCTTCGCGCTGACTTCATCAACGGG
>Ga0179593_1497880_pt1 | contig 12153 bp, 14 predicted proteins | sample CZODoug2_1_08_16_FD_185931 | JGI IMG/M metagenome (GOLD analysis project Ga0179593, IMG submission 185931) | Vadose zone soil fungal communities from Angelo Coast Range Reserve, California, USA - CZODoug2_1_08_16fungal (PacBio error correction) | ecosystem: Environmental > Terrestrial > Soil >... | reverse complement strand
CTGATGGATTTTTTCCCTTCTCCTTCTTCCTTCAAGGGATTCCTCCTTCGCAGCCTTTCTGGTCATCCGCCGGTCCGACGGTTTTTGCAATGCTTTCTTTTTTACGCACTATTGAGGACTTCTCGCGCTGAAGTGAAACCTGATAAATCCCAGCCGAAAATTCCCCCCCCTCGCCTTGGCGAAGAAGTCGCCCGTCTTTAATACACGCCTTTTTTTTCATTTTGACGTACTATTAGAATGCCAGCACAATTTTCCTCCTTTTCAAATGATGAATAGCCACACTTCTTTTCGTAGAAATTGCTTTTCGGCCGTCGGTATCGTGACCTTTCCCCCCCCCTTTCGCGGAGTTCCTCTTGCGTTTCTCATGCTCCCCTTTTTGCCCCAGGATTCACATTCTCGCTGTCCTTTTTAGCCCCTATCATCGTCCTGTGAGGCGGGGTGTATCTGAGGGATCCGGACGCCAGTGATTTTTTCCCTTCGAATTCTTTTTTTTTTTTCCCTTGCGGTTATGGTGCGTCACCAGTCGACCTGCCTCCGGCAAGAAGTCCCAGCCCTTCTGACGATAGATGGCAACCTCTAGCTCTACCTTTTCTGGCTTTTTTTTTCTCTGGTCCGGACACCGCTTTTGCATTCTTTCTGGTCTCAGGATTCGTTTTGGTCGAGATGGCTTCGCACCGGGCGCCCCCTTTCCCTTAATCCTCTTCAGGCCAACCCCTGTGTTTTCGCCGCCTGGTCGACCTCTCCTGCTCGTACAGTCCTTTTTTCCCCCCCGAAACCGAGAGTTCTGTACTGTCTGGTACTTTCCTCCCCAGCCTTTCGATCTCCCATTTTGCAACCGTTTCGTAGGATTTGTGGCCCGGTTCCACGATGCCCGGATTTTCCCTCCTTCCTTTTTCCCGCGGTGACGATGGGCTTTTTTCTTTCTTCCCCCTTTCAGGCGGCCAACTGCTCCCTTCACATACTGTAAACCGTTTTCTGACGCGATTTGAGACTTTCTCCCCGGCGGAAGAGAAAATCGCCTTTCGAGGCGGGCCTTTAAAAACTTTCAAGCCCTCTTCCCTCGGCCGTCTTTGCCCCCCTATGATAGATGCACCCCCTGCCAATGCGAGGAGAGACGACTCACTGTCGTACCACGTGCCCAGGGCTCTCTTTTCCCCTCCCCCCCTGATAAGTTCTGAGCTTTCTCCCATACCTTCCTCACCGCACGGTCCTTCGGAAAGGAGGCCATTACCCAGCGAGCCATTGCAAACCCCCCCTTCTCACAAAGCCCTTTCTCCTTCCAAAAGCTTTTTAGATTTTCATCTAGGACCCCGTCTGACTTCCTCCTCCTTACCCCCCTGAAAAAGGATTCTATACTCTTGGCGAAAAGGGGTCAACCCATGGAATGGATAGACCCTTCTTTTTCCCCATTAAGTCTTCCTCTCCCCGCGCGGTCGCTCTCCAGCCCATGTTTTCGCCGCACGTTGCTTTATCAAGTTAATACCCCCCTTTTTTGCGTCGACTTCAAAATTTTTTGGTTCCTCGCCACTCTCCTCTTCCCCCTGAGACTTCGGATCCTCGAACAATGTCACCCGCCTTTTTTCGGCTTCGTCCATTAGTTTGTCCCTCCTTTCTCATTCTGGCAGCCTTCCGTTGCAACTTTTTCTGTCTCCTTACTCCGCTTTTGTTTCTCTCTGGATTTTCCGCCTTAATCACTGTGAGGAAACGTCCCCCTACTCCGGTGACTTCCCTTTCTAGCTGTTCGAACGGGTTCCCACCGCCCTCTTTCTTTTCCCTGGTTTTTGAGCTCCCAGACCTCTCTTTGCAAAGCCCGAACTTTCACTCTGGGCCTTCTCATATCAATCCTCCCCTTCAATTCGACAAGAATCTATGTCGCCCTTTCCCCCCCTTTTTCATCACCAATTTTTTCCCCTGGTGACCTGCGGTTTCCCTTGATCCTCCTCCGTTGTTTTGAGATGAAAACAGACTTCTTTTCTCAACAGAATAAAATTTCACTTTGACCGCGCGGCCATTGTTGCTGATCTTCGCCAGTAGATACTTTCGAAGGACCCCCCAGTCTTCATGTCTTTTTTGCACCTCCCTAGTAAGGCTGTTTTTTTTTCCCGCCCGCCCGCAAAACTCGGATCGAACTTCCTGGCGGTGGCGTTTTCTTTTGATTCAGACTCTACGTCTTTAGACGTCTCACCAGTGATTTATACCTCCCGGCGGTCGAGAGTCTTCCCCGATCAGGAACCAGGCAGCTCAGAATCTTTCCCCCTCCCCCTTTCCCCCCCTCGTCTTTATTTTCCCCCTCTTCAAGTTTTCGGAACCAATTGTGCATGTTCCTTTAAAGTATCCGCTCGACCTTTAGGCGGTGCGGCGACCACGCGCGGGTTCCCCCCCTGCCGGTTTTCGGAAAGTTTTTTCTGACCGCGCCTTTTGAAATTACACTTGATTGACAATCCTTCGCACGCCCTAGGGGAGGTTCTTTTCTCCCCCCGCCGACAGCTTTCCCTTTCCTCCTTTTTACGAACAGTCTCTCTCCCCTTTCACTTGCCTGACCCGTTCCCTATCGACGCCGTTTTTCTCGGTTGTCGAAAGAGTAACCTGTCCGTAGCGACCCCCTTTTTTCCGATATTATGTTTTCCGTCCCCCCGCCTTTGGTTTTCTAGAAACAGCGTCCTTTTCCGGTGGTGTTGGGTCTCTCGCTGGGTGCGCTTTCCTTCCTTATGAATCGTTGACCTCAGTTCTCCTCTTCGGGAGAGCGCACAGGAGCTTCCTTTCTTCCCCCCCCTGGGTTTTCGCAGTCTGCACGTTTTTCTTCCCTTTTCCTTTTCTCGGACGCTCCTTCCCCGCGGGTGTCACTTTTTTATGGGACGACCTCTCCGAGGACGAATATCGAGTCATGGGGGTGTAGAAGAGTTTTTTTTTTTCGCGACGAGTCTCCCCGATTTTTTCCCCATCACCTCCCCCCGCCAGGTTAAAGCTATTTTTTACAGGTAGGTAGCTTGGCCAGGTCATGACCGGTGAACTCCCTCCCCTCCCCTCAATAAACCCCCTCTTTTTTTGGCTCCTATTCTCCTTGACCCCGACTGGCCCCATCGTTATCCTCTCGCAAAATAAGGTTAAATCCTTGCAAATTGAGATGAAAATTTTGGCGGTCCTTCCCTTTCCCTCTCCGGAAGGTGGAGTCTTCCAGGTACTCGCATAGATTCGCCCCAGGAAAGTCCGCCGACGGTGGTCTCCAAGCAGGGACGGTTCTCTTTTTCCCGTAAGTTCTTCTCCTTAGACTCCCCTCTCAGTCATGGCGCCGGTGGCGACCCTCCGCTCAAGGAAGCAGGGGATAGTTGCTCCTTTCCCCAGGCTTTTTGCAACGCTGGCACTTTTTTTCTTTCGTCCCCCCCCCGACTTCCCGTCCGCTCCTTTTTTCCCATCATTTTTTTCTGAGGCTTGCAGCCCCCTCAGGCGGTGCGCGCCATCCTGAGCGCCACCAGCCTCGATTCACAACTTCCTTTTCCCATAAAGAAATTTGCACTGTTTCTCACTGGTCTTTTCCCTTGCTAACCTCCCCCTGACCTAAAGGCGTCTTTTGATCGTGCGCGCCAGGTGCTTACCGTGGGCATCGATCAAATGGCATTTTCCCCAGAGCGAATTCCCCCCGCGTTTTTGGCTCTCTTTCCCCGAACGTGGCGCGCTTCTCGACGGTTTGCCGGGGCAAGCTACCCGGCCGCGTGCAAATCCCCTTTTTTCTCACGCAGACTTCGAGTTTTCCCTTCACTTTTTCAGGCGCGCTTTTATTCCATTTCCCTCCGCAAGTAGGAATTAAGGTTTTGCAATGACGACGAAGGAGTTTCTCTTTGTGTGCCGCCCCTTTTTTCTTCCCTCAACGGTTTCGCCGCTTCCTTCTCAGCTTTCCCTGCTACCTTAATCTTGATGAGCACGCTCCGACCTTTTTGCCCCGCCTCAATTGATGCCAGTTCCCCCTCGTCCCGTTGACGGACGGAAAACCCCCCCCTTTTTTTCATAATATCCTCTGATGATTTGCTTTTTTTTTTTTTCCCCCCCCCTTCTTTCCGATCTCCGGGAGGTTCCCGGCACTTCCTTGGAATGAAAGGGTAGCCTTTACCCCCTTCTGAAGAACTCTTGGAGGACCCTCCCTGTCTTTCGCGCTTGAAAGTTCCCCCTTTTTTTTTTTTCCCATCCAAAGCCTCCAAGATTCCCCCTCCCTCCGCCTGCAGGTCAGCCGTAATGTTTTCCTCGGCTGCGGTGAAGATTGCAGACGACAGCGTTAGAACTCCTCCCAATGCCGCCGGCGTAGTTTACTCTTCCCCGTCAGGCTCTTTAAAATTTTTATTTTTCCCCTCCCTGAGCCCACGAGGGCGTCCCAGCTTTTTTAGTCATCTCGATCTGCGTCTTCTTCGCGTTTTGAGTAGCATGACTCTTTGTGTGTTGCCAGCGCGAATTGTCTTCCTTCCCCTCCCAACTGGCTCCGCCGCCTTGCTTCTGTATTCTCTGATACTATCAGGTTGAAAAAGGACGTTAACTGTTCAACGATTGTTGCTTCCAGTTCAGATTTTGACTCTTTTTTTTCCCCCGCTGCCTTTCTGAGACCCCTTTTGGCTTCCCCAGACGGCAGCAGTGCGGCGTTCTCCAACAAGAGGAGCGAGATTTGGCCGCGGTTTGACCTCTCCCTACACCGCAAGAGTTCCCCCCCCCTTTCTCCCCTATGATTTCTCAAAGCTTTTTTTTTTTTTTTTTTTTTTTTTTTTTTTTTTTTTTTTTTTCTTTTTTTATGGCATGCTGGAGGTGAAAAATTCCGGTTCCTTTTCCGGATGAGAAGCTCGTCACACGACAGAGATCGAAATGATTTGAAAACTTCCTCTCCCTTTTTTATAGTTTCTTTTCCTTGTGAATTATTAGGGTGCTTTTCTCTTTTTTAGAGGGCTGGCGGCACTCTCCTCTCGGACTGGCCGACGACCCCCCCCTTTTTCACAGTGTCGTTCCCCTTTTCCCTTTGATGGACCCTCTAATTTCCCCTTGACCTCCTAGTCTTTCCCCGCGGCCTTTGATTGGAGGAAGGTTGTTGGACGATAATCATGGGCTTCACAGTTCCTTCCTCCAACCTTTTAGTTAACCCCCCTCACATTTCTTGTTTTGCGCATTTAGGACCCTCCTTTTTCACAATAGAAACAGAAGAGCGTTCTCTTCTGCCACCTCTTAATTTCCCCCCCCAATTTCTCGATATTCCCTTGACTGAGCCCCTGATAGACTCCCCCACTTCTCTTCCACTTAAGTCAATGTTACCACGTTATGCGATCGAAAAAGGGTCATAAGCCTTTCCGAGAGCTTCTCCGATAAGGCTTGTCTAATCCCGAAAGGTTTTCCCCTTTTCCCCCCAGTCCTTGCCCAAACCCCCCCCCCTTTTCCCGATGATTAAAGCGCCAACTTCCCCGTAGGGGTGGACGGGAGAGATTTTAGAACAGACTCCATTCGCCTCCTTTTCCAATCCTCCCCACGGCCTTCCTCTGAAGCGTGTGGAGACTTTAGGCATGGTCAAAGGGTGATATCACTCACTTATGGTCGTCCCCTCAGCTGCATTTCCTCTGTACTTCCCTTCCGACCCCCTCCGTTCTTTTTTCCTCTTTTTAATGTCCCAAACTTCTTTTCCCCAGGAGATTGTCGTCAAACGATTGAGGCGAGCTCTCGTTGTTTCGCCGCCCCGGCTTTTTTTCGCGCTCATTTCAGGTCCCCCCCCTTTCACTCCTTCCCCCTTTTTTTTTTTGCTCTCCACCTGTGCGCAACTTTCCCGCTCCTTTTCGTTGCCACCGATCTTCGGGACGTTCGCTTCGTCCAGCCTCTTCACGCCGAGGCTGGACCCCTGCTCACGGATTTTCAATGGTGCGTTCCTTTTCCCTTCCCGTTTTCCCAGTTATTTTGTCGAATTTTTTTCTCTCCCCAACGAAAGCCAGTTCTTCCGAGTTTTGTTTCCGTTTCTCTCCCAGAACCAAAATCCTTTTTTCGCAAAAGATTTTTCTTGCGTCTCTCTCCCCTCCCCTCTATTCTCCGTTGCCATGGCAGAGCGGTCACGTTATTAGGGTGAATGGGCACTCTTGTCATCTCCTCTCGTTGTTTCGACCCTCGTTTTTCAACTCAAAGAAATCCCCGTGAACGACTGGGCGGACCAGGCCACCCTTTTTTTATTGATTATCTTAGACCTCCATAATGTCGGGCTTGAACCTCTATGGAGGTTGTTCTGGGTTTTTTCAACTCCCGTAAAAATAGTAAAACTTGCTGGCTGGTTTTTTTTCGACGGCAGCCCGTTCGGTCACCTATCGGATGTACATTTCCCCGTAGTAGGAGAGACTTTCCCCCGTGATGTGAGCGTTCTCCCTGGTCTTCTAGAGGATGATTCTTCCTCAAAGGAAGATTCCGAAGATCGCAAGAAGAATCGCTTATTATTGTCCCTCCTATCATAGTATTGTCCCCCTAAGACGAAATTCCCTTTGGTCGACGCTTTTCCCCGTTTTTCCTGGAGGCGGTCGTGAGGCGCCCCCCTCGAGGTAAGAGACGAAAGCTTTTTACTTCAAGGAAGGCCCTTGTTCTCCCCCTCCAGGTCCCCTTCACCTCCCCCCCTTTTGCAATCCCGCGGTTCCTTTCTGGGTAGAGGCAGACTATGGGATAGGCCGACGCTTCAGCTGAATGGGATGCCCCCTCTTTCCCCGTGAACCTTCCTCAACCTTTCCTCCCCTTTTCTTGGACCCTCTCCTTGAAGCCTCCTGGCCTTTGATCCCCCCCTCGATATGATGGTATATAGCGCCTTTCCCCAAGAATAGATGTTTTGCTTTTAGCAGAGATTTTTCTATAACCCGGTGTCTTTTTTTTTATGGGTCTTCCCCTTTCCGGCTCGTTCCCTTGTTACTCGTTGATTCCGCCAGATCGTCGTTTTGCTCGAGCGGCGCTTCCTGATGATACCTCCTTCGCAGCCGTGCACGTTTTTTTGACGGGCAGTTTTCTTGACCTTTTTCTGATTCCCTTCTCCTATGTTGCCCTCCGCTTTTTTGACTTTTATCGAAAATGAGTTTAATGAAGAGGTGCCGCTTTCTCCCGCGAGGCTTTTCCCGCCGAGAGCCAAGACCCCTTTTTTCTTTTCCTCCAAGCCCCCCCCCCCTTAGCTCTGGAAGGCCTTGACTTGAAAAAAGAACATGTTGATAGTACCCCTTCAGCAGCTCTTTCTCCTCGTTCATACATATCGGTTCCTTTGGGGACAGCGTTGATGAAGATGTTGCCAGCAAATCCTTTTTCCCCCCCGGGAAATAAGCTTCCCCCTTCTTCTCTTCAACCCTCTTCCCCGTTAAACGGACGCTTCCCCCTCGAGAGGGTTTTTCCCCCAACAAGGAAGGTACGATAGTCTCGCGTGGTCCCGTGCAGTTGGCCCGTCCCCTGCCCACTCATAAGAGTACTCCTTTTTAAGAAGGTTCAGTCCTGGCTCCCGGTGCGTTCCCCTCCCTCTCCAAACTTTTTCTAGTTTTTTTCCCCTCCAACCCCCCCTTCCCTGTGGAACGATGTCTGGTTTTTTGTATGTCCCTCAAACCTCCAACAACCTTTACTCTTTTCCCTCTACCTCTAGCCGTTGATGGACGTCGCCCCCCAGAAGAGGGTAGGCGCACCTTCTTTCTCAGCGCAACCAGCATCGCCCCCATTCTTTCCGTCAAGGACACATCAATCGTGAAGTTCTTGGATTTCCCTCTCCCCCCAATTTCCTCCATGGACGTTGCTAGAAAGGTGATGGATTCTCTCACTCCCGGTGGCCACCAAGCTCTCCGGAGAATTCCTGACGCCTTCCTGTCCTTCCTATCTGACTCCCCTGGTTTCTCAGCGGGACCCCGATAAATGGAAGGCGCTCGCAGGGTGAGGAGCGATGCATCCGTGTCTTCCCTTTCTCCTAAGTTATGCTAAGACCTTTTATTGTCTTTTCCCCCTTCCGGAAAGACGACGTCTGCTTCTCAGAGATGGTGCGATGCTCTTTTTCCAGCCCCGGGGGTTCTCCCCGCGGTCCTTTTTTTAGGTGACTGCGTACCCCCCGTATCGACGCGATAAGTCAGCGCCGCGCTCGCGTCTCCTAAAATTTGATGCAGTCATCCCTTCCCCTTCACGATGACGAACTCCCCCTCTTCTTTCTCTTTTAATCTCTCTTCTTGCAGTTCCCTTTTTTTGCAGCCCCTCTTCTTTCTTCGGCCCTTTCCCTTTGCGCAATCAGGTTTCATTCTATACCGTTTTCCTCAGGGTTCGCAGTTCCTCTTTCCTGACGACACCTTGGAAGGACTGCGCGTCGCGCATTCCTTTGGCTGACTCTCAACTTCCCCCCTCCTTTCTCCGTATCCTTGCCCTCCCCTTCTTTCTCCTGATGCGGTGAAGATTGAATTGGACAGACACTCTCTTCCCAGCACCTGCCGACTTTTCTGAATCCTCCTTGAGTCTTCCCTTTTTTTTTGACGTAGTTAAGTTGATCCCCCTTTCGAGGGCTGAGCTGATATATGTCAGGCTGCTCTGCTTGCGTTCTTGAGCTCCGAGACTCCCTCTCCTTTGCACTGGTCGTTCCTGAACCATTTTTCCCGAAGACTTGAGGGCCTGTGGAGGATGTGCCAGTGATTTTTCTAATTTCTGGAACTCCCCTCCCCGGTATCTTTTTTTTTTTTCCAGGGATGGGTGCGACCTCCAGAAGTTCCTCCCTCTTTGAATTCCCCGACATCGACGATCTTTTTCTTCCCGTGGGCCCCTTGTCTTCTTGCCCCGAGGTTTGCGATGACGACCTCCCCCCCCCGCCAGCGGTGTCCTGCCGTGAGCGTGATTCCCCCACCTTCTTTTTTGTCTGTCCATGTCGCAACTTACAATGAATGAATTCCCCCTTCAAGGCGGCCCTGTCCTCCCCTTCCTCCTTCTAACCCTAGTGCTTTTTTTCCAAGTACTGTTTCTCCCCCTCTCTCTGTTTGGCCTGCAGCGGGAACTCTCGACTTTTTTTGCAAGTGTTCCCCCCCCTTCTCACCTTTCTGCGCCGAGACGGTCCCGATAGGAGGCAGAAGACCTTTCTGTCCTGAGAGGCGCTTTTCAGTTGGGATCCGAGGTCATTCCCGTTATTTTTTTCCCCTACGATTTAGTTTCCCCGTGCTTTTTCTTTCCAGATGGAGTCCTCGCGGCGCCATCGGCCCTCCCTTGTTTGGTCACCATTGACTCCAAACGTTCTAGAATTACAGTACTCCGGAAGTGATAGTCGGACACATCTTTTATCCTGTCTCCTTTCCAAAAGCTCGAGGTCTTCCTTCACTTTCCCGTCCCCCCCTCACCTTTTTTCGTCTACTAACTTAGCGCCGGCTCTTTACGCCGAAGATACGGAGTTCCCTTCTTTCGCCAAAATGCTCTTTCCCTCGGCAACCGGATGTCCCGTCTAATCCCTTCCCCCACCTGATCCCCCCCCACCCCCCCACGTGTTTAGACTGCCGATTAGCCCCTCCTCTTCACCACCTACTTAGAGACCCCCGTGGACTCCCTTTTCCCCACGGCGTTCGTCACTGGAGTTTTCCCACTTTCTTCAGGATCGATGAACCCCTTCTGGGCTCCCCCTCCCCTCTTGCCTTGGATCCCTCCTTTCTCCCCTTTTCCGGTCTTTTCTTTAACGGGGCTTGCAATCACGTAATTGCAAAGCCCCCTTTGTTTTTTACAGGATTGCCCCCAGGCTTTCTCTTCCTGCCCATAACATGACTACTCCGGTCAGAGGCGGAGAACTTTCTCTCCCTTTTTTCGGAGAAAAACCTCCCCCTTTTCGTCTTTCGTACCCCTCCAATCCCAGGGAATGGTGCCAGTCCCAAGCTTTTTTTTGCGTCAAAATCTTCTAAGATTATGGTTTTTCTAGGAATGCATAAGCCGCCGATCTTAACGTTCTGGTGCTTACCCTGTCCTTCCTCACTAATTGAACCCCCTTAATAAGATATGTTCTTAGGGTGCCGAGGGATCCCCCCCCCCCCGCCACGCCCCTTTAGATTAGCTCCCCGCCCCCCCACTGTGCAAAGAAGACCCTTGCTCTGGACAGCGTCTCGATTCTCCCAGCGAAAGCCATTCGAAAACTCTCTACTTTCTCAATGGCCTTCTTTTATCTTTATGGCGGTGGTCTAGATATACTTTTCCGTCCTCCGTTGTTGTTGTTTGATTCTCTGACCCAAGTCCACCAACCCTAACGTGACCTCTTGGGTGTCGGCAAAAGGCTCAGATATTGTAGAATTGTTCTTCTCCTCTATGACGATGCCTTCCTTTAAAATAGTCCTTTTTTTTCCATATACCCTCCCACCTAGAGAGAAGAATTTGGCATGGAGGGTCTCCGCGGGCACCCCTTTCCTTTCCCCCCGCCTTTGGCGTAGCCGTCCGCACCCTTCGGTGAGCTTATCAGCAGCTCTTTTTCGAGGCTTCTTTCCCCCTTGAGCAACTCGTCAACCTTCATAGTATGCGTTCTAATGGACGAAGCCGTCCAACGAATGTTTGTGAAATTCTCCCCCTCAGTATCCTGTTTTAGCCCTCGGCGGTTTGCTTCCCACGGGGCCTCTTTAAGAAAGCGTTTTAAGCACTTTGCCGGCGTGTCAGACGAGTTTTCTTCCCAGACCCTCCTTCTCTTCTTTTCCCCCGGTCCTCTTTCCACCCCGGATAGAAGACGCAATGTTAATGGGACTTTCCTTATTTCCTCTTTTTTTCCCATCCTTTTTTCACCCCCCTTTACGCCAACAGTCCCGGTGGGAGATCTTGGCGTCACTGTTCTGGATCTCAAATATTTTTTCTTCTTTTCGAAGGCCACCCCGGACCTGCCGCTTTTGGGACCAGAAGCGCTTTGGGATCCTTTTTGGGAAGTTTTCTGCTGCTGGAGTTTTCCTTCCTGGCATCATTACTTCTCGAAATCCGGATTCCGTCCTTTGCTCTCCTAGGCGATGCCTGATGATCCTTTTGTCGAAGCAGCAAGTGAAACAGTTTTGACGGGCTCGGCGATCTTCCCCCTTTCGTCGTGACGCGTTTTCTTTCTTCCGGGCGATCCTTCCTTCCTTCCCGTCGACGAGGACTGACTCCTGGTTTGATGAAGATTTTGGCCGAAACGGTCGAGGTTTTGATTCGCCTGCGAGTCATTCCCTTTTCGCAATCCCACGCATGTCCCTTTCCAGGTAGGAGATTTTGGCCGGCCTTTGAAGCCCCTGAGATAGTCATTCCAACCTTCAAGAACATTTTCCCTTCGTTCCCCTCTGATGCAGTCTGTCCTCTTCCCCCGGTCTCCAGCAAATCCGGTCACGTTGACCCAAGTGAGATCTGCCCCTTTATTAGATCTTTTCTTCTGAAAGTCCCTTTCTCCCTTCGGTCCAGACTTGTCGGTTTCTTCAAACTAGTACGATAAGGCTCGCTTTTTCGACCCGCAGGAGGCGCGGCCCAAGTAGGTTTTATACTGTCTCTTCTTACCTCGATTTTGCCGGTTTCGACCGCAAGAATCGACACCCAACGTACGCCTTGTCAACCTCTGCTCTTCAAGCTGGCGCTGTCTTCTCGTCCTCCTAAAAAAGGTCCAACTCTCCGTCCGATTTTGCCCCTCGTAGATCTGGTCTGCGGCACCACAAGTCCAGCAGGCATTTCGCGCAAGATGGGCCTCTCCCCAGCCTCCTCCCCCCCCCTGGGCCCCTCAATCCTTTCCCGCTTCTGTTTCTGGAAGACCTACCGTTTTTTTTTTATACTCTTAAACCCAAGGCCCTAGGCTTGAGCTCTGTTTCTCCAGGTTGTTTCGTACCCCGAGCAGGCCTCTTCCCCCCTCCGCCCGGACGCCTCTCTTACCAGTCGAGCCTGCGCTTTTCCTCCGTTTTTTTGGACTCTCCGCCCAGTCCTTTCTTCCGCCGCCGTTGTTTCGGTCCCCAACGACAGGCGCACTCTGGCCTCAGGCTTAAGGATTTCTTTCAAAGCTTTTGTCTGGTTACGGCTTTAATGCCGTCACTCCTTTCGCCCGCGCTTGTCCTTTTTTTTCCCCCGGGGGTCACTTCAAGGCTTGCCGTGGTATGAAAAGAGTTTTCGCATTTTGGTCCCTTTACCTTTGCCTCCCGCGCCGCCTCTTCTCCCTCAATTTGCTGCAGGTCAGCCCCGCAGGTCTCTCCTCCGGAATCC
>Ga0179593_1483875_pt1 | contig 12153 bp, 12 predicted proteins | sample CZODoug2_1_08_16_FD_185931 | JGI IMG/M metagenome (GOLD analysis project Ga0179593, IMG submission 185931) | Vadose zone soil fungal communities from Angelo Coast Range Reserve, California, USA - CZODoug2_1_08_16fungal (PacBio error correction) | ecosystem: Environmental > Terrestrial > Soil >... | reverse complement strand
TTGGCTGCTATAGACGCGGTCGAACTGACCCACAGTCTCTGGCTCCACCGGGATACGCTTTCCCTCGGATTTGACATCTCATGAGCGTTGTGATGTTTCCGATACGTCTGCAGACTCGCCTCCTTCTTTGCGGATCGGCGGCCGACCAGCTTCACTCTGAATGTCCCGAGATTAAGTCATGCCGCCAACCGCACTTGGCGCCTTCGCGTACGATCGCTTGGGCCAGTGGGGGACCGGTACTTCGCGTTTTCCCCCGTCGCCGCGGTTTCATTTTTCTTTTGGCCAACCTCGTGCACATCTGCGCGGCCCACGACTTTGCTTCTATTGGCGACTTGAATTCCCCTGTCGTGCGCGGTCCTTCTCGAGACCGACTTCGGACCCTGGGGCCACACGTTTCCCTCATCCTCCCCCTTCCAGTGGTACAGCTGCACTTCTTCGCTGCATCGGCACCGATTTAGTCTTCTCCTTCTTTTTTTCCGCGATTCCGCAAAACTCCTGTGTCGGCTTTCTGAATTTTTTTTGTAGCGGCTATAGTCCCTCGACATGACCATTTGAGGCCATGATCCCCTCCTTCCCAATCGATATGCCTCTGTACACAAAATTGACAGCCTCCAGTCAGGGTTTAGGGCGCGTTGCCCATTTGTCATCGAAGGAGGCCCTTGATCTATCGACTTACCTGGTTTTCTGGCCCTGTTTTGGAATTATGCCCCCGCGGTATTTACCTTTCCTCTTTTGGACTCTTGGTCGCATGTCATCTCAATACAATCCTGAAGGGATCTGTGGATGTATCCCAATGCCAACGCCCCCCGCATTAATTTAGTTCTCTTTTCTCCCCCCTTTGCGCGACTGTACCCCCAGCGCTTTTCCGTAATCTTCCCGCCACGTTATCATGACGGGGCCGCGGCGGCTTCCGTAGGATTGATAAGTTCCAGGTATCTCTTCGGGGCTCTTATCGAAGCCATTTCCCCCCTTCGTTTCCAACAAAGCTCCTCTCTTTTCGATGCCTCGGATTCCATGGTTGCTCGTGGAGCGTGCGTGAGGTCCTTACCCCTTCTTTCCTTCGGGTTCCCATGCGATGCGTTTTTGTCACGGATTCTGTTGGTGAAGATCCATTCTTGGGTCCCATAGTCGTACCCTTCGTCATCCAAGCGCAGGGGTTTGTCGTCAGACCTTTCTAGGTGTTAGATAGAATGTCCATTTTTTAAGGCGTGGAGGCGTACCGCTTCGAACTCGCGTTCGCTTTCGTTTTCTTGATCCTCCTCCAACTTATTTCATAGGGCGCTCCTCGTGCCAGAAACCCGCCTATGCCCCCCCTTTTTTTTTGTCCTTGGCTTAAATTGTCAGATCAATTTGCGCCCTATTGGTTTTATCTATCTCCTCCCGTTGTTTGTTGAGGGGAACCACGGAACGCGTTCCCCAGGGTCGTTCATCTCTTTGGCAATTTTCGCAACGAACCCCCATCGTTTGGTTTTGTAGTCCTGAGGTTATTCCATTTACATTGGACTTGTGATCGTAGTTTTTGATCAGTACGACCGCCGCTTTTTCGAAGTCGACTTGGACTCTAAGACTCCGTTCCTTCTTTTAACGCTACGTTAGACTGGAACCATTTCCCCGGGCTTCTTACTCATAGCGGACAACTTAGCCACCGGTATTTCAAAAACTTGAGTCCGCATCCCTCTCTTTAAAACCTCACTCTTCTGTTCCTATGCAGGCACGTTCTGCGCATCGCCTCCCGCCGAGCTCTCGTTCGCATTAACGAGTGTTGCTCTGTATGCAACGAAGCGAGTGCCCAAGGATCTTGTCCCCATATCCCGCCATGAGACATCCCTCTCACGGCCTCTTAAATGACTCCCCGCTTTCTTCTTTTCTTGCCGGCTAGGGGCCCCCCCAAGGGAATATTTTTTCCGCCTGACCGAGCCTGCTTTCTCGTAACCTTTTGCGCCGTTAGCAATCTAGCTTATTGTTCCGCCCTTTGGGTTGCTTGTATCCCCACCAAAGAGTTCAATAATTCTCTGAGATCTCCATGAATTCGCCTTTATGACCGCGTTTTTCTCTCAAATTAGGATCACGACTTACGGTGGCACCTATAGTTCCCCCGCCCGCGAACAGGTCAAGGCGATCATCGCGTCTTTTCGTCTCTCGCTTATTCCGCGCGTATGACGGAAGTGGAAGACGTATTCGTTTTCACTGTCTGGCCCCCCGGGTCAAGATCCGCCGTCTGATGATCATTCTTGGAATTACCACTGCGTGGGCAGCCAGGCTCCTCTCCGCGTTACCGCAAAATCGAAAACAGTCTCTTTTTGATGCATCTCTGGAGAAAACCCCTGGTGTTGCTAAAGACGTAAAGGTGCGTCGCGAGAGAGCATTCGTATTTTCCCCTGGACCCGATTCTTCCAGGGCTTCGAGAGCCCTTGGCGCACTTCCCCAGGACGGGTGCTCCAAGAGGATCGAGCCGCTCCAGTTCGAGAATGGGCGGCGGCGTGAGCGAGGTGTTCGCAGAGGACAATGACGAGGCGACTGGCCACGACGGCACCTGGTCAAAGCTCGTACGCGAAGGCTCCCCCCAGTGGTGCTCTTCTGAACCCTGTTTTGAATAGAGGCTTGTCGCGATGTGCGCCGATCTGTCTTTCCAGACCAGAGGTGATCGGCAAAGTCTTGACACGATTCGGCCTGGCGACAGATTACATTTTTCTCAGGATGTCGAAGTCGGCAAGGTCCCTTCGTGATTCGGGTTCAGAAATCGCTCGAGCTGTGAAGTGGTCTTTGAAGGCATGCAGTCGCGCTTCCTTTTCATCACCCCAAATCTATTTGTTGTTTTTGATGTGTGAGGGTAGCCGCGTTGTCCTGAACCATGCTTCGACCACTCCTCGCGTTCGTTGCTCTTGGCCTTCCAGTGATATTCGCCTTCCATTGAGCGATCATCTTTTCCTCTTTGCGTAATCGTGCCTCACTTGGCCGATATTTCATTCTATCTCTTCAGCTCGGCGACGATTACGTCCCTGAATGCCTCCCGTCCCAACATCCTTTCTCCCCTGCACCGACTGGCGCCTTTACATTTTTCCAGCGTTTTTTTTTCTTTGGTTTAGTCGCTTGCTTGTCTCTGCTCCCCTTCTCGACCCCTTAGAGCTCTCTGTCGGCGGCTCGATCTCTCTCAGCGTTGAGTCGTGCGCTTTTGCGTGACAGCATCTGTTCCGATCACTTTGGGGCCCCAAGGTTCACCCCCCCCGTATCACAGGATGTGACGCAGGCGCAGCATTCGCGCTCAGGCACGATTTTTACGTCTGTGATGTTTTTTCTCATCCCTACTATTCTCAATTTCAGCTTCTTAACTGGGTCGGACTTAAGTTGCGGAGCTGCCATTGGCTTGCTTCCTCGCCGATCCTGTCTTTTCGTCCTTTCGATAAGAAGGTTCTTATTGACTTCGGTCCCACTTGACAGAACCCCAATGAAGTCGCCTTGCTCTCCGGCCGGACGCGCTTGCCATTCGAGAGCGCCCGGTCTATTGTTATTCATGTCTTTTTTGTGTCTTTTTATGATGATGCCAAGGCTCTCTCTGATGATAAGCCCCGGGTCGCCCCGACGTGGGGGCTTCTTTCTAATCTTCAGAGTTCGTGACAAATTTTTCTTTTGGTGGTTTGTAGTGATTTTTCACCCCTATGGACCCACCTAAGCCGATTGCTATATACCCGGTAAATCCAAAGCGGCCGGTAGTCCCCCGATGCAGCGCTACTGTTCTTCCCTAGGTGCAAATCTGCCGGGACAGAGGGTTACAGAGTCTTAGATCTCCGTTTGCCGTACCGTTCGCTCATCGTTCGGGCCCGTGGGGTCCCCAAGATATGGGCCCCAACTTCGTGCATCACAGTCCCTCGCGGCTTGTCTGTCTCGGATGCTCTTTGGCGGCGCAGGAACGTGCACTCCATGTCCAGGTCTGGAGTTTCCCCGAAGCATGCTTTCTCCTGTTTGTAAGACTGGGTTCCCCCGTGTCGCCAATGTCTAGTGCAAGCAGCGCGTTGTCGGCACCCGATTCAGGGCTTTTTCTCTCCCTACTGCCATTTTAGGCGTGAGTGCGTTTCGGGTTCCGCGTTTGAACCTTCGGCTGTTGGGATGCGAACATCAGCAAGCAATGTTTCCTTAGGGGCGATCTCCCTGTCCACCCTCCTTTCTTGCAGTGGTTTTGGCGCTCCTTAAGCCGATTGGTGTGGACGCGTTCGGGTTCAGTCTCCTCCCCCGTTTTATGAGACCCCGTTGAAACTCGGGTTCGCCTTGATTTAAAGCATTTACTCTATCCGCAAGACCACCCCACTTGCATTCGTTGGTTTTTCCTTAGGGTTCGTGCCCTAGGACAACCCCTCCCTTTGCTGATCAGTATTGTGTTTTCGATCCCGACCGCGCGATTTACGAGCCGCCATCCCCCTTAAAGAATGGCCTTCGGATTTTTTAACACGCTACGTCGGTCCTTACGCCCCAAAGGCCAGGTTTGACAGAGATAGCTTGCTTCCTTCCATTCATCCTTTCTTCACAAAGGAAGAAGCCATTGTGTCACTAGTCATACACGAGGGAAGATGACCTTCCCCCTTACCGATGCTGCCGGTTTCTGCGACATTCTTGAAATCGATAGTCAGGACCCCCTCTTTCTCCGGCTGTCCGAATGTTTGCCCACTTTTCGCCCGATTTCTGAAGAATTCTGCCTTTTCCTCCCCTGGAAGCCCCCTTGTCCTTCCCGGTGCGGGGTTCCTCTTAATACGTTTGACAAGGGCAGATTTTATTATGACCGGGGCGTTAGAATTTATTTGCTTTTTTTGTCCCAGAGTGTTATCGCTCCATCCCAAACACAGCCCCAACACTTCTGCCTTGATCAATCCCTTGCAATTTCCTCCCCATGAGTCAGCCTTTTTCGCCAGTAAAGGGGACAGGTTTAGAAGACGCTTTGGACTCATTTTTTCCCTCCAACCCGCATTCGCCCCAGGAAGGCGTGATTTATCGCCGTCTTGAGGGCTGACCAATGTCACCAAGGCGACTGTTGGATTTGCGGCGACCTGTTAGGCCCACATGGCCTCCGTAAAATCCTGCTCTCCCTTCTGGCTCCTTTATTCCTCTGGGCCTTTCTGTCGAGTTTGACAATAAGGCGCGTAACCTCCACTTTAATCAGAACCCAGTTCGGATGTTCGCCCAAATATTAGTTAGCCCATGGTCTGTCCCAGTTTTTAAAATTCTGCGCGGAGAGACTAGGAGCGGAGCTTTCGTACCCCCCTTATCTCTTTGGAAGGTTGACATTGGGGGGTCGCCATTATCGAGAAGATCCTCGCTTATTCGTCACGTCCTACCACGGCTGTTACGGTCTCAACGATACTCGAGCTCTCCCGAACTCGTAGACATGGTGAGCAGAGTTGTGCGCTTTGATGCAGAAGACCATGTCCTCGGGCGGCCGACGGCACCGACTTCCCCCCGACCCGATCTTGGCTTTCCGTCTTCCGCCTCTCGAAACCGAATGGATTGAGCGAGGTCTTTTCTTTGTCTCCTGTCGTCGCTCTGACCCTTGCTTATTCATTTTTCAACGATGAATCGGCAAAGTCGGCCCGATTCTGCGCGAATGGCTGACTCAGCGCGCCCGATGCTTCGCTTCAGCTGGCCGAAATTTTCATGAGGCTTTTTCGGTTGGAAGAGTGAGTCGAGAAGTTCTTTCCTGAAGGTATGCAGACCGCCTCCTTCAAAATCTCTCTTCATCCTTTTTTGTTTTTACGAGTTTCGATTGGTGTGAAATCTGGGTTCTAGCAGCTGTCAGACTGATGCTCGCCCCCATTTCCAGCTCGGTTAGATCTCTTACTAGGTGATCAAAGCTTCATTCTCCCCCTCATTCGCTTTCTTAAATCTGGCCACGCCTGCAACCGAAATTTTCGACTGGCCTTATCCTCGTTCAGACTTTCCCTTCTTGTCGCTCTTAGATCGCGACGACAGCTTCGACCTCCCCTTCTGCAAGCCCGGTCCCCCATCTTTTCTCCTTCTAAAATCCTTGCGCTTCGGTCCGACGTATTTGGGCCCAGTCCTTCTGTTGTGTTCGCGCGCATTGGTCTCTTGAGCAACCTTTTTGCGCCTGCCCATGTGCGAGCCCATTTCTTCGAGCTCGTCTCTCTTTCCCCGTCACTGTCTTTGTGTCTTGTCTTTGCTCCTGATCTTTCCTTGAGGTCCTGTCAACCCTTGTCCCCTCCCAGCATCGTCAGGTGTGACGCCTTTTCTTTACATTCAGCGAATCGGTCACCTTTTTACGGTCCCTTTTTCTCCATCATGTTGTTTCTCTCAGGCTCTTTAGTCCAACCCGACCATAATTTTGGTTTATGGAATTTTTTCCCTTGCCTTCTTGTTCTTGACGGCCTGCGATGAATATTCGGTTCATCATTATAGAGGTCTCGCACAGTCTTTATGACTTTTTGCCCGACCATTTGTGTTCCACTCCTTCGGTCCCTTCGGCAGGACTCTCCCCATTTTTTTAGCGACGTTTACTGGCGACTCTTCTTAATGGGCGTTTTATGTCGACTGAGCCACGGAGGTATTTCTTCCTCCTCGGTCACTTTTGGTACGGACCCCGCGTCGCCTGGGAGGAATGTCTTATTTCAATCTCAGACGTTAGTTGAATTGCTCTGTTGTTCTGGTCCTTGTGCCAACGCCCACTGGCAGCTAAGCTAGAGTTCCCCCGCTGACTTTTCTTAATACCTGCCTTTCCTTTACAGATTGGCGCTCTCTCGCAGCCCGTTCCCCCCCCCTGCTGCAGATTTCCGTTTGACACCTTTGGTGGGGGAGATTAATTCCTTATCCTTTTCCCTGATCATTGTCTATTTGAAAGATACTTGTGGCACCCTTTCCTTTTCACAAGGTCGTTGCCATTTTTGCGCGACGCAAGTGCTGGGCGTAGGGCGCGGCGGGCCCGGCGCCCTTGAACGTGACTGGTCCTAGCTTTTTTTCTGTGTCTGCCCAGATTTCCCCGACCCTCACGCTTTCGTTTGTTTTCCCGCATAGTGGGATTCATTCCTGTCCCTCCCGCCCTGTTGCGATTGCAAAGCCGTCCGCCGTCAGATCCTTCACGGAGTTTTCTCATCCTAGCATCGTTAGGAGTGGAGTCCGTTACTCTTTTCCTCCCGTTCACCTCTCCTCGTCCGCTCCGTCGACAACTACATCATGTCCAATGTTATGGGGAGCTCTCTTTTGACAGAAACCCGCTAAGTGAGGGGGGTGCTCTAGGCTCATTCCCCAGCAAGGACGACCCCTATAGTCGTGTTTCTCTGCATCTGTTTGATGAGCTCGCACGGACGCCCCCTTCTTTTTTTTCTTTGACTAGCGCACTTTGAACTTCCCCTTAGCGGTTGCCCCGGAGAGCGCCCCTCTTCTCCCAAGACCATTGGAATTGATGAATCGTATTTTCTCCCCTTTACCTCTTCTTTTTGAAACGCGTTCAAGAATGCCGCACGCAATTAAAAGAATGAGTCCTTCTTACACGCTCACTTAAGGATCTGGTGACGACCCCCCGCTCGCCTTCTACTAAGAGCGGATTTCGACATTATTTCCTCCCCACGATGATAATTAACCCGGACCTCTGTCTTGTTTGAAAAATTGCATCCCTTCTGTTTTCTCTAAATGACCTTTCCCCGTCCGTTGTCCTGGTCATCGCCTCGCCACGCTCGCTCCATTTGAATTCCTTCAATCTTTTCTAGTCCGCTGCTCGCGCTTTACACTTTCCCAAGGACTGGCGAAAATCTTTTCCCCGACTTTACGAAGAACGGATTCCGGGCCCATGTCGCTGTTCCCGTTTCTGGCGGATAGTATTTTCGTCTTTTGTGACACCCTTTATCTCCGCCTATTGTCCGCGCCCGGGGCCCGTTTAACGGTCGCCTCCCCTGTTTCTCCCCAGATCTTAAGGAGTCTTCGCGTGGGGTCGTTTCATCTTCCATCCACCAAAAGAGCAATTTATACTTTTTTATGAGATTACTGAACCCCTTCCCTCCGTTTGTTGAGCAGGCAAGGAGGAGTTTCTCCTTCAATTCCTCCGTCTCATCCCATAAAACCTCCTTGAGAAGACCCCTTGAAGGCCTCTTCATCCTCTCGACCTCCTTCAATGTCCCCGCGCTTTGCCGTCGTCAGACCGGAGAATCTTTTCCCCCAGGCAATCTGGACATTCAATTTTTTGCTGGCCCTATGATCCTTTTGTTCCTCCGACTCAGTCTCGTCTCTTTCTAGCCACGAGTCCGCGCCTTCCTCCTTACGCCGAAACAGTTCCCTTCATTGAGTTTGTCCCTGTGAAAATTTAGGAGAAAAACATGTTCCCCTCACGTAATTTCATTCGAGATTCGCCTCTTTCGCTTCCGTTCGAAATCCTGGCCGATTCGTTTTCAGGGAAAATTTGTGCCAACAATGGCCCATCCGTTATCGAGAAGGCTGGCGACACCGAGCCCTCATTCCCCCTTCTGTCCGGTCCATGAAGATCTCCCTGACCAATTTTCCGACACATGGTCCTCCTGATGTTTTCGATTGGTCTTTTTTCTTTTTTTTAGGACGCCGCCGGGTCTCCACGCCCCCGCGGCACCGTTATGGCCCTTATATGACTCCCTTTGTCTTTTGGACGTATCGATGTTATTTGCAGGCGGCATTCAGTCGGCGGGAGCTGCTTCTTCCTTGCCCCTGCTCTCCTAGTGAAGTTCTCACGTTGAGATTGAGGCACGATTTCAGGCGCCTTTTCTCTCAGCCCTTCTTCCAGATGACGCTGCATGTCTCTTCCTTCCATCCCTTCTTTTATCCGTTTTTGGGCCACATTCTCGAGACGAGCGGAATTGTCGGTGTGTTCTCCTCCGTGGGTCTCCCTTTTCTCCCTCTCTCTATCCCCTCGTTGTTTTGGTGTTAGAGCTATGGTGATGACAATAGGGGGAGCTATCCTTCCGCAAGCATGGCGCCCCTTCAGCTCGTATCAGGCTCTTGTCTTTCCCCTCCCTTTCCATTCCTTTTCGACAGGAGACATAGATTGATCTCTGGCGAGGCTGCGTCGCTTTTCCCGATCTCACCTGGATTGTTCCCCGATCACCTTTTGGATTTAAGATAAGACGATGTCTCTTTTTTTTTCCTCCGCCCGTAACCATTCACTGGGTGCCTCTTTGCGCCTCCCCCCCTTGTCCCGATATTGGGCCGCACCTAGCCTTTGTGCCGTCGCCGGCTATTTTTTCCACCCCTCCTTACTGCGCGCCCAGGTTTCCACTTGCGGATTGTCTCTCTTTTTTCGACCGTACGTTTCCTTGGTCTCTTTGTCTCAGTCTCACTCCCGACAGCATTTCATGGCTGGTCCCAAGGTCACATTCCCCAGATCGTTCCGGATGTCACCGAAGCCCGATTCATCCTTCTTTTTCTCCTTGCGCCGGACCTTTCCGTCTTTAGCCCGACAGGTTTATAATAAGACTCTTCCTGTTCCCCTCCTCATCACCCTGTTCTTCTTCTTCAATTTTTTCGGATACGCGGCCTTTTGGCTTTCTTGCCCTTCTGAAGATGAAAGATTAGGATCAGTTCCTTTTTCGCAGGTCCCTCGCCGCTCCCCGTCCCTTTTCTCACCTCCCCGTCAGTCTAGGGCTAATTACGGCATCGCTGCCATTGCTCATCGAGCTTTCCTTCCGTTGATCTTGCTGTCATGGTTCCTGTTCGTTTCTTTTCCTTTGCCTGAAAACGGCGTAATTATTTCCTCCTTGACTTCGGACGAAAAGCGCTAAGTTTCGCATTTCATGGATCCCTTTATTCTTCATCTTAGGCAAATGGGTTTTTGGTTGTGGAGATTCATCCCTACCCGTTGTTACATTAAGACCGGTTCCCCGGTCCGAAGTCCACTTAATACCGCTTTCCCCTTTTGAACCTATGGAGACGATATCCCTCAGCCTGTGCAAATCACTTCATTTCCTTTGGGATTCCGTCCTTCGATGTGGCCGTATTTTCCCATCTTTATATTTTTCGACCTTGAGTTAGTTGGAATAACCAGGCGCAGCTTTCCCCGATTGCCTCTCTTTCTTCCATACCGCTTTCGCTCTTGCGCGGCGCAAGGCGCTTCCCCGTTCCTGTCATACCCCTTCACTCTTTTCTTCGCTTTTTTTGAAGTAAAGCGATTATTTCCTGTTTTTTTCAGATTTTTTTTTTTACATAGTTTCTCCTCCTTTGGAGGTGATATGAGTCGTCGTCCCACCTCCTCGGCCGGGTTTTTTTCGTAAATCCCTCGTCTTTAGTTTATCTATGCCCCCAAAGTTAAGTCTTGTGATTGGAGTACCGTCGGTTCCGCGTCTCTTCCACTTTTTCTCTCTTCCCCCCTACCTCTCAGTAATCCCCAATTGTTATGGTAATTGGATTCCTCCTGAAAGCTCAACCCTTCAGTTTGTCTTTTCCCTTCATGATTCTCACTTGAAGCACCCCTTTCCGAAGTTCGTGGTTTCTCTACTTTCTACCTCATCCTTTTTTTCTTGTGCTCTATATTCTAACTCCCAGGTCTGCCCTTCTTGTCTACCTTGCTGTTGGCTTTCCTCCTAGTCCTCAAACTGAACCACTGCCCTTCGCGTTGGTTTGGATGTACTGGAGGAGAGCCCTTCTCCCTAAGACCTTTGACTTCTCATAGTAGTGTTCTCCCTTTCGACCGAGAGATTTTTTCGTCCCGCGGAACGACGGAGCCTCTTTACCTTCCTTTTGTACGGACTCCAACCGCTCACGTGACGTGATTGCCCACCAACCGCGTAGCTGCTTTGCCTCGATCATAGCGGCGTGCGACATCTTTTCACCTTTCTTCTCTTCCCCCAACAGTCTCCTGCAGAGTTTAGGCACAAATCAATCGCATGACCTGCTGTCCCTGCTAGCCCCCCCCACAAGGGGTTGGACCGTTCTTTCGTGAATCTCCTAGCCCGATTTTCTCCATCCCCCTGTTCAATTCCGCAAGCTCGTCATTTCAACTCTGGGAGCGTTTTGAATGCACGACAGTTCAAGGATCTGTTTACTATCCCGAACATGAGCTTGCATCCTTCGTTCAATATCCGTTCCGGCGGACCGCCCGCTGTTCTTTTCTTGATGGCGGTTCCGATTATCCCCGGCGCACCTCTTCCTCTCGTCGCTTCTCTCACGTTTCGCCCGTTAGCCCTCGCTTCTTTCCGAGTGTGTGGTTGCATCGGCCTCCCACCACCCGAGCCGACCTTCTTGATCTCTTCTCCCCCTTTCCATTTCACGCCCATTAGGCGAACTCGTGTTTCGTTCGCCGGTATTAGTCTTCTCCCCCCTCGTTTGGCATCCATCATTCCAGAAACGCCCAGGATAAGCCCCCCGGAAGGCGATAATGCCTCGCCCTCGGTTTTCCGATTTTTTCCCCCCCTCTTCCATGGTCCAGGCGCGTACTGACGGACTTGAAGCCTTCGCCTTCTTTCTTTCTTTTTTATTTAGTTTCCGGCCGGCAAGCCTGATTTTTCTTCTGAAGTGAAGTGAATCGACAGATGGGCTCGTTTCGCTTTAAGGCCCCCTCAGGTCCCGCGTACTTCCACTCCACCTTCTCAAATCAGAACCCCCCTTTCGGGTCTTGGTTTGTATCAGAAGTTAGTTCCCCCCCCCTTTTTTCCAAGACTAATAATTATGGTCCTATTTGAGATCGAGAGAAGGCTTTTTTTGTCCCTGGCTCTGCGTTTCCTGTCACCTTTGGCCACAAGGTCCGACATGTTCTTCCTACGCTCTCCTTCGAACCGCTCTGACACTGACGGTCTTTTTGGAATGGTTCACAAAAGCTATCGGCTCGCTTACAAGTTTTTTGAATTTGTCGCGATTTTCGCCCCTTGTGGCGCGAGGCCTTCCTCTTTCACGGAGGGCACACTTTACGTATCCTGTCTGCCACCTTCTCCGAGAACTGGCCAATGTCGGTTGCGCCTTAAGAGACTGGATTTGAAGCGCTCCTCGGCCGGTTCGAAATTTTCGTGTTGATTCTTCCTCTGCTCCACCGCATTGAAGTCGAACGAAGGAGATGCCCATTTCTCCTAGGGACCTTCTTTCAGCCCTGCGTCTTCCTCTGATCGCTCAGGCGATTCTAAGGTTTGGCTCCTTTTCGTTTTTGGACTCCCCAGAGCTTTTATCCCCGAGTGTCAGTTTGCTCCTGTTCCTTTAGACCAGTTTCAT
>Ga0179593_1359998_pt1 | contig 12153 bp, 10 predicted proteins | sample CZODoug2_1_08_16_FD_185931 | JGI IMG/M metagenome (GOLD analysis project Ga0179593, IMG submission 185931) | Vadose zone soil fungal communities from Angelo Coast Range Reserve, California, USA - CZODoug2_1_08_16fungal (PacBio error correction) | ecosystem: Environmental > Terrestrial > Soil >... | reverse complement strand
CCCTAAGAATATATTTCTACAGTGCCCCCTAACCGGTTCAGCCCGGTTGATCTTGCAGATTGGTCTCCCCCTCTGTTTTGTCTTGCGTCCCTCTTTCAGCGTTTTGCGCTTCTCTCTATCGGGCTTTTGCGTGCTTTCCGTGCCCTTCTTTTTTGAATCCCGGTTTTCCCCTCCTTCCTTAAGTGTTTTTATTGTTTTCCTTTCTCCCCCGCACAGTTGTACCCCCGCCGAAACTTTCTATCCAATGATAAACCTTCCTCTACTGACATGGCCACGCGCTATCTGTGACAGTATGTCTTCCTCTGCCATGCGCCTCTCCCCCGACCCCCCCGCCTTTCTAACCTTATCCCCGACTTTTGTCCCGTGTATGTCGATAAACTTTGATATGACGTGTGTCCCGCGCGCCACCCTATTAACGATCAAGTTCCTTTTTTTTGATCGTGCCCGGCTCCACCCCCCCACCCCGTTTGGTCCTCCCAGGATATCACCCCTTTTTTTCCCCTAAAAAAGAGTGTTGGTCTCTCCCCTGATTTCGCTTTATCGGCTCCCAAGGAATCGGTTTTTTGCCTTTGTTGCCCGGCTGGTTCTATTCCCCTTCTGGCGCTCTCCCTCTGCCATCCCTCCCTGCCGGCAATTCCGTTCTGCGTCCCCCACCTCTTTTTTCGCATGATTGCGGTGCGCCTGTATTCCCTAACATCCTTATTAAAGGCATCACAGGTCGTGTTCTTCCCCCCCGAAATGGCTCTTCCAGCCTTTTCGTTCCTGTCGATATGATGATTTCCCTTGCCCCACGACCCGATGCAACCCTCACTCATGACAAATGTGCCGTCCCCCCCTTCTTTTCTTCTCATTTCTGCTGGTCCTTTCCTGATCTTCCCCCTTCCCGCTCCTTTCAATCCTTTTGACCTCTCGGATTAGGCTTTTTTGGATCCTTCCCCCCCCCGATTTGGGATTCTTTCCATTGAACCTTCCCAATTTTCAGATCGTTCATGCCCTGCCCTTGTCCTAAAAACTGCGCCCGGTGTCCCAGCAACGATATAGTAAACGCATCCTTTTGTTTCTCCAAGACGTTAGATGTGTCTTCGGCGGTCGAACAGTCCCTCCCTCCCTTCCACTTCTTACCCGTCCGTCCTTTTCCCCGGCCTTCCGTCCCCATTTGTTCACAAGGTGTCCCGGCTCCGCTTTAAAGAAAACCAGGTACTTTCTCTCGACTGTCCGGTCCTTCACCCTACTTCCCTGGAGGTATTTTTTTCTGTCTCTCCATGAAGTTAAAGGTTCCTCCCCCCCTCCCATGTCCCCGTCACATTTTTCTTTCTCCCTGTCCCCCGGAAAAACCCCCCTCGCACTCCTCCCTCAGTACATGGACTTTTAGTTACGATCGATGATTCCGCACGTTTATGACGGATGGAGAAGTACATCTTCTAATTCTTTCTTTTTTATCTCCCGCGCCCTTTTTTCGAAGCTTGCTCTTTTTTGCTTTCACGCCACCCCCCCCCAAATTCCGCGAGATGGGCGTTCGCCCCTATGTCATTGACCTCCTGCCGCAGGCCCCCCACTTTTATTCCCTCTTTTGTGTCCCCCTTTTGATCGTCTCGTCAGACCACTTCTCGTTTCTGAAGAATTGAACCATTCACCTTTCCGGTGTTCTTCGCCCCTCGTGGGACTGGTTCTAACTTGTAGCACAACTCACCGCCTTTTTTTACCACAACGTTTCGCTTTTGATTTTCCCCGGTTTTGCCCTTTTGCCACCCCTTTTTCCGCGAAAATTTCGTCCAGTTCCGAGGGCGTTTCTCGGTTCACCTTTCACAGTGCGGCTGATGGTCTTGCCGGCCCTCTCTCCTCCTCTTTCCTCTCTTGCTTTTCTGCGTCTATTCTCCCACGCCCCGCGTGAAATGCTTTTTCCAAAGATGTCGCTGCTGCATTCGCCAGAGCTATTGAAGACCAATTGCTGTCTTTCCTCCGACAACCCCCCGCGTTCCCGAATATCTACCCCCTCTTCCTTCTTCTCAAGAGGCCGTATGGTTTTAGTTCATGTTTTCTCCTCCGTCAACAACTCTCTCCCGCCCAGCTTTCCAGACACGCACGTCACGCCCCTATTACGCAGATGCCCCGGCCCTTTCCCGGGGCCCCCTCCCTTGCTTCGTTTGGATCCGTATCCCCCCCTTCCCCGATTCCGACTTTCTTTTAAGCCCACCTCCATGGCATTGGATTTTCGCCGCACCCAAGGGGTAAATTTCCTTCTCCTTCTCCCCCGAACAGAAATCGCAGGTTTCCCTGTGTCGGTTCTCTCGGCACTTTTTCCCTTTCTTTTCTACTTTTTTCCTCTCTTTCCTTTAGCTTTAACGGCGTCCTTATATGAGACCTCAGCCTCCTAATCACGTAAAGGCCGTCCCATTCGTGTATTATGAGGCTCATTTCACCAAATTTTTTTCTCTCACCCCGAGTCTCTCTGATGCTTTTTCCTGACGGTAGTTCTACGTTAGACATCTCCGCGACTAGGCCCCCGGGCAAAGTTACGTTTGCCCTTATTCCCTATTTTCAACCTCGATTTGATCACGTGGTTCTCGCCTTATACGGAATTAAGGGCCCAGCCCCATGAGTTTTGACGTGCCCTCCTCAGGCCTGACACGACTGTCTTGAAGGCTTTCCCCCCGGCCGCCCCCGTTCTTTCGTCGCTAACTCTCCTTTTCGAGGTTTTTTGTTTTGTTTTTGGTTCAACTGCTGGTACAGCAACGGCTCGTTACACTCCGCGTGAATGGAACGGGGAGAAAGTATGTTGGATCGCCAGCCAGCCTAACGCTTTCTGTGAGCATAGGATTCCACCCTTTCTCTCCCGCCCCGAACCCCCCCCCCAACGCTCTCTGCACAGACGAATTTTTTCCCTCGCCCCTGCTCCTCCACTTCTTATTCCAGCAGTCCATTGAGGACGGGCGTTCATCTCTACCCCAGCCGGTTTTTTTAAGTATAGCCAGTGATGACGATCACTCCCGCTCTCTTTTATTCCCTTTGTGGTTTTGAGATCCTTCCTTTCTTCTCCCTTTTAATTGGCTATTCTTCCCCTTACGCCTTGCGTTCTTCCCCTCATCCCCCTCTTTCCCTCTCCCCTGTCGTTCAGCTGGAAGCTCTTGACCCCTTCTCGGAAGGGAAGTTAGAGACTTGGTTGTTTTCCGTTTTTCTCTCTTTGTTGAACTTTTGTGTTTCCGACTCTGGTCCCCCCTTCTTCCTCTTAAATGCTCATCCTGGAAGCGCATTCTCACGTTCGTTGGATCATCCCTATTCCGGATTGAGAAACGGGTCTTCATCGTCTTGAAGGAATGCGGTCCCCCCCGCAGTGTCTTTTTCATCAGGTAAAGTTCCTTGTTTCAGATCCTTTTTTTCTCCCGTTTCACTCCATGGAGATTCTCTCTCGAAATTCCTTTCTGCTGTCAGCCCATGCAGTTTTGGACCGTACATACCATATCCAATGATATTTTTCGGATTGAGTTGTGCACCCCTTCTCTCATGCCTCCCCCTCGGCCTCTTTTCCTTTCTCTTCCCCGATTTTTTTCTCGGCAATGACTTGTTCCCTTTTTACACCCTTTTCACGCCATGCTCTTACATTCTTCCCCTCGTCAGGTCCTCGTTCCCTCAGAAACGTTTTCCGGATTCGTGCGTAAATTCTCTAGGCCTGACTTTTGTCGTCCAGCGGCGAAACCAGACGGTGTTTTCCTTCCCAATAAGTACTCTGACCCATAGTGGCCGATCTCTCGCGCCATCCAGGAACTGTGACGTTGCCACCTTAGGGATCAAATGTTTTTTGTTCTTCGTTTCTTTCTTAGCCTCGCTTTTTTTCTGGCGTCGTTTCAGTGCCCGGTTTTCTCCCATCCGAGCTTCCTAACTTCCGCCTCTGTAGAATTTTGAACTATTGTCGGCGACTCTCGCAGGCCGGCCCCAGTTCGTTCTTCCAGGGGTCTATCCCAGAACAGTACTTCTGTGCCGACATTCGGCTTCGTTTTTATCTGCTGGCACGACGAATCCTCCGTTCCTGATCCATTTCTGTCCGGCCACACTTCTTCTTCTGTGGACCAGGCCGCCCTTTCCCCCCTGTAGACGTCTTTCTCCTCCGCGAAAGTCAAGCGGAGGGATCCACTCCCCTCTTTTGACGCACCTTCCTTCCGAGTCAGCTTCTTCTCTCCAGTTTCTCACCTCCTCTCGTCCCACCTTATTTCCTCCCCCTTTCCCCCCCCCCCCCCATCTTGAATTTTCCAATGCTTGCCTGATCATGGGTCATCTAGTCGGGTGTCAGCCTCCCAACTTCCCCTGCTTACGGCCATGTGACCGTATCTGAGTAATTAATCGGCGACGACATCACCTGCGGAATTTGTGCGGGTCTCATACCCCCCCTCTAACCTCGCTCGTTGTCAGATCTTTCTCCTCAACATGCCCAGCCCTTCTTCCAGATTATTCTTTTCTGACCGCTTCTCTGAGACCTCAGACAAGCGCCGCTTCAGGTACATGCTGCTTTAGTCTTTGCATTTTCCCGTTCGCCGGCGGAAATCCGGATTAAGGATTTTGATCCCCGGAAGGTCCCCTTTGATCCAGAACCTCCTCACAGTTCTTCTAGTCCAGTTTCCCGACAGCGGGACTCGTCGCGCCGCCAGTACCAGGTTTTCTTCACCGTAATCTCCAGGAACCCCCAGTTTGAATGTGTTTTGATCCCATGCCGAGGCCTAGTTTTGGGCCCTTTTCATTGGCGATAGTCTGTTTCGCGGGTTGGTCTCCCTCCCATCTTTTCTGATAACACACCCCTTGATTCTTTAAGAGTTGCTTTTGCCTGCGCGTTTTCGCCCAGTTTTCCTTTCAGAGCTGGCGCACTTTCATGAATTTGTCCCTTGACACGAACTCAAACCAACGCATGTCATTTGCGATGGATAGACGTCGAGCGTTCCACGGCTTGTTTTTTTTCTTTAATTACTTTCTAGACAAGGCTCCGTCATTCAGCAAGTGCTACCGCGTGCCTCCCAAGCGCCCTTCCTCTTGCAATTTTATTGGGCCGTTGTCTTGGTTTTGCTCCTTGTAGGGGTTCGTCAGTCAATCCCATCCCCTTTCCGTCTTCGTCAGCCGCGTTTGTTTATGCGCCTTGTTTTTTTTTTGAGCCACATCCGTTGTATTACTTCCGAAACGAGTTTAGATACCCGCGCAGCCTCCCAGCCTCAGTTCCAGATCGTGTTTTCTGCCTCACGAGATTTGTCTTTCTTTTCCCCTATGCTGGGTCCTTGCCCCCCCCCTTAATCCTGCTCCAGACTTGACTCCATATTCCCTTCCGCCTGAACAGCCCCGGACTCATGGTAAGGGTCCCCCCGCCGATCCCGTCCCTCTAGTCTAGAAAGACTGCTTGTTCGCTTTGATCGGTTGAGATTCGGTTCGCTTGACCCGCGTTTTACTTTTCCATCTATTTGCCTAGAATCACGGTGCGTTAGACCTCCCTTTTTCGGTTCGTGTTTTTCCGTTTCAGCGACATTCATAATTATCGAATCTCCCCCGACGCATCCCTCAGTCGGTCTGATTCGATGTGATGAGAGCGGTGTTTCGGGAGCCTTAGCATTTTTCTTTTCCCCGCGTAGGCTGCCTCCTATAGTTGCATGTAAAGTATCGTCTTCTTACTTTCCTCTCCCTCTCTCGTGTGCTTTTCCAGGGCCGCTCCTTTTATTTCAGGTAACGATCATTCATCCGTAAGAGCCCCCCAACATGTGGGAGCGGTCCGTTGCCCCAGGTGATATCCCCTCAGTCTTACATCCTTTTTACCGACTGCAGCCGTGAAAAGAGTAGCCCACTTTGTCGCCGCCGAAATTCTCGACGAAACAGAACATTGATCCATAGGCAACACCAAGTGCGACCGCGGGTGAGCCCGTAAGTCGGAGAGGCCTTCGTATCTCGTTCTTACTCCTTCCCTCTTTTTTGAGCTAGCATAACGAATTCCTCTTTCCCCTTTCCTGTTCTTCACGCCGCCACTTTTTTGATTCTTTTGCGCTGGGAACGATGGTTGTTTTACATGTGGTGTCGGTCGCGTTCGGAGAGCGGCCGTCGATAGGGGGAAGGATTTGATTCCCCCCTTGTTCCTTCGAGTGTACGTCGGTATATAATGTGTGAAAACCCTCCCCCTACATTTTGACGCTGACTATTCCTGAGTATGTCCCCTGCTCACCGCCGTCCATTTTCCTTTTCCCCAAGCCGAACTTGATTACCAGGAACTTCACATTCCTCCTCCCACTTGGACCTTTTTCACCGAGCGTATCTGCACATCTCCTTGTTGCCTACAACGAGACTCGCCCCCCTCTCCACCCCCCGCCTCACAAAGCCTCCCCCTATCTAGGCTCGGGTCTTATGTAGCACAATGTCTATGACCTGTTCGCTGCGTCTCTCCATCCCGACCACATCAAGCTGCTTTCTTTGCCTTGATGCGCTGCAAAGTTCCCCCCCTCCGCGAGGTCATCCCCCCGGAATCTCCACATATATGAAAGAGACATCCATTTTTTAGGTCGAGTCCAGTTTAGTCTGACCATGTATCCCCCAATTCCCCTCTCGGAGGTTGATGCAGTCTTGCGTCTTCCTTCTGGAGTTTAATCCCTCTATGCGCCGCTGCCGTGAGCTTCGACAGCATCGACTAGTCAAAGGGACCGTTTCTGCTCCCCAGAGATTATTTCCCCCGGGCTGCTCTTCTCAGAGAAAATTTCGTCTTCCGGCATCAACGGTGTGTGGGTCCCCCCCCCACAGCGCTATGCCCAAGATTTACTGAATTCTTTTTTTTTGTTATTGACCTCGAGATTGTTGCGCCGCCCACCGCCCCCCTTTTGATGACCCCCCCCCTCCCACCGCACTTGATGTGCTAAAGATTCCAATCTTTTCTTTGAGTGCTGGGGGTGCGACGGCTGACCCTTCTCGAGACGTATGATCGTCGGCTTCCTTTTACACCTCCCAAGCCGCTCTTGACGGTCGAGCCATCGCCCATGACCATCGACTTTGGGTGAGTTATTTTTACATTTCGAATTGGAAAGTTGAGGTGCTCTTTTTTCCATTGCCTTCTGGCGGCCACGGCGCGCGAAAAGCCTTTTCCCATAATTGGTATTATCACCCGACCGAAGGCGATGTTTTGGTGAGTTGAAGTTCCCTCGAAACAGGACGATCGCCCCAACTTCTTTCCCCACACCAGCTTTTTCTTTGGCATGTTCCCACCAGAATTCCCCACTTTTTGGCTTGCCCCGGGAGATTGCCTAAATCAAACCTTTATGGCGAGACGCCGATGTCCTTCTGTATGAGAATTCTACCGGTTCAAGGAAACAGAGGTATGTGAGTGTTCTGGATTCCTCATGCCGTTCAATTGTTTCCCGTCCTTCCCACGAAGGTCTGGTCCCATTTCCCGGTTGACGTACCACAATGCGAAATCCTCACGAAGATGTAACTCCTCCGTCTCTTTTCTCTCGGCGCTCCATCTTGGTTCTGACCTGCGAAGCTGCCGAAGTTGCTGGGAAGCGCCCTTGTCGTCCCACTGGCGATTTTTAGTTGTGATGATCACGCCCCCAATTTGGAGAGGTGGATGGAGTCGCTGAATTTCTCTATTCCCCTCCCCCCTCGGCCCAACTGCCTGCCGCGGCTTGGTTTCCTATGCCCTCCCGACGTATTCCCGCCGTCTCCTTATCTTGATTTTCCTTTTGAAATTGGGACCATTCCGCAGGACCCTGGGTCTTTATAAGTGGGGCGAGGCTTTTTTTAGTACTGAGAAACTACCCCCAGACTCTCTTTCCGATGAAGGTGTTTTTTCGGGTCGCGTTTTACTTCGTCTTTCCTTCTAAGGCGGGGAGAAAATTCGTAGTCATTGTTTCCCTCTGTCTCCGGCAATGCTCAGCGTAGTTCTGTTCTCTTTCTCCATAGACTACTCAGAAAGCTCGAGATTCTCGTGGCCGGCGAGCTTTATACCCCCTCCCCAGCCTCGAGTAAGCGTTAGGAACCCCTCTTTCGCTGCGCCTAATCTCCCTTTTGAAGAACGCTGTTCGTTGCTTCTCCTTCTCTACATCGCTTCACGCGACTGTTCGACAAGATATCCTTTCGCAAGCTGCGGATGGGGGAGCCACCTTTTCCTTGCTTTCCTGACGAAGCCAACCGAAAGATCTCTCTCTCCCCTATCCCTAACGCAGCCGCCCCGACGATTAGGCACTTTCCCGGGTTGCCGTACAGAGTGTCTTTGGCGTTGCTCTACTGCAACGATTCCCAAGTCTGATTCCTCACCACACTGCTTCGGCCTGGTGATTCGCCTTTTCTGCAAGCATGCCAGATATGGCGAACGAATCGCGGCGTGTGTGCTTGTTGTTTGTTTTATATGCTGACTTTCCCTGTTAGTCATCCCTGTCGTTGTTCGTGATGTCACGGCCCGTTTTTCTGCCGCCACGCTACCCGCGAAGCGACCGCCGGAAATCGTCTTAGTTTGTTTCTTTTTTTTGTGGGCAGATTTCGCGAGCTCACCCCACACTCTCGGCCCCCGAGCTTCCTAGCATTTTCTGATCGGTAGGTTCGAAGTCTTGCCCCGCCGCGCTTGGTCCCCTTTGCAATCATCCATCGGCCATGTTTTTTTTCCAGTCTCCCCCCCCCAAACTCGCAATTGATTCGCTCTCTTTCAAACTGAATATGCGTCATGACGGGATTATCCCTGACGAACGCTGCTCTGAGAAGAAGGTGCCCCTACTGCCCTGAGCCCGGATGTCCTCAAGACGCCAAGCAGTATTTTTTTTTCCCCTGCCCCGAAATTGCTCTATTTTCGAGTTTTCCCCGAGTATGTCTGGGTTGAATCGGCCGAGTCTCTTGCTTCCGCAACCCAAGTTTCGTGCCGTTCACCGGCGATAAACCCGGAAACACCCCCCCCTCTGCCTGCCTCGCCTGTCCATCTGCTTCCCGGAGACCAGAACAGCTTGTTTCGGCCCCCTGCTTGTCGGACGAGGCGGACGCGCCCCACCCTTCCCTCGTCTGGAAGACCTTTAGCCAGGAACCTCCTCCCACCCCGAAACGATCCTCTCTTCTCCTTTGTTGTTGTTTGTCTCTATACTTTAGGTCTTCAATCTTTTTGGCTATTTTTTCTTCCCCGTACTTTCTTCGTTAGAGTTCCGCTCGTCCCACTCAGGGTGCCTTAAGAAATCCTGTCCCTTCTCTGTTCCGCTTGGACACTTTTTCGTGTCAGGGAAGTCCTCTCTTTTTTTTTTTCGGGTGACTTTGCCCGTCCCTCATCCTACTTTCTACCTCCGTAGACCATTCTTCCGCCAGTTAATTCGCGCTTCCACATCGATCAGTGTTCGCGGACGAATACAGTTCATGTGGCGGTCCCTGCGTTACATCGGGCTGCTTTTTGCAGTTTTATGTCGGAGTGATTGACTGAATTTTTTTGTCCTGTTTTAGGCATGCTCCCCCCCTTGTATTTTGTGGTATGTTTTTGGATAACTCGACTCTGATTCAACCCCTTGCTCGTGGATCGACGAGAATGGCGCGGACAGGATGCATGCCCTTTTCCAGATCCTCTGCTTTCTCTTTCTAAAGACAGGTCTAAATGCTTCGTCGAGCTCTGGCTGGAACTAGATTTGTTCGTCATCAACCCCTGCCATGGACGTTTGTCCGATTCCTTGATGTCCCGGCTCCCAGCTGGCGCGGGTTCCGTCCGAAATTTTCCGTAAACATCAGCACTTCTCTTGACAATTCGTTTACCGTCGATTGTCTCCCTTGTCACCCCTCCTTACATCGGAGCCGCGATTTCGTTAGACCATGATCTCGGACATGAATTTTCGCCACCGCGTCGCCCTCACAGCCGACCACAAGTGTTTTTTCGGCAATTCCGTACCTCAGACACGTTCGAGCTCTCCCGAGACGCCTCTGCTGTGCGTTGCCACCGTCAGGGCCACTACATCTGTCGTATTTCGGAGTTGCGTGTCTTCTTGTATCGTCCTCTCCTGGCGTTCGTCGCGAATCCAGCACTTTGAGCAAAAATCTCCTCTTCGTCACGGCGATCCGTCGCGGAACGGATCTTTCGGGCTCCTATTCGACAGGTTCTCCTGCTCTTACGGGCGCAGCCAACTTTATTGTTTCCTACGAATTTTACTCGGGCTGTGCGTGGTAGATATCCTTTTTCGCCTTGTGTATCCCCCTGGTGATCTCTTGCCGCTTTCGGATTTTTCCTCTGTCTGCCCAAGCACCTCGATATCGCTGGCATTGCAGTATATCCCTCCCTCCTGACGATTTTCTCCCGCGCACTTGAAAGCGCTCTTCCAGCCCCGTCGACCGAACCGGTCTTTTCCGCGCCTGTTTTTTTTTTTCTCTAGTTTCTTAACACGCGCCTCGCCCACTTCTCCCCCTTCACACGGGACGGCGAATTTGGTCAATTCCCTTCGCTTTTAATGGTCGCGAGACATCAGGGCGTCAGACAACAACCCGTCCGCCTTTCGTCCAGTTTGCGCGGCGCCTGGTGTCACTTCATCGGTCCCCTCCCCCAATAACTCAGCTACTTTGTGCGTGATCCCCCCCCAAAATCGTCAAATCGCCGTTCTAACTTTTAGCGCACATGCAAGCAACTCCGTCCTCGTCCTCTTCGTTCAGCCTCCCGAATTGCGGTCCTCCTTCGAGAAATTTCATCCACCAGCAGGCCTCTCCGTCACTGCTTGATTAATTCTCCCTTTTTCCCCCCCAGTTCTAGGTTTTAAATACGGTTCACCCCTGTCTTTTTCTCGGTAACCTTTCAACGGCATCGTCGCTGACCCTCCCCAGTTCCCCTTATGCCATTCCGAAGACAGGCGGACCCGTCCGCGCCGTACATTCTCTAGTCCACCGTCATCCCCTCCGGTCCCACGTTGCCAATGTGGTAGACCCTCCCTAGTGCCCTGGCGCGCGTGGGCATCTGTGGATTGGATCGTTCCCAATTTCCCTCCTCGCCGACACCTCTCCTTTCGGTGGGTTTTTTCTTGGTGCTTATAATACCAAATGATTCATTCCGAGGTGCTTTTTTCCCGGCGGCTTTTTCGCCCATCTGGTCCTTGAACCCTCAGACTTTTCGCAATTAAATTCTCCATTTTCCACCTGACCCTCAATAAACCAAATCTTGCTGTCATGGGGGGAGATTTTCCCCCCTCATTTGCCGAGCGTTCCCCCTTGTGCTTGGACGATCTCGACCTCTCTCCCCCCGGTCCGATCAGGTTTCCTCCGAATTCTTCGCCGCGCCGACAAGAAATCTCTCATCGATTCATTTCATTGTCGTTTTTTCGTGGTTGATTATTTTCGGTGCGGCGCAGCATCCTCGTCAGGATCCTGCAGACGCGGTTCGTTTGCTTTCGGACTTTTTTTGTGGGACGTCCCATACCGCGTTGCATTCCGGTAATACCCCCTATGTTATACCGATCCCGCGAGCCGCAGCATCCCATCTAACTTTTTAATTTTTTTTTTTGTGCCGAACTATCCATGCTGTTTTTTCGATTATTTGGATTCTCCCGGCATTTAGCACAACTATTTGAATGACCCCCCCAGACGGCTCGCGCGCCAAGCACACAGGCCCTAATTTCCGGTGTCGACGATCCCCGGAGTCACATCTTCTCGACGCCACTGCTTTCCGACTTGAAGATCAGGTTAGACGGGCGATGACAATACTTGGTTTTTAGTGGAATATTGGGCCGGTCCACCACGGCTAGAACCGCGTGATCGGTCGCTCCTTTGATTCGTCATCGTCCAGGCCCATCCATTTTATCTCACTCTTCCCCCTCCTGACAGCAGCAGTAGGTCTGCCCTTCCTATGATGATCGTGCGGTGTTCCTTGAGAATTTCGCCAGTTTAGTTTGCCAAGAAAGGCTCGGACTTGCTAGAGACTCCAGTCCAAGTTCTATTCTTTCAGGTTAATAGGTTAAATCGACATTTCCTTATGGTGCCATGTAAGCCTCGCTTCGGTTGCTACGGTAAGTAATGATCCCGTCATCGTCAACCCTTCTTTCTTTCGTTGAAACAATGTGCTCCTCCTTCACGCTCTTTACTTCAGCGCGGCCCTCTCTTCCTCCGACCGCCCGTCCCGCGCGAGACGCCCAAAGAAAAACACATGGTCCCAAATCTCGAAAGCTTCCCCGTGCGACCGCTTTTTTACTGTCCGCTGATTTCACCTTT
>Ga0179593_1298150_pt1 | contig 12153 bp, 14 predicted proteins | sample CZODoug2_1_08_16_FD_185931 | JGI IMG/M metagenome (GOLD analysis project Ga0179593, IMG submission 185931) | Vadose zone soil fungal communities from Angelo Coast Range Reserve, California, USA - CZODoug2_1_08_16fungal (PacBio error correction) | ecosystem: Environmental > Terrestrial > Soil >... | reverse complement strand
GCTCTCAGCTCCTTTTCGAGGACTCCCGCTGTTAGTTTCTCCCTTTTTCACGACTCCCCTGAAGGCGTCTCTTCGCTGCCGGCGCCCTCCTCGTGTGGAAATAGCCGACCATCACCTGAGTTCGTACATAGTTTTTTTTTTTTTTTTTTACTTCTGTGCGTTATTGGTTCTCTTTCTTAGCCAGTTTTCTCTTCCTTCGAGGGTGGACGGGAACAGCAGCCTGGTTTTGTAATTTGACTTCGGCGCCGTCGCTTTCGTGTAAGCAGAGTTTTTTCGTACTGGCTTTTTTTTCCCTTGGGCGTTTTTTTTTTCCCATGCTGGTTTTCCGCCCTCCCTCTCTCGGCCAGTGATCTCCGCGATTTCTCTTTTCCAGTTTTGATCGTGTTGGATCTGGAGCTCCCAGATTCGCGGTTTATCCGACCCCCCTCGTTCTGCTTTTTGATACGCACTTTGAATCGTCCTGTAGAGTTTTCTTTCTTCTTCCTCTTTTCTCGTGTTTTTTCCGTTCTTCCCCACCAGCGCTCCCCCGCCTCGCGGCCGTTTTCTCTTTCCAGAGAAAGCTTGACTGAGGGCGACCCGAGGCCGTATTATATTTCCTTGCCTCCCGCCGCCCGCCACCTAGTCTAGGCGATGATCCACGGGATTTTGCGCCTAACCTTTCCTTCTGGCGTTTCCGATTTTTCCTCACTTCATGAATCACTTCGTCGTTGTCTTCATAGGTGAGAACTAAGAGGACCCCCGTGATTCGCTCCGCGCTCACTTCTGAAAGTCGCTTCGACAATGCTTCGTCCTGTTGATTATGAGAAGTTAGCCCCCCTGCCCGCTTTTCTGACACTTCGTGCCCGTTTCCGTGACACAGATTCACCTCTCCAATGTCGTTCTGGTCGACGTCCTGGCCGATGTCTTTATGAAAAGTATGCGTTTCCCCGGTCGCTTTGATTTTTTCATAGATGATTCTGACCCCCTTTCTTTTGTCTTGTCTTGCGGTTCTTGTCGAGTTTTTTCAGAGGACGATCCCTCGACGGTAGGAAGTGGCACCGTTCTCCGACGGTCAGGGGCGCGTCGTCCCTTGGCATAATGATACCACTTACAAGAAGGTCACGGCGCTCTTTTCGCCGACCATCCTCACACTCTGACGCTTCCCCCCATTCCGCTTTCCCCCCCCCCCCCCCCCCCCCCCCCCCCCCCCCCCCCCCCCCCCCACCCCCGGCACTTTCCCTGATTTCTTCCTTTTCCCGTCCTCTTCGCTCTTTTTCTTTTCCCGGAAACCTGATAAGGGCCGAGACCTGGCTTGAGCCGCAGCCTGCAGTTTTTCAACCCTTACTTCCCCTTTTTATCGGTCGTGCCTATCGCTCATGTTTGCACTGCAGTCCTTTTTTCCGTTCAAGTTTTGTTCTGTTCTGTAGAACATTTCGAACGGGGATCCCCCCCCTCCGATAACATTGCTGATTGCCGGAAGGTGTGAGCGTCTTTCCTCACCAAGCAAGAGCGGGGTGGGAGGATCTCCCCCCTGCAACCCCTACCTCAGCAGATCCCAAATCCCCTCTTTGAGCCCCCTACCTCCCTCGCCAGCGTCTCTGGCGGAATCGTTGATTCCCTGTCTCCCGCTGTTTGAATCGCTCCCCCCTACGTCTCCTCCTCTTTCCTACGGCGTAAGAGGTCCTGTTTTTCCCGCTGTTAGGCGCAGCGCTCCCTCTCTTTCTTTCGAGAAAGCAGGTTATGTTGGAGGCTTTTTCCTTCCGACCTCGTTTTCTCTGTCCGCTCCACTCCACCCCCTTCTTCCGCACCCACCCCTCCCTTTCCCTCCACTTCCTTCCCTCCCCCTTTTCCTCCCCCGTTACGACTTCACCCCCCCAATCCGACCCCTTTCTATTGCCAACCTCCCTTTTTTTCCTGCCATAAATGTGCATTTGTCTATCTCGGCTTTTTTTTTGCCTGTTGTTGCCTGGCCGGAGTTTTCCCGGCTTGCGTCTTCTTTCATAGAGGGATGTTCCCCCGTTACAAAGAAGCTTGAGGTCAAGATTCCTGCAACGGATAGGTTCTCATCCGATCAGGAAATGGTTTGGCTCTTTCTGCGTTCTTTTTTTTTCTTCATTGCACACGAATCCAGTTCGGTTTTCGTCCCTTGATGGTTCCCCCTAGTACGTTTCCTCCGCGCTAGCTTTGGTAACGGACTCTGGACGCTACGTCGTCGTACTTTCGTTGAAGACTTCCCACCGAGTTTAGCCTTTTCTGTTCTCCCTTACGGGTCTCCCTTAAACCTTTTCCTCCTATCTTTGCAGTAAACCCATTTTGTCATCAAGGAGATATAGCCAGCTTTTCTCGGTGACCTGGCGCCATGTCCCCTTGAAAGACGGCAACTCGTTCCCTCCCCCCTTACCACGTCTTGCGCCCGCGGCAGTCCCCCTCACTTTGGACTCATAGGTTAAGGATAATGCGGTGACGAAGAAATATCTCTCTCCTTTTAACTTCCGTTGGGGTTGTTGATCTCCTCTCATTTTCAGTAGACGCCGGTTTTTTCCTCCCCAACAACGCCGGCCTGGAACGTATCTTGTAGCTCTTTTTCGTGGTATTGTCCTGGCCTTCGATTTTTTCCTCCCCGCCCCTCTTCGTTGAGCTGTTTCCCATTTCTCCGCTTTCTCCCGAGGAGCGCCAGTAGCAGATGTTAGTGGGTTGAACTCCCCCCTCGTGGCCGTTAAGCCCTTTTTTCCCTTGAAGGACTGACCGGACCTTTCCAAGCCAACCCTCCATGTCTCTTCCCGCCGTTTGACGCGCCCTTAGCGTCCCCCCATTTTTTTTTGACTGTGGAGAGTGACGGAAAGCTGTCGATGTACCTCACTGTTCCTAACCCCGCACGATGCATTAGTTTGTGTTATGCATTTACCACCGTTCCTTCCTCTTGCTGCCTTTGCCTCTGGCTGAGAAACCTTATTCCTTCCTGGACATATGCACCTGTTCTGTATCTTTTGTCCCCTTCTCTCATTGACCACGCCGCGCTACCAGTCCTTTGGCCACTTCGGCCCCTTCCAAACCCAGTTCCCCCGAACGCCTCTTAAGTTCCTACCTGCACCATTTTTGTCGATCCCTTTTCCGTGTGTCACAATCTTTGCAAAGTGGCTTAGTATGTTTTTGTGTACGGGAGTTGGCCGGTTAGTTTCTTTCTTGTTCCGGATTTTCTTTCCTTCTGTGTGTCGGTAGTGCTTCTTTGTGTTTTGCCGGGGTACCCTGTGCCTGAGTTTTCACCAAGACCGGAGCGATTATCCTGTCTGTGACCCATCCCATTTCCCTCATGGTATTTAGTCACACCCTCTCTTAGTCGCCTCTATTAGGGCGGCCCGCGACCTCTTTATCGTTCTCGGCCGAAGAGGAAGATATTTCGCCTCTTTTTCCACAAGCTTTCATGACTTTCTCCTCTTCCGTTTCCCTGCCCGCGTGCGCCGTGAGAATGAGGTAGTTAGAATAGTTTGGCCGGAATTGACCTTATGCTGCTTTATTGTATGATGTGAATGTTTGATCCTTGATTCCTTTCTGTGTTTTTCTTTCCACATTGTCCCCTGGCTTTCATCCTTTCTTAATGGTAGCCCGCACTTTTTGCCTCCACAAACGAACACTTTGATGTAGTCTCCTTGCAGCCATAATCCTGTGCAGTACACTACTCTGATCGTTTCCTCTCCCCTTTAGTACTTGTTCGTTTTTTCGGCGCTTCTTCGAATCTTTAAGGAACCATATTTGTCCGTCGAAGAAATCTGGTCTCCCGTCCCTCTCCGTTATTAAGGACTTTTTGTCTTACTCACCAGTTTTTTTCCCAGTTGCGGTTTCTCCTCTTGGGCCGTACGGCTGGCGAAGGAGTCCCGTGCGTTTATTTGAGGCAGGAGGACAGAGTGGTCTGACCCCTGACCTCTTTCTTTTCCTTTCCCTTTTCCCTGACCGTCGTGGCTACGCCCCCAGCCTCCTTCTCAGAACCAGCCGCCTGCTCCTTCCCCCCCCCACCCTTGGCCTCGGAACTGAACACACGCATAACGGACTGAAAGATCAATATTGTCTTCCGTCATCGGACTGACTCGCCTCCTCGTCCCGAGTCTTCCGCCGGCTTTTTTAGGTGGCTACTTTCACTCCTTTTCCTACTGAGCGTTGTTTTTTTTCGGCCTGATTCCTCGTTAAATCACTGACGGTCGGAAATGCCTGTCCTATGATCGAGTCGCGACTCTTTCCCCGGCCTTCCTTTTCCCGATCCCTTTTCCCGCATATTTCATATGCGTTCAACCATTTTTCCCCCTCGCATGCTTGAGTTCTCCTCTGTCCAATACTAGGTTCCTCTCTCCCGAGACCGATGTGGCGGAGGTTTTCGCCCTCTTTACGACGAACTTTTTTCCTCGCCCTTTTAGGCGTTCTCGAGTTTCTGCACACTTCCCCTCTCTGCTCGCTTGATTTTTATATACGGACGCAGAACTCGTTCTCCTCCTCCTCCCGATTGCCCTCTCGTTTGAATACCCCTCCCCTCTCCCGCGTTTTACGCGATCTGACTTCGATTATCCCCCTTCCCCCAGGATTCCAACAGCGGGTAAATGCCATTTTCCTGTTGAGATACGTAGTTTCGTGCTACTTCGCTCTTCCCTCCCTCTATTCAGTTGAACGATGCCTCTCATCGCCTCTTTCCCGCCCAGTTGAATCGGCTACCCCCTCCCCGCGCGGCTGCCCGACTCAGTCCACACCATCCGCGTTCTGTGAACTGACCCTCGCTTCCGACGAGAGAAAGTTACGCCCCTCATCCACTCCCGGTACTGCCCTTTCGCCCCTTTTTACTCCCGTCCCCTGATATGTTTGTAGACCCCTTCGTGCGCCGGGCTCTCTCGACGCCGTTTGCTCTTCCCCTTTCCACCCCTTTCCGCCTAGGAGTACTTGGCGAGCAGTTTTCGAGACTATCAGTCCTCCTTTGTCTGAAGATCTAGAGCATTCTTTCCGCTATGGACTCCGATTCTTCTTTTTCTACAGGTTGAAGAGGGGCTTTGGACTAGCCACGGTCCCTCCCTTCCCCCCCCTTCCCTCGCCCTGTAACCTTTCTTTCTTGACTTTCCTCTTTGTTGTGCCTCCCTTTGGCGTTCGACTTTCTGCTTTTAGTTTTTTTGAGCGTTCGTTGGTCTGCGTAAAACGCCGCCGTGATTTTGTCCTTTACCTTCGTCTTCCCGCTCGGTTCGCGTGTAGCTTCAGTACTGGCTTTGTTCAAAATCTTAGGACGTTGTCTCTCCCGGTTTTTCTTTCCCCCCCCTCCTTTGTAGACGATCCTTCATTTTCTTTCGGCCGTTCATTTTCCAAGCGAGCTTTTGAACCGCTTTGACTTTTCTGTTGATCGGGAGCCTCGCTCTCTTTCTGCGTATGACGAAAGCGGGCTTTTGGTTTGCATTCGCCGTCGAGGAGGGCGGACGTCGATCTTTCGTGTCGTTTTCTTTTACACCAGCCATTGCTCTGCTCTTCCTTTGATGCTCGACTTCGGCAGAGAGGGAGATTTTCTTGTCGATGGCTTCCTCCTACTCCCTCGGGTAGAGAGAGAGATCAACGCTCGCGTAACTTTCCCTGCGGGCTCTTCCTTGGGATTACTTCCTAACTCGTCCTGGCGGATCTAGCCTGTCCGCCAGGTTCTCTCCGCTTCAGCGCATAGAAGGTTTGCTTTGACCCATTGTGTCGCTTCTGTTCTCTTCTAGGTCCTTCCTGAAGGATGTATTTTAATGCGTGACCCGTGCGCGTGCCGTCCTCTAGACGCCCCCGCTCGCGCGTATTCCCTCGTTCAGCGGATGCCCCTTTGCTTCTCCCCCCGGTCGAGTGCTTTTTTTTCTATCTGACTGACTCGTTTTTGTCCTTTTCTTGTCGGCTGGTTCTGAGCGAGTTGCAGGATGGCATTTAGCCCCTTCGGTTTTTTTTCGCTTCCCTTCCTGAAAGCCGCGTCGGGGCCTCTTCCCTCCCCTCTTAAAATTTCCTCACGGTCCTTCTCCGTGTTCACAAGAGAACTTCTCAAATGCCGTTTTCTTGTTCACTTCTTGGTGATTTTTCTTTCTTTCCGTCCCCCCGCTCGACCCCGTAGCCGATTCGTCGCTGGACCCACTAGAAGGGCGTTCCGGAATTGTCGCAGGCAGCCGCCCCCCGTCCTCCCTTTCTCCTGCGTTCGACCTGTCGCGAGGTGGGACTGTGATCTGCCGGGGTGTTTCCTGTTGTTTCTTCCCCTTCCCAGTTGTCTCCCCTTCAGATGCCGTCTGTTATCTTGCTGGCCTCCCCCTCACTAGACTTTTTTCGCCCCGAAAGCCGCCTTCCCCTTGTCACTTCCCTTCCGGCACCGTAGTCCTCCTCCTTTTGAAGCGCGCCCGCGGGCTTGCACTTTTCCGTTTTCGCCCGACGCGACTATGCTTCGCGGCGCTCTTTAGGTCTCTTTTCGGCGCAGGGTTTCTCGGTGTTATGCGAGGTTGGAGGTAGCGCAACCTTCTCTTCCTTTCTTAGAATGTCGTGGTACTTTTCCTGTCCCCCCCGTTACCCGGCACACCACCGCACTCCCTTCCACGCACTCTTCCGCACCGTTCCGTACTCCGTTACTCTGCCCCCCCTGCCCACAACCACACAGCTCCAGGCCCCCCGGACCCACACATTATCGCACAATAAGACAGCCGCCCACCTTTCTGACCCCGTGATCTGCTGTTGACGCTTCTTGTTTTTTTCTTTTGGCCGTTGCTTGCGGCCTGTCGCTTCTTTCATTTTCGCGATTTTCTCCATGTTTTTCCTCAAGCGTCGGCAGGTTCCGGACGACCTTTTTCAGCGCTAAAGGAAAGATTCTCACTCTTCCCTTCTTTTTTTGATTTTAAGGGTGGTTTCCTGCAAATTGCCCCAGTCGTTTATGGTCCACCTTCTTTTCCCCCCTCTTAACGTTTCCGCCCGCCTCCCTTGCGCACCCCTTTGCCGACGGATGGGCCAGAGAAGGTAGTCCCGTCCAAAGTCTTCTGTTCTACTTTTTCCCCTTCTTTTTTTCTTTTTCCCGGATCCGTGTCCTTCATTCCTTTGTTTTTCCTTCAACTGCTGCCCCCTCTACGGTTTCCCTTTCAAAAACTGGCCCCCCTAGAGAACTTCGTCTAAGATTGAAGATTGTGGCCCCAAGTCGAAGCTGACCTGCCCCTTCCTTACCAACCCTTAAGGCCGTAAAGCGCGGCCCACACCTCCCCCTTCTCCCCCCCTATCCGTTCACCCCAAGAGGTTTCCCGTTCTTTCTTCACGATCAACTTTCTTCTCTATCGTCATCCTCTGTTGTTGTTTTTTAACCTTATCCGTCTCCTCGGATCCTTGCCCCCACCTTTGATCTTTGAAGGATCGGTGTTCCGTGCTTAGCTCTGTGTACTTTCCTTTCTATTTTGTCGTATTGCAAGGTTTATCGATTCGTACTCCTGGCCGATACTTCGCGCTTTCTTTAGCACGATCTCGACGTTCCGAGGTGACCAGTGTTCCTGTTTACTTCTCGTATAGTGAAACGCCCCATTTTCCTTAGTACAGGAAGGACCGTTAAAACCCTACTTTCATTTTCGACCTTCCTCTTTCCAGTCGCGTCCCCCTAGTCCGGTCATTACGTTCTTTTTTTTTCTTTGGAACTGAAGTTTTGATGTTTTCAATCACCCCCCCGTTTTCCCTCCAAACTTTGTTTCGTTGTTAGACCACCTTCAACCTCCCCAATGCCCGTTCGATTTTGTGTGGGATTTAGGGGGGGTTATTGGGGTCGGGGGGGGGGGTGGTTGTGGGGGGGGTTGGGGTGGGGGTGGGGTGGGGTGTGTGGGGGTTTTTCTGGTTGGGGGGGTGGGGGGTTTTGGGGGTGCGGGGGGTTTGGGAAAATGGGGGTGGGGGGGTGGGTGGGGGTTTGGGGGGGGGGGGGGGGTTTGGTGGGGGTTTTTTGGGGGGGGGGTTGGGGGGGTTTTGTTTTGGTTTGGCCACGGGCCTTTCATCTTGTGCTTGCTACCCACCTGGATGTACTCTGCCCCTTTTGTCCCCATTTCTCTCCCCGCAGCGCCTCTTTGCCTTTGTCCCTCCGGCCCGTCACCAAGCAAAAAGCCGAATCACTTCACCTACCTTTATTTTCGCCTTTTTTTTCCCTTTCTCCCATGGTTTGTTTTGGTGCCGGTTATTCGTCCTTCGTGTCTTACTTGAGTGATTAGAGTTGGCCGGCATTTTGTGTCGTCCCTTAGTTTGTGCCGTTTACTTTTCCCTGTTTCCACGACTTTCTCCGAGTACCTCCTTGCTGTCAGACACTACCTGTTGACCGCTCGTTCTTTTAGACGCGGAGTTACGTCTTTCTTTCCCAGGAGGGACTCCCGACCTACGGATTTCTTGCGTTCACGCGGCAGAACCTTTTTTCCCACAGCTTTTCGACCGTTCAGTTTCGTCCGCCCGATGGGAGAGAGTTTAGAGTCTTTCTTTCCCTCTTTTCTGAATTGAGTGAGCTGCGGTAAGTGATGTTTTTCTGTTTTGTGGTCTTTCATTTTTTCCCGCTACACCTTGTTCTCTTTTCTTCGTAAGGATTATGCCGCACTTGTTTCTCGCCCTTAAAACTTTGCTTGAGAGAGGCGCCTTCTTTTATTGCCCCCCCTTCCCCGCTCTTTCCCTACTTTCGTCCCTGGAGGTCCGGTGTGGCAGGGCTCTTTCATCTTGGCCCCGGGCCATTCGTGTTTTTTCTTCCCCCTTCCTACATCGTCTCGTCGCGGGTTAGCGACCCTTGATCCGTACGTACCCCAGAGGAATGGTGCCATTTGCTGGCGGGTGCTTCTTTTGTTCTGCGAGGCGCCGTGCCTTTAAGGAGCTCTTCCCGTGGCGCGTTTTACCTCCTTCTCCCCTCCTCCTTGAGTCGCGGCTCTTCCTCCGCGGCCAGCTCCTGAGACCCAGCCGTTCGCGCAAGGAAAAGCTTTTAACCCCCGCCCCTTAAGTCCCCCCCCGCATCACCGCGAACGTTACGATCACTGGTCCCCCCGCACCCTTCCTTTTGACGCGCGTCTTTTTCGTATTCCCCCTGAATGGATTGGCCACCTAGGCAGACGTCACGCTTACGACAGCGAGGTTTGTCGGGCTCGGTGCCTAGAATAAGATTGCATTCTTTTCAAGCCTGGCCGATGCGCCTCTTCCCTCGTCCTATCTTTTCTCTTGAAGTCATTCCCCCGCCGAGTTTTCCTTCTGTGCGCCCCCTTCCCCCTCCCGCTGTCCGGGTGGAAAGAGAATTTTTGTTGCGCGAGCGATTGACTCTCTTCTTTATTGGTGGTCAGGCAATCTACGGCTCCCCTTGTCTCCTCTCCCTCTGCCAGATGTCTTGAGAATCACACGCTTGATCGTTCTTTTTTTAATTTGGATTTCCTCCCCTGGAGAGCTAAGCATAAATCCGCGAATGAGATAGGGACTCCACCCCTCCTCTGACAGCTTCTTTTCCTCTCTTTTCTTTCTTCGATTATCACCCCGACATCACCCGTCCCCTCTCTGCGGATACACGGCCGAGTCTGCTTGCGGGCGTCCTTTCTTCTTCCAACGATGCCTTTTTACCTCCTCGACAGCGAGCATCTTAAGTCCTTTTTTTTTCCCACGCAGTACCCATAGGCTACAACTTGGTTGCGACGTTCCGTCCCACCTCGTGGGTGACCGGAACCCTCAAGAGTTTTTGCGCAATGCTACCTTTTCCGGTCTCAATTTTTTCACAATCTCCCCTTCGCCCCCCCCTCCTCTGTTGGAAAGATGTCGGCGCTTCGCTGACGGTTTTTTTCTTCGCCTCCGTCGAGTTCAACAGTTACACCGCCTCCCAGAGGCGTCCTCGGCGAGCATCTTCTCTCTCCTTTATACCTCATCTGTTGTTTGTTAGCTGCTTCATGCTCTCGCTTGAATCCCCTCTCCTCTGGTGCTGAAACCTTTTCCCTCTTTCCCTTTGGCGCGCCTCTCACGGAAGAGGTTCCATCGCCTCCATTGAACCGAGTCAATTTGCCTTCCCCTATGTGCTTCTTTGCTGTAGCCGTTTCTCTCTCTTCAGCTGGTCCTTCCCCCCGCACGCGGATGTTGTTAATGGTGTTGCGAGCCCCCGTGGTGTCTCCCTCTTTGACTTATTTTTTTTCAACCTCTTGGCTGATCCTTGGCCAGCTTCGTTCAACTGCAATCGAGTCCTTCCCACGTTTCTTTCTGGCCGTTTTCCCACTTGATTTCTTTTTACCCTCTTTTTATCGTTCTTTATCTTGGATCAACGATCGCAGATCTGGTAGAAGTAACAGAGTCCGTGTGTCGCCCTTTATCGCACTTGCGTCTGTCTTCCCTTTCCTCTTCCCTCGTTTTTCCTTTCCGTGGAGATTCAGTCCTCGTAGTGTTTTTTTCTAGGAAGTTTGGCAGCTTGTCCTCCCTGTGGGTCGTAGATGCTTCCTCCCCCTTCCCCCAGCAGCGAGTCGAGGCTCCTCGCCCTTTTTTAGGAGCGTCCCCTTTCCTCGGGTCGGCGTCCCTCTTTTTCCCTCAGTCGACCTCTTCGGCCGAATTAGATTCTGGTTTTTGGGAACCGATAGAAGGTCCGTCCCGCAGTCTTCCCTGGCTTCCTCCCATTGTCGATCGAGATGAATTACGAGATACCCTTCCCCCCGCTCGTTCCTCTTCCCCGTATGCCGTTTTCCTCTCTACCTCTTCGCGCTTCCTTCTGACGGATGGACCGTCGTTCTCCCACGGTCCGTGGCTGTGACGGGCCGGCTGACAGAGGCGTTTCCTTTCCCTGGTTATTTTTTAGCTTAGGTTGGCCGAGGTATAGTCCCAGTTCCGGTCGTTGACTGATTCTGAGTTCTTCCCTGGCCTCGTAAAGGGAAATCATTCCCCATTATCGGACACTTTTTTTTTTTGCAGAACCTTTCTGGTCACCCTCCTGCCCCGCCAGCTTTTCACCCCTTTTCCTCTTTTGCAAGTAAGGATATCTTTCGCGACCGCTTCTTTTCTCCTATTCTTCGTTCGGAACCCCTCTCCTTTCGGCTCCTTTTTGAGCGCGCCGGCCCCTCCCTGAAACATTTCTTGAGCGGTTCCCGATGAGAGATTGTTTTCATGTCCTTCTGCCCTTCTCCTCTCCTTTGTCGCGTTTTTGAAAAGCGCCAACAGTGTTTCATCCCCCCCTTACGCTAACATTATGAATTTTCCCTTCTTGGAGCCTTCCTGCCCTCCCCCAGCTCCGATCTAAGCCACATGAAAAGAGACCCACTTCCGCCTCTCACGTCAATTTCCCTCCCCTCATGTCCCCTACTTCTACGCGCCTGCGGAAGCGGCTCTCTCCCCACGTTCACACGCTGTTGGTAATCTCTAGTTCCTATCTCCTCTCGTCCTTGCCCTCTCAAGATTTCGCTGCTGTCTTTAGTGGTTCCTTTAACGAAGACGTTTCGTCCATTGGTTTCTGGTCGCCGCCCCTTTTTCCGACCCCCTGTCGTGGGACTTCAGTTAGCACACCTTTCCTTTTTCCCCCTTCGGACACACCTCGGATGCACTCCTGCCTCCCCCTTTTTCCCCCTTTACGCATCTCCCCGGCACCCCCCCCGACCCCCTTTTCGACAACCCGGTCAGTTAGAAAACAAAGTGTGTATGCGTGATCGGCTTTTGTCTTCTTGTTTTTGGCCGGAGCCTCGGTATCCTCGTTGTGTCCTTATCGTCTGGTGCCCGGCTACCTCCTCTAGCCTATCCCTTCCCGCCTCAGTTCTCAGCCTTTTTTTACGGTTTTAGTCAACCCGATTTAAGGGACCTTTTTTTTGGTTCAGGGTTTTTTCCCCCTCATCAGGCAGTCCGCGTTCTTTAACCGGATGGGGCCATCGTCCAAGGTCGTCCGCGCCCTGCTCCGCCGTTATGACAGGCTGGGCGACTCTGTATTCCCCCTTCTTTATCGCACTTTTCGTTTGCTCTTTTTCCCTGTCAGGTGTGGGGGGGGGGGGGGTTTGTCTTCCCCGTCAAAGGTTCTTTCTTCAAAGTCTCCTAGAAGGTGACGTCAACCCCCCCCTTTGGCCCTGTTACCGGCTTCTTCTTTATCAGCATGTCGAGTTCACCGGACGGCCTCTCCTGCGTCCCTTTGCATTGAGAGGCTCTCTGCGAGGCCCTCCCTTTGTCCCCCCTCTTTCCCCGGTCCTCTGGTTTTTCCCTTCCTTTCCTCGGGCG
>Ga0179593_1284265_pt1 | contig 12153 bp, 11 predicted proteins | sample CZODoug2_1_08_16_FD_185931 | JGI IMG/M metagenome (GOLD analysis project Ga0179593, IMG submission 185931) | Vadose zone soil fungal communities from Angelo Coast Range Reserve, California, USA - CZODoug2_1_08_16fungal (PacBio error correction) | ecosystem: Environmental > Terrestrial > Soil >... | reverse complement strand
TATCGTCCCTCTGCTTTTTTTCCGTTCCCCGTCTCGCCCCCCTCCTATCTTCTTCCTGAAAATTCGGGACCTATGACGAGAAGTGGCAACCCGTTCCATCTTCATGGACAGATTGACCCCCGTTCCTTTCCTTGTAGTCATTCCCATTTCGTCTTTCTTTGGATTCCCCCCCTCCCTTTCCTGGTGAAACCTTCCTTAAACTGCTTTCGTTCGAGCTTGCGTTACACCGGCTGCTATTGGTGTGTTCCCCTTTTCCCCATTTCTTCCCCCTCCTTTTCAGAGCAAGACCACCCAGTTCATTTCTCCCCTTGGATGTATCTAGCCGAACCGAGATTGACGCCCTTTCGAGGAGCGTCGTCCTCCCCCTTTTGCTGTCTCAAGTTGCAGTCGCTCAGTGCTTATTATGAAAGGGTGTCGGGCACTTTCTTTCCCAGTCGTTATACCCGTACTGACGAAGCTTTCCCACATTCCGGCGAATGTAGCCCAACGGTATTCTAGCCAATGAAGATACCCTTTTAAGTTTAAGAGTTCCCTTCTCTCTTTTATTCTCCCCTTTTTTTTTTCCAGTAGGACTGTCTATTCTGTCCCCCGGTCAGGCAGACCAACGTTAGACTACAGTACTCCCTTTCTCGTCTTGTTCCCCCTCTCTTCCCTCCCCCGAGGAAGGTCTTTTTCTTAACTTCGTCCCCTTCTCTCCTTGCCTCCAGATGATATTTTATGGCTCGCAGGTCAGGGTGGGCTTTCCAGGGTGTAGCCCACCCTCTACCATTCAATTTTCCCCCCTTTCCTCCTGTGAGCTTTCCGGACGCGACAGCCAAGGTAGCGATCCGGCTTAGTGCCGCGTATTGAAGGAACGTTTGTTTTTGTTTTTTTTTTTTCTTTGCCCCTCCCCCCGTCTCTACTGTTTTGACAACCCTCCGTACCTTACATTACGAGTTAAGCTTGCGATTTCCTCTTTTCACGTCTTCTCTCCCCCCCTCCCAGCTTCGGCTCCCGGTTATACCGGCATCACGACTTCGCTGCATTACGGTTTCAAGTGCATTATCCCTCCCCCCCCTCTTGTGTTTCTGTTGTTCCCCCCTTCATGCAAACCAGCTCTTTTGGGGCCCTCTTCCCCTCGTCGGCGGCGAAAGCGGAGCTTCCTCTCTTTAAGGCTTTGCAAGCCTTAAGCTCTTCAACTACCCGCTGTTCTAGAGGGGTCCCTCTACCTGCCCCCCCCTGTTCTTCAACTTGATGCGGGCCACGGGCCGGTCCACCCCATGCTTGGTCCTGCTCTGCCGCTCTTTTTTGCCCGTTCCGGGCATCTCCCAAGTGCCTCTTTTTCGCCCCCTGATGACTGCCTCCTGGCCAGTGGACTAGTCTTGGTAACGCGGCCCCGTCCTACTCTCCCTGTCCGCCAAAGTATCCTTCCTCGTCATTTCCCCCACTACGCCCTTGTCACGGACGTTGTGGACCCCCCCCGAACCCGTCCCCCCCCTTCTCGAATCCCCCCCCCGGTCCCCCTCAACCGAGACGGCTCTGACACTTTTACGGTGATGCTCGCCTTTTAGACATCAGCCGCCCGCACTCCAGCGATAAGACAGAGTGGGTTGGACCGTAATGGTAGGCCATGGCACGAGACCCCCCCCCTTCTTCCTACTCCCCCTTCCTGCCCTTTCGCGCACAGGTTAAAGGAACTGTTCCCGATTCCGCCCTTTCCTGCCGGGGTTCTCGTCCGGGGCCCGTTGGCAAGAAGACACGGGTCCGCTCAAGTCCTTCCCCTTTCGTCCTTTCCTCCTGTTGAGGTCCGACAGGTCAAGAGAATTGAACACTCCGCGATTCCAGTTAGTCCACAAGAAACACCATAGAGTTGATACTGTTTTTTACCAGCCAGACCTCTCTTCTACAACCTACCCAATTTATGGCGGGACGGGGGCATTAGTTCACGTTATGCTCCCCCTGTTTCCCCCGCCTTCGACAACGGCACTTATATAGGTCCACGTCCTTCCTGGCTTGCCGATGGACCAGTACACCTTCCGGATTATTTTACTATCGCTCGGTTTTGTTTTCTACTATCTCCTTCTGTGTATGGATTTTTTGAATATTCTCCCTCTTAGTGGATGCCGATTTTCCGTCGTCCTTCTTTGAGTCGGTCTTTCACACCCGCTTCGCACATGGACGTGACTCAACCTTGTTGCCCCGCCTTTAGCCTAGGGTGGGTTGTAAGAGCGGCGTGTTTCCCGAGTACTTTTAGTCTTTCAGCTCCTTTTCTCTGTGACCACCGGAATCGCCGGCCTGTTCACGCGTCTACCTCATTGTGCGCCGCGAATGTCGACTTTCGCCTCCCTTTTCCGTTTTCCTGTCCGTGATGCGGCACGAACTGCGTCGAGAGGCCCATCGGGCCCGGTATAACGGCTGCAGGGATTATAGCTGGAAGTTGCTGTTGGATCGTGATTGCCACGTCCCTTCCCTTCTTTCTAGCCCTTTTCTCCCTTTGCCCACAAACCGCCGATGAGGATCGCTGGTGTTTGGCGGTGATGTGCTAGCATGAAGTTTTTTATTTTGCTCCCGCCTTTACGTAGGAGGCAGAGCTCCACTCGTGTTTCGGACCTGTTTTAGTCGCCGGAGGGACGCGGGAGTTGGTTCGTCCACATTCCTTTCTGTTTTAAAATTGTTATTTCTGAAACTTTTCCGAGGACCGGGCTTATTCTCTATTCTCGTGCTCCTGCTTCAGCCCTGCTAGGTTCGATTATTCCTTCTCGACGTCGGCCTGTGGCATGCATCATCCGTACGAGCAGCAACGTGCAGATTCGGTCCTTTCCCTCCCTCCCGTTTCTCCCAGTACCCTAGAATGTGGTGAACGAAGTCCTGGCTTTTTCCGCACTCCTTTGGCCACAGTGTCAGTTTTGTTTAGAGGTAGGCTCCCTCTAGCCCCCCCCGGTTTTTCTTGGCTTCACCTCTTCCCACCGCCTTCCTTCTTTCCCCCCTGCCGGCTTACTACTCGATGGGCTTTGGGCCCCGAGACATCGGCCCGTGGCGGGTTTCATGCTTGCTTTTTCCCCCCCGCTTTTTCCCTTTGTGCTCCCTTCACAGTGAACGTAATGCAGATCCTTATCCGTTTGACTCCTTGTCCCTACGGGACTGTGTCTCTCGCTACTCAGTCGGAGATGAGCTGATTCCCTCTTAATAGGATCGTCTTTCTTCCGAAGGCCTCTGGTCCTGCCCTGACAAAGTATGGCAGACCTTCCTCTTCCCTCCTGCCTTATCGGCCCGACCTTTGTTTCCCGGCCGCTAAGCGCACAGGGGCCAGTGGTCTCGGTAGGTTTGATAGCTTTCTTTCCCACACCGCCCCTCCTTGTTCACCTTCTCGCGATCCTCCCTTTCTAATGGCGGCAGAGGAGATGGGTGCCGTTCATCTCCCTCTCGTCGTTCTTTTTCATCGCCAGCGATGCGTTTGGAGACGTGTTGTTATCCACTTTTTTTTTTCTTCCCTCTCCCTAGCTTACTGAAGGTGAACCGATACCGAGTTCTCTCCGAACTTCCCCGTAACCTGAACTTTTAGCTGAAGGGTCTCTCACAAGTGCTTTACTTTTTTTCTTTGGCCTTGTATGCGTCCCCCCTCCCCTGCTTCGGACGTTTTTCTATCCAGACCTTCTGCCCCCCGGTCTTCCTCATGCCTTGGCGCGGAAAAGTGTGAAGACCCGCAACTCGGCGTAGATTGTCATACACCCTTTCTTCCCCTCCTACTGGTTCCCCCGGCCCTCTCCCTCATCCATTCTGCCCCATGAACGTGTGAAGGAGAAATGTGCCCCCCCTTTACTTTCCCCCTTCCCCCTTCCGCCCGGTGTAACATCAGAACCAGATTTCGGAGTGCTGGTCAATCCACTACGGGGAATCTCACGCCAACCCCAATTGATGCCCTTTTTCCAGTAAACCCTGACCCTTTCCAATGTACGGCGTTTTATGCACGATTGGAGTCTCCTTCTCACGGAAGAGATCAATAATGTCCTTTTCCTTGTCTTTCGTATCCTTTTCCTTCCCGCTATGGGCTAATATCACTTAGTTGTTGTTGAGAGCAATTCGTGTCCCCTACCCTCCCTCCACCCTCATTCTTCTTCGTCACATTTGGATAGAGGAAGCGTAGGACGTTCACCTATCTGACCACGCCTTAATTGAGGCAGTTTGTGCCGTGCATTTCCTTTTTTCGTTCCTTCTTCCCTTCTCTTTTCTGCCCCCCCCGCGTTACTTTGTCTTGAACCCGACCTCACGCCTTATCGTGCGAGCTCTTTTTCCCCTTCTTGTCGCTGGTACCTAATGTTCCCTAATTTATCTCACTACCCGTTTTCCCAGTTCGCCTTTTTGCTGTATCTCTCCGACGTTGTGTCTGTTTTGTGCGGTTTAGTGTTGGGTTGTTTGCGGACGCTGCTGCTACGGCTCCCCCCTGCTGGTTCGAGTCCCAGTCCATGATTCAACAAGGTTGTAGGCCGCGTTCTGCCCTGAGACGGCCGTTGCTTGGAAGAAGACACGCTTTCCCCTGCACTTCTACTCCCCCTTCTCCTCTCACTTTCCCTTCCCTCTTTTTCCGGTCGAATTCTTATCCGCGCTGTGAGTTCCACGTCCGGCCGGCTTTGGAGGTCGGCAGGAAGCCCCCCGGTAGACCATGAAATTCCCTCTTTCTTCCCTTTTTCCTCTTCTCTCCCTTCCCCCCTCCCCTCTGAATGGAGGATGAATGTGAAATCGATCTCAGCTGATTCGTACGAGATCGGCCGGTGCACCGGCTGTTGCGAAAAGGCTGTAGCACGATCCTTTCCTTTCCCTTGGTCTCCCTTTGCGTCGCGAAGTTAACTGTCCAGCCCAGGTCCGGCCGCAAGGCGATTGAGGAATCGCCCTCTGTTTTTTTGTCCGGAAAAGACGCCCTGGGCGCCCCGACGCCCTTCATTACGATTTTTAATCGCGAGCCGTGTTGTAGAGTGAGATGCCCCCACCGGCAACGCGGCTTTCAAGGTTCTACGAATAAGTGTCTTTTCTCCCTTTTTTTCCTGTGGGCTGACCCGATGGTCTTAGGCCCCACTTCCCAACTGGAAGATGGTATCTTTGGACAAGATCCCTTTCGTGTTCCTCTCCTCCTGCTCACCTGGACAACGGATTGAGGGATTAAGCAGTAATTACGTTTCTCACCGAACGAGTGGGCTTCCTTACTTTCACTGTGCTGACCCAACTTATGACTTTGGTTTGTGTTTTTTGTTGGGGGGGTTTTTATTTTTTTTTTTTATTTTTTTTTTTGAGTCGACGCAACCTTCGCCTTTCGTACTTCACCAATCTGCTGGTCCTGATTGCCGCGTGGGCAAGTCCGCACTTTTCCCACTTTGAGAGACTCTTATGTTGCCTAATTTTTCTTTCATCCCTTTCGACTCCTCTCCCCTCCATAAGATGGTTTGAAGCGCACGACGTCTCGGGCCATTTTCACTACTTAATTTCACCCCAGGACATTTGCTAAACCCTTTTCCCCCCCCTTCCCTCTTCTCCTCCCCCCTTTTCTCAAGAGAAGCCCCTCTTCATCATGTATCTGGTCAGCGGATGCTCTTCCAGTTTCACATCAGCCGCCCTTCCCCCGCCCCACCGCGATCCGCTGCTGAAAAGGAGGTAATTCTCAACTGCTCCCGATTTACTTCTCGTCACTCTTTATGACACTTTGGTCCGAAAAGGTAAAGCCAGTTGAAGACCAAGCAGGGCCTGTCCCGGCCCGGATCTGGCGCAGCTAGAACCGGGTTTGCATTTAGAAAGGCAACGGTGTTTTCCCACGGACACCTTCTTTTACTTCCTACAGCTCTCTTCTCCCTCCTGTTTTCCCCTCTCCTGAGAGTCAGTTATAAAGCAGACCACTTCGCGGCAGGCTCGTGCTCGGCCCACCCTCCGCCGCTCGGTCTGACCAGACACTTTACTCTTCTTTCAAGGTTCAGCACGTCAGGTGCCCCTCGGTGGCCATGGCCGCACACCGGCATTCCTTTTAAGATATCGAAGACACGGTAGCGGTCGCCCATCTGCCCCCCATCCCACATAGGCATATATTAATCACCTTCCGTTTTTTTTAGTGATATGCCGTGATTGGCTGAGTGTCCTCGGGCGAAAGACCTTTCTTGTTTGCCCCGATCTTTCTTCGGCTAGGTGGCGAAGGGAATGGACCTTATTCGCCCCCTGGTCAGTGACTAGTCAACGGGAGCGTCTTGGTAGGGGCGTCGGCTGGTTTTTTCCTTTGTTCGCTCTCCCCCTCTCTTTCCTATGAGGTCGGTGACTACTGGACTCGCCTGAGTTTTAAGGATTACTTCATTTCGAAGCGCGGGTCCTTCCTTTTCCTCGTACTGTTTTTCCCTTTCATGTTGCGGATGCACTCTTGAGGCTCCATCGCCATGACGAGTGCCCTCTGCACGGCGTGCCGGGATCCCCCTTTCCATGTGCTTTTATTTCTGACATTTCCCGCGTTTCTCCCTATGGCCCCAGGACCCAGTGCTTATTCACAGCTTCTAGGTGCTTTGGGCTCTGTGTTGTGCATAAGTAGAAGAATATGTACCCCCGACTTTCCTTTCTGCTCCCTCCCTCCCCGTGTTTTTCCCGTGGATGCCTTGGGCGGTTTGTGACGTTTTTCTTCCACAACTTCCGGGATCTGTTGGTTGACAAGTAGGGGGGACCTTCTGCGACGGTCTGCGACGCCACCCCCGTGCCCAGCCCCCCACAGCCCCCAGCTTCCACGCCTCGTCACCCACCGCAGCACCCTTCTTCTTCCTCGGCCACGTTTCAGGCCCACTTTATAGGAATTTCATAACGTTCCTAAGTCGCTGCCAAGTGGTTCTTTTTGCTGGCTGGACATCGATTTCTTTTTCCCTCTCTCAACGTTGGTGGTTTGAAGGACTTGGTATCATCCTTTGGCGCACAGGCCCCCCATTCAGGAGGCCGCTATGATACGCATTTTTTTTTTCTTTTCCTGAGTTCTTATCCCCGCCATAGCGATTGCCTGCGCCGCTTCTCTTCCCGAAGAAGAGTGCACTCGTGCCCTTCCCCCTTTCGGTTTGCATTTGAAGGAATCCAGCGGTTCAGGTGATCAGTCCGACCAGTAATTCTCTCAGTCCTTGCTGTTTTGCCTCCTTTGATGCCGCCGAGCATTCGCTCCGCCTTAGCCAGCGGCAGAGCCCAGTCCACTCGTAAATAGGTCTTCCGGCGATCCCTCCGTTCTTGCTTTTTCCTTTTCAACTTCTGGGCGAAGTCGCTTCCTCCTCCGGCTAGTCCTCCCCTTTTGGAGAATAAGTTTAGACCGAGCCAGGGCAGTGGTCTCGTGGCGGCAGTGGAGACCCCCCTAATGGGTGAACTTTTATCCCTCCTTTTTCTCACCTCCTCCTCGGTAAGATCTGAAGTAACCGTTCAGGACTCCTTACTCGCGGAGCTCGATCAAGAGGATAGAGGGATAAGGCCGTTTGCCCTGTTGTCTTCCCCTTCGTGCCCGAGCGTATTAATGGTAGCCCATTTGCACTCACTCCAAGTTGGGAGATACGAATTAGTTAACCTTTGTCAGTCCTTTTTCTCCGGCCTTTTCCGTACACGGGGTTGCCATGTGTCAGTTGTCTGCGGCCAGTGAGGCGTAGATCTCCTAATTTTAGTCCCCCACCCCCCGGTTTTTCCCCTTCCCCTCTGGACCCGAAAAGAATGTGAAGCCCCTTTCACAGATAGGCTTTGTCGCATCACTAAGATTACTATGTTCTCTTGTCTTCCATCTCTCCTCCTATCACCCAAGTAGACAGTGGTCGTGCGCTAACTTTCCGCAGAGTGTGAAGGCCAGAAAGAGAGTCGACATGGTGCCCGCTCGCACGATCAAGTTTATGGAGATAGGTTCAGCCATCCCCTTTGTCCCAACCCCTGGATGAGAAAAGACCACAGAACTCAACAGGCCTCTTCGGTTTTTATGGACGATTTGGAAAGTACGGTCCTTTCCCTCTCCTTAGACCCTGCCTTTTTTACCTTTCTTCTTTCGGTCCCGGGCGGATGGTGGTACGGGTACTGACGATTTACCGGGAGATAATCTTCTTTATCTAATATGTGTTGGTTTCTCTTCTTCTTCCCTTAGTCCTCCTTGTTTCCTCCAAGTTAAGTTGCTGGCGAACATTCGTAGTCGCGGTCCGCGCGAGCCTTCACCTTTTGCAAGACCCGCCGGATCATTTCTTGCGACATTGTTCAAGTTTAGTTCCCCCCCCCCCCTTGTCTGCGTCTAGTGTTCTTCCTGGCTTGGATTGAAACTTAAGTCGAACGCACTCGTGCCGAGCTGCCTGGTTTCCACGGCTCTCGCTTTTTTCTCTGGTCCCCCCCCCATTCAGGAGATTTAAGCCTCCCCCTTTTTTCCCCACTTTAGACTTGGTCTTCCCTCTCTTTCCAGACAGTATCCCGTAAGAAATTTTTTTTGTTGAGGCACGCTACGCCGACTCTTCGGGGTATTCCAAACCTTTTTTTCTCTGACCCACCTCGGAGACTCGGGTTGATTGCCACGTGGACTGCCAGAGCAGGACGTCGATTTCTCCCCTCCCCTCCCTGCCCCATCAAAGTCGAAGAGCCAGGTAGCTAGACCTCCTTTCCCAGCTTCTTTTAGCATTTTTCTCCCTTCCCCTTCCCTCTTGATTATCCTTTTTCCCCCAGGTACGGAATTTGAGGTCAGTTGCAGACCCCCTTTAGACGGCACTACGCAGCCGATGGGGGACCTCTTTATATCTCTTCCTTCCCTCTGCCCGTCTTGTGGGAAAATGACATATGATCCGCCAGATGATGTGTAGATCGGCTAGCGTGAAAATTAGGAGTGAGGTCCTGGTTTACTCCCCCCCCCCTTCCCTACTTTCCCCTTTTTCTTGTCTTTATGCAGAAAGTTTCGAAGAGCCGCTCGGCGTAGTGCAAGCACTTCGTGACCTAGGGTTTTGTCCCCCTTCCCATTCCCCCTCCCTTTCTGGAACTCCCCCTTGACCGATTAATCGCTAGCATCTGCCAGTTTAAGGCGCGCGCACACAGTTCCCCTCCCTTCTTTTCACTTCTTCTAAAGGAATTCCTCCTTTTTCTACGCATCTTTTGGGACGTCCTCCTTAACATGTCGGAGTCCAAACTTCATTTGACAAGTTGCCGAGGTTATCCTTTCCCCATATCCGACATTTTCCTTTTTCGGTAAGATTTTTAGGATCAACGGTCCGCGCTGTTTGGGGCTCGAAATTCTCAGAATGAGCCTCCCCTCCCTTTTCTGGAGATTCGACTGAGAACTTGCGCAACTGTCTTTCCCCCCCTGGCCCAGTCCCCCCTTCTGCTCTCCTTCCCCCAAAGGAGTTTTAGCTAGCCGCAGCATGGCCGGCCGCATGACCACTTGCCGCGTAGTGAACGTCTTATGAATCCTATCCCTGTCCTCCTTTCCTCGTATTTCAGTCCCAAAGGGCGGGGTCGCACAACCCCCCGGGCCCACAAGAAATTATCAGCCCAGCAAAAATGCAGAGCACCCCTCCTCTGGTTTTTCTTGAGAGCGTCCTTTCATTAATAGGCATCACTACATTTGACCTGCACCAGGCCTTTTGGCCAGACCAACAGTAAAGCGGACCCATAAGGTAGCCCCCCCTCTCCTCTGGCTCTTTTTTCCTCCCCTTCCCCATGGATGCACGTTAATCAGACTAGCCGCCCCTCACCCTCTATCCGCCAGCTTTTCAAAAGTCCGAGTGGTAGGACCCCCATGCGCCATCCCTTTTTTCCCTTCCTTTCCATTCACTTTTTCTCCCTCCCAAGGTAAAGCTTTCGACACTCGCGGGCCTCGTCGGGGCCCCCTCCATCTGGCGCAGATCGACCCGGTGGGTGGTGCAAAGTGCACCCCAAGGCTGTCCTTCACGTGAGCTGGACGCCCCCCCGGGCGGCGCAGAGTCCCCTAAAAAGTACGGACCCCTTGTCCAAAGTTAGTCCCCCGTTCCCCTTCATTCCTTGCATCTTTTTCCTTGTACTAGCACGCGCGTCGTTCCGTTCCTCGGTTAGGTCTTTTCCCGGTACTTCTGTCACGAAACTTGTGCTCTCTTTTCCCCTCCCCTTCTCCCACACCCCTTGCAACGATGCGTCATCCCTCGGCGCCCAGAGCTCAGCCACCTCTATACTTCTTTCCACATCCTTTTTTTTCTCTCATAGTGAGTTGTTATGTTCTGGAGCACCAGTCAAGGCTCCGTCTATCCCTGGAGGGAAATTTTTTCTCCTTTTTTGGCCCCATCTTCGCCCTTGTCCGTAAGACCACAAACCGGGGGGTCCGCGAGCAGAGGGGCGGTAGCAGAGACGGCTTTCTTTCTGGCCCGCTTTTTCCCCCCCTCTTGCCTTTTTTGTCGAGGTGGATACATTTCCGTGTGTCCCGGTCTACTTCTGGCTCCTCTCCGGGTACTTACGCGAAATGTAGGGCATGCCGACCTTCTCCCCCTCCCTTTCTAGCCCGACCAGATCTTCGTAGAGTGGCGCCTGTTGGGCTCGGGCTGCTGACCTGTGCCGTCACGTTCCTGAAGATCGTCCTTCTTCTTTTTATGTCCCCGGATCCGACCTGCCGGTGACCGCTTCGGCTCGCGGGTGCGAGGACGGCTTGATTTTACCCCTTATTCAAGTACGACCCCATCGTCACCCTTTTGATTTTATTGCATTGCTCGTGCTCGGGTCGAGGGAGTCGCCGAGGGAAGGACGGTTTTTCCCCCCCCTCCCACAACGGGGTGACAAGGTGTTACACGGCCGAATTTCTTGGCGACGTTGCGCGTGGCAAAAGCCATTTTTTGAGTTTTCGCTTGCTTCCCTCCCCCCCTCTTCCCCCCCCCTTCAGGACTTTCTATTAGTATCGGTCCGACGCTGCCAAGTGTCCGATTGCGGCACCCAGCGGCGGATCTTTCCCATTCATTGTTGGGAAGGTTTTTCAGGCTGGCCATGTGCATCCATGTGTGCAGGCCTGTCAGGAGGCCCGACAACTTCCCTCCTGTCCTTTTGATTCCTAGAAAGCCTAATACGAAGCCATTGAAGGTGGTCGTCTCTGACCTCCCCTTCCTCTTTCTTGAGATTCGACTCGCGGGTTCCTCGGATTAAGTGTGGGGGGTTTGTTTGGGGCCTCCCTCCCCAGAGTGGTAAGGTCTTTTCAGGCCACGTAAGCCTCCCCAGTCCGTCGAGGAGACCCGAGCAACCCTGTTGCTTTTTTTCTCCTCCCCTTTCCCACCCTTGTTAAGGGATTCACTTCGTAATTCCCCCAGGTTCGTTCCCCCCTGTTCCGATTTCCTATTCCATACCTTCTGGGACTTCCCCAAGACCCCCAATCGTTGATTTCGGCCTACGACGAAGGATACGGAGAGGAGGAGAAGTAGGACTTCCTCCTAGTAAGCGAAAGGGAAACTTTTTCTCGGTTTTCGCCCTTTCGCACACGAATCCTTTCCCCCCCTGCTCCGCTCCCCCTCCCCCCCTTCTCCTCTTTCCCTTCCCCTAACCCTCGGAGCAGGGTGCACCGCCGTCATGACGCCCTCCTCGCGGGCATCGATCCCCTCCCCGAGGCTAGCGGGAGCGTGGGTAAAAGGGGTGGCCATGACCTTCCCTCTCTCCCCCTTCCTCAGGTTTCCCCCAGGTCACGTTCGGGATTTCTACTGACCATTTTTCGTAATGTCAGCTTTTAGCGTCATATAGCTACCGTTTTTTATTTCCCGGCGGGCATGTTGGCTCCTTTGCCCTTCCTCTCCTTGTTTGCCGGCTTGGGATTCCCGCCCCTCCACCCGTTTTCCTCCTTGGCGCGAACAGCAAGGGTTTCCGACCCAAACCACTCTTTTCTTCTCCCTCTTTCACTAACGCCAGGTTCCCGCTCTAGTGGTTCGCACGGATCGAAATCAAAGTTTCCTCCCATTGTCCTGTTTGCGCTCACTTCTGGCCTAGTGAGGACCCGCCAGAGCGCCCCTTTTTTTTTCCCCCCTTTTTTTCCCTTCCGGACCTGAATAGTGTTGCTCTTTTATCCACCGTTACCCGAGGGACCCCTTCCGCATAAAGGGGCTGCGCCCCCTTCCATAACCCCATTTTCCCCCTTTCATCCGGTTTGGCTATGTTCGTCTCCGGCGCGCCGCAGCCCGAAGGTAGCTAGCTCTTCGGGTTTTATCGGGGTAATGCCCCTTCTCTTCCCCT
>Ga0179593_1814733_pt1 | contig 12154 bp, 8 predicted proteins | sample CZODoug2_1_08_16_FD_185931 | JGI IMG/M metagenome (GOLD analysis project Ga0179593, IMG submission 185931) | Vadose zone soil fungal communities from Angelo Coast Range Reserve, California, USA - CZODoug2_1_08_16fungal (PacBio error correction) | ecosystem: Environmental > Terrestrial > Soil >... | reverse complement strand
CCTCCCCGTTTGAGTTTTTTCCGGTCACTTTCGCGCATCGTGATCCTCCTTTGGCCCCTTTTTTCCCTTATATTGCTTTTTTTTTCGGGTATGTTTTGATGCGGAGGTGCGAAGATCAGCTTCATGGTCAGCCTCGTTTTTCATTACATTTTGACGACTGAGCGATAATCTCCCCCTCTCCGACTGTCATCTTCCCCCTGTCCCTTTTCCACTGAAGCATCTCGTGAGTCCTCCCCCAGTCCATTTACTCCTCTCCCGCATATTCTAGCGCTCCTCTCTTCCTTCCTTGTGTTTCACTCTCTGCGCGCTTCCATGTTCCCCGTTCTTTTCTGTCCTCCGCTTCATTTTGACTTACCCAATCTTCTGCTGATGTCCTTAAGAATGGCAGCTCAATAGTCTTTACCCCTTGCTTTGCCCTTCTGCCAGACCTAACTTATATGACCCCAAGTTTTCCCTTCTCTAACCTTCTCCCCTCCTTCGGCTACAGCTCGACTCGAATTCAGCTCTGTTAGCAATATCCTCCCTCACTCCTCCCGCCGTCAGCGCCTGCACGCCCGACCATCTCCCCCCCCCTCCTGCCTCTCTATTCTGCGACGGTTTCTGAGAAAGTGCTGATAAATCCCCCCGCATTCTCAGGTTTCTTGCACCCAACTACTGTGCGGCCGCCCCACCTCTTACGATTCGCAGAGGCACCGACTCCAAAGTCCCCCTTGACTCGTTCGTCCCCCTTTTTCAGTCCGACTCCAACTGAGCCGCGTTCCTGATTTTTGGGTATGAGTCCGGATCTCTTAGCTTATTTGGTCTGCCCGCTCAACTCGCTAACCGAGCCCTCTTCGGAGTTGACGTCGCGGTCAAACTTTAGAAACAATGACCTCCAACTGAGGACGAGTTCCTTTTGATAGCCAAGCCCAGAGTGATTCCCCCCCCCTTTTGCTCAGCCCCAGCTTTCAACCCTGGATTCCCTCCTACATTTCAACTCTTTTCTTCGGGTGTCTGTCCCCCCTCAATCCCTCCATTCGCGTTCGCGTCTTGGGCTGCTGATTACCTACCTCCCGAGTGAGGCACTCTATTTTCTTTTTTTACCCATTACTGTTTCCTGGCTTTCCATGACTCCTTTCCGGTTTCCAACTTGGTTGACCTCCAAACGAGAGCCTGCCCTACTCCATCGACGCCCCCCCTCCTGGCCCAGTACCTGAGCTGAACATGCGCCAGCCTACTGTTTTCCTTTCTATGCTTCCTTTGTTCCAGGACCCAAATACCAACGAAACCCACAGCCGGACCCAGTCCCGCTGCTGTTGCAGGCCAGGCGCTTTAATTCTACTGGAGACCTCCCCCCTGGAAATGTCATTTGCCCCCCTCTTTTTCAATTCCTGGTTGCAGTATCTCTTTCCTCTTCCTCGAGCCCCTCTCCATTTGAAGCTGTAAATTTAGTGAATATCCGCGGCTACAATATCCGGACTTTTTTCAGCCTTTTTCTTTCTACTGTCGTATGCTTAGACCATCTCTTTCCTTTTTTCATGAACCCGAAGGCTCTATCGGCTGGCTTTAGAAACGTGCCCTGATCGAAAAGACGAACCTCCAGTCAAGAGCTTTTGACCGTCGGGGGGACGCACCTCCCCCTCTTCCTTTTGGAATCGCAACGCCGCCGCCATCTACACATATACCTCAACAAATACATCGTCCCCCTACGTTTTTTTCCTCTGTATTCCTGTTTCCTTGAAGGGGCAGTCCTAGTCGAGTCAGACTCTCTTTGACGCCCTTGTTTAAGTTGCTCCCTTTCTCCTCCTTGGCCCACGCCGCGCAATCAACTGTCGTAGAACGCACCCGCGCCAGGCTAGCCACCACACACGTTTTTAGTATTTTGATACATCTTCGTCGACCCCCTCTACTTTCTTGAGTTGAAAATCTTTGCATTGGCGTTAGTCCAAGCTTGGCAGGCGTAGGCCCCTCTCTTCTTTTTGTCCCCCTTTTTCATTGCAGTTAACGGCCCCAAGCAGCGCCGTCCTTCCTGATTCGGTTCCGCCCTTCGCCATTTTTGCATTTAGATTTTGCGCTCCTACTTCACATCCCGCCGTTTTCCGGACGATTCGCATAGAAGTATTTTTGAACCCGCGACCGCCCCCCCCGTTCTTCCTCGTACCTCGTCAAACAGGTTCTTTTACGACCCCACGGTGTGAAGTAGCCCCTAGTTTTCCCGCCCCCCCCCTCGCTGAAAGAACTCTATCGATGAGGACCACTCGGTCTCCAGAGATCCGACCGCGACTAGATACCCCTATAGCCAGATTTTTTCCCCCCTCGAAATCCTCTTCTTGCCCGGAGACATAAATGCTCTTTTCTCTGGAGAGCCGTCTGACACACATCCGACAGCGGCCCATTCCGCTTTTTCCATTAACCTCGCAACTTCGCCCGCGCGCATCCCGGCTCCCTCCCTGCTGAGTCAAGCGCCCGAGACTTAACGCGCAGACTTTCCTGCACTGATGATCTGCGCCAGTCTTTTGTTTTTCGCGCTCAAGGTCGCGCGCCCCGAACCCTCCCTCTTGATACGGACGCCGTCGTGCTTCTATAGGTGATCTATCTGCTATTCTCTCTTTAAGATCCTCGCCCCCCGACTTGATCGACAGATGCCGGCGCGCCCATGACGTGCCATACCCCACGCCGTCCCCTGCCCGCCGTCAGCCGTCCCCGCTGAGTCACGATAATTTTTCCTCGGTTTCCGAACCCGTTTTTGTGATACTTCACATTGAATCGTCGAGCCCTCACCTGGTAGCCCTCCGAACGTCGCTCCTCGTCCTGACCTTCACTCCGCAATAGATGCCTCGCTAATCTGGGCATATACTCCCGCCCCCTCCAAGCAGAAAATCTTTTTCATCCTGCCCCAGCCGCCTATCGATGACCCCGACTTTTTGTTGGGCGTTTGTTTTTTTTCTTTTTGTTTTTTTTTTGTTCTTTGTGGGTGGTTGTGTTGGGTGATTGTGTTCTGTGGGGCGGATTGGTTCTTTCTTTTGTGGTGTTGGGTGGGACTTTTTTGCTTCTTCCCCCTTGATAGCTTCCCTCCTGCACGGATAGCTTGCGCGGACGGATTCAATTCGTATCGTTAGCCTCTGCGAGGAGACATGCTTTTTCTCCTTTAACCCACCGACCGGCGCAATTGAGAGAAACCAGGTTCCCACCTTTTCTATTTTGATAGTCGTGGTCTCGCCCCAACTCTAGGTCGCCTCAGACGGGATCCCCCCGACCCAAGGGCAACCTTGGCTTCGCTTCTGATCCGACCGTCGCTATCCGCCCCCCACCTTTCTGCAACATTTTCCTCTTTTTTTCTTGACACAGATTTCTTTTTGACCTTTTTTTGTGTAGAGCTGCATCTTCCCACCGTTTACTCACCCCTTCCCCCAACACGCCGTGTCGGCCTCCTCTTCCCCTTTGACGTCTCTCGAAGAACGCAGATTCTTTTTCGCTTGGGGGTGCGCGCGGAGCCCCTTTTTTTTTTCCAGCATACCATATCAAAACGCTTCACACTGTTGGAGCCCCCCTTCCGTCCCTTTTTTGCCCTTGCGAAGATTTTCTCCTGCATACTCCTCTGTAGCGGCGATCTGTTTCCTCTCGATCTGTTTTCCTGCTTTTTCCCCCTAGGTCTGCTCTTTTTACGATTGAAAGCCCCCAGAGCCAGCAGAGTAAGCGGCGGTTTGGTCACCCTTTCAGTGCACCCGCGGTTTTCTTGAGAGCTGGCTCCGATCACGCGCTCTTAACAGTCAAGCCTCTTTTTCGTGCCATCTGAAGCAGGCCTTTTTCGCAACCGGAGCATTGCATGATTATTCACCCCAGAGTAAGACGGGTGCTCCCCCCCCGGTTCACAACGTCTTCAGCCTGCCTGGACATGATAGCTCCTCAAGGACGGCCTGACTATCTTCTCTGTTTTAGTGGTCTTTGAGAGCGCGGAGCGCCGCCCGTCTCCGAAAAGCATATCGACGCGCCCGCTCTTCACCGTAACGCAGAACAGATAACATCTAGAAATCCCACTACAGCTTAGCTCCTCTGGGGGATTTTGTGTTTTTTTTTCCTTTTTTTTTTTTTTTTTTTATGTTTAAGAATCTTGTTCAAGAAGCAGCGCATCACAATCTTTTCCTTTCCCTGATTATCTTACTCTACCACAGGATCTTGCGAGATTAGGACGACTCTCCGCATCAGGAGCGAGGCTGCGCGTTCTAGCGCTTTCCCTCCCTCCGCTACAGGACCGCCGCTGTTCGCTAGGTTTAGCCAGACCGCTGCCTCCTCCTTGACTGACCTCCACCTGAATCTTTCAGTCTCGTCTTGAACGTCCCGTCTCAAGCTGCGGCGCCTTCTCGCTCCCCCGTATCTATCGAGTGTGCTCCCCCCCATCGACTATCTCTTCTCGAGTCCTCATGCTCGTTTTGATATCTTTGTGAGGTTTCCGTCGCGTTATGGAGCCCTTTCCCCCCACGCTGCGTGCGACAATCAGATGTGTTCAGGTTGACTTTGCCAGTTCCCCCCCCGTCACGCTGGCCTTCACCGTTTCTTTTGTCCCCTATAGATCTTGCGGCTTCGCCGGATACCCTGCTCGAAGTCGCCCGTTTTCCCCTTTCCTAGGCCGACCTGCTTCGCCCGCGCACCTGATTGGGCAGCACACGTACGCATGAGTGCCGTTCTTAGCATACCAGCCATAACGAAGTCCCCTTTTCGGATCCTGTCTCCAATCACGAGTGGACCCCTGACCGATTTGGTCCTTTCCGATGTCTCCATCCACCGTCCCTCAAGAGACTTTTTGGGATAACATAACCCGCGTAGCGTCTTTACCGCGCCCATGCGTTAAGGCCGAATTGCACCCACTGAACCGCCGGCTTAACTGGGGCCGACCCTCCCTCTCAAACGCGACCACGGTCAGCAATAGCGCGAGGAGAATGCCTGCTGACGAGGTTCATTTGAGGAGAGCGTTGAGTGAGTAGTCTCTTTTCAGTCGTTCGTGCAGCCTTCAGAGCGGTTTCCTCGACCTTTTCCCTTTGCGTACCTCGCGCTTTCCTATCCACCGGTCGAGCAGATTTCTCGTTTTTCCTCTTTTTTCAAGTTTTTTTTTTCGTTCCACACCTACCTTCTCAACCTTTAATCTCCTCCCGTGACTTCCGGACATTACTCATTCTCAGCCCCCCCTCCAATTTCGATATTCGTAACCCCGGAATTTTTATTACGAGATGTCCCTTGCCTTGCCCTTTCCTTTTCTTTTTCGAAGCCGTTTCCTTCCAGCTTTTTAATGGAACCAGGGAATGACGCAGACAGGGGTTCCTAAAGGAGCTTGCTTCGACGGCCCCTTTTTTCCTACTGCCTGGACAGTGCCCCGCTGCCCCCAAGTGCACGCATTAGTTCCCCAACAGTTTTTTTTTTCCTGCGTTGAAATGCTGTCCCATGATAACCGAGCTTCGCCGATGCATCAGGACGCCTCTTTTGAGGTTCGCCACCAATTTTTTGCGCGTCCGCCCTCTCCCTTTCTTCACTGTAGGGCAACCGAAGCAAGCATTTACGAACCCTACTTATCTGGTCATCCCAGCTCACCGAAAACTTTCTTAAGCCATCCCCGTGCCTCCCTTTTGGCTATTTCCCCTCCCCCTCCGTTGTTTTTTCCCTGTGCTTAATTGCAAGACGTCCTTTTTTCCAGGTCTGTATTCCCCGCGCCAAAGCTCCCAGGTTGACTGTTGTGCCCATTCTAAGTCCGCCTCCAAGCACCACTGATTATTTCTTCCCACCTTTTTTGAAGTGCTTTCGTCCACTATTGAAATCGTCAGCCCGAACCTTCTGTCAATATACTCAGCTAATTGGGCTTCAGAGCCCCTGTTTCGTATGCCCGAAGAGTCCTTCCGATAGACATACTCTTCCAGATCAGAAGATTTAAGTGCGCGCTTCCATGTTTGGGCCCAATCTCCAGTTTCAGATTTCAATTTTCCTGTTTGCGGCAGTATCCGATATTCTACTCAGCGCCCCATTCCTTTACCGTCTTCGTGCGTCGGCCCTTTGGCCCTTCGATGCAGTCGCACTGAGCGTCCTGCCGACCCGAACTTCAGAGTGCGCTTCCCAGATGAAGGTCGACCGTTCGAAATCCTTATCGACGTAGTTTCTGAATCAGCTGTGGTGGCTTGAGGGCGGAAAAGCTCAGGCTATCCCCAGTCCGCATCCCGCATGCAAGTCAACATTCGGACGTCGATCATGCATTACAACCGATTGATTTAAGCCAGTTCGGCACTCGTGGAAGCAGTTTACTTCATGCGCATTGCTCATCTCTACTCCTTCAGCTCTCTTTTTTGAGATGGATCGCTAAGAATGTGCGCGATGCCGCCTCTCGCTTTTCCATGCCTCCCGTCGCGACAGAGTCGCCCAATCCTTATATAGTAGCGATGGCGCTGAGTGAGGCTCAAGCTTCGCCCTGCTGAACAATTCTACATTCCCGAACCCCCAAGTCACGCAGTCGTAGGAACCTTGAAGCCGTACAGCTTTAAGGTCTTAGCACCTGCAGTTTGTTGAATCCAGCGACACGACGTCTTCTTCCCCGCTCCGGCCCACGCCCCAAACGCTCGCGGGACTCGACCGCCTTCCCTCTCTTCCTCCCCCCAAGCTGCGCGATCGCAACTCCCTTGATTATCGCACCCACGTCTTGATCAGTCCCCAGCGTCGATCCTAGTCAGTTAGTTGAGTGACGCTGAACCCTCTTAGATCTGTGAGGACTTCCTTTTCTTTCACAAACACACCCCCCCCCCCCCCCCACCCCACCACCCCCCCCCCCCCGGACCTCGTCGGGTCATCTCAGATGCAGGAACACTTTCTTTTTTACCGCCCCCTTTTCGGCCGCCCCTCTGCTTGCGGAGCACGTCCCGGCCTGACGTGCCTGTTATCCCTTTTCCCCTCGCGGAGGACGTAATACCTTTTTTGGACGAAATTCGTACACATGAGTAACCCCAACAGTGAGCGTTCGGCTTAGCCGCCGGTTTGCACCCCTCGGTTCCCAGCCGCACGGAAACAACAACAGAGACCTCTCCCCCCTGACCCCGAGAGCCGAGTGTCAGGGAGGTGTCACTTTTTCTCGCATCGGTTTGCGGATTCCTTTCGTCCATTCCCTTCGACGATCTGATGTGCGGTTCGTCCCACTTGACCTGCGTTAGATGCCTTCCGACAGTTTCTCACTCGGCTGCGCGTTTCAATCTGTGGCCTCTCAAGAGCTCCCCACCCCGCATCGCGAGCATCTATTCACTACGGTTTTATGGACCCCATGCGAAGCCTTAATGTCCCATTGGCGCGGAGAACTGACTAATGACCAGTAAGCTGTTGGTAGTGTGAATCAAGCTCAAGGCCCTCAGTTATACGTCGATGTTTCATGCCACTTGTTTCTTTTTTCCCCCTCCCACTTTTTTTTTGTTTTCTGGTTCCCATGTGCACAATTCTTCCTCCAAGACCGACTGCGCCCCCCATTAGCCCACAGCTGGTCAAGCAGAGCTTAACCCATATGATTGTTCCCCAAGACTGTGTCATGACTGTTAGCCCTCTCTTATTTGACTTGAAGGTGCCAATTCGCTCCCTTAAGCCCCCCAACGGGTGATCCATCACTGCTAGGATTTAACCGTGAGAGTATTGGAAAGTTCTTGCGCTACGCACGATTATTTAGGAAGCGATGCGTCCGCCCGCCTTGCAGACCTACATCCAACACTTCCCTCCCCCGACCAATCACCCTATCCCACCCAGGAATCGCTGAATTTCTGCCCGCCATGCGCACGGTTTTTTCTCGATAGTGCTCTTCCCAGTAATCGCGCTTGCGGGTGCGTAGAAGGCCGGGCATCACTTTTTTTTCTCTCTGTCGCGACACGGCGACAGTGAGGTTTTGAAACCACCAAGCTCTGTAGAAGTCGCTGTTTCGTAGACCCCGATCCCGTCTCATATTGGTTTCCCGATCGCCTTTGAGCAGACCACACGGAGGGGACGCTCCTTGCTGACCGTGATATGACACGTGATCTTGATAGCACACGTCGGAAGCCCTCGAGTTTTTTTTTTCCTGCGCTCCTCCATAGTCCCTTGCGCGACTGGACTTTCACCTGGTCCCAGGTCTTCTTTTTCTCAAGAGCCTGTGACCATCAAGCCCCCCCCAAGTGAGCGTCCTGCGTCCGGTGGAAAAACGTGTGCTGGTACCGTGAGTGTATTAGCCCATGAACTAGGCAGCCCAACACGACCAAACGGCACCCCTCAGTGGCGACGCCACCCGCGTTGTGCGGCCTCGAATGCCACCTGATCTTTTTTCCGGCGACTTTCTCCCGGACCGTGTGCCGCCCGCCCATCTTGAGCTGCGTCTGTTTTAAAAATTCTCCGTTTCTAGGCGCGGACTCGCCCGCTTCTTTTCGCGCAGCGACAGCGTTTTGGCAGTTTTCTGCGCTTTTTCCAGCGCTTTTACTCGCTCGACTCGTAGCTACCGTGCCTTCATGGATGATGAACACTCCGAATAGGCCCTCGTGTCGCTGATGTTATGGAGAACAGAGAGCCTTTACTATGCCGCACCCGCCGACATTGCTCGCCCCTACACGGCACTTGCCCTTGTATCCGGTTATGCCTCCCTGCGTTCCGATTCTGTGATCGCGCGCATCCCGTCGCAGACGCCGTCCCTCTAATTCTCCCGCCGTGGTGACAGTATAGCGTTTTCTGTGTGACCGATGGATAAACTACGCCCCTTCCGCAGCAATGAGTGCCCCTTATTTTCCCACCCTGGCGCGAACACCGGCTGAACTTTGTAGCCTTAAAGCGCGATGCACCAATGTGAAAACAGTTTGAAGTCCCCCGATTTTTGAAAGAGGCGTGGGTCCAGCTAGTGCCGGCCGACGCAGTTGACTAGCCGACCGCCACACAGGCGCCGTTTACCGAAACTAGTTCTCACTCCTTACTCGATGACAGTGCTGGCCTTTGAGGATGCTTTCACTAGTCCTGAACCGTTGCCGCCGATTCACCTGCGTATGCCCTCTCGTCGAGAGTTGACTGCCTTTCGCCCCCCCGCGAGGGCCCAACCGCCGGAGCTGCGCGCACCATCATGACTTTTCTTTATGACTGCGACATTGCCGCCGCCCCTTCCCCCGAAAAGAACACCTTCGAGGCACACCCATTTTTCACCTTGTCGCTCCTTTTCCCTTGGCGATACGGAAAGATATGAGCACAGACTCACGTGTTTCCCATGCACCCATGTCCGACTTACCTTGAATCTTCCTCCTGCAGTCAGTTTGTTGTTGTGGATCCCCTCGCGGACAGGTCGCCAGGAACGTTTTGTGAATTGCACACCAAAAACGCTTTCGAGCGGCCTACGTGCCCTGATCTTCCCCGCGCCCGGCCGCGCCGTTTGCCCGTGCCGTTGGACGCTCGGTTTGCGACAGGTGTTTTTTAGCTGCAATTTGGCTTTTTTTCCCCCCAGAATCAATATCCCCCCCCTTCGTCGCACTAGGGGCGGCATTAAATTCCAGGTTGCTCGAGTCCTTTTACCCTTTCTCCGCCCGGGTCGAGCGACGACGTGTTCTTAATGCCGGCGCGGCAAAAATACAAGCCGGCCCTTGGGACAGTTTAATTCTGAAAGCATCCCAGCATAAGGTTCAAGAGTAGCGTTCGTCACACGCCCTCGCAACTTGCAGGGTGCGTGCGGGGGGTCACTTCATCCCTCAAGGCGAATTCTATCAGCGGCCTGCACAGAGCTTGCGCAAAGTAAGGAAGACCAACGCTGAGGTTTTCCAAAGCATGCTTTCAACCGGTCGGTCATTCAGATCATGAAACCCTTGCTGCCCGGTGGCGCGCTGATTTGACATTCTACGCACGCGAGCTGTCCGGCATCATTTCTTTCCCTCTGTTCCTTGTTGAGACGACGATGGCGCTTCCCGCAGATCACGGCTGGAAGAGCGAAAGATTCGTTTCCCCCGTATTCACCTTCCTGCCAGAATCACCTATTCGACCTCCTTTTGCAGTATCTCCCTGCCACGGTATGTTTCTAGGCAGGCCCGGTTCTCACACTCTAGCTTCAGTTAGAAGATATCCTTTTTGCAGGTTGCGAGTCTGCTCCTCGCATTCCCACCTGAGCAGTATAAGGAAAGAGAGGCGCGACGCTCACCCTGCACCTAGCTCAGGCGAAGCCGTCAGGATCTTCGCCATGCGACAGCTCCGCCTATCAAGTAAGGAACTCAACTTTTGGTTTCGCTACATTCCTTGCAGATCCGCGTGCCCCCAGCTGGCGGCCGCCACGGTATTTTCGAGTACGCAGACGAGAATCTTATAGGGTGCCGCATCCTTGAGCCCTGGCTTCGGAGAGTTCCCGTCTCCTACACGCTCGGGCACAATCACGGTTAACGACGTCTGAGAGTTCAGGGGCGGGTGAGTCGTCCCTTTGCTGTTTAAGAAACTGCGGCTGAACCCTTGAATTCCTCTTAGCAGGCTTTCCTTTTCCCCGCCGGAACCTCGGCATGATGCGAATGCTTTCCCCGCGTGGTGATTCAACTCACTACGCATAACGCCAGGTGCTGTTCCACCGCGATCGTCCGATCCCGTGACACCTGATCGTGGTCGACCACTATTCCCGAATAACACTTCAAACGACGTTTGTTTACGTCGCGAGCGAGGCCCCTCCTGCGCCACTTTTTGACTTTCCCTTTGGTTCACCTGCGACGCCCGGCGCGATCTACTTTCCGCCCTCCTTTGACGACCCGCCGCCCGCACGCGTTTGACTTCAAATCAATGCGCCTTTTGGATCCTTGATTCGCTTTAAGGTTGTCAGGCGGGTGGGTTTTTCAGATGCCAGTTTCCGATGACACCTCCTCAGGGCGGTTATCCTTCCGAACCCATCAGCGCGTCCCTCCCGGATCCCTACTCCCACGGAAGGACACAGCCATTTTTTCCTATCACCCTTGTTTGTTTTTTTTCGTCGCCTCGCCAATGTTGCCGTTCTTTTTTCTTACTACAGAGCTTGGGTTTGGTGGTCGGGGGTTTCTTTAACACCCTGAAGCACGTCCGCTCTGTACCTGGCCTTTTCGTGACACAGTGTGGCTGCTTGGGCGACGTCTGGTGATTTCAGTTTCCTTCCCCAGGACTGTTAACACCATCCGAAGAAAGACGCCGCTGTATAAGTCTCGATGCGCACACGCTCGCTGACCCCGCTCCGCAGTTATCTGCCCTGATGTGCCTTGTCAGTGCTCCTTAGGCACCAAACATTATGTGCCCCTTTCATAGGTTCCTCACGCGCCTTCCCAGGATCCCACTCCTCGATGCGGGGTTTAGCGCCTTTTCCTCTGAACCAGTGCCATCACATGATTTTGTCCGCCCTGACGCGATCCTTCATTCAAGTGCCCAGAGCCCCCCCTCGACGCCCCCCCCCGCTAGGATCTGAGTAAATCCACCTCCAGCTTTACCGCGGTTTTCTGCTCGCGTAGACTGGTCACACCACGAACGCCTACCGTACTCTTTTATCCGGGTCTTGTATGACTTTTGCGGCACTTCCCTCGCCGATTATCACGCTGGAACCGCGACCACCCTGCCTCAAGGTTGGTTTGGTACAACTCATGTTCTAACCGCGGACCACGTCGGGTTGCTCGTTCCCATTCTGCGTTGTAAGGCCGAGAACTCTTTTGGAAATTTCTTTCCTTATAAGGACTACGAGATCATGCTGTGCGTGGTCAACTTCTGATGAGGCCCTCACCGACGTCTTTTTTCTCGAATTTCACAGTTTGCTCAGAAGGATCGAGCGTGCAGGGGCGCCGTCCCAACTTTCTGGAGACAATTCGCAGTCAGACAGAATTATAGGGAGCAGTGCTTTGCGTCTTCAGTCTCGCAAGTTTTAACCGTCTCTCAGCAGTGTGGATTTCTCACTGTCTCGCTTGGTCGTTCGTGCTTTTTCGGGCGAGCAGAATAGAGCGTCCTGATTGATTTTCACCCCTAGCGTCGAGACGGCTCACGCTGCCAAGCGTTCACGATCGTGCACTTGTTTTTTCTCCGGAAAATGCCTCAGGCCTTCTCGTCAGCATCGGAAGCTGCACGCCTTTCTTCCCCTCTTTTCTTTTGGGTCACCAGAGCATACATCCTCTCCTTTGTCTCGTAGCCGACATTCACGTCCTTCTTGTCTGCCGATCCTTCCCTCCTCCGCCTCCCTGGC
>Ga0179593_1793407_pt1 | contig 12154 bp, 14 predicted proteins | sample CZODoug2_1_08_16_FD_185931 | JGI IMG/M metagenome (GOLD analysis project Ga0179593, IMG submission 185931) | Vadose zone soil fungal communities from Angelo Coast Range Reserve, California, USA - CZODoug2_1_08_16fungal (PacBio error correction) | ecosystem: Environmental > Terrestrial > Soil >... | reverse complement strand
CACAAGTTCCCAAAGTTTGGGCATTCAAATCGACCAGTATCAGCATCTAGATGTGCCTGGGTCGACCTCTCGACTTTCCTCTTTCTTGGTTCCTTTGCGTTCTGGGCACACCAGAAGTTCCTTCTTTTGACTCGGGCGGTGGAGATCTCTACCCCTTCGCCGTGCCTCAGCTGAGTATTTCTATCCTGAACTCTTTTGTATCCCTGGCGATCTCGGCCGGACACCTGCCTCCATTGACCCTCCTTTTCTTCGCTCCTCCCGGGCTTTTCCTCCCCAATCTCGAGTGCGGAGAGACAGCCCCTGAATGTCGTTAAAGCCCCCCCTTCACATGTGTCTGCCATTGGATTTCACCTGTTTCCTGCCCCCCATAAGATTCATCTACTTCGCCCCCTTGCCCCCCCATTGCTCAAAGATCCCATGAATCCCAGCAGGTTTTTCTTGCAGTTAGCCCCCCCAACGTCTCTGGTGGATAAGCCCACCCCCGCTTTCCCTTCAGTGTAACCAAATTGAAACTCACTGCCGCCCTTTCAGATTTTGTTCGCTCCTAGATCTGGGCGCACCCCCCGTTCAGCCTTAGTACTCCCCCGGATCGTTGCCGCGACAGCCTTCGCATCCTTTTGTCTGTCTACGGCCTCCGGCTTATCTTTAAAGACCCTATGTGGCCATTAAAAGTTAATCTGTCATTAGCGAGCTCTTATTTAGAGTATTCGAAGCACCTTTTCTGTGCGCAACTGTTCCCAAGACTAGAATCTTTCAACTCTCTGAGGAGTGATTTTTAATAATCCATATAGCTTTTACTTTCGGCTTTGTTTACTGAAGCCGACAAAGTACATTATCCCCTTAGATATGCATTAAGTCGGCCCCGTGCGCGTAGCAATTGTAACCCAGTGTTTCGCTTACTGTCCCCGATTCGTCTTAAGATACTCTTTCTACTCGCCGACTAGAAGTTGGCCTCCGCCCATGTAGGGCAAATCCTGACTTCTCCCAGTCCCCTCTTACAAGGCAGACTCTTCCGTCGAAAACTGCACCTCAGAAATAGTTTCCCCCTTTTATCATCAATTGTTTCTGTGTATATACATATACCCCGACCGCCGGGAAGATTCGCCCTTGAAAACAAAGCAGTATGATCATGGGAGGCTGTTAGACCTCTAAGCTCTTCCGTTGAGGCAGATCCCCCACCTAGTTCCAATTTGGAATCCGTCTGCCTTTAAACCTCTATAGATCTCCTTACCTCGAAAGGACTTTAAAGGCTTGTTTAACGGTTCCTGGTGTTTTTTGAATCCCTGACCCTTCTCCATTTTCTTGAAGTTGGTTTCCTCCCCACTGCGGACTCTTTCCGTAATCCAGAGGTTCTTGGCCGCATTTTCGAATCTATGGGCGCGGCCCGGGGACCACTTTCCTTCTTGAGAGCCTATCCTTGACCAAAATAACCTTTCCCCCCACGCCTTTTCCTCTTTCGCTGTCCCCCATGTCACAATGTCATTGATTTCACGAGTTTCCACCAGTCTAGATGCCGCTACCTTAAGACGAACCTCCCCTTTCTTGTCAGGCCCTAACTGGGCCACCCATCGAAGATTGGCATCCTTGGCGAAGCAAAGTCGTCACCCCCACCTCTTTTTTCTGGTTCTCAAGAGAGTGAAACCCCCCCTGCCCCCCCCATCCCTTTCCGTTGTGTCAAAGCTTCCGCTTTGAAACCTGACCTAAACGATTTGGTCCGTAGCAGCCAGTGATCGTTTCAGTTCTTGGAAAGTCGTTTTTTTCGCCCTCGCTTACCTTTCCCCCTAAGTTTACTTCTCCCATATCGATACTAACCAGCTCCAAGGACCCCAGGGTGCCCTCTGGTTCTCATAAGGAGATCCGTGGTACCCCCCTTAAAGGGTTTCAGCTTACCTTGATCGATCCCAGTATGGTCCTGAAACATGATCTGTGCAAGAAACCTTTTTTCTTGAAGTGAGTCTCCTTTTATATTACAACTCCTCTTCCTCCAGCGAGCCTACCTTTCCCCTCCTGAAAACAGATTCCTGACCCCCCTGACTGAATCGGCTTACGGTTTTCCCGGTCGTTTTTTCACAAAATCCCCCCCCCCTTGCTTCCGTATGGATCCGGTCTCAACTCTCGCTCGATCATATCCGCTCTTTGTTTCATGAAAGAGCTTTAGTCGTCCGCTACCCCTTGAAAAACCCTTCAGCTTCTTGCTGACTTGGGGAGCTTTCCGTTATAGTTCCAATGCGGTCTCACGGCGTCTTTTTGTCCACCTGTCCGTTCGTCTATGACAAACCCCGGGCCATTTCGGCCTTTTTTCTTTATTCGCCTTGGCGACACCTCCACTTTGTGTTGATGTTGACCTGCTGCAGGGTTTTCAATCACTCCCCACAACTGCGCGGTTCCGGGGGATCTCTTCTTTTGACCACTATAAGAATCTTACCCCCTCTATGAGTTTTACCCCGTTAACGCCTCCGAACCTCTCAAAGCTTCCGCTCCAACTTGCGTTTTTGCGTGGTTCGGTTCGTCAACTCCCGACCTCCGCAGCTTCCCCTGGTCAAGATCACTCGCGGATCTCATATATGCTTTTTGCTGGTTCGAGACGTTTGCCCATAATTCCGCCCCCACACTTCGCAATACCCACTGGTTGGGCCCCCACGCCTAGTCGACGTATTGGTAGCCCGTGAAGAGTTATGAAAGTACCAACAGGGGAGGATGGTTCCCTAGTGCGGAGGGCTCCTATTGGGGCATTGCCTATTGTTGGGCTCGCACGTTTAAGTTGACCACCTTCCCCCTTGCGGGGTATGTTTTTCTTTCCCTCCTCTGATCTGCGGGTCAGGAGAGATCCCCTAGTATACCATCTCACAGTTAATTGCCACATCTCTTGTCTCTCCTCCTACTTCCACTCACACCATTTGTTGATTCCCCATGTCCGGGTACAAGGCGTAACCCTTTCCTGTCGACCGTCCCTTGGCTGTTTGAAGGTTATCTTTGCTCGCGGCACAGGGATTTGACAACTTTTTCCATACCTCAGCACGATCCCTGCGTTCCCTCCAATGTTTGCATCCATGTTTCTCGCCGACCTCAGTCATGCATTTCTTTCCCTGGCGGGCCAATTTGTCCTTTCCCCTACACCATACATGGCCTCCCCTTACAACCCCCGCCCCTCTGTTTGATCTCTCCTCCCTTTTTTTTTGAGAGTCTCAAACCCTTCTCGTTTTAGTGTTGAGCTGACACCCCTTGTTGGATGTGCTCTGTCCCCGCCCCATGTCTTTGTTTTGTTGCGGTGATAAAAGACAGCGTTGTCTTTCCCCGGCAACTTGGCGGGCATCCCTTCCCCCCGATTTTCTTATGATACAACTTTGTTTGTCTTCCCTTTTTGCTGCCGCGACGAGCACGACACTCTCCCCCCCCCGTCCAACGATGAGATCTGTCCGTCGGCATATTTTTTTCACGTGATCCGACCTGTTGTTGCCTCGCCTTTCCGGGATACGTCCGTTTCCTGCGCGGCGTCGTTTACCCAAGAGTGTCAGGAATCTTTCCCAACGCGGAGTCCACCTAAAGGATCCTCCCATTCTTACCTCCAGTACCCCCACTCGATCCCCCTCGACTTTTTTTTTTAGGCCCCCCCGGTCCCTAAACCCTACGGCATCATACGGAGAAGGATCTCCGCCCTTTTTCTTCAATTTCCTACGCACCATGGTTTTAATTGCCATCTCTTTTTCCTCTTCCCTTCGAAATCGCGGTCCGTCCCATGTGAAATTTAGACTTCGTATGGGAGTCTCTTCCCCCCATGCGCGTAGGATTTGTTTCTTTCAGGTTTCTTGATAACCTTTCTATTCTCAAAGATGATGGAGCCAATAGGGACGTTTCGAAGATTCTCACTGGACACTTTGCTAAGCTACTTTACGGGAGGCGTATCGTTAACTTGCCAATTTCAGAAGCTAGTTCTCTTTCCGCCAAAAGGACTCCCCCCTTTTTTTTTGATGCTTACCCGGCTCATTTTCCAAGGTCCCCAATTTCGTTTCGGTGCAGCCCAACCTCGCCCCTCCGGTTTGCCAGACCCCCCTGCAAGTCGATGTGGGAGACTGAGACTAGGCCTCTCTCCTATGATGACCTTTTTGATCAGATTGACCCCTTACTTTTACCCCCCATACCACCCCTTGGACTCCGCCCCCGTGCTGTGGTTGTTCCCGCCCCCGACCTTCTTTTCACGCTCCTCTTTCTATCCCGAGAGCTTTCAGTGTGTCCCTACTAAGTCCATTTCTTGGAACTGTTGACGCCGATCCTTAACCCAGATTTCTTATACCTCTTTACGCGAATCGTTTTTTCCACGTACCTCATTTAGTCGTTGAGCTCCTCGGACTGGCTTTTTTGTTGTTCAATTCTTTGAAGAAGGCCGTCTCTTTCTCAATGCACCGCATTCATGCTCGGAAAAAAATCAAGGACCCTAACTTTTCCCAGAAACGACTGTTCTCCCCTTACAAGATTTCGGAGATCTCCGTAGGCACCACGTCCTTTTTTTCGGTCTTCTGCTTCCCTTTCCCCCAAAGCGTTCCGCACTTTTGCAGCAGAGCCCTTCTTTCTTATACCTCCCGGCCAGATAGCTTCCAAATCTTATCCGGTCGACGTATTTTCGTTACCCGAAGGCTGTGCTTTTTGCCCATTTGGCTTTCCCTATAGAAGGCTTCCAATCAAATGGGAGGGGTATCGAATCGCCAAGTCTTCCCCTTTCAGGATTTCTTTCGTTCTCTCCTAAGTTATTCCTTCTTTCCTCACCCGGAAGTCTTACGGAATACCCCACTCCTCCGTGGGTGGACGACAGTCGCCAGCAACTTACCACCCCCGGTTTCTTTGTACATGTTTCATGCGTGGGTTGAGTTCTCCTTTTACAACTCCTATAAAGGATCTTTTTTCTCAGAGGGTAAGCTATATCCCCCTGACTGACCCCTGATCCAGTAATATAGACGTCCTTGGAGGAGTCCGACCTTTTTTTTGCGTCACTCGCAAATTGGATGAGGGGTTCTTTTCCCCCACTTGCGCACGTAAAACGTTACCCTTTAGAGTTAATCTTTTCCTGGCTAAATTCTGGCATTTCTATTCCTTCACTCATCAATGCGACCCCTTGAATGCGCAAATCTCACATGATATAATCTTGTTCTCGTCTAACCCTTCTTGATATCAATCCCATCGCTCCTGGAATATTGCATACGATCTCTTCCTAAATCAAACATATGCTATACAACTCCAACACAGTACCCTTATGCGTGACCCCACACTTTCGAATCAGTGCTCTGCTGGTCTTCTCGGGCCTCCGCTTCTATTCACACTCGTTCCGTCGGGCTTGGCACGCAAAACTGTCCTTCACGGAGTGCCGGTGGTATTTCTTCGTCGCGCCGTCCTAAAAGCCGCACCCCGACTTCCTTTCCCTTTCTTCCACCCCTGCTCCTGGTGCAGAAGCTCGGAGTCCGATTCCCACATTTCCTGGCGTCCTGACTTCTCCCACGCCGCGCCGCATTGATATTTCCGCCCCACTCGGAAGCCCCTGCGCTACCCTTAAAAGATAGCGGTCGACTTGTCTCTCTCACGCCTCTGATATCTCTTGCCTTAGCCTCTTCTCCTAATGCTCGTCCTCTTTTCCGGGTCACGTTCCCCCATGAGCCATTACACATCACGATTGCAGACCACGGCGCGTGCGAGGACCTTGGCGTGCGCACCACTCTTTATACTTTATACTGCTTCGACCCTGGGTGCGACATTATACCAACTGCACGGACGATTTATGCTTCGCAGGTCTCCTTCGGTAGTATCACGAATGTCTCCTTTGATATCGCGGAGGCCATCCTTCCTGGAGAACAGAGACCATATCCGAATTCCCCATCATTCTTTTTTCCTTATAGATCAATTTTTTGATAGGTTCAGTTCCACGTGTCTTTTAGCTAGCTGAACTATTATGTTTCGCTCCCATTGACTCCCCTTGTCTTTAAGGGCTTTATCGACGATTCCCCCCCCCCCTTTTGCTTTATGTCGACCCTCGAAGAGCACCCTTGGATGGCCCAGCATCATGGGTCACACTCTTTTTTGTCATATATCTATCTTTTCTCTACTTTTTAGCTCCCCCTTCTCCCTCCCGACAGCACGCCCTTTATTTCGTGGTTCTGCCTTCCCCCCACTCAGCGCTCCGTTTTACCCTTAGGAAACCTTTTTCCCCACGGTTTTTCAAGGCCCCACGGTTCACGAACGCGTTGCCGATTTTCTTTCTCGTAATTTTTAGCTTGCGTATCCTATTTCCCTGTGATTCCGGCGACCAAGCCCTGCCCTTTCTTTTTTGATATCTCTCTTTTCCTAATTTCTTTGAGTCAGACTATCAAAAAGGAATCCCCCACTTCCTTGGTCGCTCATCCCCTGTGTACCCCTATACGAGACTATCTCCTACAAACGAAGAGAAGTTTAGTACCCTCTCTCCCTTTGGAAAATTGATTTACCCGTCTGCCAAAGGTCGACTATGTTGGAGAGGGACTGTACTTCTTCCAGACCCCAAGCAAAGGGTTCTTCAGACTAGGCCTTATTTCTAGCGCGACTTTTGACTCCTAAGTTGGAGTTCTCTAGTAGCCCCTTCGACCCGCATCCCTTGACCCTTCCCCCGGCGCTCCAAGGGCTTGAGTGTCCCGAGCGTTCCTACCAAATCCGCTTGACTTTTTATATTATAGATGATTTTTCTCGCCCCACTACATTTCTGTTCCGGTTAAAGGAAGCGCCCCCCCCATTTCCTTTCCTCTCACCAGACTCCCCCCCCCTTTCGGGACTTGCGGCGTTGATGTGTCCTCTCTTTTCCAGATGAGCTACAGCCCTGTAAGTCTCTCTCTGCAAAAAACTCAGGACGCGAGCATCCCCGACGCGCACTACGTGTCGGTACCCTATACACACCAGACCGGCACACTTTGTCTCCCATAGAGGTCCTTTGTTTCCTTTTGATTATTGTCAACCGGGTGTATACACCCCCCCGGCTTCAGGAGAGGACACTGTCTTCCTTCCCCGAGAAAATCTTCCCACACCTGGCTTTAGTAGTTCAGCTTCTTTTGCTCCTCTTTCAATAGTGATGACTGTTCGCTCCAACTCCCCTCTTTCCTCCCGTCCCTCCAGCTTGTCAAGCTTCTGTAGGTAGCGCCGATTCTTGATGCGACATACCCCCATCCAATTAGACCCCTATCCCCGTCTGTCTTTTCGATGACTCCTCTTTTGCGGGTCGGCGTTTTTTTTACGAAATGTCGCTTTCGTTCCCTTGTTTAGCTTTTGTCCTTGCATCCGGCTCCGGATGTTCGCTCCAACGGTCTCTCTTTTCGGTTGTTTATGACGACGCTCCTACGACTACCCGATTGCATGTCTAGTTTGGTTTTATTTTTTCTGCGGGGAACCTGTGTGAGACTGGCTGAAACTCTTCGATAAGTCGAGAACGGCGATTTCTCTGGCAGATTCATGTGGGTCCTTACCCCTACTCTTCCCTCTTTAGATGGATTGTTTTCGCATTTCTGCTCGATTCATGATATATTCTTTCCGGCGTTTTCTTCCAGAGTATTTATCTTTTCAGGATCTGCTTTTATTCAAAGTAGTCTTTGCACGCCCGTCAGGCCACTTTACATCTGAGGTCTTAAGGCCTCCCCACCCCTACCATCGCCCGCCACCCGCGAAATTCGTCTTGCCATTTTCACCCATGTCATGGAGAGCTAACTCCCACCATGGCCGGCTTTCCTCCCTACCCTCTAACCCCACCCTCCCCTTTGCCCTCTTCCGTCTGCCTCCCCAAACCCCTCCTGATCCCCACCGCACTTTGCTCCTAACCCCCACCACCCACATTATCCTCCCCCACTCCGCACTCCTCCCTCTGCCCCCCTCCTCGGTACCGTCCACCTCGTTACCCCTTTCTTCGTCACCCCTGTCTGCCTCCTCATATTCCCCCTCGGCGTCTTAGAACCTAGCAAATTTTCTGTTTTAACTTTGGTGTTCCTTTCTAAGGGGATAATCGACTATCCCCCTCTCCCTTGCTGAAATCTGCCCGGAACAACTGCCTTCACGTGATTCTAATGCCCAGCCCCCGCAGCTTTGGGCGTCGCCATTGTTAAGGATCTTTCGCGTTCTCCTGAGAATTTCTTCAAAACTCATATTAACCACTCCCCTTCCGACGAAGCCTTGCACATCAAATGTCATTGTATCTCCCCCTCCGGGCTCCACCACGTTTCTGGATAACCCCTTTTTTAATAATCTCCGGTCTCTGGATTTTCAGGAAAACTCTTTCGAAGTCTTCAGACACCCCACGGCCGGCACTACCACTTTTTTACATCCTCCCCCCTTTCTAATCTCCTTATCGGACAACATGAAAAGAGGGTCTCTATCGTGTCCACTTCCCATGAAATTTGATTTCCGGCGCCCCCTCTGAATGGCGCCTCGCAGATTTATGGGAGTTGGTTTCCGGTCGAACGGGGGGCACTTTCTCGTTGCTGGCTGGTTCCCGTTTCAGACCTCCTTAATCCTCTCCTTAAGAATTGCCCCCTATCTTGGCGTACTCCGACGAGGAATGGGTTCCCCCTCAACTGCGAGTGCCCCTGCTGCTCAAGTTTAAGGGATTTTGTTCCCTGTCCCATGAAGAGGAGCTCAGGGAAGACTGTAATTGTTTACCGATTTGCCACAACTCAGAATTCGACTTCCAGGCGACGCTTATTATAATTTTTTCTTTGCTAGCACCGAAATTTATAGGATCCTCATGAGATCTTAACTGGGGCTTCCCTCCTTCTTTCAACACCCCAAACAATGTGGATTACCCTTAGTTGTCGGTCTTGCTTATCCCCAGCCCCCCTCGTATCGGGCAAATCGATTGTGCTTTTTTCCGGGAGGAATCCGTACTCCAGCGACCGCGGACCCTTTACTTGGTCTTATTTTCGACCCTTAAATGGTAAGTTGGAACCCTTCAATGTCCCCCCTTGCCCTATTGACACTAAATTCCGTAGCTAACCCCTTCACTCCATTGTCCTTTGATTTAGTTCGAGGTTCTTTCCCTAAACTCCCCGCCGACCCTATTGAACTTTTCCTGAAAGGGTTAGTTTCCATTCAAATCCCTGATCGTATTTTTTCTCCCCCCTTTCCTACCGTACCATTTTACTGTCAGTTTTTTTTCCCGACGACGGAAGCAAGTTACACGGCGCTTATCGCTCCTTGTGTTCTTCGCCTTCTAGCTGGCGCAACGACATCTCGGTGAAGAATCTATTTCTTTTCCATATACCTACTTACTTCTACTTGAATTTTTCTGGTTTCGAAAGGCCAGCTCCCTTATCCCCTAGCCCAATAACAAAGTCTTTTGGGAGAACACATGTCAGATGTTAGGCCTTTGTGCTCTCTTGCAAATTATTTTATGTTTCCGTAGGAAACGCGTTTCCTGGGATCGCTGGTTCTAGATTCTTTTATCCTTTTTTCTTTGGCGTTCCTTTTTTTCTCTTTAGAACGGGCTAAAGAAGAAGTCTTTTGGGATCTAGTTTTTTGTTTACTCCCTGTAGGATATTGTCTTGAGATGGAGGTCCTTTTCTCCATCGACCAAATTCCTGAACATCTACGACAGACTTTTATCCCCTTTCGCTAGGAGACTCCCCTTGCTGGGAGCGCCATTCGGGATCAAGTTTCTTCACTCGGTTCTCGATTTTGCTCATGTTGGCGTTTTTATTCTGTTCCCCTTCTCCCTCCTCGCGTTCCCATCGTCCGAAAAACAAAGGCTTTTCCGCGTTCCTGCACGCGGTCGTGACTCGCCCACCTTTTGACTGGACATGGGTCCTCCCTTGATAAGAAAAATCTCACGGTGGCAAATCGGGTTTAACGTCAAACCCAGACCTGGGGCTTCCTTCCCCCCTCCGCAATATGTTTGATTCTTTTACGTGTTTTTGTTGAGCCTTTTCAAACCCCCCTCTTTGTTTTTTTCTGTTTGAGAGCCCGGTCTGAGATGAGGCACTTTCTCTCCCTGCCCTGCTGATCAAGATCCTAGGCCCATTTGGCTTGACTCCACTCCCCTCTCCCTTCTTTCCCAAGCCCCCTTTTGTTTTCTCTAGCTTGCGCGCTCTCGAAGACTCTCGGGCCCCTCTCACAGCACTGCGGTCGACCACAGTCAGGTGCGGCAATTCCTCAACCTTGAGGATGCGTATCCCCGTCGAACTTGCGATCGCTCCTTGCCTTCTTCCCTTTTTTTGCTCTGCCCACGTTCGACAAGTCTTCCAAACTCGCTCCCCGCTATCGTTCTACACTACTTCCACCTCCGTTCGGACGCGATTCCTTCTTCGTGTCCGTCCGAAAGAAAGAACCTCACCTCTCTTCTGTCGAACCCCCCGTCTCTCCCCGAAACTCTGCAATTTTATTGCCCCGACTGCGAGAGTATGTTTTTTCTCTGGCCCTGGGTCATGTACCTTGAACTGTGAGATTGATACTGTTCCTTCCTTCCCCGTCTGGCGTCTTACTTTTTGCGAGTCCTCGATCCTACCCCCCTCATTCCCACCATTGCTAGATAGCTCCTAGCTTTTCGTCGTAGTTAACCTTACCGCGCAGAGGGAGTCTAGTTTTGGGGCTGACCAAAATCCTTCCCCCTTCCCTCTGGTGCATGCTTTAAGGAACCTTCGGCTCAAGTTCCGCACCACGTTTCTCTTTCTTCCCCCGAGAGCTTCTTACAATCAGGCCTTCCAAAGGAAAGTAGATTCCCCTTTCCTGGTTTCCAATAGCATTCAGTTCCCTATTTTTCGCTTTCCGTTAAGTTACCGGCTGAGCCCCTAATCTTGCTCCGCCCGCTTTGGTGTTCCTGCTTTCTCATCCCTCCCTCCTCTTTAAAGAGTTTATCTTGGAATCGAGAGTTGGCGCATTTTTCCACCATACTTTACAAATGGAAATGGTTTTCACTACGCTAGCCCCCCCTCATTAGAGTACCCTCTCTCGTTTGAAATTATTGATGCTCTTAGGCGTCGCGGTCATCCTTCTTTGCTTTTTTTCTTGCGACAAATTGCGCTCCAGTTTACGGATCGGTTTACCCTTCCTCAGTTCATGGTGTCCCTGAACCCTCGCTCGCCGATGAACCTCGTGTTCCTTTTGAGTTTGCCAAGTATTAATAGGTGATCTCTGCACATTATTACTTCTTTTAGAGGACTTAGGCTGGGAGACAAGTGGAAAAGGGTTGATCTCTCCCGAGTACCTCTTATTATCGTGTCCCTCATCGCGTAATGCATCTGCCGTTACCACCTATTCTCCCCCGCCGCTGCCCTTTTTTTTGAAGTCGTTGACACTAATTTGCCCTTGTTCTCCGATATAGAGTCCCTTGACGGAGTATGTATGCGAAGTGTCCTCCTGGCCCGTTCCTTTCTCATGACGTCTTCCAAGTTATTTTCCCTTTTTTCCGCCTATAATCTTCTCTGGATATCGTCGTCTTTTCTTACTTCGTGTTGGCCGCATTGATTTCTCCCACTGACCTTTGCATGGGCGGTATTCTTTTTCTGGCTTGGGTTTGAAGTCAGAATTATTTCCCAACGACGCTAATCTTTTTTTTCTCCTCCGTTTAAGGGTATGTTGTCCCCTCCCCTTCCATGAGGCCAAGTCCTCTGCATGCCAGAGTCCGACACTTCTCTACCCCCACCCCCCCTCAGAAATGTTTTAGTTTTCTATCCCCACTGGCCCTTTTGCAAGTAAGATTCCCCGCTTTCTCTTAATTGCTATCGACATGATGGAAATGCAAGCCTTTTTTTTTTTTTGCCCCAAAACCCCCGTCTCTTTTCCGTCGCTTTACCCCTTTTTCCATTGTCTCCAATCCTCCTCCACTTTTTCGCCACCACTGGATCCTCTCTCGGAATGTCATAGTTCCTTTTGATAGGTTCAATACTAGCCTACCCCCCAGGCATTTCTGCAGGAGAATCCCCTTACTTATCGACTCTCGAATCGTTCGTCCCGGGCCTCCGAGTATAGTCACAGTGTGTTCCCTCCTACTAGGGGCGGCAATCGACCAATTTCTCCCCTTCGTTTTTATTCGTCGAGAGCATCTCCTCACGACCCTCGACCACCGTCTCCTCCCCCAGGGCTTCCTTGAAGGATAAAAAGATATAGAATAGGCCCCCCCCCTTAATGTGGAGCCCCATATTACCGGCCAGCTGCCCTCCACACC
>Ga0179593_1688744_pt1 | contig 12154 bp, 18 predicted proteins | sample CZODoug2_1_08_16_FD_185931 | JGI IMG/M metagenome (GOLD analysis project Ga0179593, IMG submission 185931) | Vadose zone soil fungal communities from Angelo Coast Range Reserve, California, USA - CZODoug2_1_08_16fungal (PacBio error correction) | ecosystem: Environmental > Terrestrial > Soil >... | reverse complement strand
TACCCAATAGAACTTTTTTTTGCAGTTTTTTGATGCGCTCACGATGCACCTCCTTTGTTCCCACCAGTCCTTCATTTTTTTGAACAATGATGAAAGTTTCTTCGATGAATATTTCCTCCCCTCCCCCCCTTCCGCATTCCCCCTCGGCAGGCCCGATAGGTCTGCTTTTTTCCTCGATGCCAAGAATACCCGTCGGTGTATCGGGGCCGGCAAGTATTCCTGAGCTGAACTGTTTTTCACTTCCTCCCCTCTGCTCGGCTAATCTTCCGTCCCCCTTCCTTTTTTTTCCCTCAGACTCTGCGTCGATGCAGCTCTTTTTTTTTTAAGAAGTCGAGCTAAGCCGGTGCTCCCTTTTTTGACGGAATCGCTATCTTTCTTCTCCCTCCACATCCTTCTATCGTGGTAGCCGGCCACTGATCCTTTCAGATGCGACCGATATTTTCCCGCGAGATTTTTTTTTTTTTTCGCGATGATTTCTTTTTCCCCCCTTTTCCCCCCTTTCCCGACACTGGCCTGAGATTAGAGCAGCTCGTACCCCTCATCTCAGTCAACGGCGATCAGGCGACCTCCTTTTTCTTTACTCCGTGTGCAGAAGATCTCCCTCGGTCCTTACCCCCTTTCGTCTCGCTCGCAGATCGCTAGCCTTGCCTTTTTTGCCCCAGATTCGGCATAAGACGCCCCATCGGATGGTTACCGCCCTTTTCCTTTCCTCTTCAGCCTCATCCCCCCCTCCCCAGCGGACACCCCCCTTTCTCTCAAAGATGAGAAAAACTAGAAGCCCCTATCCCCCTTTTTTGCCGGACGAACCTGCGGCGCCCTCTCCCGAATCATCTTCTTCCAAAGTGTGCTGAACACGCCCTTTTTTTTCCCGCCGTCAACTCCCCCGTCCCCCCCCCCTTTTTTTGCCCAGCGCCTCTCTTCCCCCAGTCCTTTCGAAACCATGCGGATTCCCTTTTTTTTTGTGTTATGCACATCCCGCCGATATAGTTTCCTTCCGCCTCGGCCCAACCAACCGTTTCCATCTTTTCACCTTGACGAGCCAAACTCTTACGCCCCGGTGTATCGTCCTGACCCCCCCTTTTTCTCTCAATACTGTCCCCCCTCCCCTCGGACATTGTTTTTCCACCTCCCGGTCAAAGACAATGATTTCCCCCTGACGCGCCCACCCTCTTTTTTTCCTTAGTCAGAAAACCTTTTTTCCTTTATTTTTATGTCGCTGTGGTCAGTCTGTGCAATCAGAGGAGCCCTCTCCTTTTTTGATGATTTTTGTACTCTTTTTTTCTCGTGGCGGAAGACGCCCTCCTCTCCCCTGGCGCAATGCTTCTACTACTTCCTCGGCCCCCGTTTCTCCTTCACTACTCTGCTTTTGGTGGCCTCTCCGTTTCTCGGCATTCTCGTACGATGATACGCATAGAAACCCCCTTCTGCACTCGCCCGAATAGTTCCTCGCCTGCCGGCTTCCTGTTTCAGCCGCCTATGCGAAACTGGTTTTTCTATCTTCGAAGTAGGTGTCTTTATTCGATCCTTCTCCCCTGATAACCCCGCTCCTTCTGCCGTAACGTGTTCAGCCCTTTTTTCGTTCCCCTCTTTCCCCCCATTCCCCTTCGGCAGTTGGCTGAAGAGCGCCCCTATTTCCGGAAACGAGAAGGGTTTTCTCCCTTTCCCTTCCCCTTCCGTTCGTCGCGAATGTTCGCTGCCTCTAGAACTATTGCTAGGGTGCTCAATCCTGTTTTTTGAGATTGCAGCCCCTACCGAATAACATTATCTTGCCTACGACGAAGACGCATGAAAGCGGGTCCTCCTTTTCTCATTTCCAGTCGGACCCCCCCTTCCCCTTCAGAACATGCCCGATGGATGATCAGGTTTAGGTCCTTAATGACCCTGAAAAAGACGGACGAGTACCGAGCCGGTATTTTTTCCTTTTCCCCCCTCCTATCACCTCCCCCGACGCTGTGAAGACGCCAGCGATATTTTAATACGGACAGAGCTTAGACAGGCAGCGGACCCTTCTCCAGAGAAGCAATCCTTTTCCTTTTCCAGCCCGATTCTTTTTTCTTCCGATCGTTCAAGACCAATCTCCTTCCCTCGACGGTGCCCAATTCTTTAGGCAACCCCCTTGCCTTCTTTTCTTCCCGTCTATTTCCTTATGAGCACGAACGAGTTTTTTTTCACCCGCTAGACATGACGACGATCGTTCGTTCGAGTGAATAGAAAAATCCTCCTTTTCGCCCGGTCCTCCCCCTTCTTCGCAGCACGTCTCTTTCTTCTGAAACAACAGAACTGGTCAGTAAACCCCTTTTACGGCGCTGCGACGCAAGAAGGACTTTCCTGGTTTTTGACAGCGTTTCCTTCGACAATGTCGAATGGACCTTTCCCTATTTTTAACAATAGATTAGCATCAATTTTTTGGAAGATTTTTTTTTTTCCCCCCCCCCAGATTTCCTTTCCGGTGACAGAGACCTTTCCTTCAAAGTGGCCAGAAAGTTTCGTATAACTTTTGATGTAATTTGTGCGCCATGAGATAGAGCCCCCCCCCCCCTGACGCATTTCTTTTCCTGGGGTTTATCTTACAGAGGATTCCTTAATTCTTTTTTCTGCGGGTTGAAGGCCCAGCGGAGGGAAGACAACACTTTTTTTCTTCTCTCCTTTCTAATGTCCTTCTCATCTAGGCCCACGATATTTTTTTTTCATTTTTTCGTTATTCCCCAGGAGAGACGATATCTTAGGCTGCCTTTCTTTTCGGTAGAGTTGCGACTCCCCTTTTTTTTTTCTCTTGGTGTTTTTTCCTCTGCAGGACCCCTTTTAGCGATGTAGTGGCACAATTTTTTCCCCTACAGAGTTTTTTCTCTATGGGGACCCACAGACGCGACGATAGAGCTTTTTCTTACTGCCGAGATCGCCCTTCCTTTTAAGGTCCTAGATTCTAGCACGACCTTGTCTCTTGACTGTTTCCCCGTGATCCTTGAATCGAAAGTAATAGGAACTTTCTTCTGCTCCATCATCCCCCAGTTTCTCGGGCGGTGTATACTGCCCCCTCCACCTTGATAGATGCATCTCCGGGAATATATCGTCGCCTGCCCTGGATCAGTGCCCGCTACACGTACTGCTTTTTTCCCCCCATGACTGGATATTTTCCTCCTCCTTCCCAACCATGCTCTCCGGCTAATTCCCCTTCTTCCCTGATTCCTTTGCCCGTTGGCTAGCTGTCCATTAGAAGCAAATTTTTTTCCCCGCAACTTGCTCCTCCCTCCCCTTAGCCGAAGCTAACGAGGCTCCCTTACTTTTCTCCCATCTATATTGCGAGAGACGCGCGTTATTTTCCTTCTTTTGCGTCCATCACGCTTCTTCCTGACCCGCATTTTTTTCATATTCGGCGCAAGAAGACTCCTCAGGCGGGCATGTTGCATCTCTGCTCCCAGCTCCCCCTCCTTTTTTTTTCTCGCGTGCCTTCGCTGACCCCCCCGCTTCGCCCCCAGAGACAAGGCGAGATACCCAAGTGATACTCCCTTTTTCCTTTTTTCCTCCCCCGGGAACCTTCTCCCTCCCTTTTTCCTCTGTGCCGGCGGGATGGGCAATGCCGCCCTTTTCTCCCGCGTCTTCCCGAACCGTTACCGCGCCCCGCAAACATTTTCCTTTTTCCCCGACCAGCCGAAGTTAGACCGACTCTTTTTTTTCCCTTCCATCCTCTTCTTCTTTGCGGACAGGTCGCTTCTAGGTTTTTTCGCCTGATGCTCCAGACAGAAGTACCTGCTTTTCTCTCTCTTTTACTTTAACCTCCTCCCTTTTTTTCTTTTCTCGTCCCCTTTTCTCCCGGATCGTACAGCTTTCTTGATTTCCACTGTTACGGAGGAGAACGGTTCCTTTTTGGGATTGCCGAGGGAGCAGCATACGCACCGCTCCTCGTCGGTATTTTTTACCCTTCCCTTTTTTACGACTCACGAGTGCGCGCCTTTTCTCTTTTGACCTACGGCGGCATTCAAATACCCGCAGGTCACACCTCTTTCCGGCGATGACCATTCCACTCTTCTTTCTGATCTTAGGATTCCCCCCCCAATTCCCCCTCCCTTTCCTGGCAATAAGGCGACTTTCTTCTGCTCCAGGAAGCGCGGACGGAAGCGACCTTTTTTAACCACCATCTGTTCTCTCCTTCCCCCCCCCCCAGTCCCCGCTTCACCCCATCTGCCCCCCTTTACTCATAGGACTGATTTGCTCCCCGCACTGCTGATGCACAGAAACCTTCCTTGAAGAAGAAGATACGGACATGGTCTTCTTCTCGCCCCGTTATCTCTTGTCTCATGTCTCCTTCTCCCCTTTGCCGCGAGTTCAGAGTTTCCGTTTTCCGACGGTCTGCACCGGAGATCCGATTGCTCCATGTATAAGCGAGAATATCTTTTTCTTTTCTTCCCCCTCCATCCTTCTATTTTTGTCGCTGTCCATCCCTTCCTCGGGTGTCACCCGAGCCCATCGAGCTCCTTTTTTTTTTTCCCCATCCGCGTGGTGTCGTGATCTGCTTTTGCATCAGACAGGCAACTTCGTTTCCCCTTTTTCCCGCCAACAGCCAGATTTCACCTCCCCCCCTTCCAACGGTAAACTTCCCTATTCCCGGCCCCTGTAAACGGGACCCTCTTATTTAAGACGGACTTTTTCCTCTGGCTCTCCTTCCCTCCTCTTTTTTTTTCCTACGAACTACGAATCCTTTTTCTCCTTCCGCCGCCGGGTTGTCGTGTCTCTTTCCAGCACGTCTCCCTCTGAAGATCTGCGCCCTCCGACACAACTTTTTTCCCGCCCCCGATGTTAAAGCTGCGACAGAATTCGATCAACTTCCCTTTCGAGACCCTTCTCCCTGCCATCCCTTTTTTCGACATCGAACCTGACTACTCCTGTCGCCTCCCGTTTTCTTTTTCCTCGGGCTTCAAAGGACCCCCCTTTTTGCCACCCCAAGACCCCCTTTCGAAAACGCCCCCGGCGATGCCGAACCGTTTTTTTCCTTCCCTCCCCTCCCATTTCTTCCGGAACGGCGCCACCGTTTTTTTACATGTCCGGGACGCCGCCAATCTTTTTTTTTGCCCCCAGCCTTTCCGGGTCCGGGCTTCGAACTGGCCAAGGCGCATCGGTCTTTTTTCATCAGAGAAAATGGGCCCTTTCATTGTCGTTTCGTCAACGCTTTTCTGTTCCCTTCGATGCAGTCGCAGTCCGAGAGCCATGTTTGTCTCTTGTCATTTTCGTACGATGTCAGCGTGCTGACAGCAGAATGTGGCTTTCTTCCCCGGGTTTCCTTGTCGTTTTAGCATATCTCGAAGACAGAGCAATTTTCTTAGTACTTGACATTTTTTTCTCTTCTGCTTGAACTCCCTACGGTCTTCTCCCCCTTTCACCTCATCGGCGAGAAGATCAATCTTCGATTTCCATCGTCCATGCCGGTGGCATATCGTCGGATGATTTCTTCTAATGAAAAACTACGGCTTTCCCTTGCTGCAGCATGCCGCGATTGGCCTTTTTATGGCCGACACTTAGAAGAGAAACCTTTCCTAGTTACACCACGAGAAAATCCCTTTCACGCGTGATATTTATCGAGGGACCGTCCTTCCCCTCCTCGGTCTTCATCCCCTTTAGTGTTTCCTTTGTGCTTCCATAACTTCTTGCTCTTTGAACATAGAGAAGGGGCCGCCCAGCACGGGGGGTTTCTTTTCGCCCGCTATGTAATGACGCCGTTGTTTTTTTTTCCTCACAAAATGCGCGAAGGTTTTCTTGGCTATCAATCTCTCTCTTTTAATCCCCCTTTCTTCCTCCCCTTTCCCTTTATTTGCTCGCACCCCCTCTCAAGCTTTTTTCCCTTCAAAACCGTAAGCGAAGTCTCCCTGCGCCGACCCCTTTTTTCTGCTGGCAACTTCAGCAAAATGCCTCTTTTCCCGCGACTACCGTTGCGGACTCCTCTAAACGCAGCGACGATGACCCCCTTTTCCTTTTATTTTCCCCCCGCAATCGCTTACGCCAGCTGATGCGAGAGGGATGTTTCCCCCTTTTTCTCCGATTCTTCATGTGCTTCCTGACTTCTTTTTCCTGGCAAGGCATTTTTATTCTTCTTCGACTTCTCTTGGTCTAGGAATGTTTCGTTTTCCCACCCCTCTAATGCCAACAGAAGACCGTATTCCTTCTGTCCCGCCGAGGAAGTTTTCCTTCTGGTCAGATCGTTCTCTTTTCTACGAGATCATTGACTACTTTCTCCTTCCCCCCTCCAAGAATCCCCAACCCCCCCGTGGAGCCTGCCCCTCCCTGATTCTCTAACTGACCACCCGCGATATGACAGCAAACAGATTATCCGCCGGTGGTTTTTTTCCATTTCCCCCTTCGGTCTACGCGCGGTGACCTTGACGCACCGACGAATGTCGCTTACTTAGCCCTTCCCTTTCTTTTTTTTGCTCCTTACCGATCGCTTGACCATTTTTCCCCGATTTTTGCCCACCTAGCTTGCCGTCACCGGCGCCTTTTCCTTTTGACGAAACAATTGCTTCCCCGTTCGCCAGAACCCCTCATTAGTCAATTTGTTTCTTTATTCCTTGCTCGCATTGGTTCTTTTTTTAGACGAATCTTTTTTCCAGGCAGAGCGGTCCTTTTGTTTTTCCCCCTCCCTTAGCACCACCTGACCAGTTTTCCCTTTAGCCAGAGCTTTCCTTTTCCCTAGAACCACCCGCCGATATTTTTTTTGTCCCGGCGGGGGGAACCTCTGACGCCCGATAGGACTTTTTTTTCGGCCATTATAGCTGAGCTGACCCCCCTCGTGAGTTGCGCACTTGTCGAGAGTCTGATCTTGCCCCCCTGCCGAGACGAGCAGGCATTCCCCACTTCCCCGGCCGTGGAAATGCCAGGATCTTCGCGGATAGAGTTTCTGTTTTTCCTCGAAAGCTCGTGCCCTGATGTAACGATCCTTTTTTTTCTTTTCTTCAATGTGCCGTTGACGGTCGTACTGAAGTTTTTGAACTGATCGAGTACTAGGCTCAGAACGTGGTGTCACCCTTCGTTGTCGAGCAGCGGTGTTATTTCCTTCCCCCCCCCTCTTCCCCCCACCGGGAATGTTTTACTAAAGGTCTCGGTCCCCGTTTTTTTTTGAACCCGTCCGCTGCCGAATACAGTAGAAGGAGATGTTTTCCACGAATCCAAAACAAGGATCTCCCTTTTTTTTTGCCTCAAAGATGCGTGCCCCGACCTTTTTTTTCAATATGGATTTTTTTTTCTTTTGACTTTTTTTTTTTTTTATTTTCTTTTTCTTCTCTTTTTTTTTTTTGCCAGTTTATCAGAAGAAGATCGCATGCATTTTCCCCCCTTCCCCCTCCGACCGAGCTACCTCTTTTTCTGTCCAGATCGCATTCAATCCTTAAGTCCCGCGTTTTTTTTTGAAACCGCTCCTGCTCTGCTGTCCCTCCCCCCTTCTTTCTCCTCATGCAGCATTGCCTTTTTTTTTCCGTCTCTTCCGCGTTTGTGACCTGCCGTGGCCAGAATTGCCTTCCTGCGCTGCTTGCGCGAAAACGGCATGTTTTTCAGGATTTTTTCCCGAGCCTGCCCAGAGACCCTTAACTCCCCCTCCCCCGCCCGTTGATCTCGCCGATGCCGAAAGTGGATTCTCCACGCCTGATAACAGCAATCCCCCCCCCCCCCCCCCCCCCCCCCCCCCCCCTCCCTCGAACGTCCTTGTTGCGGCTTGGATGGGATGACAGCATGTTGTCATGATAAGAGGACGTCTTTCTTCCGCGCTCACCTCTTTTCTCCCCCCTTTTTTCAGCACGCGGAAGCCGTACTTTTTACCCTCCTTCCATAACATCCCACGTGATGGAGGATTGCCGGATCTTGTACAGTTTTGGCGAATGGTTTTTTTTTGGGTGCGGTGCTGTACTCTTCCCCCTTCTCCAGCCCGCGTACTTTTTTCGTCGTCCTCTTTTTTTGTTTTGCTGAGAGATCCGACGGCTTCTGCAGGACGGATCATGGTTCGTCTCTCTCTACAGCGCGCCCGTCTCCCCTCCGGAGCGAGCAAACCTTTTTTTTCCCCTTTTTGTTGGCAACGGGATTGCGATACGACGAAGCCGTCTCCCAAGTAGCAGAGACTGTACGGCTCAACGAGTTTTTTTTTTTGACAAGGCTGGCGCGTCCTTTCCCGCCTTTACCCCAGGGGCCATATACAATCCCTTTTGAACCTTTGGAGCTCTTCCTTTACCCTGCCGACCGATGACCCCCCTTCAGCCTGGAGGATCTCTGAGGCTTAACATCTTTGCCCTACGCTCTTTTCATCCTGGTGCATGGCATAACAGAGCACTTTTTTTCGTTCTTTTTCCAGAATTGAAACGCACTTCCGTCAACCCAAGCCTGTTTTTTTCGCCTTTCAAAACCCTCTGCTTACGCACTTGGTGGCCTTGCTGGTTTTTTCGTTGCAACATAACCCGTCGCGTCTCGATTTTTTTCTTACGGCTTCCCCCCCCCCCCCCCCCCCCCCCCCCCCCCCCCCCCCACTGAGCCGCTTTTTTCTTTTTGGCTGCCGATCTTGCCCGTTCTGCTCCTCGATATTCTCTAAGATTTTTCTCGACCCTTTTTCCCCTATAGAAGGCAGTCGACCTAATTGTTCGAGCGAAATAAGATTCGCTATCTTTTCCCCCCCTCTTTCTACGCTGTTGTTTTCCTTCCTGTTTCTCGTGTGTTCACCGCAGACCATCGAGCTGCTTTTTCCTCTCCCCCGAGTGGGCTGTTTTTTTTTCCCTTTCGACACGCACGCAGATGAGCATGGTCTCTCTTCGATCAATCCTTCCCCCCTTTCCCCCCCGTCTTTTTGACTCTGAAGCTCGAGAACCGTTTTTTTTAGACCGCTTTACGTGCATCTCGACCGGGACCTTTTCGGCCGACATACGCTGACCCCTTCCCCTCTTTTGTCCAGCATCGGCATCCAAGCGCTTTTTCGCATATAGAAATACCTTCTCCAGTCTGCAGAATCGAGCGCAATAAGACACCCCGTCTCTTCGTGCCCAACCTCTCCGCTTACTTTTCTTTCCTCCCTTTGCGCCAGATGATACGCGCTCCCCCCTCGCTTTTGCGGGTCAATCGGACAGAGTACTTTTTCAAGAACTTGCTTTCTTTTTTTCCCTAGGTCTGACCCCTTTGTGTGAGACCCCCTGAACGTCAACTCCCCTTTTTTCTCCCCCCAAACAGAATCCCCAGTAACGCGTCCGATTTTTCTGCCGAAGATCGCGTTTCCTTCCCCCTTCACATCTTTTTTTTTCTCGCACCGTGTTTATCAGGCGTTTTTGCAAGGACATATGCCACCCCCCAGAACATCGTCCCGGCTGCTTTGCACAGCCAGATCAGGTGATCCTTTCCTTTGAGCAAAGACTAGGACTAGGAAATTGCTTTTCCCAAGAGACATTGCTTTTCTCCTTCGGGAGCTAGCCGCCTCGCCCCCGGGTGAAATAGGGAAATTCACCCTTTTTTCACTGTTTTTTGCTCGGTGGTCATTTGCGTGCTGCGATTCGCGAAGAAGGCAAAGCTCACAGTGCTGGTTCCTTCTCGTCTGCGGCCGACGCTCGTCTTTACCGACTCCAACGCTTATTTTCTTTCTTCTCGGGTACGACGATCATATACGATGACTTTCTCGCCCTTGTGTTTTTTCTTTTTTTCTGAACCTTGGTGACGATCGAAAACCTTTTCTCCTTTCTTGCCCCCCCGCTTAAGGAGGCGACACTTCATGCGCTCTTTTCCTGCAGCATAAAACCTTACGGCCCTTCCCCCCTTAGCCTATGTCATCTTTTCCGGGCGCCGCGAGAAATATTCCGTTCGGCCGTTCGTGTTAGGCTTCTTTTTTCTGTAGCGTAAGATGAACGTCCCGAATCCCTTTTCCCTTGCCCATCCCAGGTGGTCACGTTTGTTCCCACTAGTCGTGCCACGATTTGCTTTTCAGCACCCCCCGCAGATTTTTTGCCCCCCATTCGCGAAGCGTTATGTCTGGGACGCTCCCGTGTGTGGTTGATGCATGCTTTTTTTTCTCTCCCTCGAGTGATAGCCACCCCCTCGTGTCCTTTAGGGCCATGCACAGCGGCGAAAACCCTTTTCTTCTTTTTTTTTCCAACCCCCGGATGCCGCGTGAATCGTCGTACCGCTCGTACGCACCACACGAACAGAACAGGTCAGGCCCTTCCCCCTCCTGTCTGAGCCCGGAGCGTGTTTTCCCTTCGCCGCTCCACCAGTTTTTCTTTTTTTGCAGATGTTGCCGTGCCGCGTGGATGACCAGTGTCGGGTCCCTTCCGAAAGTGAAGGTGCTTTCTTGCATCTTCTCCTTCGTCCCTCTTTTTTCTGCTAGTTTTCGATCGCTAAAGTCCCTCACGAGAATGCCCCCCCTTCCCTTTCCCACTTCATCGGACTATGATCGAATCTCTGGCCTCCCCTCTTTTTTTCTCACTGACGGATGGCTTCTAGCTAGCGGGGACTTTTCCCCCCTCTTTTCCCCGACCCGAGCGAGGTTTTGAAGGATTAGCCCATAAGTAGAGCCCGCGCTCTTTTGTCAGCACGGCTACGCACGACCCCGAAATTTTCTCACAAACAGCCTGGCATACATAACCCCTTTCTCAATTTTTTCTTTTTGCCCTTCCCGCGTCTGTGAACGCATGGACTGGACCGAAATGTCTGCGTTTTTTTCCTTTGTATGAAGGCCTTCCCGATCGCTTTAGCATTCAAAGAACTTTTTCTCCCCCCCTTTCGCGTCATGTCCCGCTGGTCTTCTTAGAAAAAAGGTTTTTTCCAGAAGATTGAACGGTTTTTTTCTTTTCTTCGTCGTCCGCCGGCCATCTGTTTTTTTGACCAGTGTATGCGTTCTCCGTTTTTTTGCGGTTCGGTTTTGTTTGCGTTGACGTTTTGAAAAGAGACGGGGGTTTTCCTACAGCTTAGTCGGGCCGGTCGTTTTTTTTTTAAATTCTTTTAATTATTTTGCTTTTTTCCCATGTCAACGCGTCAGCGCAGAGGTGTTCCTGAGATAATATGCACCCATGTCCTCCTCCCTTCTTTGTTGCGATTTGGAGGTGCTGTTTTTTTCTTTTTCTCCAGGACCGGGAGGAAGGAGGAAGACTTCCTCGAAGAAACCTCTAGGACGGAAGGAAGCCTTTCTTACAATGAGATCCCTTTTTTCCCGAGACGGATCTGCGCTTCTTCGGTCGTCGTTTTTCAGGTCGCGCCCTTCCTCTGCCAAAACAGACGAAATAGACCGTTGTCTTTTCTGTCACTCGAATCCGTTCGTTTTTGGCCTTTTTTAATCGAGTAAATGGATGCACTTTTTTTTTTTTTCTTCTTTATGCCCGCCTAGTACACATACAATCTTCAACGCCAGATCCACCCTTTTAATCCGACAGGAAAATATCGACCGTCGGTCATCCCTGAGAAACATGATCAGTTGCCGCTCTTAGAAGGAGAGCCGGGATATACAGCGCAACCTTTTTTTTTTCCCCCCCCCTTTTCATTTACGAGAAATCACCCGAGCGACGTGTTTCCCCGAGTCTTAGCCTTTTTCCCCCTTTCCAAGGATCGCCGCCCTTTCCTCGCTAACCGAGGCGACAGTGCCTTTTTCATTCTTACGTTCTTTAGTGCTTGAGGGGGGTTTTTTCGGCAGCAAAGACCGAGAGGTTACTTAGCACCCTTTTTTTTCTTTTTTTTTCCCTCAGATCGCAGGTGGACGTAGCCTTTGCCCCCCCTTTTTGTTGACGCGCGACTGCGTTGTAGGCTGACAATTTTTTTTTTTTTGGTTCTTCAAGTTTTGCCTCTTACGGGCTCCGTCCTTTTCAACTTTTTTCTCGGCTGAGACACCCCCCTCCCCCCATTCAGGCCCGCAAGAAGACCCTTTGGGTAACATCGATAGAGATTTTTGCCCGAGGAGAATGCGTGATTCCTTGGAACGGTGGCAGAAAGAATGATTCCCCATTTTTTTTTTTTAATTTTTTTACGATGTTACATGGTGAGGACCGGCAGCTTTTCAGCGATTTCTTTGACAGTCACGAAAGAGACGTTTTCTCTTTCGTCCTTACGAATCCCCCCCCACCTTCCCCCTTTTTGGGAGAGTGATTGCCCGGGACCGTTTCTTTTTTGCATGTAGACTGATACGAGATCGAAGAATATCAAGCAGCACGCTTTTCCT